>Ga0315283_10000054_pt1 | contig 62718 bp, 52 predicted proteins | sample YL17G09_0_MG_FD_204541 | JGI IMG/M metagenome (GOLD analysis project Ga0315283, IMG submission 204541) | Sediment microbial communities from Yellowstone Lake, YNP, Wyoming, USA - YL17G09_0 | ecosystem: Environmental > Aquatic > Freshwater > Lake > Sediment | place: USA: Wyoming | collected...
CGGTTGGGTCGATTTCACATAATATTACCGGCAATCCGCCTGCAATGTCAACTATATATCTGCGAGTTTTAATCTGACTGCCCATGTTAGAAAATTTATAAACTCTATTTCCCATTGGATCGTATTTGAAGCTTATAGAATCTTCACGTACATAGGCCTGGCGAAGCTTGCCGTCCCAGTTGTATTCAAAACTTCCCCTCATTTTTTGTACCAATTGGCCGTTTTCGTTCCATGTTAAGTCTTCGTTGCCCGCCTTGGTCATTATATCGCTGTCAAAGACTGTGCTGCCTCCCGGCGTCGTATCATATTCATAATCTATTGACTGGCTGTTTACGGTTTTTTCTTCTATATTGCCGTCTTTCTTATAGCTGTAATTAGCCGTCCAGTTTGAGCCGTTGATATTGGTAATATTGGCATCGACAAGTCCGCTTTGCATATTATAGGCAAAGTTGCTTGTATGGCTTCTGTTAGACTGCCCCGGATAGCTGATAGTTTCCTGTGCCAATTTGAGCCTGCCAAGACCGTCGATACCATCTACGCCGATTTTATTGCCGCCTATTGTGCCGGCAAGGTAATAATCAAGTCTGCTGCGAACGTTATTTATTTATGGGAACTAAAAATATTTTTAAAAAAACCGGGAATAAATTAATTTTTTTTCGGACCATAATCCCATTTCTGCCCATTTGGGCCAATCGTCAGCGTCTTATAATAATTAAAACCATGCAAAAACCCCATTTTTCCTGTAACAGCACAGCATCACGTTAAGTCGTTTTTTTATTGTGTCGATTTAGACGTAACAGCCCATATTGACAAGAAGTTATGTTAGTTGGCTGAACTTGTTGTGCAACATATTTTATGGTGCCAGGGAATGAGCCTTATGTCAGGTATATTGGAAAAACTGTGTTGGGGCCGGGCCATCGGTGTGTATTTTCACGGTGACCGTGTCAGTATTACTGATGTTGGTAATACGATTAAGGGTCTGGCTACGCTTAATCAGCAATCGTTTGAAATTGGTGATAAGGATCCGGTCCAATCACTGACGAACATATTGCAGGAATACATAAAAAATCACGGCGGGAAAAATACTCCAGTTTGTTTAGGTCTGAAACCTGAACAGACTTTTTTCATAACATCCGGAGTAGAGTGTGAACAGCAGGAACAGCTTCGCGACAAACTTCTCGAACAGGCTGGTTTTAGAAATGCAGAAGAGCGCAATGAGGTTGTTGCCGACTATTTCAAAATAAACAAAATAAAATCATCTGCAGGCCAGTTGTGGAGCGTCGGCATATGCCAAAAAGCAATTGCCAAGGGACTTTATTCTGCAATGAGTCAGGCAGGTTTTAAACACTTTTTATTGAAACCTACACCGTGGGCTATGACGGCATTTTCAGCAAAGCTGCCTAAAAAAGGCAAAAGCTGGAAAGTTTTGATACATATGTTTCTTAATGAAACCGGCGGATTAGCATCGCTGATTGTTGAAAAAAATATTATATGCTGGAAAAGATTCGCGTTTTCGCAGTCAGAGCCTATAGACAAGATAGAATCCGCCATAAGAAGCATTTTGATGCAAAGTACCGTAACACTATCCCGGCCTGTGGTTGATGGAATAGTTCTGGATGGACCTAATGCGGAGAAACTTGGTCAGGAGGTTTATGACAGATTCGGCATCGAAACGGCAATAGTCGATAGCCCGGAATTTACCGATTCCCATTGCAGTCATAGTCTGGCGATGTCGGCCAGGCACAGAGATGTAACACAATTTGATATCTTCCGTGAATTGCGGCCCAAGCCAAGCATAAAACAAATGTTTCCATGGCAACTTGCGGCAGTAGTGGTATTCGCGGCCTGCTGTATGGCCTTTATGATGTGGCAAAGGGCTTCGCGGTTAAACAATACTTACCGTAATCTCAAGAAGCAGAATGCAGCATACAAATGGGCTCAAAAGAAAACTACACAAGAGCTTGCGAGCGAACGACTGTCTCTTAGGACTGAGACTGAAGCGTTGGGGAAATTTCTTTCGACGCGAATAATATGGAGCGATTATTTACGTGATTTGCCGACCCGGTTTCCTCCCAACGTGAGTATTTCCAATCTCTGGGCGATGTGTGAATTGGAGGATGCAGAGAAGAAAGTAGCGGGACGCAAAAAGATAAACAGGTCCATGTCGCTGCGAGGAATGACTTTGTTCGATAAGGGCCGGGCATCACCGGAAGAGATAGAGGCTTTTATGGCATCCTTAAAAAAAGTGGAATTACTGCAGAGGGATTTTCCAAAGGTTCAACTGGTAGATATAAGATGGCGCCGTCAGGGCGAAAGTGAAGTAGCAATGTTTACGGTTCTGGCTTCGCCGCAAAAGGCCGCAAAAGGCGGAACAGATAAAGGCGGGACAGATAAAGGCGGAAAAGAAGCAAAAGGCGGTTCTGAAGGATAAAGATTATGGATCTGGGTCTGGATAAAGAGAAAATAATACGATACAAGGCTATGTTTGAGCGGTATCTTGGCAGCCCTGTGAAGATGCGTCTTGCCACAATGGGCGGCCTGCTTATCCTGACTATAGTTCTGATTTATATGCCTCTTTCCAAAGAAATCAAGAAAAGCAAAAAACTTCTTTCATCGGAAAGAGAACGTAATATCTGCATTATGGATAATGAAAAACTTCAGAAGCAGGTTGAGATTTTCCATTCAATTATCGGAGAAAAATCCGACACAAATGAATGGGTTCAATATCTGCTTGACGGGATGAGGAACTTTAAGGTCAAGCTGAAGGGAATGGAATCGAAACAGCAGCGCAAAGTCGGTCCGTACCGGACCGCGGCCTTGTCCATGGAAATCGAGGGAGCGTTTCCTGATCTTAGAAAGTACGTTGAGTGGGTAGAAAGTTCGCAGCGTCTGGTTCGAATCGATACGCTGCAGATTGAGAAAAGATCGACAGGTCTGATGTTAAAAATTCTTGTTCTTGGAATTGTGCCGAAATAATGCTTGAAATACTAAATAGATTCGGGGTGTTTATTGTTGTCGGGGTCATTGGATACCTTGCGTATTCTACGTTGAATGAACCGACATCGACTAAAGCCGCAGAGAGTAAGGAAATGCCTGTTATCACAAAGAAAATGATATCGCCGGTACTTCTTGAACCTGAGAATCGTGCCAGCCCGATTGATAGAGACCCGTTTGCATCGAGCTGGGACAGTATGTCCCCGGTTGTATCCGGACAGCTTGCCAACAGCAGCGATAATGGTAAAAATACCGCTTTCTCTGAAAAGCTGATGGGAATACTCAGCGGCGCTGATGGTCAGCAACTGGCTTTAATCGGCGGTGAAGTCTATGGCGTCGGTTCGCCGGTCAAGCTGTCGGATTCGGAAGAACCATGGCAGGTCAACTCAATAGACGACGAATCAGTAGTTCTGACTCGTAATGAACTTCAGAAAGTTCTAAAAATAACAGACAATTCCAATGATTCGGATGATTCTAATGATTCCAATAATGTTCAGGCGGCTATTTCTGCGACTGAATCGCAAAAGGAGTTTGGGCAATGAATAAAGCCTTTACGACAGACCAGCCGCTTTTGATTCAGCTGCTTATGAAGCGAGGCCTGATTAAACAGGAAGACCTCAACAGTATTCGTGATGCCATCAATAAGTCAGGCTCTGCAGTGGATGAAGCCCTGATTATTTTAAATATCGCTACCGAAGCAGATATAGCGACAGCCTATAGTGAAGAACTCAGGATACCGCTGGCGGATCTGAATAATCCACTTATCGCAGACAAGGAAATGGCTGGAAAGATCGGCGAATCGCTTTGCCGAGAGAACCATTTTGTGCCGTTGTGCGTGGAAGATGATACTGTTAAGGTGGCCCTGGCGAATCCGACAGATTTGAGATTATTCGAACGAATACAGTTGTCCACCGGTCTTGTCGCGCAGCCGGTTATAACGACCAGTTCGGCGATTGACGACTGTCTCGGTGAAATGTTCGGAACGCGCGATATTGTAAAGGAAATCGCCTCTGAAGCAAAAGTTCAGGGCGCCGGACAGTTAAAAGAAAAAGAAGATGAAGATGTCGAAGAAATCGTGGACCTCGACCACCCCATATCAAAGGGACGCGACAGCCAGGTGATTCGTCTGGTTAACCACGTTCTATCTTCAGCAGTTGAGAATGGCGCAAGCGATATTCATATTGAACCATTTGAAACGAATTTCAAGGTTCGTTTTAGAATTGACGGAGAATTGAACGAGATTTCTCCTCCGCCAAGGCCGATGTATGTTCCGATGATAAGCAGATTGAAAATTCTGGCCAAAATGGATATTGCCGAAAGACGTATTCCGCAGGACGGAGCCATAGCACTGAAGATGGGCGACAAGAGAATAGATTTGCGTGTGAACACAGTGCCAACGGTTTTCGGCGAAAAGATGGTTATGCGTATTTTGTCCAAGGGCGTAATACCCAAAGACCTGACTAAGCTGGGCTTTTCACAAAAACAGGCGGATGATTTTAAAACCGCTGCTGAAAGCCCTCATGGTCTGCTGCTTGTTACCGGCCCGACAGGAAGCGGAAAATCGACAACGCTGTACAGCGTGCTGAATTTAATTAATAAGCCTGATGTCAACATAATGACAGTCGAGGACCCGGTGGAATACAAATTTGACGGTATGAACCAGGTACATGTCCGAAGCCAGGTAGGTTTGACGTTTGCCGCGGCATTGAGGGCATTTTTGCGGCAGGACCCGGATATAATAATGGTCGGCGAAGTCAGAGACCAGGAAACGGCACAGATTTGCCTAAGGGCGGCACTGACAGGCCATATGGTTCTTTCAACACTTCACACAAATGATGCTTTGGCGGCTATAAACCGTCTTGCAGATATGGGCGTTGAAAAATTTCTACTTGCCTCGGCGCTGCGTGTTGTTGAGGCTCAAAGACTTGTCAGACGCCTCTGTCAGAAATGCAAAGAAAAATATCAGGTAGATAGTGAGACTCTCAAAAAATGGCATCTTGACCCGGACAAGGAATATTTCCGCCCGAAAGGCTGCGAGGATTGCAGAGGCGGCGGATACAGCGGACGAGTAGGACTTTTTGAAGTTGTACCTATAACGCCCAAGCTGAGAGATATGATAAGCGGCGGCAGTGCTCTGAATGAGCTGCGTGCACAGGCACGAAAGGAAAAACTTATGCTGCTGCTCGATGCCGGACTGAATAAGGTACAGGAAGGACTGACAAGTCTGGAAGAAGTCTTAAGTACCTGTATGGAAGAGGCGGAAGAAGAGGGAAGTAAGGAAATAGAAGAGGATAAAGTCCTCGAAGAAACAGTAGCTGCAGGTGCGGCGTGAAAAGATATATTATTTTAGGCGGCTTATAAATGGCCCAGCAAATGACAAATGTCTCCGGACTTTCGTGGGTGCAGAAGCACATACGGATATCGACCAAGCTGCATTCCGGTATCAAGCAGGACGATAAGATGCAGTTTTTCCATCATCTTACGACGCTGTTCGCTGCCGGCACGCCGCTGCTCGAGGCGTTGCAGATAGCTTCTCGTCAGACACAAAGTCAGAAGATGCAGGCGGTTATCAGCACAATCGCGGAAAGGGTCTCCGCCGGCACTTCGCTTCATCAGGCGGCAGGGGAATTTCCGAAAGTATTCGAGCGTCAATGGATAGAAGTTATCAAAACCGGCGAACTAAGCGGACAACTTACACAGGTTTTGACCTCCCTTACCACATACATTGAAGCCAGCAAGGAAATGAGAAGTAAGGTTGTCTCTGCTATGGTATATCCGTGCATAATGACCATCGTGGCGATTCTGGCCGTAGTGATAATGCTGTGGAAGGTTGTTCCTGTATTTACCGCGTTCTTTACGGATGCCGGTTCGAAATTGCCGGGCATTACTCAGGCGGTTGTGGATGCGTCAGAGTTCCTTCAGAAAAAAGGACTAATAATGTTTGCATGTATTGGCTTTGCGATCTTCTGTATCCGTGCATATTTAAGAACCGACAAAGGCAAACACTTACTGGACCAGTTTATGCTGACAGTGCCGATGATTGGTGAATGCATCGTGTATGTAAATATGGAAAAATTCGCAACCAATATGGTTCTTTTCATGCACAGCGGTCTGCCGCTAATGGAGACGATAAATTCACTGCAGGGAGTCTTTCATCATAATACCGTTTACAGGGAAGCGATGCATAAAATCCAGCAAAGAGTGTCCAGCGGTGTAGGACTGGCGCCGGCGATGGAAGAGTCAAGACTGTTTACATCTATGGTTATCTCAATGGTCAAGGTCGGAGAAGAATCAGGCGAATTGGCAAAAGTGCTTGACCAGGTGTCGATGTATTATCGAACGAAAGTTAAGGATATAGCAGAGCGTATAACAGGTATGATTGAGCCTATTGTTATTCTCGGTATGGGCGTTAGCGTCGCCGTGATTTTGACTTCGATTTATCTGCCAATGTTCCAGATGGCCGGAGGAGTCCATTAAATGATAGAGCCGATGAAACAAAACCAAACGGTATCTTTTGCAGAAAGACGTGCGTATGCACGTGTGCCGTTTACTAATAAACTTATAGTGCTGGATATGAACACCGGCCATAAGTTCGAGGCTAACGGCATAGATATAAGTGTTATGGGTATAGGGTTTTATTGTAAAAAACTTTTTCAAAAAGAACATCATGTTCACATACAGGTCTGGTTAGATAGCGGCGAGCGGGTGGACCCGGTCCTGGTTAGCGGAACCGTTAAGTGGGCAAAACTTGAACAGAATGGCGCGATTATGGGTATTCAGTTCGATATGCTTATTAAAGCAGCCGACCATCCGGAGTTGTATGAACAGATTTGCAAAAGGGAAGTTTAGCGGAAATTAAAGATAAAGCGTGAATATAAAAGATAAACTACAAGCTGTTATATCGATGAAAGGCGGCAAACGAAACGTCATAATTGCTGCGGCAGTTATACTGTTGGTTTTGACCGTTGCGCTGGTTTTATATTCAGCCCCGGCCAGGAAACCTGTTCTGTCCGTTTCGTCTGATATCAAGACTAAACAAGCTGTTAAAAGCAGCAAACCGGCAAAGAAGAAAACTAAAGTTGCGGATAGTAACCAGGTTTCAGACAGCAACCGGCCGGGAGCTTTACCAAAATTATCCGCTTCGTCGGCCGTATCCAATACCAGGAATAAAAAATCTGTTAAGAGCAGCAAACCGGCAGATAAAAAAGCTAAAATTGCCGACAATAATCAGGTCGCCGACAATAACCAGATAGCGGCTCTGGTAGAAAAGTTTAAATCGTCTGTTGCGGCTGAGGCCAACGACAGTAAAATTTCAGACAGTAATGAAGTTTCCAATAACAGCCGGATTGCGGAGGTTGACAAGCCTGCAGATAATAATGCAGTTATAAGTAATGATATCTGGACAGATGACGAGTTGATAACGAAAGAAGCCTCAAAGGTAAAGCCTAAATTCGCGAATCTATCGGCAAATCTCGGCGGTATCCAATCGCTGATATTTATGAGAAATATGCCGATAGCAGATGCTCTGCAGCTTTTGGGCGTCAGGTACGGCAAAAATATTGTTCCAACTTCAAAAGTTGCAGGAAATATTTCTTTCACGAAGCTGAATAATGTGAGCTTTGAAGAGGCAATGAGCGCGATTCTTGGAGAAGGGTTCGAATATCAGGAGCAGGGGAATCTAATCAAAGTTTATTCTGCCGGGGGAAATAATAAAGCTAAACCGGACAGCAGCGGAATGATATGTAAAGTATTTACTTTGTATTATATTACCGCTGCCGAGGCCAAAAAAATGGTTACGCCTGTAATGAGCAGCAGCGGCAAAATAGAAATAACGACCGCTGCGGCGACGACTATGCCTAATGGAGATACAATCGGCGGCACTGACGGCGGCGGTGATACCCTTGCCATCAATGATATGATGGTAGTTTACGACTATCCTGAACAAATAACACAGATTGAACAAATAATAACCGCCATAGATATCAGACCCAAGCAGGTTCTTATCGAAGCGACAATTATGACGGCAGCCCTTACAAATGGTATGCAATTGGGGATTGATTGGCAAAATCTTGGGAATGCCGCCCTTACCGGATTGACAAGCTTAAGTGGATTGTCTAAGACTTCGCAGGACTTTTTAAGTTTTGGCGGCAGTTCCACAAAAACAGGTACATCTGCTTTAAGCGGAGGCATGACAATTGGTATAGTCCGTGGAGATTTAGCGACATTTATAAGAGCGGTGGAAGAAATCACAGATGTAACAATACTTGCTAACCCGAAAATTCTTGCAACCAACAAACAGCTTGGACAGGTCTATATTGGAACAAAAGTTGCATATCAATCCGCTGTTACGCAGACGGATACATCGACTACTCAAACGATTGCATTCCTTGACACAGGTACAAAATTATCATTCAGGCCGTATATAGGGAATGACGGCTACATACGAATGGATATTCATCCAAAAGACAGTTCCGCGGTAATCAGAAATCTCGGCACATCATCAGCGCCGGATGAAACATCAGCCGAATTAGTTTCTAATATTATAGTTAAGGATGGCGAAACAATAATAATTGGCGGACTTTTCAGAAACAGTATTACTAACAAAAAGTCTCAAGTTCCTTTATTAGGCAATATTCCTGTTGTCGGCACTGCTTTCAGCAGTACCGCTGATGAAGGAAAGCGCGAAGAGGTTATTGTGCTTTTGACTCCGCATATTATTGGTGAACCTTCGCAGGCTATGGGTGCTGAAAGGTCGGACGACGTTGGACGAAAAATCAGCGGCGCTCAAAAGCAGCTTAATCCATTGAACAAAATGAGATTAGCCCAGGATAGTTATGAAAAGGGCGCTGTATATTATGCACAAGGCAAAAAAGCCGCGGCGCTCAAAGAGTTGGAGTCTGCTTTGGAATTATATCCGGATTATACGGAAGCCATTCAGCTTAAAGAGAGAATCGACAGTGAAATCGCACCTTCGAAAAAACCCGTCAGAGAAATTATCGACGAGGTTGAACAGCCCAAATTGCACAAATGGCGCAAGAGGTAAAGAGTTGTGAAATGCGCAGACTTCAAAAAATCAAAAATCAAAGATGGCTACACGCTGGTGGAAGTGTGCGTTGTGATGGTTATTATTTGTATTTTGGCTGCTATGGCGGCGCCAATATATACCAAGGCGATTGAACAGGCCCGGCTGGATTCTGCCGCGGGGAATTTAAAAACAATCTGGTCGGCTCAAAGAGCATACTGGCTGAAAAACCATACATTTGCCTCCAGTCTGGTTACACTCGAAGATGAGGATTTAATAGGTTCATCACTTGTCCTGACGCAAAGCGACCCGAATGCTATGTATGTTTATGATATCGATTCTGCCGGTATCAGTTCTTTTACCGCTTCAGCAGTGAGAAGCGGCAGCGGTGTATGGAGCGGGCAGATTCAGATAGACGAACTGGGGGAGCTGTCCGGTCAAATAAACAAAGATGACGGTTTTACCCTTTCGCCACTTACGCTGGAATAAACAATGAAACGGCAAAAATATAAATATCATACGGTGAAGCGTTTCAGCCGAGCTTTCAGTTTTTTAGAACTGCAGGTAACTATGGTGATACTGGCAGTCGGACTTTGGGGTTTTGCCGGTCTGTTCAAAGTTTATTCGCGACAGGTCGACTACATTGAGCAGAGCAGTTTGCCGGTTTCGACTTATTATATTGTAAGTCAATCCAACCAATGGATGAAACAGCTCGGAGCGCCGGCGGAAATAAAGCAGGTTCCCGGACAGGTTTCCTGGAGGCCGCTGGTGGACGGCAACGATACAGGAGATTACAGTGTTGAAATGACATCCTCGCCTGCTATGGATTTTGACCTCGGCACGGCAATTGTGAATATTAATGTGAGGCATTGATATTAATAAAACGCTATTGACATCACGATGTGCGCGCAGAAAAGGTTTCACGATTATGGAACTGCTGGTCGTGTCCATTCTTATGGTTGTCGTAATGATGATTACCGCTCAGTTCTGGAAATGGTTTTCTCCATGTATTACAGATTTGATTGCCAGAGAGCGTCTGCTGCGTGAAGCGCGTTTGACGATGCAAAGTCTGTCTTATGATTTCGGCAATGCCACTGAAATTTCCGGCGGCAACCAGCTTATTATTAACGGGAATATATATTATTATCGTGAAAGTGATGATGACCCCAATCTTCATCGCCGTGACCTTTCAGGAGCGACAGATTTCACTATTTCCGATTGCATATCGGATTTTTCAGTGGAAGAGAATCCGCCAGGTTCTAACCTTTGGCAGATTACGCTTGAATTCTCGGCGCGTAGTTATAACAACGACCAGCCTTTCAGCCGTGAACTCGTATTTCACTGGAGTCCTCCGTAAGAGAAATAAACTATGAAAAAAAAATACAGATACAAAGGATATGCGCTGGCGGGAACTATGATGTTTCTTCTGCTTGTACTGATTATGTGGATGGGCGTTACCCGGCAGATGGGGACAAATTTAAGGCTGGAAAAACATCTTCAGGCTCAACAATCATATTATGACGGCAGTGTCCGCGCACTTTCATGGGGACTGACGCTTTCTGAAACCGGCTATCCGTATACAGGCTATTCTTCCAAGTCTTACTGGGTGCCGGTCGGCGAGGACGGCCTTGAAAAATTTGTAATAACTTATAGAAGAAAATCGCCTTATATGACTTTTTTTCCTTTCAGGATGTTATATAATTACGAGGTAACCGCACGTCCATTTGTCGCCGGTGCTGATGATGGTGTGCAGCGTGCACCGAACACTTTTGGCAGTTAGCCGTTTCGGCTGATTCTCCAGTGGCCGGTCTGCTGTTTTGCTCTGCCGAATTCAAACAGTTCGAGAATATTTTGAAAATATTGCCGCTGAGCGCCAATATTAAAATCTTCTTTTGCCTGCGGAGGAGTCAACCACAGCATTTTTGGATTCTTTGCCTTTGTGTAGAGGTCGACGGTTTCCTGACGGCCGGATTTGTCACTTTTTAAGCTGTTTGCGACGAGAACAGGGCAGGGACTTATCTGGGAAATCTTTTCATATATCCCCTCTGTTCCCCATGCACCCCGGCCGATATCGGCAAAAACAATCGACCTGATAGTTTTCGATAAGGTTTTTTCCATCCAGCCCGGCAAATAATCTGACACCCACCCCGGTAAAGAAATATCATATCCTGAAGTGTTGTCGATTACCACTCCAGCAAAACGTTCATCTTCGGCCGCTGCCGCAATAAGAGCGGATGCGCCTTCATTGATACCGAACCCAAAAACGTATTTACTCAATTCCGGACGGTTATTTTTAAGATAATCAATCGCGCCCAGGACATCACCGGCTTCATTGATTCCAAAACTGTATTTGTGTCCGCTGCTGCTGCCGTTGCCGCGAAGGTCGAACAAAAATACATTGTAGCCGCTGTCGCTGAGTATTTTTGCATAAGACAGGAAAAGATTCTTTGTCGGACTTCGTCCGGGAACAATTATTACCGAAGAATCCGATACACGCGTTGATGAAGGAATGAACCAGCCATCGAGTTTTGCGCCGTCTTTGGCGTTAAAATAAACCTGCCGGTATTCCATACCCAGCAGTTTTTTCGGGCTGGCAGCATCCGTAAATTTTATCCAGTGAGTTGCAAAAACCGCGACCAGATAGGGTATTACCGCGAAAATCAAAATGGCAAAACGAAAGACGGTCTTTGCAGCGTTTTTTGTTATGTTGTTTTTTTGATTTGTTCTCAAGGCGATGGAGAGAATCCGATTGATGAATTTGTCCAGCAGCCACAGAATCGCATAAACAGAAAACAGAAAATACACCGCAATCGGCAGCTCGGTCCAGTTAATCCGCACATGAGGTATTGTTTTTGAAAAAGCTATCAGATAAGCGGTCACAAGCAGAGTAATCAGGATAAATAAAAAACAATAAGGTATAAGGCTTTTTTTGATATTTGCCGGTCGGAAAATCAGCAGATACGACAGGACAAACGGAATAGACGAAAAATGAATCAAATCAATGATTGAGTTCAGAGCCAGGAAAAACCGGCCTATGAAAAGCCAGATTGCCAGTGAAACGATAAGAAGAATATAACGCAATACCCCACCTTTTGAATAAAGCATATTTTACCCCATCATAGTAGTTTTCTTTTCCCCTATTATACCAGAATTCGCGGTTTTTTTAAAGGCTAATGCCTTAATAGGCGCGTTAAAAGATGATAAAAACTGAAATTGAGTTTCAGTACGCAAAATTATAGGGCGTTACTTGAAAAAACAGTCAAAAATACTTACCTTTCGCGGGCTATGACAGCTCGATTGTACATACATCTTTTAATCTGCATTTTGTTGCCGGTTTATTCAGAATACCAAATTGCTTTGCTCTGCCAGTTTTCAGCCATTCGTACCCAGTCTTTGAAATTAACCCTGCTATCCTGATTGAAATCAGCCTCCGATGAACCGCTTTGGAGCCACGTATTGGAAAATTCCAGAACATCGAGCATATCTATTTCACCATCGCCGTTTAAGTCGGCCCCTTCTTTTTCTCCGGCAAACGGCATAATAATAGTGTTCACATCTGCAGATATTCCATCTACAACTGCCACCGTTGTTGATGTATTGAGATATTTGCTGCGTTCAGCAGTTACAGTATATGTCCCTGCGGGTACATTGTAGATAATATACTGGCCGTTGCAGTCTGTATTCCCAAAACCTCTAAAGCTGTTCGATGAATCTGCAAGTAAGGCCTCTGCGCCTAAAACAGGCTTACCATCAGCGTTCTTTACACTGCCTCTTACCATACTTCCCTGCGAATTGTATTCCAGATTGATATTGGTTGTCCCAATCGAAACATTTAATGCTGAATCCCGTACTGCAAACGACTCTAAATCTGGTGTTTGGTTGTCCACTAAAAGATAAATATCATAGTTCACATCGGGCGGCAGTTTGTTGAGAGAAAATGGCCCGGCATTTTTCATTTCAGCTATAGCTGGACCAATGATATACCACGCATTTGGGTCATCAATCGGAGTTCCCGCTTCAAAAGCTATAACGAGAAAACAGCCTGTCTTTGCATATCCGCCCGGATTATTGACCTCGCCTGAAATTTGTCCGCCGGTTTCTTCTGTGTAAGCTATTATATCGGGGACATTAACATCATTGTTTATAGCCGTTATTGTAACTATCGCAGGCAATGCGCCGAATTCATCAATGGACCCATCCAGTGCGATACCGTATATTCCCACAGGAAGCCGTATCTGATAGAATCCATTAACATCCACATTACCCCAGCCATCACAATCCCTGCCGGTGTAGTAGTATTCGATGCCGCTTACCACATTGCCGTTGGCATCTTTTATATGTCCTCTGACAAGTGCGCCTTTTTCCAAAGCAATAATTCGCTGCAACCGATTTTCTCCTTCGCCCAAGCATACCCAGTCGCTTTCCCACGGCAGATTCCACGCATATCCGCTGTCAACATCCGGCTCTACTTTTAATTCCGCTATTCCCGGCGGCAATTGCGTCAGGCAGAAAGTTCCGTCAACATCTGTTGATGAATTTTTATAAGCCGCATATTTTTCGTGCGAGTACTCTATCTTAATACTTGCCAGTGGTTCAGCAGTCTTGGAATCAATCACCTTGCCGCAAAGTGTTGCACCTTTTGGAAGTGCAAAGTCAAGATTATTGATATCCTCTTCCAATTCCAGTTGGCTGACTCCCATATAGGCATAGTAAGATTCCGGCTGAATCTGCAGGTCGACTGTACCGGGCGGCAAATTGGTCAATCTGTATATCCCATTTACATCCGTCCTTGTCTCAGTCCATATTTCGAAATCATTATTCCAGCAGCCAACCCTGACGTTTGCTAATGGCAGTGTTGTAGCCTTATCTGTAATTTTGCCGGATACAGTAAATCCTAAATCAACATATTGGGGCATATACACGCCTATCCACGGAATAGAACCAATTCTATTTACCAGTTGGGCACTATCAATAATAATAGTGCCACCTTCATCAGGAAGTTGCAGTATATTATTAACCCAATTCTCCGAACCTCTATCCGCCACCATATCGCCGGAAACATTAACCTCAGGTTCGATAACAGCCCAGTTGAAATCATCATTCAACTTAACATGAATAGTGACTGTAAAAGTAAGTTGCTGCCCGGGTACATAATTATTAAACGCCCAATCATATCCCTGCATGACTGGCTCGTCTTCATGGTAAAAGTCTTTATAAGTTCCTCCCGTGCACGAACTGGAAACATAGCTGAGTGTGCCGAAAAAGTTGCCTGCTTTCCATGCTTCGTCACTTTGGGCCGCATAAATATAAATCTCAACATCGAAGTTGCTGATACCTGCTTCGGGAATCACGGTAACAGTAGTCGTCAAGTCTCCTTCACCGTTTATAACGCTGCCTGTAAAGCTGCGAGTAGCCGTATATGGGATATGGACAACCTTTGACAGAGTATTCTGTTCAGCCTCATCAATTTCAAACTTTTCGCCAGGAGCAAGGGTTATATTGTGCCAAGTGTAATTAAATCCGTTGATATCGTTAGGCTCTTGATTAAAATTAAATAGTTCGTAAGGTGCTTGGAATGTAAGACTATTAATTTCCCAATTATCACCGCCAGCTTCGCTTTTATTTTCCAATTCAATCCACCAGAATGGATAAACTGTTTGGTTAGACGTATCGAATTGATTAGTACGTAGTGGGGTCTCGTAAATGTAGTCTAAATCAAAGTCTGCATCGACTCTTGTTTCTGCCTTGCTGGAAATAACTAAAAACAACAAGCACGAAAAAAACACGATAATCTTCTTCATTGCTTGACCTCCTGCATTTTAAAAAAACACTACTCTTTTTAAGGGATGAAATTATACCGACTTTATCTGCAAAGTCAAGTTTTTTCTGGGGGAATATCTCTCATTTGTTTTCACTCTAAATGCACGATTCTACAGGGAAAATCTGATTTTATATGTTGGTCGATTATAAATTCTACCAGGTTGAACCACCGTTTTGCGCCGTCAAGAACAGCACTGTCGCCGCTGGCCGCTATCGCATCGCTTTCGATTAGCTCAGTATCGGGATTATTGACAATCTTTACCTGAAAGCCGGCGGTGGATTCGATAATTGTCTTTAACCTGCCGCTGTTGGAAACAGGTCTGTCGAGCAGCCAGCAGATATTTTTTAACTTTAGTTCTGTCAGACAGTTACTAATTAATTCAACCGCCGGTATTGTTTCTGTAACCTTTTTGTATGTTCCGTGCATACCCGCCAGGTCGCGAAAACAGCCGTCGCGGCCGACGAATAAAAAGGCTTCGCTCATCGCCGACTCAACGGTTATAAGCACATTATAGCCGTCAATCAGGATATCCTGTCCGGCAAGAGCCTGGGGCTGCACCTGGCGTGCCAGTCTTGCGGACAGCCGGCTGTCGGAGCAACTGCTTCGCATAACGGCAAGTCTTTGACGGTCGGTAAGCTCAAATTTGTCTCCGACCAGTTTTAAGGAGGCGTTTTGTGGATAATTTTTTGTCAGAAGCAGCGAGTAATCTGCCACAGCCTGCCGCAGAAAGGGAATATTTTCCCGGCAGAACAGGATACTATCCTGCGGATGAGAGCCTCTATGTTTTCTCTTGTCCGGCATAATTTTTAATTATACATTCTTTACTATTGATATTGAATAAAATCATTTGTTAAAATACAGACTTGTGTTATTCTTTCGATTACGTTCAGGACTGGTTTATTTACGGGAATTGAAGGCAGGACAATGACATTAGAGCAGTTATTGAAACTTGTAGAGAAAAAACCGCTGGTTTGGAGGCCGCGGGTTTGTGCCGATTCGAGAAGTCTTCGGCAGGGCGATATCTTCGTGGCGGTAAAAGGCTCTCGCACTGACGGCCATGACTTTATCGGTCAGGCCGCTGTCGCAGGGGCCAGATATATTGTATCGCAAAAGCCGGTGGCGGTTGCCTCGGCCGAGGTTATACAAACAGAAGATACGACAAAGGCTCTGGGCCTTCTGTCTCAGGCATATTACAACTATCCGAACAGCAAACTGGTCAACCTCGCCGTTACCGGCACCAACGGCAAGACGACTACGACATATATGGTTCGCTCAATTGTTACCAATACCGGCAAAAAATGCGGCCTTATAGGGACCGTAACAGTCGATATGGGCAGCGGCGAAGATAAAATCGAATCCTCTATGACAACGCCGAATGCCCTTGACCTTGCCGCCCTTGCCGACAAAATGGCAAACGCAGGCTCGGAATATATGATTATGGAGGCCAGCAGCCATGCGATCGAGCAGAACCGGCTTGCGGGAATAGATTTTACTGCCGCTGCGTTTACGAATTTTACAGGCGACCATCTTGATTATCACAAGACAATGGAAGCGTACCTGGCGGCTAAATTGAGACTGTTTGAAAATCTTTCGCCTGACGCGACAGCGGTAATAAACAAAGACGACCCGGTTTTTGAACAAATCGCCGCCGCTACAAAGGCAAATAAAATATACTATTCACTTTCTACGGATGCCGATTTGACCGCTCGAATGATTTCGATGGATATAAACGGTACGGTTTTCGAGATTTTATTCAGGCAAGAAAAGGCTCGAGTTTCGTCTCCTCTTATCGGCAAACATAATCTCAGTAATCATCTTGCCGCGGCGGGATTGGCGATTGGCGCGGGATTTGACCTTAAAACAATCGCGCAGGGACTGTCCAAACTTGCCAAAGTGCCCGGAAGACTGGAAAAAGTGCCTTCCTCAAAGGATTTTGCCGTACTTGTGGATTATGCCCATACCGATGACGCGTTAAAAAACGTTCTTTCGACTCTTAAACCGCTGTGCAAAGGCCGGCTGACAGTAGTTTTCGGCTGCGGCGGCGACAGGGATAAAACCAAAAGACCGCGAATGGCACAGGCCGCCCAGCAGTTCGCCGACAGGATTTTTGTTACCAGCGATAATCCGAGAACCGAAAAAGCAGCGGCGATAATAGAAGATATACTTGCAGGTTTTACCAGCCCGCAGGCTGAGGATATTACCGTCCAGCCGGACAGGGAAAAGGCAATCGCCGAAGCGATACAAAACGCAAAGTCGAACGATATAATTCTTATCGCCGGCAAGGGACACGAAAATTATCAGATTATCGGCACGGAAAAACTTCACTTCAGCGATATTGAAACGGCATTAAAGTTCCTGCAGTGATCCCGCACCTTCTAAAAATTCAGAAAAAATTCGAAAGAATGTTTAGCTTGTCGAAAATAGAAATAAACATATTTAAAATGGTTAAACCCTGCTTCAATGCTCTGAGGTGGTGTGAATAAAAAGAAGGTGCGGGATGAAACCATTAGCTATAAAAAAACTTGCTGAAATTATAAATGCAAAGACATCTGAAATTTCAAATCTCAAATTTCAAATCTCAAGTGTGAGCATTGACTCCCGAAAAATATTGCAGGGTTGTATATTTTTTGCGATTAAAGGGGTAAATCACGACGGCCATGATTTTGTCAGTCAGGCTTTCGAAAACGGCGCATCCTGCGCGGTAGTACAAAAACAAATCTCCTGCGAAAAGCCTTTGCTGCTTGTCGATGATACGATTGAAGCCCTTGGCAGTCTTGCGCGGTATGTGCGAGAAAATTCATCATATAAAGTTATAGCTGTTACAGGCTCAGCAGGCAAAACGACCACAAAGAACATAATTAATCACGTTCTAAAAAATAATTTTAAGTGTTTTTCATCGCCGAAAAGCTTCAATAACAATATTGGCGTTCCGCTTACGGTATTGGATGCTCCGGAGGATAGCGAGATTCTGATTTCAGAACTTGGCAGCAATCATCCCGGCGAAATAGAGCAGCTTACTAAAATAATTCAGCCTGATATAGCTGTTATAACCACAATATGCCCGGCTCATCTGGAAGGTTTCGGAAGCATAGATGCGATAATAAAGGAAAAAGTTTCTATTACAGCGGGTTTAAGAGCCGGCGGGAAGTTTTTCATTAACGGTGCGATAAAAAAACTTGTCGATTATTGCAGGGACAAAAAATTATCCTTTGAAACTTTTGAGATACCGGATTTTAAACTTTCAGGCGATAAAAGCACTTTCATTATCGATAATGTTACGGTGAATTTACCGCTTGCCGGCAGGGCGAATGTTGAAAACGCTATGGCGGCATGGGCGGTCTGTAAAAATCTCGGCGTTTCAGCGGTTCAGTTCGCTGGCGCTGTCGCATCGATAAAACCTGTCGATATGAGACTTGAGATTTTGAAGCTGGGTCAATGCCTTGTGATTTGCGACTGCTACAATGCCAATCCCGGCTCGATGGCCAACGCGATGGAAACCTTGTCTCTGATGGCAAAGCAGGAGGGGAAAAGAGCCGTCTTTATTTGCGGAAAAATGGGCGAACTCGGCGACCAGAGCGAAAAACTTCACGCTGAACTGGGCGAAAAAATCGCTCAGTATAAAATACCTGTCCTGCTGACCACAAAAGGCGATTGTGCCGTCGCCGGCCGAACTGCCGAAAAACACGCTGATTATCCTATTTCGGTTGGCATATTCGAAAATACTGCACAGCTCTGCGATAATATGCACAAATTTATCAAACCTGACGATATAATACTGGTCAAAGCTTCGCGCAGTGAGCGTTTCGAAGCGGTTATCAGTAAGCTAAAGGGACTTTTTATCGGACAATAATAAAGGATATGATTTACCATTTACTTTCATTTTTAGAAGATTTTACAACGCATTCACTGGGTTTTTATGCCTGGCAGGAGGTGTTGTTCAGGTGCATAATGGCGGCTCTTACGAGCCTTGTAATAGCATGGTTTTTGGGCCCGAAAATTATCCGCTGGCTGATGCGGAAAAAAATCGGCGACAGGCCTGAATTTCATCACGAAAAATTGAACGCACTCAACAAGGAAAAAGAAAATACTCCCACGATGGGCGGACTTATTATTCTTATAGCTGTTATGGCGGGGACTCTTCTATGGGCCAAACTCAATAATCCGTTTGTGCAGAAGGCGATAATCCTGATGATATGGTTTGGCGGAATAGGCGCAGTTGACGACTGGCTTAAACTGACGAGCAAAATCCGTCAGCGCAGCAGAAACGGCCTCAAGCCCTGGGAGAAACTCGCGTTTCAGTTCGGCGGGGCGGTTCTTATCGCGACGTTTCTGTATTTCGATGTTCAGAAGATACCGGATGCGACACGATTCTGGATGCCGTTTTACAAATACGGTATTCCTATCAGCGGCTGGCTGTTTGTTCTTATCGCGATATTTTATATTTCAGCAACGAGCAACGCGGTCAATTTGACCGATGGAATGGACGGACTGGCGGCCGGATGCGTCGCGATTGCGAGTATGACGCTGGTGCTGCTTTGCTATATGGCGTCGGAGTCGATGACGAGAACTTCGACAATGACATGGGCCGGTTATCTTCTTTTGCCGCATATTCCGCATTCTGGCGAACTAAGCATATTCTATTCGTCTATTCTCGGAGCGACGATGGGATTTCTCTGGTTCAATTGTCATCCGGCCCAGGCGTTTATGGGCGATGTCGGCTCACTGCCGCTGGGCGCCGCGATGGGATATGGCGCACTGGTAACAAGAAACGAAGTTTTGCTTTTAATTATCGGCGGCGTGTTTGTGATGGAGCTTGCCAGTGTGGTTTTGCAGGTAGGATATTTCCGCTACACCGGCGGAAAAAGATTGTTCCGCTGTGCCCCGATTCATCATCATTTTCATCTTGGCGGCTGGTCCGAACCGCAGGTAGTAGTGCGATTCTGGCTTTTGGCCGCGGCATTCGCAGCCCTGGCGCTTGCGACTATTAAAATCCGCTGAAAAGAAAAACCTTTAGTTAGAAAGATATACAATGGCAGATGACGTAGATGTTTTGTTGAAATTATGCGAAGAGCAGTGGACTCAATGCCGTCAATTGGAGACGCAGCGTACAATGGTAACGAATTTTGTAATCACAGTTACCGCGGCGATTCTGGCATTCATCAGTCATAAGGGGTTTGTCCCTGCCTCGATACCGCTTGGAGTATTTCTGTTTTTTCTCGGGCTATATGGAGCCGTTACTTCGGAGAAACTATACGAACGATGGCAGTTTAATGTAAATCGCGCACAAAATTGGTGCCAGCGTATCAATGAATTAAAACCCGATGCTCATTTGCTCGAGTTGAAGAGCGTCGCAGATGAAGGGCACCGCCATGTTCTGCAGCATATCCATCTCCACTGGCTCTGGGCCTGTTTGCATCTTTCAATCTCGGCTATCGGCCTTGCTTGTATTATAGTGATACTTACCAAAATGGCCTAAACGCATTTATTTATTTGGCTCATTTGGCTCGTTTGCGGGCGGCCTGTTTGTTTTCGGTTGAGTAAGTATGCTTCGCAAATCTAAAAACCATTTTTGCATTTTCGGCGCATTGGGGTTTATGCTATGGCCTAAGCCGAGGTAAATTTCAAACGTTACATCAGCGCCTCGATTCTCAAAATATCTTTTAGCTTTTTTCGCAGGCTCAAGGTTCTGGTCCGTCTGGCCTGCGCCAATATAGACATACTTTTTCGTAAGAGGCAATGCTTCCTGGGGCAGCCAATTATGGAAACCGGCGCACGTAATTACCGCCGCCGCTGCAAGCTGCGGTCGAATACTAAAAATATCGGCGACCAGCCAGCCTCCCCGGCTGACGCCCGCCAGAACTGTCATTTTAGGGTCTATCTTAAGCCGCCCCTGCAAAAAGTGCCTTGTAAACGCAAGGTTTTTTATCTCTCGTTCAACGTATGCGCGATACTGTGTCGGATTCATCTTCTCGGAAGTTGTGGGGGCAAATTCCATACTTACAATCACAAACCCTTTGCCGCCGGTGGCGGTTTGAAGCCAGTCCGTTGAAAGCGACCCGCCTTTTCCGTGATAGTAAAATATCGCGGGCCAGTTGCAATCGTCGTTATAGTCGCTGGGAACGTAAACGAGGATTTCGCCCACTTGTTTGCCGACGTTCAGCCGTACTTCTTTGCCCGGCTCAAAGGCTGGCGCTGCCGCATTCGGCTCAGCCAGTGCCGCGGATGCAGTGATTAAAATAATTAACGTTAATTTTGTCATACCATTTACACAACTCTTATAATCTGCCGAAAGGAAAAACCCCCGGTTTGCGACCGAGGGTTTTTTATTGTCATTGCGAGGCGGCTGAAAGTCGCCGCGGCAATCTTTTTATTCAAACAAAAATGAGCCGTACTGTGCTGCGCTACCGAGTTCTTCGTGAATCCTGAGTAACTGGTTGTACTTGCAGATTCTGTCTGTTCTGCAGGCCGAACCTGTCTTAATCTGGCCCATACCTGTCGCGACAGCCAAATCCGCGATTGTGCTGTCTTCTGTTTCGCCGCTGCGATGGCTTATAACCGCCGTCCAGCCAGCCCTCTTGGCCATATTAATCGCTTCGAAAGTTTCTGTCAGCGTGCCAATCTGGTTGAGCTTTATCAATATAGAATTTGCGCTGCCCAGTTTTATGCCTTTTGCAAGACGCTCGGTATTCGTAACGAACAAATCATCGCCAACGAGCTGAATTTTGTCGCCTAACGTCTCTGTCAAATTCTTCCAGCCTGCCCAGTCATCTTCTGCAAGGCCGTCTTCGAGACTTACGATTGGATATTTACTTGCCCATTTTGCCCAATATTTAACCATATCTTCGGATGAGATTCTTTTATTCGGAGCTGATTTGAATAATTTATATTTCTTTGTCGATTCATCCCACAATTCTGTTGCCGCAGGGTCAAGAGCGATAGCGATTTGTTTGCCTGCCTTGTATCCTGCTTTTTTGATTGCTTCGAGAATTACCTCGATTGCCTCATCGTTTGACTTCAGCGACGGTGCGAATCCGCCTTCATCGCCGACAGAGGTATTATAGCCTTTATCCTTTAATACTTTTTTCAGTGTATGGAAAACTTCAGCGCCCATTCTCAGAGCTTCCGGGAAATTCTCCGCTCCAATCGGCATAACCATAAATTCCTGAAAATCGACGTTGTTGTCTGCGTGTTTTCCGCCGTTAAGAATGTTCATCATCGGAACAGGCAGAACATTTGCGTTGCATCCGCCCAGATATCTGTAAAGCGGTAGGCCGACAGAAGCGGCGGCGGCTTTTGCGACAGCGAGCGAAACGCCGAGGATTGCGTTAGCGCCGAATTTTGCTTTATTTTTTGTGCCGTCAAGCTCAATCATAAGCCTGTCTACGTCTTCCTGGGCCAGTGCTTCGCAGCCGATAACTTCGGGAGCGATTTTTGTATTAACATTATGTACCGCGCCCAGTGTGCCTTTGCCCATATATCGTTTGGCCTTTGTATCGCGAAGTTCAACCGCCTCGTGGGCGCCTGTACTTGCTCCGGATGGAACGGCCGCTCTGCCGAACGAACCGTCTTCGAGCGTAACATCGACTTCAACGGTCGGATTGCCTCGTGAATCGAGGATTTCTCTTGCCTTAACGTCAACTATTGTCGTAAACATCTTATTATTCCTTTCTGTTTCCAAATTCCAGGAGCCCCTAACTTTATGTTGAGGGGTCAGTTAAAGTAACTATTTTGCCTCAATTAGTCAAGAGCTAAACAGGAAGGCCTTTTTCTGCTCAGAATTCACCGGAACGTCTAACGTAAAAGCTAACCGGCACATAGCTTTTCCGCGAGTCCAGTTGATCGCTTATTTCGGTGCACTCTCTCAAAAGTTCCAATCTTGTTTTGATTTCATATTCGATATATCGTTTTTGGTTTTTATCTACCTGTAGAATATCAACTGAGTGGGAGGTAGAGGGGATCGCATGTCATCCAGATAGACCTCCGCTGGGCGCTCAAGACCTTCTGGGCAGTGCCTCTTAATAGTCAGTAGCCCATCTTGACTAAAACGGTCCTCTAGAAACACGCAGCGATTGCTGTCCATATATACGCGTACCTTACCGACAACCATACCTTTATCATACTGAAAGGAATCACGTGCGATGAGACGTCCACCAGCAAAGAAACTACGACATATGAGTTTACCCTCACTCCAGGTATCAGTCATTTTATGCTCCCCGTTAACCGGATCATGATACTCCCGGTCACCAGTTAAAATGGTCGTATTACTTGGTACTGCAGAGCGATTCATCTCTACCTCAATTCTCTGCACTTCCAACTGAGTTCGACGGAGCGCAGTGAACGTGTTATGATGTCTTAAGAGTTTGCTCATACCGAAAATTACCATCGGTAAACATATCGCCAATACCAGCACTGCGAGGACGAGACCGACTGATGTTTCCCATGTCTTTTTCGGTTTTCTTTCTATGAGAAAGTCAAAAATACTATGTCCAGTATCCATTGCAGAAATAAGTTTTGTACAAAGTTCATCAATCTGTTTCGGGATTTGATAGTAATTAGCACCAATAAGTTCGTCTGGAATTAACTCGACATTTGCGTTGTCTGCAAGCAATGGAATAAAATGTTCGTTCCTACGTGCACGGTAGAGCTGGTGAGTAATGATAGCACCTTCCCAAGTGGCACCATAACCTTTGTTTAATGCCTCCTCACCATCGAAACGACGGCGATAGACCTTGTCGAAAAAGATCAATACCCAGTCGGCGTTTTTTATCTGCCGCTTCATCCATATTGGCCAACCTTCCTCGGGTCCTTGCGGTGTTTTTACGTCGATATCGACCGTAACGATCAGTCCCTTCTTGCGTAGTGCATTTACGAGATTGGTGATAAGCTGATCATGCTCTGGTGTCGAATGGGCGTAGCTTACAAATACCTTGGATGAATTGTTGTCCATACGAATGTTACCTTGGAATAGATTCAAGTGTTTGCATATCAAAAAGACTCAACGAGACAAGAACTTTATATATACAAGTTTTACTCACAATTTAGCCTCCTTAATTAGTATGCTCTTTGAGGATGCCCGAGCTTCATATATTGAAAAAATTATTAAGGCTACCGGAGAAAAAAACAAGTATGCAAGCCAAATAGCATTAAAGCCCACGATTAGACTTGCGGGCCGTCGTATGACACCCATCCATAGGAATGCCAAGATAACACATGCTGAAAGTATTCGAAATATCCACTGTGTTGTTTCCGCATCCTGTGCTTGAGTATTTTGGGAGTTTGTAGGGATAAAACGTACCCGCATTCCTACTGCAGACTTAGCTAACGCTAACGCAAGTGGAAAAAGCATAAATAAGTATGGAGCACTACCTAAACCCCATGTCAAAAGAAGAAGCCGGACAGAAATTCCTTCCCGAATGGCAAGTATGGTTTGAAGAATTATAAAAATTCCGAATATAGTGAAACTGGACCATAAGGCCAACCCGTATACCTTATAACCTTGAACTAGGCAAATAGATGCTTTTAGAAATGTCCATACACTTTCAATCGAAGATGGACTTGACCACAAGGACACACATAACAAAATAAAACCAACTAAAGGAAGGGTATAATTCAACAGATGGCGGCACATCAACAGTTTTAAATGTGTTGGTACGTTATACCAAGGTCTGCTAAAAAGTTCCACAGTCTGACGCGCCCATCGCAACGATCTGCGAATATACGCACTCACTGTCTCTGGATCACATTCGTATGTCCATGTGTCAACCAACTCTGTACGCCAATGTTTGGAGGCTAATTCAAGACTAAGAACTGTATCCTCACTTGATAAAGTTTCATCAAAGCCGTTTACCTCTATAAGTGCATTAATTCGAACTACTTGGTTGTGTCCAAACGAGAGAATGCATCCAAGGCGATTGTGAACTCGTTCAAATATTCTAGCACGTGGTCTAGCTCCCACACCCTGAATTTGCGCAAAGAGAGAATGAGGGTTTGGCACAGGACCAATTTTAGATTGGAAAATAGCCACATCCCAATTGTCAGGATGTTCCGCAGCAAGAAGTAGCATGTCAACAGCACTGACGGGCATAATGCTGTCCGAGTCAAGAATAGCAACGCATTTGTACGAATTACCGTACATAGCCAGCCAGTTGTTCAGATTTCCTGCTTTTGCCCCCGAACAAGAAGGACGTCGCACGTGGAAAAGCTGTTCAGCAATAAATTCTGGGATAATAGCTGGATATGAGGAATCATCAAGAAGATAGATATCATACCCAGCTTTTTTTAAGGGCAGAAGCAACCTTATAAATTCCGGTCTTGCATCGTCACAGACTGTCATTACAATTGCGCATTCATGTCTCCGTGGCACCCCTGCGGCCATTTTCACTGTCTTGGACGGCCAACAAATTGCCAACAATACCTCCGTCGTATCAACAGACAGACTAATGGCCAGCAAGGGATACAGGCCTAACATGACGATCCCTGGCATCAAGGTAGAAAGCGGCCATAACAACCAAGGGATCGTGAGTGTAGAATAGAAACAAATAACCAGTAACACAAATACGAATTTGTTTTTAGTCACTTTGTTCTTCTTAACACAATTGGTTCTGACTGTTCCCATTTTGGAATATTGTCGCAGGGCTGACGCACAGTGAAATGTCGTCCCGTGAGGATATTGAATAGTACGTTGTCTGCTGAAGCAATCGCGATTATCTGGAAATTCTCGCCAATTCCTTCTTCTTGAGTTCCAAGTGATACCTTGGTTTGCCACTGTCCGGCAACCCCTTCAACGGTTTTCACTTCCGCCATATTTTGAATCCACCACTTTATAGCTTTTTCAGAACGTACGACTAAAGTAACTCTTGCATTGTTTGGTATTACAGTCCCACTTATCACAACATAGGGTTCTGTAACTTGATCGCCGCTTTTTGGTAACGCTATTATAACTTTTACAGGAGTTGGCTTAGCGTAGGTACAAAACAAGTACAATCCACAGAAGATACTCGTCATTACCAGTATAGCAAGGAACAAGGCAGGTATCCATCTTATGCGGATCACTCGGCTGCCAACGAGCCATGTGAGACTCGAAACTAGTGCGAGAGTTATCCAAGTAATCCAAGATAAAGTTGACATTACTAACCTTATACCTTTTTCTTAATCATCAGGAAGTTCATTGTTTTCTTTTTCATATTTCCAGTATTTTATTACACCTAACAATAATTATACAGTCTGTATAAACCGCCAAGCCAAGTTGTATTTATCCTCTGAAGAAAACGCTGTTATTTTATAATTACTATATCCCCCAAAATCAAGATAAATCTTATTCTATTCCCCTGTCATTTCCCGCCCAATTTTTTGCCGTCTTCTGCGGCCATTTTCAACCGGTGACAAATTGTCACCGGTTCAATTCCCTGATTTTCATTACGAATTTTTCAGGTTCATCCGGAGTTATTACTATAGTGCGATTTGGAAATCTTAGAATCACGGAATTTTTGAAATCGGTAGCGAATGCTCTGTAAGAGCCAAGTTTTTTATTATAAAATAATCCTGCGAAGCAGAACATACCTCCGTTGCCGAATGTTCGTAAGGATTTTGCCATTGCTGTCGGGTCGATTTCTGCCGATAACAAGCCTGACAAATTCAGTTTTGAGTTCCAGCCGAGCCGCTGAATTAACAGAGTGTTATCAGTTAATATGTATCCGCGGATAATAAAGAATGATGAAATGATAAGAATTGCCAATGGCATTATTATCATACCCAAAATCCAGCCGATATTGCTGCGCGGTCCGGAGAATAAACCGATGAAAGGAATTCCGATAAGAATTATTGTGCAGATAGCTGTTATTATTTTTAGCAATGTTCCCCACGGTGCCTTAAATTTTTCGTTATTATTCATTTAACTTCTCTCTCGAAATCTGCCTTATGACTTTTATATTAATTCATCTTACCCCAAAATCAAGATAAATAATAGGTTATCGGTTATCGGCAACTCAGTTATCGGAAAATAATCCGTGAAACTTGCCCGCCATAGTCCTTTATGGACGGCGGCGGGTCCGTGTATTCTTTAACTGGACTAAGGACAATTCCGCGGTTAGAATAAATTTATGCGAATACCAATAACAAAATATGGATTGCCGCAGGTTGCGATTTATCCCGGCCTGTGCGTTCTTGCGATGGTAATAGCAATCGCTTTGGCAGCGGTCAATATTGTCCTGTTTTGGATAATTGAAGCTGTTTTGGCGATGGTTTTAATCTGGATGTTGTCATTTTTCCGCGACCCATACCGCCAAATACCGGCAGGGGACGATTTAATCCTTTCGCCGGCCGACGGCACAATAAGCGATATCGAAATTGTCGATGAACCGAGCTTTATCGGCGGAAAAGCGACCAGAATAGGCATATTTTTGAGTATTTTCAGCGTCCATATCAATAGAACACCCTGCGCAGTCAGAATAGAAAAAATCACCTATCGCAAAGGCAGCTTTAAGAATGCTCTTAATCCGAATTGCGGTAAAGTCAATGAGAGCAACAACATAGGGATGGTTCGTCTGAAAAAACCTAATGATAAAATGCTTGTCCGTCAGATAAGCGGGGCAATCGCAAGGCGGATTGTCTGCGATGCCGCCAAGGGTCAGGAATTTACTGGCGGAGCTATTTTCGGAATGATAAAATTCGGGTCGAGAACCGAGCTTTATTTGCCTGCCGAAAGCTTGGCGAAAATAATCGTTAAAAAAGGCGACAAGGTAAACGCAGGCTTATCGATACTTGCAAAGTATGACAGAACCAGCTAACAAACCAGAACGAGCGAAGCGCGGCCTTTTGCGGAACGTCCGCAGGCAAAGGCTGAAATATATCACCATACTGCCTTCGCTGGTTACTCTCATCAACGGCACCTGTGGTTTTGCCGCGATAGTATTCGCGGCCAAGGCCGGTCAGGCCGACCATTCAGGTCTTAATGTTTATCATAGTCAGTTTCCGTTTTTCTCGATGGCAGGTTATATGATTTTTTTCGCGATGATTGCCGATATGCTCGACGGCCATTTGGCGAGATTGAGTCAGAGCACCAGCAGTTTCGGCGGTCAGCTCGATAGCCTGTGCGATGTAATCAGCTTTGGCGTAGCGCCTGCGTTTCTAATGCTGCGAGTAGTCGAAACCAGGGTCAGTATTCATCCGGCCTTCGATGTTTTTGTTTATAGATTCCTGTGGCTGGCCGCTGCGATATATATCGGCTGTGCCGCCATTCGTCTTGCGCGTTTCAATGTTGAGAACGAAGAAGACGAGGCAAGCCATATGAGTTTTTCAGGTCTTCCGTCGCCTGCAGCGGCAGGAGTGATTGCAAGCCTTGTCGTTCTCAACCAGGATATAATAAAAAAGCTCAGCGAAGAATACACTTTCTTCTCCCGTCTTAGCCACAACATTATCACGGGCGTTCTTCCATTTGCGGCCTTAGCCGTTGCGATTTTAATGGTAAGCCGGATTAGATATCCTCATGTTGTTAATCAATTCGTTCGCGGCCGAAAGCCATTTGCCTATCTTTTCTGGTCGATAGCGATTGTGGTAAGTATAGTTTATTGTTTTGAAATTGCATTGGCTCTTCTCTTCTGCGGCTTTGCGGCCAGCGGCTTTGTCAAATGGTTTTATTCCCGTTTCATTACTCATAAACATTCCGGCCAGGAAATTGAAGAACCGCCGGTTATTACAATCTCGCATTGATTACGAAATTACGTTTTTCTATCTACAGACGGCTATTTCGCTGTTTTCCCTTGCGGCTTTTTACGAAAATGCTATTATTGCCGGTTTAATTAAAGGAGTGTAACTTTTGAAGGAAAGCAAAAAACACATATCGCGTGAAATAGGTCTTGAGATTGGCCATATTCTCGGCAAAGGCCTGTTTAAGCTCGACCATTTGCATTACGGTCTGTGGAAAAAGGGGCTTGAGCCTTGTATCCTCAATCTTCATACCGCGCAGGATGAATACTGCAAATTCATAATTTCGCATATTCCGGCCGAGGTGAAAACTATTCTCGATGTCGGCTGCGGCACAGGAGCTTTTTCAAAGAAACTCGTCGATATCGGCTACAAAGTCGATTGTGTCAGCCCGACGCCTTATCAGAATAAACTTGTTGAGGAACAGCTCGGCAAAACGAGCGAGATTTTCAAATGTAAATTTGAAGAAATTCAAACCAATAAAAAATACGATATGATACAATTCTGCGAAAGCTTTCAGTATATCGACCTCGACAGGGTAATTGATATAGCAGGCGGACTGTTGAATAACGGCGGGTATTTGCTTATATGCGATTTCTTCAAAACGCATGCTCAGGACGAGTACGGCCTCAAAGGCGGTCACAAATTTGACAAATTTATGAGTATTATGCAGACCTCGCCTTTCAAAATTATTGAGGATATAGACATTACCGCTGAAACCGCTCCGAATATGGATATAGTTGACAAGGCCACAAAAGAGGTGATGATTCCTATTGCGGACGCTGTTGACAGATTCTTACAGAGCCGGAACCCATTTATTTTGAAATTAGTAAAATGGAAATACGGGAAAAAAATTGAAAAAGCCCACCAGAAATACCTGTACGGAAAAAGAACAGGCAAAGATTTCGCTGAATCCAAAACATACCGGTTGTTTGTGTGCCGAAAGGTAAAATAAATGGCTAAGGAAATCAAACTGCCGCAGATGGGGCAAACGATGGAAGAGGGCACTGTCGTAAGCTGTAAAGTTAAGGCGGGGCAGAAAATCAGCAGGGGCGAAGTTATCTTTGAAATCGAAACTGATAAAGTTACTCTCGAAATAGAATCGCCTGACGAGGGTATTGTAAAAAATGTTCTTGTGCAGGAAGGACAGACAATTCCTGTCGGTGAGGTTCTTTTAACGCTTGAAAATGGAGTGAAAGAAACTCCGGCAGCAAAAAAAACAGCGGCGGCTCCTGCTTACAAGCCCGGCCGGAAAATACCGCTGAGCAAATTAGGCAAAATCATCGCCGAAAAGACGCTCCAGTCCAAACGCGAGATGCCGTGCTTTTATCTGAATGTCGTTGTCGATGTTACGGAGCTCGTTTCGTTTCGTGAAAAACTGAACGCCTCTGCCGGCGTTAAAATATCTTTCAATGATTTAATAATCAAGGCGCTTGCCCTTGGAATGACAAAATGGCCGATTATGACCGGCCGGTTTGAAGGCGACTTTATCCGGCTTGCAGATTCTATCGGCATCGGACTTGCCGTTTCTGTGAAAGACGGATTGGTTGCTCCGATAGTGAAAGACGCTGACAAAAAAAATATCGAACAGATTGCACAGTGCAGTGCCGCTCTTATCGAACGAGCGAAGGCGGGGGAATTATCGCCCGGCGACCTTGAAGGCGGCTGCATAACTGTTAGCAATCTTGGCGAATTCGGCATAGATTCGTTTATTCCTATTGTTGTGCCCGGCCAGTGCAGTATTCTCGGCGTTGGAAAGATAACCGATACCTGTACAGCGGATGACGGTAATGTTGTCATTCGAAAACTTATGAAGATGGCGCTGGCGGTTGATCATCGAACGGCAAACGGCGCAGAAGCGGCACAATTCCTGGATTATACAGCCAAGCTTCTTGCCGAGCCGGCAAAACTTTTGTAAAAATACTGACGTATGTTTTTAGATTGCTTCGCCCCAAAGGGGCTCGCAATGACAAGTATGTCCCCGTAGCTCAATTGGATAGAGTGCTGGCCTCCGAAGCCAGAGGTTTCGGGTTCGACTCCCGACGGGGATATTTTCCGAAAAGCATATCTTTTCTTTATTTAATTCCCCATACAAATCATAAGATTAAATGACCGATAATATTGTACTTATAAGATATTAATGCCTCAAATCGGCCTTTTCTGCAAATTATCGGCGGTATTTAATACTATGGTAAAGGAGAGTAAAAATATCGCCGAAAAACTTAACGTAACTATAGGAATATTCTAATGTAAGGTTGTTACGGAACGGCAGCCATTATGAGGGAAAATGGGAAAGGTAAGTATAATAAATACGAAACTTATCTGTGCAGCCATTGTTTTCAGCATTTGCTTTACTCACTCTGTTTCGGCGGTTTCACAGGATGCTAACAGTTCCGGCAGCGGAATGTTAGCGCAGTTGAAGAATCCGGCTGACTGGATTGAGCTGAGCGCTGATTTAAGGCTTCGCGCCGAATACGACAACAACAGAAAATTTGAAAAGGAAGCCGCGGGACATGAACGAGTTGTTTTCCCACGTTATCGTATCAGGGCCGGGGCTAAAATAAAATTAACCGATGATGTTGATTTCAATATTCGATTTGCGACAGAGCCTCGCTATTACATCCGGCCGACTTCACAGGACCCGCGGCTTACCAGAAATGAAGTTCTGATTGATAAGTTTAATCTAACCTTGCGAAACGCATTTGATTTGCCGCTTACTATCGTCGCAGGCAGACAGGACATCATACTCGGTAGCGGCTGGCTCATATCAGACGGCACACCATTAGACGGCGGAAGGACGGCATTTTTTGACGCCCTTAGATTCACATATAATTTAGAAGTCTCAAATACTACAGTGGATTTTGTATGGATTGCCAATCACGCCGACAGCGCCAAATGGTTTAAGCCTTTCCACGACAGAGACGATGACCTTGCCGAACAGGACGACCAGGGCGCTATTATTTATTTGTCCAAAAAAACAGGCGAAGGTGCAGGTATAGATATATACTACATTTATAAGCATGACAAGGACAGGGCGATAAGCAGCGGTTATGAAGGTGAAGTTTATACAATAGGTGCGAGAAAATACGGCAAATTGAACGAACACTGGCAGTACAGCACGGAGTTTGCGCTGCAATTCGGCCACAGAGACGGCAAATACCTTCAGGCCTACGGCTCAAATACTCAGTTCATATATAACTTCAACGACGAAAATAAAAACAAAATATATCTCGGCTATGAATACCTTTCCGGAAATGACGATAAACAAAAGAATTTCGACAGGCTTTATGCACGAGTAGATACCTGGAGCGTACTGTATCAGGGCAACATAGATTCCATCGACGGCAGGTCGTATGACAGTTCAAATATGCACAGACTTTATGCCGATTGGGAAACTAATCTCACCGAGAAAATAGAATTGCGAAGCGGTTATGCTCTTCTTTTTGCCGATGAAAACACTTCCGAAGGCGGAACAAAAGGTATGAGCAAATGCGGCAACTTCAGAGGCCAATTGCTAAAGACTATGCTCAAATACAAAGTCAGTAAAAATGTCGAGCATAGAATAGAGGGAGAGATGTTTTTTCCGGGAGATTTTTATAACGACGATAAAAATGACCCGGCTGTGTTTCTCAGATATGGGCTTTATTTAACATGGTGATTAAGGACTATTAAAAATGGGGAAAATATTCAAAATAATGATAGCACTGGTTTTGTTAATGTCACTTGCTGCCGTAAATGCGAAAGAAGTGAATGAACCTAATGCCAGTTCTCTACCGAAGATAGTTGTCAGCGGTACAGGCGACAGCCAAGAGCTTCTACTGGCGATTGCCAACGCTATGATGGCTAAAGTCAGCGGCGTACAGATAGAAGTGCCGGAAAGTATCGGCTCTACCGCCGGTATAAAGGCTGTTATCGCAGGAAAGGCCGACATAGCGAGGGTTGCCCGTCCTCTGAAAGAACATGAGAAAGAACTTGGCCTTATCCAACAGGTATTTGCCAATACGCCGGTAGTTTTCGCAACGCATCCGGACGTAAACGGTATCGACAATATAACGACTGAGCAGATACTCGGCATATATTCCGGCAAAATTACCGATTGGAGCCAGCTTGGCGCAAAGCCGGGCAAAATATATCCGTTAACCAGGGAGCAAGGCGATTCGGCACTGCGGGTTCTTAATGAAATGCTGCCGGGCTTTGCAGATGTTAACAATCCAAACGCTAAAGTGATGTATCTTACTCCGGAAACCGTTGCTGCTCTGCAGGGACATAAGCAAACTATTAGCTTTGTACCGTTATCGGCGGTAGTAAATACCAATCTGAAGATACTGAAGGTTAATGGTATTGAGCCGTCAATTGAAAAGGTTCTCAGCGGTGAGTACAAGTATTTAATTCCTCTTGGCGTTGTCTATAAAGGACAGCCGCAGGGATTTACGAAAGAATTTATTAAATTCCTTTACAGCGAAGACGCGAAGAAAATTATTAAAACGATGGGCGCTGTACCCGTAAAATAAAATATTTACAGTTGAACAGGATTTTTCGGAAAAAGAAATGTTCAGGTCGATAAAAACAAAAATTCTGGTTCTGCAGATTGGACTTGTCCTTTCTGTGGCTGTTAGTCTGGGAGTTATCTCATATCTGATAACATTCTCTTCGCTCAGGGGCAGTCAGCAGCAGAATCTTAAGTATTTAGCCGCTAATATCGGCGAAGAAATAAGCGTATTAATTGACAGCAAAGGGCAATTGCTTGAAAAAATAAGCACCTCTGAAACAGTGGCAAATTATTTAAAAAAACAGCAGGAAAATTTCCTGGTCGGCTATTTTGAGAAGTTCATGCCTGAATTCGACACACTTTCTTATGTGAATGACAAAGGTATGGAGGAGTTGAAGATAATTGACGGCAGGATAACGACAAAACTTTCTAATGTAAGCAATTCCATAATTTTTCAGCGTGCAATCAACAATCCCAATAAAACCTTAAATTCATACACCGCTTTTTGTCCCGAACTAAACGGTCCCTGCATGGAATTCGGTTTCTTCGAGAAAAACTTTTTTGATGAATTTGTAGGGTTTGTTTTGGGCAAAGTCTCTGTAGCTGAACTGACTGGAAATATTCATGAATTCAAGGGAGAATCGGATATTGCTATTCTGCTCGATTCCGCTGGAACCATTCTGGCCTGTCAGGACAAGGATAAAATGCTGAAGAAAGTTGTCATCGAGGGAACAGGTTCAGATCGCATAGTTTCCGGGATAAAAACTATGGGGTTCGGCTCAGGCCGTGCGATAATTTCAGGAATTGACAGCTATTTTGCTTATTCGCCTGTTCCGGGTCAACACTGGTCAGTAGTTACAATAATGCCTTATCAGCAGTTTATTACCAAACTATTTGCCCTGCGAAATACGGTGCTGCTGGTCGGTTTAACCATTCTTATAGCCGGCATTGCCTTATCATTATTCCTTGCTGCCGATATCACGCAGCCTATTTCAGAACTGGTTGAAACGACAGGTTTAATAGCCACAGGAGACTTTTCGCAAAGGGTCAGTATCGATTCGAAAGATGAAATCGGGACTTTGGCCGATTCTTTTAATCGAATGGCGGAAAATCTGCAAAAAACCACTACATCTATGGTCAATCTGAATTGGGAAGTTGCCGAACGCCAAAAAGCTGAAAATGCACAGCAAAATCTTAATGAAGAACTAAAAGAAACTGTCGAGAGTCTGACTATTGCAAACCGTGAGCTTGCTGATTTTGCTCACGTGGCTGCACATGACCTTAAAGCGCCGCTGAGAGCAATCGGAAGTCTGGCAGGAATAATATTAACGGATTACGAGGATAGGCTGGATGAGCGGGGACGCCAATATCTTGATATGCTTGTAGGAAGAACGGAACGAATGAGTGAACTTATCAGTGGAATTATGACATATTCCGAACTCGGACGCGTTGCGGCTCAGCAGCCGGTGAACCTTAATGAAGTTATCCGGGAAGCTATTGCTGAAGTTACTCCGCCGGGGAATATTGAAATAGTACAGGAAAATGATTTTCCAACTATTATATGTGACAGGACACGTATGATACAGGTGTTCCAAAACCTTTTAAGCAATGCTGTAAAATTCATGGATAAACCGAAAGGCCTCGTTCGATTGAATTGTGTCGAGGATGAGGACTTCTGGAAATTCAGTGTTGCTGACAACGGCTGTGGTATAGAAGAAAAATATTTTGAGAAGATTTTCAGGATTTTCCAGACTCTCGTCAGACGCGATGAGTCAGAAAACACTGGTATAGGTCTTTCTGTGGTCAAGAGAATTATTGAAAAATATGACGGAAAAATCTGGATCGAGTCAGAACCAGAAAAAGGCAGTACGTTCTTTTTTACTTTACCAAAACAAAAAATGGAGGTTAAAAATGAGAAATTCCGGACCAATACTATTAGTTGATGACGATGATGTGGATACAATCATCACGCAAAGAGCTGTTAACGACCTTAAAATTGCCAACGAACTGGTACGCAGGGTCGACGGCGAAGACGCCCTGAAGTATTTGAGAGATAGAAGCAACCCCAGGCCGTGTGTTATTCTTCTGAACCTGAATATGCCGAGAATGAACGGCTTTGAGTTTCTGAAAGTTGCCAAGGTGGATGATACACTGAAAAGCATCCCTGTGGTGGTTCTGACTACCTCCGATGTGGACCAGAATATCCTCGACAGCTTCAATCTCGGCGTTGCAGGTTATATAGTCAAACCGGTCGACTATAAACAATTTGTCGAAGCTATGAGAACCATTAATATGTACTGGACATTGAGCCATTTGCCGGAAGAGAGTTATAGCCCGGTTGTCTTACAGTCGCAGTCAGTATAAAATGTTGTTCTCAACAGCGACCGAGCCGTAATATTTGAAGATGTCGGAAGTCTTTTTATCAGGGGGGAAACTTCAGTGGCGTATATGTATGTAACTCGTTTGCAGAAAATAAGTTGCACGCAGAAAGCCATTGACATCTTTAATGATTTTTGGAATTTAGTAGCCTCATCACCTTTTTATAATGATAATATATGTTAGAATTTAACAACTAACAGGAGAAAAAGTAAAAACCTTTTATTATCGGGGCGCGTACTTCAGAATAAAAGGTTTTGAAAAGTAAAAGGGATGATATGATGAAAGCCTTAAACAGCGATAAGCTCAAAATTGTTGATGTGCAGGACCCTGATGATCTGGCACAAAGAACTTTTGAGATGTTTAAAGATGCCGCTCAAAGGGCAGTCTCGGAAAGGGGGGTTTTCCATCTGGCCATATCCGGCGGAAAAACCCCGCTGCAGTTTTACCAGCTACTCGGTACGAATAGCCAGAGCATGAATCTGCCGTGGGGCAAGATAGAATTGTTCTGGGTCGATGAGCGATGTGTAAAGCCTGATTCGCCTGACAGCAATTATAAACTTGCCGCCGATACTTTTTTAAAGTCTGTTCCGATTCCGAAACAGAACATCCACAGAATCACCGGCGAAAAAGATGATTACAGTATCGCTGTCGAGGAATATGACTCTTCCCTGAAAAAGGTTTTCAAACTTCAGCCCGGTCAGCTTCCGGTGTTTGACCTGATGATACTCGGAATGGGCCCGGACGGGCATATCGGTTCGCTGCTGCCCAATTCTTATGCATTATTTGATACAGATGACATTGTAACAGTTGTATATCAGATGTGTCAGGGGCATAACCGTATAACACTTACCCATCCGGTTATGTGTGCCGCTCAACAGTTGATTGTTATGGTTAGCGGAGCGGAAAAAGCCGAGATAGTGCGTGATGTTCTGCTCGGCGGGCCGGATGAAGTAAAGTATCCTGTCCATACATTATGGCCGATTCTCGATAAGGTTGTCTGGCTGATTGACCGGCAGGCGGCAAAATATCTGTAATTTCATCCCTATTTGGGTATGATTAGTTTCATTCCTGTTCTGACAGTATCCGGGCCGCGGGGGAGTATTTCTTTATTAGCCTCGTAAATTTTTTTCCAGTTGCCGCTCGTGCCGTAATAAGCTCTTGAAATATCGCTCAGGGTTTCTCCTGCCTTAACCGTATGTATTCTTATAGACTCTGCATCGCTGGCAGGCAGGGGAGTTTGTGATGTGCCCTGATTTCTATCGGCCAAACTCTGCGACTCGGTATCTTTGGGTTTAGCCTGGGGCACAGTACCTGTTGCAAAGAGATTTCTCTTTTGCGACAGCAGGTCTTCTATTTGCGGTTGTTCCACAACCTGCTGGTGCATACAGAACCACACAACGGCAATCAGACACAATCCTGTGCCGATGAGCATTCCAATCTTGACATCTTTTCGCATGGGCTATTTTTTGTTGATAACAGCCTTTGATTTTTTGCCGAATATAAGTACAGGAGCGGCGATAGCTATAGACGAATAGGTTCCGAAGAAAATGCCCAGGAGCATCGCGAAGGAAAAACCACGCATACCCGGACCGCCCCATATATACATTACAAGTACTGCCAGGAATGTAGTAAATGAAGTTAGTATAGTTCTGGAAAGGGTCTGGTTTATACTATCGTTAATAAGCTGGGGTGTCACTGTTGAGAGCTTGCCCCTGTTTTCGCGAATACGGTCGAAGACAACGATAGTATCGTTAATTGAATAACCGATTATTGTCAGAAATGCCGCAATCATTGCCAGGTCGATTTTGAAATCGCCTATAAGCAGCTTCTGACCGATACTTGTGTTGGCCAGATATGTGCATGTAACCACAGCGCCGAGTACGATGCCTACGTCATGAGCGAGTGGAATGATGGCTGCCAGGCCATAACGCAAGCTTCCGAAACGGAACCAGACGTAAATACAGATTGCAATCAGGGATAATACCGTAGCCACGATTGCTCGTGTCTTTGCTTCTTGTCCTATTGACGGAGCAATCTGGGTAACTCGCGGCAGAGAGCTTTGCAGCGAGGCGGCTTCGGTAACCTTTTTGGTTTCATTATTTGTAAATTGCGACCATTCATCATCGCTGAACTGTCGGTAACCTGCTTCAGGGTCGATGCTGAAGTAAACAAACTTTGTAAAAGGTTTATCCGCCGCAGTTTCCAGATTGGAACCTGTGAGCCGATATTGATACCATACGAGTTCCTGCATATCCAGCTTGAACCGCAAATCGTTAAGCCGCTGGGTTATCTGGTCTATTGTGGCAGCTTTCTGCACGGTAAATTCAATCCTGACACCGCCGAGAAAATCATTCAGTTCCGGATAAGCATCAACCATTGCATTGTCTATTTTTTGAGTCGAAACCATTTGAGGCTGGAGATTTTCAAGCATCGCCAGTTTGCCCGCAAAGGCGTCTTTTACAGCTCTTGTAACTACTTCATCTACAACCGGCTCGCCCACGACGGCATTTTCGCCAAAGGTAGTATTCAGAATCCGGGCAACAAGCGGAGTATTTGTCTGAGTGGTGGTAAGAACAAACTTCAGAGGATCAGCGGAATCCTGCGTTATAGCCAGGCCGGTGAGCCTGCTTCGCATTGTCTTTTGCTCTTTGTTAATCGTATCGATTATACTCTGAACCGTTTGATTCTGGCCGGGTTTGAAGACTATCGGGACTATGGTTTTGTTTGTTTCGGTCGTTGTAATTTCATACTGCAGTCTGACGTTCTTGTCTCCCACACTGTAAACTCTGGCCGCAGCGATAGGCATGTTGCCCATCTGTTCGCCTTTTTGCTGTATGATTTTTTCAACCTGGGCTCTATCGAGCGGGTTGTCGGCTTTCAGGTTAATCTGGAGACTGGTACCGCCGGTGAATTCAATGTCGTATTTGCTGTTTTTATTTTCATCTCTGGTGAAGAATACAAACATTCCTGAAATTAAGAGAATCGCCGAGCCCGTCAGAAAAACAGGTCTTAAGCCCATCCAGTTAATGTTTGGAACTTTTATTACTCGCAGCATCGTGAGCTTGTCGATGATGATACCTTTATTAAGCAGAACATGGAAAATAATACGGGTTACAAAAACCGCGGTGAACAAACAGGAAATAATACCGAGCATAAGAGTTATCGCGAATCCCTTAATTTCTTCCGATGCAATCATATACAAAATAAGGGCCGGTATAAACGTCGTCAGGTTGGAATCAAAGATTGTCAGGAAAGCCCTGTTGAAACCATTGGTAATTGCGGTGCGTATGCTGGCGCCGCCGTCCAGTTCCTCTCTGATACGCTCATAAATCAGAATGTTGGCGTCATCGCTCATACCGATGGTCAGCACAATACCGGCAATACCTGCCATAGTAAAAGTTGCACGGAGAATAGCCATCGTTGCCAAAACAAAAAAGATATTCAATGTAAGCGAAATACCCGCAATAACACCTGAAATCCGATAGTAAACAATCAAAAAGCCTACAACGACAATCAGGGCAAGATAACCAGCTTTAATTCCCTGGTCACGGTTATCGGCGCCGAGGCTTGGTCCGATGGTTTTTTCGGATACCGGTGGTTCAATCAGCCTGGCGGGCAGTGAGCCGGCGTTTAGTTTATCAACCATATCCATCTGCTCAGTCTGGGTATAGCTGCCTTCGATTATACCGCTGGCGCGAATAGCGCTTCGGATGTTCGGGGCGGATATCGCAAGATTATCGAGAGTTATGCATAGAGGTCTTTGGAGATTGTTTCTTGTCAGGTTGTAAAACAGCGAAGCTGCGACTTCGTCAAACATAAAACTAATAGCTCTTTTACCGAGCTCATCAACCGTGGTGCCTGCCTTCTGCAGCTTCCATGGTCTTTTGCCGGTGTTCTTGAGCATGCACTCATCTTTCAGATTGCTCGCAAGCACATAGTATTTTTCCGCAAATGTGCCTATAACAATCGGATGGCTTTCGCTGGCTTGCCATGTACTGTCTTTGGGATTCTCTACCTCAAGCCACATATATTTGCTGTCCGAAGCAAGCTTTGGTCCCTTTGTCTTCAAAGCTTCTGTGTATGCAAGCAGTTCGTCCCTGTTGGTTCTGCCGTCGTTAAGTGTGGGCAGAATACGAAATTCAAGTACGCCGCTGCCCTTGAGCATTCTTTTGACATCTTCCGGACCGTCGATTCGGCCCCTCATCGTCCGGTATTGGCTGAATGCCTTTACTATGGCATCGATTTTGCCCGCTCTCGAAGGAAATCTGCTTTTGAATTGATTAATAAGTTCTGCCCGATTTCTGGATTTTTCAGGCATCTCAAGTACTACAGTCAGCGTTTCTATGCCGAGGTTAAAGTCCTTAAGCCCGAGTTCGGCTTCCCTGTAAATAGTATTAAGTCCGGTTTCAGGTTTGGTCAGTTCGTTAACGACCTCGGCCCATTGCGCGTTAAGTGCAAAATACTGTTCAATCAACTGGCGTTTTTCTTTTGTCTGTTCCGAAGTTAATTTGGCGACAGGCTTATCGTTGGCGTCGTTGACATCGGCCATCAGCCGGCCAACTAAGGCTTTTTGCACGTTGGGGTCCATTGTGTTCCATGTTGGTGCGAGCATGGAAAGCGTTTCTTTCTCTACGCGGACTGTTGCAAGTTTTTCAGATATCGTATCGAGCTGAGTTTTATAATTATCTCTTTTTTCCTGTGCCGTCTTTCTCGCATCATAAGTGGATACGAGTTTACTGAGAATTTCCTTTCTTTCATTGCTGTCGGCGGCAAATTCCGCGAATATCTTTGCTCTTTCATTGGGGTCTTTGGCCAGCGCCCTCTTGATTATCGCAAGATTGGTATTGTCTTTTTCCAGGGCATTCAGAGCTGCATCATAGGCCTGGCGTTTTTTATGCGTATCGGCACTTGCCAGCGGAACCTGGATTTCGATTCTCGTATCGCCCTGAGGACGCATAATGATATTCTGGATATTACCAGGGTCGATACGCTTCATCAGAATTGGCCCCAGCTTCTGAGCGAGATTATCTGTTTCGTTATCGCGCAGACCGGTCGTATCAATATCGTAAATAAGGCTTGTACCGCCCGCAAGGTCGAGTCCGGGCTTTAATGTTTTACTTGGCGGGTAAAGTTCCGCTGCTGAAAAGATTATCAGTATAATTACCGCTAAAAATCCAAAACGCACAACATTTCTATCCATCGCAGTTTCCTGAAAAAATATTAATTAAATTACAAATTTTTATCCGCCCAAGGCGATTTTTACCTCTGTTCGATTACCTTGCCGATTGCTGAAGGAAGTATTTTTATTTTTGTATTATTAGACTCATCAATCTTTAGGGTAATTTCGGTGTCGCTTACTTCAAGAACCGTGCCCAGAATTCCTCCGACAGTCTGTACTCTGTCATTTTTCTTCAGCGACCTGACCAGCTGTTCCTGCTGCTGCCGCTGTTTCTTGGGACCTCTGAACATTAAAAAATACATAACCCCGAAGATAAGAACGATAAAAATCAGCGACTGCCACTGACTCTGTGGATTTTTTTTACCTGTTACAACAGCGGAGTTCGGGTCCGCCTGTTTGGTAGTGGCTTCGGTAGTGCTTTCCTTCGAAATATCTTCTGCTTTAATGACCTGAGTATTCTGGTCGGCCTGTGCCAAGACCCATCCGATTTCCATAATTATTCCTTTCTGTATTCAATATTTTCCGTGTCGGCATTTGCCCGACTGTTTCTGGCAAACGCAGGATTTTGCAGGGCCTGCGTCGCCCATTTAGCGAACGTGCCATTCTCTATATTTCCTCGTATTTTGTCCATTAAATTATGATAAAAAACGATATTATGTAACGATAGCAGGATTGGGCCGAGCATTTCCCCGACATTAAAATAGTGTCTTATCGCCGCTCGGCTGAAAGTTTTGCAGCAATAGCACTGACAGGCCGAATCAATTGGTTTTTTATCGTCTATATAAGCTGAATTTCGCAGTCTTATAGGACCTTGGGATGTGAAAGCCAGGGCATTTCGGCCATTTCGGGTCGGCATTACACAGTCGAACATATCAATTCCTGCCTCAACCGACTGGATAATGTCGGCAGGCGTACCTACGCCCATAAGGTATCGGGGCTTGTTTTCAGGCAGCAGCGGGGCTGTAAAACGAACAGTTTTCAGCATTTGTTCTGTGCCTTCGCCGACGCTCAAACCGCCGAGTGCATAGCCGGGGAAGTCCATTTTAATAAGTTCTTCAGCACAGTTTTGCCGAAGATTAGTGTCGGTCTGCCCCTGTACAATTCCGAAAAGTAACTGGCGGTTATTGGAATGAGAATCTTTGCATATTTTTGCCCAGCGGATAGTGCGCTCGACTGCCTTTTCAATTTCCTTTTTCGCCTGTTCTCCTGTTCGCCTGTTCACCTCTTCTTTTTTGCCCTCAGGCAAAAACGCGGGGCACTGGTCGAAACACATTATTATATCGGCGCCGAGCCTGTTCTGAATATTGGTTGCCCCTGCCGCATCGAGTTTGATTTTCGCGCCGTCGTAAGGGCTGGAAAATTCTGTGCCTTCGTCATTGATGCTGTTGATTTCGCTTAACGAAAAAACCTGGAAGCCTCCGCTGTCGGTCAGTATCGGCTTGTCCCACGCCATAAAGTTATGAAGCCCGCCGATTCTTTCAATTGTCTCCACGCCCGGCCGCAGCATCAGATGAAAAGTATTGGCAAGAATAATCTGTGAACCTGCCTCGCTTAGCTGTTGGGGTAATATGCCTTTAACCGTTGCTCTTGTGCCGACAGGCATAAATACCGGTGTACGGATTTTTCCGTGAGCGGTTTGTAATGTGCCGGTTCGTGCCGATGTTTCGGAGCTTTTTGTGTTTATATCGAAAACATTCATTATTAGAGGACAGCTTAGTATATGGTCTTTATTCTGTTGCCGGTATAATAGAGGTTCAGGATTTGCTCTGCGGTTTTGCCTTGTCTGGCCATCTCTCTTGCCCCGTACTGGCAAAGTCCCACGCCGTGGCCGAACCCTTTGCCGGCGACAAAAAGAAATTCTTTATCCACACTTACTATGGTACAGCAGGCGCTTTGAATTTTGGACCCGCTCGAATCGATTGCAAGACGCAGGTCTTCGGCTCGCAGATAACCTGTTTTGCCTTCTACTGAGCCGGTCAGTTTAACGCTGGTAATTCTCGTGAATTTATTCTCGTACACGCTTTGTTTTGCCGCTTCTATTTTTTCTATGGTTCCTAATTCCTTCAGGGATGGGTATCTTTCGAGGATATTATCGCTTACTGTTTTTTTGTCGAATTTCGCGTCCGGCCAGTAGAACAGGCTCGGCCTTGTCGTTGTTTTGCAATAGGCGCAATTTACACCTTTAAGTGTCTCGTAGCTGTCGCCGAAGACGTTTTCGCTGTCTTCGGTATGACCGCCGCAGGCGGAGCTGTAATAAGCGGGAAATGGCTCGCAATCCCCCGATTCCTGCTGGCAGCATAAAATCATGCCGCGGGTACTGTTTACCGCATCGCTTGTGCGTACCGTCTCGGCGTTGACGCCTTTGTAAACCTGGTTTGCCTGTGTGGCTTTGACGTCCCATGACCGGTTTACGCCGAACTTCGTTTTTATAAACAAGCAGTAAGTTCTTGCCGCTATCGCCTGTGCCTTTAAGGCTTCCGTCTCCCAGTAGCTGGGCATTTCGGATGCTATGACGCCGGCAAGATATGATTCCATCGGAACATTATTAATGAGCGTCATACTCTTGCCGCCGGGATTGATAATCATATCAAGACCGCCGCGGTATTTCTGGTTGCCGTTAATCACGAAAGGCTGATTGTGCTGAGACTGTATAATCAGGCGGCTGGTTTTGAAAGACTGCTGACCGACCCATATAGTGTTGCTGTCGGTGGCAAGCTCAATTACGCAGGCAGTCCCTTCAGCCCTGAATATCTCCATTGTATCGTAGTTTATAATCTGGTAATCATCGTCGATTCTGAACTGGATTTTTTGGGCGTTGTCATCCAGCAGCACTCTTACGTTGGCCAACGGCGGGCTTTGCGCTATGACTGGCTCAGGACCCTGCTCTTCGGCAAGGCATACGTACAGAATAACAAACAGTCCTATGCAAAGGATTGCGATATTCCAGAATGTTTTTATTTTTGGCTGCATAGCAAAATAGTTAATCGATTTTTCTCAGGCCGATACCCAGACTGTCGAGAATCTTATTTATTTCAACCAGGCTGGTAGCGCCGAAATTCTTGACGCCGAGCAGTTCCGCCTCGGTTTTGGAGACAAGGTCGCCTATAGTTTTGATATTCAGATTTGCAAGGCAGTTTCTTGCCCTGACGGACAGCTCAAACTCGTCCATTGTTCTATTAAGACTTTCGTCGTCGATATCAGCTTCGGATTCCTGCATGCCTGCCATCAGTTGGATTTCGTCGGGGAATTTGCCTTCCGATGCCATACCGAGCCTTAAGCCTCTCGAATCGAGCATATGTTTTATCTCGGTAAGGCTTGTTTCGCCGAAGTTCTTATAGGCCAAAAGCTCTGTTTCGGTGATTCTTAATAAATCTCCGAGAGTATTTATGTCCATTTTCTTAAGGCAGTTTCTGCTTCTCACTGAAAGCTCAAAATCGGAAATAGGAGTCTCCAGTATTTTGGTCTGCTGGTCCTTGTTTTTCTCGATTTCTTCATCGTAGAGCATCGTTTCGGAGCTGTCGATATCCTTTTTGAAAAGGATGGCGCGAAGATTATTCGGATGGTATTTAAGCACCTGCTCAACGCACTTTATCGCTTTTTCGTATTGATCGCCATCTTCGTAAAGAACCGCCAGATTAAGCAGGGCGCTTACATAAGGTGTGCCGTTGTTTATAAGCTGTTTGTAATAATCTATCGCCGCTTCGTCATCGCCTCTTAAGTCCAATAGGAATGCCAGATGGAACAGTGCCTTTGAATAAAGCGGGTCGAGTTCGACGGCGGTTTTATAATTTTCAATTGCTGTTTCGTAATCTCCCTGCCCCTGCAGATGCCTGCCGAGGGTGTAATGATATAGTGCGCTTGCCTTCTGATAGTTTTCACAGGCTTTGAGAGCTTTTGCTGCGTTGGCAAAGTCGCCTTTGACGCGATAGACAGCGGCCTTTGCGCAGTTGACCGCCAGGGCATCTACTCCGGCCTTTGCGGCTTTGTCGAGCGACTCGATTGCCTTGTCGTATTGTCCTGTCTTTCGCAGGCAGAAAGCAAGTTCGAGAAACTTTTCCTTGCTGTCGTCGGCCTTTTCGAAGATTTCGATTGCCTGCTCGCATTTGCCGACCATGGCAAGGGCGGCGCCCAATGCCAGATAATTTTTCCTGCCGGGCTTTGACATTTCCTGTTCTGCTTTTTCGGCGAATGCAATTTTGTTTCGCTCACTCGAATTTACAAACTCTGATACCGAAATGATATCGTTGAGTGTAATGGTTTCCGCTGCAAATAAATCGATTTTCGGCTGACTTACTACTGTCATTGTCTTTTGCTCCTAATATAACTGTTTAATTATTCGAAATTTAGGGTTTTGTTTCTAAACTGGACGAGTAAAGGAGCATTATAGCGCAAAACAAAAGATTTGCAATAGCATTTCAGGTGCCCACTTTTGCGGGCTTTACTGCCGAAATTTAATGCCAAATGGCGGGAAATCTGCTATTCTGCTGTTGGTTTCAAGGGATTGTTTATGAACAGGTTAAAACAGCTTTGTCTTCTTACCGGCATAGTATTGCTGATATCTTTGGCGGCGTTTTGTGTCATTGGCGCGATAATGGGTGCCGACTGGTCGAAATCGTTTTTTACTTCACCGGCGGGCGGCTTGCTTTGGATTGCTGTCGGGCTGTTGATTATCGCCGGCCTGTTTCAATTTGGCCAAATTTACAAGGCAAAATGGCCGCTCGTTGTTTATCTCGGCGTTTTGCTGGTTCTTGCCGGTTCTTTCGGCAGGTGCAATTGTACTGTTTTTATTGGTTTTATTTTGGGCTGCATCGGCCTTTTCGGTCTCTTTCGGATTAGGCCCTCTATTATTGATATTATAATAGCTGTTCTGTTATTTCTTGCGATAGTGTTTATTTTTTATTTTCGCATAGTGCCGCGGCATCCGCAGCTTAACAGCATTTTTTTTGTGCCTCATGTTTTTGCTTATTTGCTCTCGTATGTTTTTATGGCCAGGGCGGCTTTCTTTGCCGTCAGGCAATTATTCGGCAAAGTGCCGGAAAGCGAAAACTATTCATATAAGTTTGTTTGTATGGGTTTTCCTCTTATGACTGCCGGCCTTGTTCTCGGCAGTGTCTGGGCGGCCTTTGCCTGGGGCGATTGGTGGAGTTGGGACCCAAAGGAAATGTTTTCGCTTGCCGTCTGGCTTGTCTTCGCGGCTTTTCTGCATTTCAGGTATCTTTACGGCCAAAGATTTTTGCGTTTGAACAGCGTTTGGATTATAATAGGTTTCATATTGATTATAATTTGTCTTTTGTGGGTAAATTTCTCGAAAATTTTTGCGGGCCTTCATAATTATACCGGTTAGAACTGTATGAATTTAATTTGTCAAAGTGTTGATTTTAGAAATTGTCCTGCCGATACGGCGGGGCAGCTTGTTTTTGATATTCAGCGGCAGAGAACCTTTCTGCATTCCTGCCGGGACATTCCTGAAATAAGCGATGCCCTTATCCTGAATACCTGCAACAGGCTTGAGTTTTATTTTTATGCCGCCAGGCAATTCGACATCTCCGCGTTTGTCGATGATTTTGTTTCGCATAATTTATGGAACCAGTACAAGCAGACTTTATATGGCCTCGACGCTGCCGGGCATCTTTTTAATGTCGCCTCCGGCCTGGAATCGCAGATTGTCGGCGAAAATGAAATTTTTTCGCAGCTAAAATCCGCTTACAGCTTCGCTCTTCGCTGCGACAGCGTACAAACTATGTTTCATCGCCTCCTGCACAGCTCATTTCGCGTTGCAAAAGCTGTAAGAACTTATACGGATATAAATATCGGTGCGCTGTCTATCGCGCAGGCATCAGTTGAGCTTGCAGCGGATAATTGTAGCATCGACAAAATGAAAATCCTCGTAATCGGCTCCGGCTCGAACGCCGAGCTTATTGTGAAACATCTAATCAGAAAAAATGTTGCCGATATTACCGTTGCCGCCAGAAACAAAGATGCAGGGGAGCGATTAATTGAAAAAACATCAGCAGGTAAATTTGTACAGTTAAATGAATTGAAAAGCTGTCTTTCTAATGTTGATATTGTTTTTACCGCTGCCGCCTCTGGAAGGCCTTTAATAACGGCGGAGACGCTTGATAAAAAACGGGTTAAGCCCCTGATTGTAATAGACTTGTCTGTGCCGCCCAATGCAGAGCCTAAAGTTGTGGAAATAGACAATATAAAACTTTTCAATATTGATAGTTTAAATGAGATTATTAGTAATAATAACCGCAAACGTCAAACCGAGATTCCCAAAGCAAAAGCGATAATCGATGAGCACCTGCAGTCGTTTTCCCGATGGCTCGAAGATTCGAAAGTGGCGGCCCGATGAACCCGCTCCGCATAGCAACCCGTTCGAGCTGTTTGGCTCTTATCCAGACGCAGATTGTCGTCGAGGCAATCTTAAATCATAGGCCCGGCATTGATTTTGAAATTGTCGAGATAAAAAGTCAGGGCGATATTGACAAAAAAAGCCCTCTTTGGAAATTATCCGAAACCGGTTTTTTTACTGCTGCCGTCGAAAATGCCCTTCGCGATAACAAAGCCGATATCGCCGTTCACAGCTACAAGGATTTACCTGTCTCGCAATCCACCGGTCTTGTTACCGCCGCGGTTCTGGACAGGAGATTTTGTCAGGACTGTTTAATCGGCAAAGGGAAAATTAAATCGCTGAAGGATTTGCCCAAAGGCGCAAAGATTGGAACTTCCAGTCTTCGCCGCAAGGCTCAACTTTTGCACAAAAGGCCTGATTTAGTTTGCGAGCCGATAAGGGGCAGCGTGCATACGAGAATAAATCAGGTCGGAAAAGGCCTCTTTGATGGCACAATTCTTGCTCATGCGGGAATCGAAAGACTTGAATTAACCGAAAAGATTTCTCTTTTCTTCGACCCGACAGATTTTATTCCCGCACCGGCTCAGGGTGCTATCGCCGTCCAGGCAAAAGCCGGCGATAATGAAATTTTAAAATTGCTTACCGGAATTGATGATAAGATTTCTCGGATTACTTCTGATACCGAACGTCTTGTTTGGCATCATTTAAAAGCGGGCTGTCACGCCCCGGCAGGCGTATTCGCGCAGATTACAGGCGAGGATTTGACGATTTACGCATTTGTTGCAGATGAAAATGGCCGCAGGTTTATCAATTGCAAAAAGCAGGGGCTCGTTAAATCCGCCAAAAAAATCGCGCAGGATTTAGCGACTGACCTTTTAAACTCAGGTGCAGGGGAGTTATTGAAGAATGGCTAAAACCAAAGCAAAGGTTTATATTGTTGGCGCCGGCCCCGGCAGCAGCGGCCTTATTAGTGTCCGCGGCAGCGAGCTTCTCCGCCGTGCAGACTGCGTTCTTTATGACAGACTCATCGGCAAAGAACTTTTGGATTTTGTGCCTAAAAAGGCCGAACTTATTTATGTCGGCAAAGAGCATACGAAAAATTCTCCCAGTCAAAAAGATATAAACAAACTGATTATCAAAAAGGCCCGTACCTGCAAAACAATCGTAAGGCTCAAAGGCGGCGACCCGATGATTTTCGGCAGGGCGAGCGAGGAATTGAAATGCCTTGCGGCAAATAAAATTGATTTTGAAATTATCCCCGGCATTACTGCCGCTTCAGCCGCCGCCGCTTGTGCCGGCGTTGTTCTTACAGATAGAAACACGGCCTCAGCCGTAACTTTTATTACGGGTCATACAGCACAAGGCAGAGAAACTGATATTGATTTCAAAAGCCTTGTAAAACTCAAAGGCACAATTGTTTTTTATATGGCCGTTGAAAATTTAAAGCGTATCTGCAAAGGATTAATTAAAGCAGGCCTTGCCGCTAATACCAATACTATTGTCGTGGCGAACGCCTCGCTGATAAATCAGAAAATTGTCAGGGGGACTATTTCTGATATTGCCGAAAAGTGTGCCAGGAATAATATCGAACCGCCTGCGATTGTAATAGTTGGTAAAAATTGTTTCAGTTGGCTGGACGATAAGCCCTTATTCGGCAAAACAGTTTTAATGACCCGTGATTCTGCGGGCAACGCCGACTTTGCCCGCAGGCTTGCCGCTCGCGGCGCAAGTGCCATAAGCCGGCCGACCTTTGAAATTCAGGACTTGACCGGCAAAAAGGAATTTAAACAGGTACTTGCGAAGATAAAAAATTTCGACTGGGTCTTTTTCACAAGTCCGACAGGCGTAAAATTGTTTTTCAATGCGTTGGAAAGATTAAACAAAGACGCCGGAGTTTTTGCCTCCGCGAAAATCGCCTGCATCGGCTCTGAAACCGCCGGTGCTCTTGAAGATTTTGGCATAAAAGCCGATTTTGTGCCGAAAAAGTTTACTTCAAATGACATGGCGAAGGAATTTATAAAAAAATACAAACCGAATGGAAAAAAAATACTGCTTTTACGCTCTGCACTTGCGGAAAAACTGGAAATAACCGGTGCGAAAACTGAAAATGTTTCGATTTATACCGCCAAAAAGTTAAAAAATGATAATTTTGAACCTGTTGACTGGATAACTTTTGCGAGCAGTTTTGCCGTCGAGTGTTTCTTTGAAGATTTCGACCTGAAAGATATAAACAAAAAAACAAAAATCGCTTCCATCGGCCCGGTTACTTCCGATACCCTGAGAAAATACGGCATAAAACCGACTATCGAAGCATCTGAACATACGATTACAGGTCTGATTGAATCAATGGAAAGGGCAACAGAGCCGCGACAGTAATGGAGCGGTAGTCTTTAAAAGTTATGATTAACGTCTCACGACTATATCTCGGCATTGAAAATCCTTCGGACAGGTTTCGTTATCGTTCCGTCAGCGGCCCTGTTGTTGTTTATAACTGTACGAATAAATGCAGTCAGAATTGTTTGCATTGTTACAACAAAACAGGATTGAATGCCAAAGAACTTGACACGCAGCAGGCAAAAGAAGTTTTAAAGCAGCTTGCGGAAATTAAATGTCCTGTAGTTCTTTTTAGCGGCGGAGAGCCTCTCGAAAGAGCCGATATATTTGAGCTTCTCGATTTCTCGCACAAACTCGGCCTGCAAACTGTTCTTTCGACGAATGGGAATTTGATAAATTCTCAAATTGCCAAAAAACTTGCCGAAGGTGTCGGCGTAAATTATGTCGGCATTTCAATTGATGGAACACAAAAAACTCACGATAGTTTCCGGCAGGTTCCCGGCAGTTTCGCAAAAGCTCTGAACGCCGTAAAATTTTGTAAAGAGGTGAATTTGAAAGTTGGTTTGCGTTTTACGATGACGAATCGCAATTTCAGCCAGATAGCCGATATATTTTCTCTTGCCGAAAAGCTGAACGTTCAGAGAATCTGTTTTTATCATTTAATTTCAGCAGGCCAGGCCGTAAAAAATGATTTGAAGTGTACAAGTCAGCAGATTAGGCAGGCGTTAAACGATATTTTAAATGGTGCACTGGAATTTTCGTCAAAAGGCGTAACTGAAGTCCTTACTGTCGGCAATCACGCCGATGGGGCTTTTGTTTTGAACCGTTTAAAGCAGGAAAATTCACCTTTTTATGAAAAAAGTCTAAATTTGCTCCAAAAATTCGGCGGCAATAAAATCGGCACAAAAATTTTCGCGATTGACTCTGCCGGAAACGTCCATCCCGACCAGTTCTGGCAAAATTACTCGTTGGGAAATGTAACGGAAACAAAACTCGAAGAGATTTTTAAAAAATCTTTGAGTATTTTTATGGATAAAACAAAATTTGCTCCGGACAGATGTAAAAATTGTCTTTGGCTCAAAATATGTGGAACTAATATGCGGGATTTGCAGCTTGAACCGGCCTGTTACTTAAGCGATGAAGAAATAAAAGGAAAACAAAATGAATTTGCCTGCCAGAATGCGAAGGCTTAGAAAAAGCGGCTCAATGCGCCGACTCGTCAGGGGTGTCAATCTCTCTGCCGATAATTTCGTCTATCCGTTATTTGTCTGTCCGGGCAGGGGAGTTGAGAAGCCGATTGAATCGATGACAGATTGTTTCCATTTTTCGCCGGATAAAATCGCAGACCAGGCGAAAGAAGTTTTCGCACTTGGTATCCCTGCCGTTCTGCTCTTTGGCCTGCCTGAAAAAAAGGATTCAAAAGGCTCAGAAGCTTTCAGCGACATCGCCCCAGTCCAGCAGGCGGTAAGAAATATTAAAAAAGCTGTACCGGATTTGCTTATAATAACTGATGTTTGCCTTTGTGCCTATACCGACCACGGCCATTGCGGCATTTTGAAAGATAAAAGAATTGATAATGATGCAAGTTGTGAATTGCTTGCCAAAGTCGCCGTCTCTCACGCAGAGGCCGGCGCCGATATAGTCGCTCCTTCCGATATGATGGATGGCAGGGTGGGTGTAATAAGAAGAACGCTCGATGAAAATGGTTTTACCGATACGGCGATAATGTCTTATTCGGCTAAATACGCCTCGGCCTTTTACGGTCCCTTCCGCGACGCCGCCGATTCCGCTCCCGCCTTTGGCGACAGAAAAACTTATCAGATGGATATAGCCTCATCAGCAAAACAAGCAATGAGAGAAATCGAATTGGATATTGCCGAAGGCGCCGACATTGTAATGGTCAAGCCCGCATTGCCGTATCTCGATATAATTTATCAGGCCAAACAGCGTTTCAATGTACCGATAGCCGCCTATCAGGTCAGCGGCGAGTATATGATGATAAATACTTCCGCGCAGCAGGGCGTTTGCGACAGAAAATCCGCCGCAGTGGAATCTCTTACCGCAATCAAACGCGCCGGAGCAGATATTATTATAACTTACTTCGCAAAAGAAGCAGCCCAATGGATACAGCGGTGAGAAAACCCAGAATTGTTGCCTTCGAAGTTACACGCAGATGCAAAATGAACTGCATCCACTGCAGGGCCTCTGCCAATGCCGATTTTGCCGATGACCTTGAAACAATCCAATGCAAAAAAATCATAAAATCAATTGCTGATTACAATAAATGCGTCCTGATTTTCACCGGCGGCGAACCTTTCGAAAGAAATGATATATTTGAACTGATTGATTACGCCAATTCCTGCGGCCTGGCTATATCGCTTGCGACCTGCGGCTATAATTTCGACAAGGAAAAAGCTGAAAGACTGAAAAAGGCAGGCGTTTTGACGCTCTCTTTTTCGCTCGATTCTGATGATGCAAAAGAACACGATAATTTCAGACAAACTGCCGGTGCTTTTGAAAAAACACTAAAGGCGATTGATATTGCCAAAACCGCCGGCCTGAAATTCCAGATTAATACAACCGTTACAAAACTTAACGCCGACAAATTACCTGCTATTGCCAAACTTTCTGAAAGTTTAGGAGCGTATTGTTTCAATCCTTTTATGCTCGTCCCTGCCGGCAGGGGCAAAGAGCTTGCCGATATTGCCTTGTCTTCAAAGGAATATGAAAAGGTTTTGCGTACTGTCGCGGATTTAAAGAATACCAGTGAAATTGAAGTGCGTTTTACCTGTGCCCCGCGTTTCGCCGTTGTCTATAGTTTAGCCGTCGCCGGTACGGCGACGCATTTAGCCCCCGCCGCTCGTGGCGGGGTTAAGGTGGGCGGCTGTCTCGCAGCATCTGATTTTGCATTTATCAGTCACGCCGGCGATGTCCAAACCTGCGGCTTTTTAAAAATTTCCGCCGGCAATATTTTACAAACCGGCGATTTCGCCTCTATCTGGGAAAAATCTGATTTTCTAAACTCAATCCGCCAGAAAAAATTCTCCGGCAAATGCGGAAGCTGTAATTTTGTAAATATCTGCGGCGGATGTCGTGCAAGGGCCTTCGCACACTCCGGCGATTATCTCGCCTCCGACCCTTTATGCGATTGTTTAGCCCCGCCATTACAATGGCGGGGTTACAGAGCCGCGAATGTTAATGAGCGGTCATCTTCCGTCTCAACCCTTATCGCCGCCCATATCGAGGGAAATAAAATTGCTGAAGCTGCCGATGTGATAAATGCATTGCCCGGTGTTTCTCATAATTATTTAAGAAAGCATTATTATAATCTGTGGTTTACATTAAAATCTTCCAACGTGGAAGAAATTATCAAAGACTTATCTAAGAGATTTGAAACAGACTTTTATTCTTTTCCGTCAACTGTCCGTTACAAACTGGATTTATCAGCGATAAAGAAACACAATCCGCCTGATAATTTTAACGCATTATTTTGCTGCAGAATTGATAGTGTCATTGCGAGGAGTCCCGATGAATCGGGACGACGAAGCAATCTCAGGCATAGTGATGTTTTTCAAGCAGCGGCAAAGTATTTATGCAATTTGCCTCAGGTCAGCCATTGTTACCAGCGAAAGACTTTTGAGAATTGGCCTTACAATCTTTATGCGATGATACACGAAACCAGCAGCGAACAAATCGAAAAAATCGTCGCGCAATTTGTTAGTGAATTCAAAATTGAACAATTTCAGCTTTTGCCGACAATTCGGTCATTAAAAAATTAAACGCCAACTTTTAATCTCCGCGAAATCCGTGCAATCCGCGGTTACTTTTTCTTATACGCCTTTTCCGGGTCGTAAACTTTTTCAGCGATAAATTCCAGTCCTTTCGGATTATCTTTTTTCACCGACCTGTAAAAGCACGACTGGAAACCAGCATGGCACTGGCCCTGGTCAACTTCAACTTTTAGAATCAGGCAATCCTGGTCGCAATCGACAAGTATTTGTTTAACTTTCTGGACGTGGCCGCTTTCCTCGCCTTTTTTCCAGAGTTTCTTTCTGCTTCTGCTGTAGAACACAGCGTTGCCAGTCTGGATTGTCAAATCCATCGCCTCTTGATTCATATATGCGACCATTAGTATTTGGCCGGTCTTTGCGTCCTGTGAAATAGCCGTAATAAGACCATTTGCGTCGAATTTTGGCTCAAAATTTGTACCCAATTCTACTTGTTTATCCGCTGCCAATTTTACTCCTTTATGGTATAAATTTATCTTCTTGCTGAACAATCTTTTACACGTTATTATGTCCAAACTCAAGTGTTTTATTCAAGGATTAAATGAGTAAAAAGCGTAAACATATTTCGCATCTTATTCGGCTCCTGATAGCCGCCGCGGCCTTATATTTTGCTTTCAAAGGCGAAAACGCGAGAAATATCTTCAGAGATTTCTTTCATCCGAATCTTTTCCCGACTTATATTGCCGCGATAGCTCTTAACTTTGCCGGCCAGCTCGTTTTTGTCCTTCGCTGGCTCATTTTGCTTCGCGTCCAGTCTGTTCACGTCGACTATTGGCCTGCCCTCAAGCTCCATCTTTTGGGTCTTTTTTATAACAATTGTTTGCCCGGCGCAGTTGGCGGCGATGCGCTCCGCGCCTGGTACGTAACAAAACATACCGACAAAAAAATCGAAGCCGCACTAAGCGTTTTTATCGACCGTGCCATTGGAATGGCCTGTACAATCGCGATGATTTTCCTCACTTACTGGCTGCTGCCTAAAGGCGGTAAAGAAACACAATTCTCTTTCGGCGCAGAGTTCAATTTCGTCTCGCTTTTTCTCAAACTCCTGATTTGCGGTTTAGTCCTCATCGTTCTTGCCGCGATAGTTATCGCTGTAATGTTTTACAGTAGAAAACTCCGGCCGATACTTTTTAAATATATGTTTATTTTTATGCTGCAATATAAAATGTGGACCGGCAGAATTGTTACCGCTGTGAAACTTTATTGCTGCAAACCGTTTACGCTGCTTCTGGCGGTAATCCTCAGCTTCACCTGCCAGTCGCTGCCTATCATCGGCTTGTATCTCATCGGCAGCAAGCTCGGCATCCAGGCCAATATAAGATACTATTTTATGTTCTTCCCGCTTTCATGGATAATCGGCATTATCCCGATAAGTGTCGGCGGGGCGGGCGTTATGGAGCTTGGCCTTAAAGGCCTGTTCGGCAAAGTTGCTGCGGTTACGACCGAGCAGGGTCTCGGCCTTGCCCTGGCCCAGAGAATTATCTGGCTGTTGACCTCAATCCCCGGCGTTATAATCCACATCACCGGCAAACATCTTCCCGATGCCGATGGCGATATCCCGCCGGAAAACTAAAAAAATTTGTAACCACAGATTTCACGGATTTCACTGATATTCATTTTCTTTATTTATTTTTTCCGCGTAATCCGCGGTTAATTTCACGATATAATTTCTTGACTTTAAAACGCTATCGGATAAACTTTTGATTAGTATTTAGTATATGGTATTTGATGTTTAGCAATAATTCTTAAATATTTATCAGAAAAGGAGTTAGCGACAGTACCCAGTAGCCAGAATACAGTAGTCAGTAGGCATAAAAAATCATCCCGACTTTTCGGGATTCCTTATTCTGTATTCTGAGTTCTGTGTTCTGAATTCTAATGGATTGAACTATGGACGAACCAAAAAAGACTGAACGAGTTGAAGACATACGAATCCTCGAAGAGATGAAGAATTCGTATATGAATTACGCGATGAGCGTTATAGTTTCGCGTGCTTTGCCGGACGTCAGGGACGGCTTAAAGCCATCGCAGAGGCGAATAATGGTCGCGATGAACGACCTTAACCTCGGCCCCCGCAGCAAGCACAGAAAATGCGCAAAAATCGTCGGCGATACCGGCGGTAATTATCACCCGCATGGCGACCAGGCAACCTATGGCACATTAGTACGCATGGGTCAGGACTGGAATATGAGGCATACTCTCGTTGACCCGCAGGGAAATTTCGGAAGTATCGACAATGACCCGCCGGCAGCGATGCGATATACCGAAGCTCGGATGTCGGCTGAAGCGATGGAAATGCTCGAGGATTTGAATCGCGATACAGTAGATTTTGTCCCTAATTATGATGAAACAAGGACGGAGCCGACGGTTCTGCCTTCGAGGTTTCCGAATTTACTCGTTAATGGCTCGACTGGCATCGCGGTTGGAATGGCGACGAATCTTGCTCCGCACAATTTAGGCGAGGTCTGTGATGCGTTGTTATTGGAGATAAAGGACCCGAACTGCGGGTTTAAGGATATTATGAAGGTGCTGCCTGCACCGGATTTTCCGACTGGCGGTATCATTTGCGGCAGAAGAGGAATCCGCGAGGCGTATTCGACCGGCAAAGGACATTTGACCGTTCGCGGCAAGGCCGATATTGAAGAGACCAAGAAAGGTCGAAAGCATATCATCATTACCGAAATTCCCTATATGGTCGTCAAGACAAATATAGTGGAAAAAATCGCGGAGCTTGTGGAAAATGATTTGCTGCCGGAAGTCAGCGACGTCAGAGATGAGTCGGACAGAAACGGAATGCGAATCGTCGTTGAACTGAAAAAAGACGCCGAAGAACAGGTCGCAATCAATAAACTTTATAAGTACACGCCGCTGCAAAGCACTTTCGCGGTGTCAAACGTCGCATTAGTCAATAACAGACCCGAAACACTCAATATAAAGCAGATGCTCGTGCTCTTTATTGAGCATCGCAAAGATGTAATCCGAAGACGCACCAGATTCCTGCTGAAAAAGTGCAGGAACAGGGCACATATACTCGAAGGCCTAATCCTGGCTGTAAGCGATATTGACGAGATAATAGAGCTGATAAAGAAATCGCCCGACGCACCGACGGCAAAACTAAACTTAATGAAAAAGCCGCTGCGGCTGGTCGAATCGGATACGCTAAAGAAATTGCTGCCGAGAGAGTTCGCAAAACAGGCGACTTCAGAAGACCAGTTCCTGACCGGGCCGCAGGCAGACGCGATTTTGAGTATGCAGCTTCAAAGACTTACAGGTCTTGAAATTGAAAAACTCGGTAAAGAATATGCTGATATTATCGAGGAAATACGCGGCTACGAGGCGATTCTCGCTGATGAAAAACTTGTGCTGGATATTATTACGGAAGACCTTTACGAAATTAAAGAAAAATACGCGGATAAACGCAGGACGGAAATCGCTGAAGAGAACGAAGAATTCAACGTCGAAGATTTTATCGCTGACGAGGAAGTGCTCGTTACCGTAAGTCACGGCGGATATATCAAACGAATGCCGATTGATACCTACCGCAAACAGGGAAGAGGCGGAAAAGGCATAATCGGCTCGGATACGAGAGAAGGCGATTTTATCGAATCGCTGTTTACGGCGTCAACGCACGATTACCTGCTTGTGTTTACAAATCGCGGCAGATGCCATTGGCTGAAGGTGTACAGCGTTCCGCAGCTTGCGCGGCAGAGCAAAGGCAGAAGCGTCGCGAACCTGCTGAATCTTGGCGACCAGAAAATCACATCGATTATAAACGTCAGCACATTCGACGAACGAAATCTTGTGATGGCGACCCGAAACGGAGTTATCAAGAAATCCGCGCTTTCGCTTTACTCTAATCCGCGGGCGAGCGGAATCATCGCTATAAAACTCGACCCGAACGACGACCTTATAGGCGTTGCACTGACTAACGGACAAAATCATGTTATTCTCGGCACCAAAGACGGAATGGCCGTTCGATTCGAAGAATCACAGGCAAGACCGATGGGACGCTCGGCGCGAGGCGTTAAAGGAATTAATCTTCGCAAAGGCGATAACGTCGTGGATATGGTTGTGGCGGAACAGCAGGCATCGCTATTGACGGTTTGCGAAAACGGATACGGAAAACGAACGGAACTGGAAGATTACCGAGCGCAGCATCGAGGCGGTATCGGACTAATTAATATCAAGACCTCCGACCGCAACGGCAGCGTTGTCGCGATAAAAACCGTTAAAGACGACGACGATATTATGATTATCACCGCAAAGGGAATCATTATCCGCACCGGACTCGATGAACTTCGCGAAATCGGCAGAAATACGCAGGGCGTAAGATTAATAAAACTCGACGCAGACGATAAAGTTGTCGCTGTCGAACGAGTGGTCAAAGAAGATAAAGATGAATCCGGCGAAACTAATGAGCCGACAGAACAGCCGAATGATGAGGCTGACGAAAAGCCGGAAGCTAAGGAATAAAAAATAGCCATCCGCCGTCGCCATCCGTCTTCGCTAAATCTACGAACGGACAAGGAGGCTATGGCGGACAGGCGAAAAGTTATCAGAAACGCAGTTATCGGTTATCAGTACGAATGACTCCGCCAGACGGAGAGGTTTTGTTGAGGTTGAAAAAAAGAGAGGTAGAATTTTAATGCAATATCGAGGAATCGCGACTAAGCAATAAGATTAAAAGGCAAAATAATTTTATGAGTACCAGAGAAAAGAAGCAGGAACATAATAAATTTGCCGCAAGGGAACCAGAACTAACAGTTCTGACAGACCAGCCACTTGAGCCAAATGAAACATATCGCGACAGTTTTAACCTGAGGTACAGATTTGGACCGGTATATGATATTTTACGACACCCCGATACTCGAACACCAATGACAATAGCGGTTTACGGAAACTGGGGAGCAGGCAAAACGACAGCAATGAAATGGCTGCACGGCCTAATTGACGAGTGGAACAAAAATGGGAGCGCAAAAGATAAAATAACTGTCAGGCCAGTATGGTTCTATCCGTGGAAATATGACAAGAAGGAAGATGTCTGGCGAGGACTAATAGCGGAAGTTATCTGGAACGCAATCGATGTTAAAACAGCCAGTACCAAAACCGTAATAGAAGCATTCAAAATGCTTGGTATGTTCATCGGGAAATCGGCGATGGACATAGTTTCAGCGGCAAAGATAAATGTGCCGGGCTTTGAAATAAACAGTGAGGCCATAAAACAAATAACAGAGAATTTCAAAGAGGCCTGCCATCCGGAAAAGCCATATTTAAATCCTTATGAAGACGCTTTTAAAAGCTGGGTAGGGAAATCACTCGGCAAAAACCAGCGAATGGTCATTTTCATTGACGACCTTGACCGTTGTATGCCGGAGATAGGACTGCAGATACTTGAGGCATTAAAGTTATATCTCAATATTGAAAAACTTATTTTCGTTGTCGGCGTTGATAAAAAAGTAGTTGATAGGCTGGTAAAAGAACACTACAAGAAACTCGGGCTCGAAGATGCCAAAAGCGAAAATTATCTGGCAAAAATGTTTCAGGTAGAGGTTCAGGCAGAGCCGAGCGAGCAGCAGATAGGTGAATTTCTTAATGAGCAGCTAAAAGAAATATCATATTGGAAAGAGCCTCACCTTGCACAAGAAGAAAGAGATATATTTAACAATCTTATTTTTAACTTAGCAGGGCGCAATCCGAGGGAGGTAAAACGGCTGATTAACAGCGCACTTATGACCGGTGCAGGGGCGGTCATGATGAAATCACAGAAGCAGGATGGAATCAGGTTTAACCAGGGATTGCAGCTTTTCTTTGTGAGGAAGATACTCGATGAAAAATATACGATGGGACTGCTTGTCGGCAGCAAAAGGGGAAATGACTTTTTCAGACAATGGTCTCAGACAGTTTGCGGAGGCAGAAAAAAGGATAAAAATTTCCCTTGTACAGTGCAGGTTCCACAAGATTATTATAAGCAGTTCATAGAAGCGAAACAGGATGATAGTAAAGGAAGCCTTGAAGAAGTTTCAGGAAAAAGGGAAAAAAGAGCAGCGTTAGAACATCCCTCGTTTGCCCCGCAGGAGTATCATCCATTATTGCAGGATTCAAAATTCTCCGGTCTGCTAAATTTGCTTGGCGATGAGGATTTGGGCGAGTTGATGCGAATTGAATATCCCGCTGAAGAGGCTGAAATTGAGATTGTTGCTGTGATGGGTACAAGTAAGGACGCAGATATAATCCGCGAGGCTATAGCACGTCAATTAGAGAAAAAACCGGACGAATTAAATGATGAGGATTATAATAAAATTACAGAGTTAAGCCTCAAAGGTACAGAGGTATCAGACCTTGAGCCGCTAAAGGGACTTGGGAGTTTGCGATCGCTTGACCTTATCGGCACGCAGGTCAGCAATCTTGAGCCGCTAAAGGGACTTGGGAGTTTGCGATCGCTTGACCTTGACGGCACGCAGGTCAGCAATCTTGAGCCGCTAAAGGGACTTGGGAGTTTGCGATCGCTTGACCTTGACGGCACGCAGGTCAGTAACCTTGAGCCGCTAAAGGGACTTGGGAGTTTGCAAAGGCTTGACCTTAACGGCACACAGGTCAGCAATCTTGAGCCGCTAAAAGGACTTGGGAGTTTGCAAAGGCTTTACCTTGACGGCACGCAGGTCAGCAACCTTGAGCCGCTAAAGGGACTTGGGAGTTTGCAAAGGCTTGACCTTAACGGCACACAGGTCAGCAACCTTGAGCCGCTAAAGGGACTTGGGAGTTTGCAATGGCTTGACCTTAACGGCACGCAGGTCAGCAATCTTGAGCCGCTAAAAGGACTTGGGAGTTTGCGATTGCTTTACCTTAACGGCACGCAGATAACGGATGAACAAGTAAAAGAATTAGAGAAGTCGCTGCCGGAAGTTCGGATTAATATAAAATAAGAATTTTCCGTCATTTTGTTAGCCTACCCTACGATTATAGATTCCCGCCCCCGTTTTCACGGGGTAAACAGCGCTGCCAGTAATTACGAACCCTGCCATAGTGATGGCAGGGCTAACCAATTTTAATGACCCGCCGAATAAATCGGTGGGCTTTCGGATGTGTACTACAAAACGTGGATTCCCGATCAGGTCGGGAATGATAATTGGAAATATCTGTCTGTTGACGGAACTTGCCGGTTAATCTATAATCTACCATCGCGAATCTTTACAGGTAAATAATATGGCAGGGAATGAAAAATAAAATATGATTCAACAAGCTCACCATAAAGACACAAAACCAATATATGTCATTGCAGGCAAGGATGAGTTTCTTGTCGCTGAACAGGTAACGGCACTGGTTAATCAACTGCTGACGCCTGAACAGATGCAGATGTGTCTTTGGCGGGCCGAGGCGGAGAAGGTTTCGGCGGTAGAGATTTTCGACGAGCTGAGGACTCTGCCGTTTCTGGCTGAGAGGCGCGTGGTTGTTCTTGCCGATGCCGATGATTTTGTCAGCGATAATCGGGAACTTCTCGAAAAATATTTTGAAAATCCGGCGGCGAGCGGCATTTTAATCCTTACGGTCAGCACATGGGCGTCGAATACGCGGCTTGCCAAGATACTGCCGAAGAAGGGGCAACTGATTGAGGTTGCCGAGTTAAAATCAAGCTCTCTTATCTCTTATATACGCGATTACGCCAAAGACAAGCAGGGCAAAAATCTTTCTAACGACGCGGCGCAAATGCTCATCGAACTTTCCGGAGACGAGCCGGGGATTCTTCGGTGCGAAATAGATAAACTGGCGGCGTATACGGCCTCGGCGAAAATAATAACTGAAAAGGATATCGCCGAGCTTGTCGGACGAAACAGGGTGTTCGGGGCGTTCGAGGTTATCGATTCAATGATGGCAGGAGATATAGGAAGGGCACTCGAGCAACTTCGCAGAATGTTCCAGGCAGATAAGGACGCCGAATATACGGTGGTGGGGGCGTTTGCGTGGCAGTTTCGCAGGATGTTCAGCGCAGCGGCACTGATGCAGAAAGGCGAGAGAACAGATGCGATAGCGAAAAAATTCCGCATTTGGAACCAGCAGGAGTTTTTCAATATCATTAAAAAGACGGGCTTGAAAAGAATCGGCGATTTACTGCGGCAGCTTGCCGAGATAGATTACGGGATTAAAACCGGCAGGGCAACGGCACAAACGGCAATCGAATCAATGATTGTTCAGTTCTCAGAGAAATAACGCTTAAACAAACCCCGCCATAGTAATGGCGGGGCTAACCAAACCCCCGGCACAGGTCCGGGGGCTAAACACTAAAATTTATGGCAGAAGAAAAACGGGAAAGAAAACGCAATAAACGAAAAAAGACCATTGTCGAACAATGGCTGATTTACGTTCTGCTGCGCATTTTCCTGTTCTTTGTTTGCCTGTTTCCGGTCGAGAAGGTTTTAAAGTTCGCACGATTTATCGGCAGGGGGATGTGGAAATATTATCATCGCGGCAGAGAGCGGGCGATTGAGAACCTGCATGCGAGTTTTCCGGATAAAGATGAGAAATGGATTGAAGAAACGGGGATACGCAGCTTTGAAAATCTGGTTATGCTCACTGTAGATGTTATTTTTTCGCCAAGGCTGATACGAAAAGAAAACTGGGAGCAATATTCCCGCTACAAAAACGTCGAGCGTGTAAAGTGGATGATGCGGGGCAAACAGCCCCTACTGCTTGCGGCGGCACATTACGGCAATTTCGAGATTATGGGATACCTGATGGGCGAATTCGGGTTCGATATTTACAGTATCGCAAGGCCTTTCGATAATAAATTTCTGAACAGCTATCTCTATGATGTCCGGCAGAGAAATGGGCAGAAAATCATCGATAAAAAAGGCGCTTCGGAAAAAATGGAACAGATTGTCAAACAAGGCTCGGCACTGTGTTTCATCGCGGACCAGAACGCGGGCAAAAAAGGGGTATTTGTCGACTTTTTCGGCAGAAAGGCGAGCACATACAAGAGCATCGGACTGCTGGCGATTCAATATAACCTGCCGATAGGCGTCGGCGTCAGCAGGAGAATCGACGACCGGTTCTTTTTCGAAATTGAGATTGCCCGGCTGATTATGCCGGACGAATGGAAAGATAAAGATGACCCGCTGCTGTGGATTACACAGGAATATACGAGGGCTTTCGAGGATTCGATTCGCAAAGACCCGACACAATACTGGTGGATTCACCGCAGGTGGAAAACAAGGCCGAAAGACGAAAGACAAAAAGATTAGCCACAGAGAACACAGAGCTCACAGAGATATAATTTTTTAAAAAAAGGCACTTTTCAAAATATGAAAAGTGCCTTTATACATTTATTACATTTTTTTATTCATCAGTAGTTTCAATTTTCGTTTTTTCATCCGGATTTTGTGAATTAATAAGTCTATCAGCTTTCTTTATCAGGTTGACAAGTTCTGCAACATCGGCATCGTTTCTTCTTTCGGCTCTGACCTGTTTTGCCAAATCAAGGGTATCTTCGAGATTTGCTCCTTTTGCCCAGTAACTTTTCCGCAGGATTTCAGCAAACTGGGCCGAGGCGGCTGCGAGTCTGAAATTTGTCGAGGCTGAATCGAAATCGTCAAGTATCTTTTTAGTTGTTATCGATTTGTTAAACTCTTCGACATTGTCGGAATCTGGGTTTTTATAGCGAA
>Ga0315283_10000055_pt1 | contig 61728 bp, 52 predicted proteins | sample YL17G09_0_MG_FD_204541 | JGI IMG/M metagenome (GOLD analysis project Ga0315283, IMG submission 204541) | Sediment microbial communities from Yellowstone Lake, YNP, Wyoming, USA - YL17G09_0 | ecosystem: Environmental > Aquatic > Freshwater > Lake > Sediment | place: USA: Wyoming | collected...
GTCGAACTTGTTCATCACGAATGCGATTTTATCCGCCGGGATATTCATCGTCAGCAGGAGATCGAGGAACAAACGATCGTTCTTAATTGAAGGGATATCCTGTGTGGCCACCAATACAATCGAATCAGCTATATCCAGTACCGATAAAGTAACATCCGTGAGATATGCGCTGCTATCCACAATCACGTACCCATACAGTTGACGCAAATAGCGCAGCAGTTTCGCAAATTGATCTGAATTTACTTTTTCGGCATTTTCAGGACGTGACGGTGACGCCAGGATGTGCACACCTGAAGCGGCATTCTTGATCATGACACTATCCACGATCTCAGGCTCCAGTTCATCCGCACGTGGTGCAAGGTCTAAGATCGAATTCTTCACCTGCTCATTCAAGAAGATGGCTACATCTCCAAACTGGAGGTTTGCGTCCACGATTACTACGCGTGTCTCCTCGTTGTGAAGAGCAATTGCAAGGTTCACTGCGATGGTGGTGCAGCCTGTCCCGCCCTTTGGGCTATAGACCAGGATGATTTTTCCCCGGGTCATCCTGCCAGTCGTCGTAGATTGGCTGGAACCACCCTGCGTCGCGACAAAGGTGTGACTGATTTTGGAGCGTTCCTCACGCGCCATCTTGCCGGCCCGTCGAATGGCAGCGACGAGTTCATCCGGCATTGGTGGTTTGGTAAGAAAATCACGCGCCCCAACCAGCATCGCCTTTCGCATATAGTTCGAATCCCCTTGAACTGAAAGGATCACAACCTGAACGGATGGCGTCTTCTGTCGGATTTCTTCCGTGGCAGCGATGCCATCCATATCGGGCATATTGATGTCCATCAGTACAACATCGGGGTTTACTTCCTGGGATAGATCGATTGCCTCCCGCCCAGTCCGCGCAGCAGCAACCACCTCAATATCCGCCTCGAACTGCAATAGTTTTCGCAAGTTCTCGCGTGTTTCAGTATTATCGTCTACTATTAAGACGCGAATCTTTTCGCTTTCAGCCATTAATAATCTCCATATACCTGTTGAGAGTATTCAACAAGAATCTCTACGGTACGTTGATTACATCGCCAGGTAATTTAGGATCCAGGAGGTTATCAAGGCGTGGTTCCACGGCATAAGGCAGCTTCGCCGGCACCGGAATATCGTACTGAGTTAAAAGGTATTCCAGCATGGCTGCATCGGTCTTTACAGCCTGTCCCGGGCTGTTGGGATTGCGGAGTGTCAGGGTGATTTTCGCACCGCTGTAAATGAGATATACAAGCGTGTTGGCATCTTCCGGTGAAACCATTAGTGTCACAATGTCCGGGCGCGTGATAACCACCGCCGCTTGTTGCCCCGCGGGTGCAGGGGTTGCTGTTGCGGCTGCTCCAGATGAGGCTGATGAATACTGATCAAAACCTGTTTCACCTAGTAAGGGGAATGAACCCACGTGAAGAACCTGAACATTTTGGAGGATCGTCTGGGTCACCATTCGTGGTCGTTGTCCTTCAGACGGGACAAGGTAAACCGGTTGATCCATGGTCTGGTCCAATACAAGCCTTCCAACTCTGGCTGCCTCTCCCCCTGATCCGATCAAGGCAGTTACCATCGATCCCGCCCCGGTAAAGAAATCATTCATTACTTGTGCCTTATCCCCTGGTGCTAAAACACCGGCGGTAAAATTGGGTAGGATACTTTGATACTCAGGATCCACATCTACAAGCAGCATGGTCACGATGATATTTACATAATCACCATCCCGGATACCATAAGCCACTGCGGAGAGCCGCGTGATCGGGATCGCCACGGCTGTCAACCCCTGCGGGATGAATGGAGCCCACGTGGAACCGGGCAGGTTTACATTGCCCGGCGTCACCGAAACCATCGAATCCGTTATCGGAACACCTTGGGCGATCAAATATGTGGCATACATGCCCACAACCTCGGTTTTGTTGGTAAAAAGTCCCTGAACGAGTGCGGTGTCGGGGATTTGGATGGAACTTAACATCGCCTCAGTTATGGCCGTACCGGGGGTAATATTCTGGCCTGCCGTAACAATTTCGACGATGCGCGCCTGTGGGGTACCCTGGGTTTCCGGGGGTGTAGTTGTAGTGCGAGTACGGCGCATCCATAAATAGCCTCCCACGGCAGCCACAGCAAAGAATACGATCAGCGCTAAATAAATGAAAATACGTCCACGCTTCATAGGAAACTCCTTCCAAATTGGATATGTATTAACATTATACAGTAAAATTACGGTCTTTAATATTCCACCAACATTATTGTGAAGTGCCCGGATTAAATCGTGGTACTCTGGGACTCGTCTTTCTGATGGATTCTACAGGGGTTATTTTTGTCCTTAGTAAAACCACCAGCTGCATGCTACAATTATTCTTCGTCTGCCGGCAAACTCCTCACCACTTCGTCCATAGTCCCCCCTTCCTTTCTCATCCCTGGCGTTGGTGTGCCACAATACGGGCAGAGATTCCAAGGCAGTTCCATTAACCGTCCGCATGAATGGCACGGTTTGCGCAGTTTGGTCTGGCAGGCTGGGCAAACCACCCAATCGTCCTTGATGTGCCGCTCGCAACCCGGACACACGGTCTGGTCTTCTATGGCTTGTAAAAGCGCTTCCTCTTCCAGCGTTTGCTGATATTCCTCTTCCAGAGTGCGGGACGGGCGCAGGACCAGATAGACCAGCATTCCGGGTATGTTCAACAACGCCACCAGCGCCGCCGCCAGGAAATGCATCAATCGGTCACGGTGACGGGCGCGAATGTCACGAAAGGTCCATACCACCAGAGCAACCCACATGGCCACCAGGAAGGCTCCGGTAAAACCGGTCATTACTAGGGTAAATCCGCTTAAGAAGGTGGGATCGAATCTCATAAGATCTCCTCAACACGCAGGCCATAAATTGCCCTCAATTCTTGATTGAGAGTCTATCACAATTAGGCTTCCACCTGTAATCGACCCGCTGTTCCGATCTTCACTTGACTGGTGTCTCCACTGGTCGTCCCGGTCTAGACTCCCGGTTCGCTCAAGGATCATCCCCTTCAGGTGCGCGGTCCACAGGTCGGCGTGGATTATTGGATTGTAGTCACTACTTTTCTTTGATTATACTCACAAAAAAGAGACCGGATTTTTGACGGTTCATGGGAAAGACAGGCTAATGAAGGGGGGGATTTTTGCCTGCCCTTCATCATCCTGACCGCTGTTTCCCCGCCTCAATTCCCATAAAACTGAAACCCGGTTTATTGCTGCAACCGGGTTTTAGGGGAGGTTTATCCTGGTTCAGGGGTTAACTACATCCCGGTGTCCTGGTCCTTCGCTCCGTAACCGGGACCGGTCTTGAAGAAATCATAGTTGGGCTGGATGTCGTCGCGTAGGTTCACCACTTCCCCTGCGTTCAACTGCTTGACAGTTTCTAGCACCACCTGTTTGCCGAGGTGATTGGTGCCCTCGAAGTGACCTGTCAGTCCAACCTTGTTGATGAATTCACCACCCTTGGCAGAGAACGCTGCCGGTACCTCATCCTCGGGGAATATGGCTACGAACGGGCATTCCGGGATGCACGCACCGCAATCAATACAGGTATCCGGATCAATGTACATCCAGGGATACTTGTCAATCGGTTCACCGGGGACTATGCACTCCACCGGGCAAACATCTATACAGCCGCGGTCACGCAAGCAAAGGCTGGTAATTATGTGCGTCATTTAGTTCCTCCTGTTGGAATATTACGGCTAAGTTATATATATTATATCTGCCCTCATGGAAATGTGCAACAAAAAGCCCGGACTTTATGTCCGGGCAGTCGCATTCACTCTGTATCATCTATTTTGCTGAATACCGGCGGGCAACCTCGGCCCATTTGACCACGTTCCACCAGTTTCCCACGTACTCAGCGCGACGGTTCTGGTACTTCAAGTAGTAGGCGTGTTCCCATACATCCAGTGCCAGGAGCGGAGTCATCCCATCGGATATCGGATTATCCTGGTTGGCGGTCGAGACTATTGATAGTCCGCTGCCTTTCCTGACCATCCAGGCCCAGCCTGAACCGAAACGGCCCATGGCAGCCTTCTCGAACTCGGTCTTGAAATTGGCAAAGTTACCGAAGGCCGTTTCCATGGCCTTTGCCAGTTCGCCTTGCGGTTCGCCGCCCGCTTGGGGAGCCATAATCTGCCAGAACAGGTCGTGGTTCCAGGTTCCACCGCCGTGGTTGCGGACCGCTGTCCTGATATCGTCTGGGACGGCGTTCAGGTCCCCCAGCAGGGCTTCGAGCGTCTTCCCGGCCAGTTCGGGGTGCTTCTCCAGCGCAATGTTCAGGTTGGTTACGTAAGCAGCATGGTGCTTGTCGTGGTGGATCTGCATCGTCTGTGTATCAATAAAGGGTTCCAATGCCTCGTAGGCGTATGGAAGGGAATTTAGTTGGAATGACATGGGTTTTCTTCCTTATCTTCGATTGATTATTTATGATATTTATCATCTATATTGTACTATTTACTTCATCAAAGTCAAGGTGGAGACGAAATTTCTAACAAATCGCTAATATGTTCCTGGCAAGCGGTATACTTCGTTAATTATGAGTACCCCCTCCACTCCCCGTCGCTCAACGCTAACCCTGGGATTGCTGGCCGGTATTTCGGCCTCCTCCACGGCTGCCATTTTCATCCGTTTCGCCCAGCACGAAGGCGCTCCCTCCATTATCATCGCCGCCGCGCGCCTGACGATTGCCAGCTTGATCCTGGCTCCCTTCGCCTTAACCCGTTACCGGCCCGACCTGCGCCGCTTAAGTCGCCATGAATGGATTTTAGCCCTGCTTTCGGGCCTCTTCCTGGCTTTACACTTCGCCACCTGGATCACCTCCCTCGAATTTACCACCGTTGCCAGTTCGGTTGTTTTGGTGTCAACCACGCCCATGTGGGTGGCGATTCTCTCTCCGCTGGTGCTGCGCGAGCGCCTCGGGGCGGTGGCAGTGGTCGGGTTGATCCTGGCGATGACAGGCGGGGTCGTCGTCGGGTTGAGCGATGCCTGTGCCTGGCAGGGCGGTGCACTGGTCTGCCCGCCGCTGCGAACCTTCATCGGAGGGACGGCTTTCCTGGGTGATTTACTTGCGCTGGCTGGGGCCTGGATGGCTGCCGGTTACATGCTGGTGGGACGCAAACTACGGGCAAAAATGGCGCTCGTCCCATACATTTTTGTGGTCTACAGCATGGCAGCCATCGTGCTGATGGTCATCATGCTGGGGATGGGAGCAGGCCCGTTCGGGCTGCCTCCGCTTGCATACCTTTGGTTCGCCCTGCTGGCATTGGTGCCGCAGTTATTCGGGCATTCGATCTTCAACTGGGCCTTGAAATACCTGCCGGCTTCGTTCGTGTCTATTACCTTGCTCGGTGAGCCGGTAGGCTCGACCGTTCTTGCCTGGTTCATTTTTCAGGAGCAGCCGGGCTGGGTGAAGATCGGCGGAGCGGTGTTGATCCTGGCGGGTATCTGGTTGGCGGCAAGAGCCGGGAAGAAATGATCACTCTTCTTGTGGGCTCTATTTCCCCTCAATAAACAGCCGGCCTCCGCCCAAAAGTATTTCTATTTGAGTGTCTGCTGATAACTTCTTATCCTACATGATTCCAGCCCGCTTTCAAACAGACAGTGGCTCAACCGCTGAGCAGAACCGATGGACAGGTTTGATCCCACCAAAGGCAAGTATGAAACGTAAACTGTTAATTTCTTGTGTATTGCTGGCTTCCTGCGGTTGCTCGCACACCATAAAATGTGACCAAACCTCGGCCACGGAGTTGTGTTCGCGTATTCTATTTCTAGGGAATAGTTACACTTTTGAAAACGATTTACCTGCCATGTTCGCTGAGTTGGCTTATGCCGGAGGCTTCAGGATCGAGACTGGCACGGCGGCCCAGGCGGGCTGGTCCCTGTCCGATCACGTCAACTCCTCCGCCACACTCGATATGATCACCTCATCGAAATGGGATTTCGTCGTCTTGCAGGAGCAAAGCCAAATTCCCGCCATCGAACCATCCCGAACTGACGAAATGTACCCTGCGGCTCGCCTGCTTGTTCGAAAAATTAAAGCAACCGGCGCTACACCCATTTTCTTCCTGACCTGGGCCCATCGTGATGGGTGGCCAGAAGTTGGCTTGCCGGATTATCAGAGTATGCAATTCCAAATTGATATCGGTTACCTGGGAATTGCCCGGGAACTTAATGAGCCCCTGGCTCCGGTTGGGTACGTCTGGTTACTCGCCAGCGGACAAAATCCCCAATTGGATCTTTGGCAGGTAGATGGCAGTCATCCCACCGAACAGGGTACTTACCTGGCGGCATGTGTTTTCTATGCGCTTATTTTCCGCCAGAGCCCCGCAGGCTTGCCATTCCTCTCCCACCTGCCCGAAGAAACAGCGCTGTTCTTACAACAAATAGCGGCAGATACTGTTTTAAACAATCCGCACCAGTGGAATCTTCCTTAACCCCACTTTTTCAAAAAACACCCCGACTCTTTTGCCGGGGTGTTGTTCCTTATCTTTGATACAGCCAGTTCAGTTCCTTGATTCTTCCCTGCAACTCCCCGCTCGTGGCAGCCTCCGTCATGCGCCATTCCCAATTCCCGCCGACACGGGATGGGTAGTTGAAGCGCGCCTCGCTGCCCAGGTTCATGAAGTCCTGCATGGGTGCAAAGGCAAAGACTGCCGTGGATTTCCAGGCAGTTCTTATCAGGTCCCAGGCAATGTCTGAGCCATCGATCTCCAGGTAGCGTCGGGCAAAATCCTTCTCGTTCTCCGGGGCAGATCCATACCAGCCGCGGCTGGTATCGTTGTCGTGGGTGCCGGTGTAAACGATGCAATTCTGTGGGTAGGAGTGCGGTAGGAACGGGTTATCCGGCCCGGAAAAACCGAACTGCAAGACCTTCATCCCCGCCAAGCCAAACTTGTCGCGCAGGCGGGTCACATCCGGAGTGATCAATCCCAGGTCTTCGGCGATTATGGGCAGGTCCACTCCCAGATTGGCTGCAACTGCGCTAAAGAAGTTCGCCCCCGGCCCCGGCTTCCAGCGCCCGACTTCTGCGGTTGCGTTGCCGGCTGGGATTTCCCAGTAATCGACAAAGCCGCGGAAATGGTCTATGCGCAAGATGTCCACCAGTTCCAGGCTGGCGCGCAGGCGTTCCAGCCACCATTTATAGCCGCTGCTTTTGTGCGCCTCCCATCGGTAGAGCGGATTGCCCCACATCTGCCCTGTCGCGGAGAAGTAATCCGGCGGCACACCCGCCACCCCGCTCGGCTTGAGATCCGCATCCAGGCAGAACAGCTCCGGGTGCGACCACACATCCGCGCTGTCATTCGCTACAAAAATGGGGATGTCGCCGACAATTCGCACTCCTTTCTGGCGGGCATGATCACGCAGCGCATTCCACTGCCGAAAGAAGGCGAACTGATAAAAAGCAAAGCGCTTTATCGAAGTATCCAGGCTTTTGCGGGTTTCTTCCAGCGCAGCCGGGTCACGCCTGACCAGCGCCTCCGGCCAGCCCTCCCACGAACCTCCCCCGTGGGCTTCTTTGATCGCCATGAACAGGCTGTAGTCCTCCAGCCAGGAGGCGTTCCTGGCGCGGAAAGAATCAAATTCATCACGAATTTTGCCGGAGCCCGAAGAAAAGCGGATGAAGGCCAGCTCGAGCAGGTTTAATTTCCAGGGGATGAGAGCCCCAAAATCCACTCTTTCCAAATTAAAATCCGGATGCTGGCTGAGGTCATTCGAATGCAGCAGGTTGTCACGCAGCAGGAATTCCGGGCTGATCAGGTAGGGGTTCCCGGCGAAGGCTGAAAAGCACTGGTACGGTGAATCACCGTAACCGGTTGGCCCGAGCGGGAGCACCTGCCAGAGTTTACAGCCGCTGCCTGCCAGCCAATCCACCCAGCGATAGGCGGCTGGCCCGAGATCGCCGATTCCGTAAGCACCCGGCAGGCACGTGGGGTGCAGCAGGATTCCGGACGCGCGTTCAAATTTCATAGGGCTGTCTCTTTGTCTCCACTACCTCGCCCATTTTCACCACCCCGCCGGGATAATCGGACGCCACAACATCTGTGCCGATGGTTGCCCCCGGCTCGATGATCATGCCAGCCGGGATGATGCTGTTCTTGCCCACCACAGCCAATTGGATATCCGGGTTGGCGATCCCGCCTCCTATGCGCGCATTCTGCTCCACGCGCACGCGTTTATCGATGATGGCGCGCTCGATTACCGCTCCGCTCTCGATGATCGTATCTGTCATGATAATGGATTCGCGCACCACGGCCCCGGGGTGCACGATCACCCCCGGCGAAAGCACACTGTTTTCGATCCTTGCGTTTTCCAGGATGTAGCAACCGTCCGAGATAAGGCTGGCAAAAATGGAAGCATTTTGGGGAATACGGACCGGCGGGCGTTCCTCTGTACGGGTATGGATGATCCACCTGCGGTCATAAAGTTTCAGCGGTGGGTTCGGGGAAAGCATATCCATGTGCGCCTGCCAGTACGACAGGATGGTGCCCACGTCCATCCAATACCCGGTGAACGGGAAGCCAATTACCCGCCGCTTGCTTTTGACCAGGCTCGGCAGGATGTCTCTGCCGAAATCGTGCGTGGAGTCTTCGCGCAGGTGGTCTTCCCACAGTACCCGGTCGAGCAGCTCGCGGTTGAACAGGTAGACGCCCATGTTGACCAGGTTCGAGGGCGGGTTTCGGGGCTTCTCGAGGAAGGATTTAACCCGGTATTTTTTATCCATGCCCAGGACGCCGAACCGGGAGGCCTCTTCCAGCGGGACTCGGATCGTGGCGATCGTCAGGTCCGCCTGCTGGTCCATGTGGAATGTGATCATCGTGTCGTAATCCATCGTGTAGATGTGATCGCCCGACAGGATCAGTATCAGGTCTGGAGAACCCTGTTTGATAAAGGTGAAGTTCTGCTGGACTGCGTCCGCTGTGCCTTCGAACCAGTCTGAGTCGGAACGCGCCTTGAAAGGGGTCAGGATGCGCACCCCCCCGGTGAAGTCGCGGTTCAGGTCCCAGGGATTTCCCGCCCCGATGTGCTCGATCAGGGATTGCGGACGGTATTGCGCCAGCACCATGATATCGAAGATATTGGAATTAACACAATTCGAAAGTGCAAAGTCGATCATTCGATATTTGCCTGCAAAGGGCACAGCCGGTTTGGTGCGTTTGGCTGTCAGTGCGCTCAAGCGGGCCCCCTCCCCGCCAGCCATGATGATCGCTCGTGTTTTCATGTCTCACCTCGTGGGATCATTTTTATTACGAACTGGTAACTAATGAACGGTATATGGCGGCATACTGCCGCGCCGGGCGAAGCCATGAGTAATCTTTATTCATCCCTTTGCGCTGGATTTGCTGCCACTTCTCCGGCCTGGCAAAGGCTGCCAGGGCACGTTCCAACCCTGCCAGCATGGCACCGGGCTCCGCTTCCTCGAAAAGAAAGCCTGTCTCGCCTTCCTGTACGGTATCCCGTAAACCACCTGTGGCGCGCACCAGCGGCACACAGCCGTAACGCATGGCGATCATCTGCGCCAGGCCGCAGGGTTCGTAGCGGGAGGGCATCAGGAACAGATCCGCTCCGCCGTAGATCAGCCGTCCCAGCGCCTCATCATAACGGATGACCGCCCGGGCGCGCCCGGGGAGGTCCGCCTGCAGTCTGCAGGCCGCACTCTCGAGAATCGGGTCACCGGAGCCGAGAATGACAAACTGCCAGCTTCGCTTTGTCATCCTGCGCAAGGCTTCGAAGGCTATATCCAGGCCTTTTTGCTGGTCGATCCGACCGATCATCGCCAGCAGCGGAACCCGCCCATCTTCTTTCAGTTCCAGTGCTTTTTGCAGGGCGGTTTTATTCGCCGCCCGGGCCGGCAGGTCGTCTGCTGTGAAACGCTTCGCCAGGGCCTGGTCTGTCTCCGGGTTCCAGTAATTTATGTCCAGGCCGTTCAGGACGCCGGTCAGCCTGTCAGTGCGGGTTCTTAGATAGGTGTCCAGGCCGCAGCCAAGTTCGGGGGTCAGGACCTCGCGTGCATAGGTCGGAGAGACCGGTACAATGACGTCCGCAGCCCACAATCCGAGCGGCAGGGCTTGCGTCTGCGCCCACTTCGGCAGGCAATCGTCGTCAAGCAAGGCGAGCTCGTATGCCGACAGCACATCTGAGCCTTCCCCACCCATGTATCCCAGGTTGTGCACTGTTAGAACGGTCCTGACAGGCTTTTGCGCCGGATCACTCCCCCGGCAGCGCAGGGCGTACAACGCCAGGGCTGTATGCCAGTCGTTGGCGTGCAGGATGTCCACTTGCCAGTCCAGCCGGCGGGACAATTCCAGCACGGCCAGCGAGAAGAAAGTATATTTCTCACGGTCCAGCGCCGGGTCGGCTGAGTGCACGCTGGAGGCGCTGGTGAACGGATCTCCACTTATTAAATAGACCGGCATCCCGCCCACTGACGTCTCATAAACCTGCGCCGGGATGTATCCGCCGCCCCGGCTTACTGAAAACTCGGCCACCAGGTGCAGGGTGGTCTCCTCGGCGCGCATGCTCTGGTGCAGCGGGAGTACCAGGCGCACGTCCAGTCTATTCTCGCCTTTGACCTGCTCCGGCAGCGCTCTCAGCGCCAGGGGCAGCGACCCGGCCACGTCGGCCAGCCCGCCTATTTTAACGAAGGGTACCGCCTCCGCGGCCAGGAACAGGACATTAATTGTGGGAGACATTGAGTCTATTTTACAACCGAAACAGGTTTAATTGGGTACTGCAGAAGCAGGATTAATGTCCCGGTCTCCCTGTTGAGTAGGGATTTCACAGAGACCGGCTCCGGGCGATTATTACCGCGCACAAAAGAAGGCTGCAATACTTAGGATGAGGATTCTTGGCGTTCTTCGCGGCTTCGCGGTTCGAGTGTCCGAGCCAGGCAATCTGCGTACCTGCTCTGAAAGTGCTCTACCCTGGTGGGAAAGCAGGGCTGACGAGAATCGCTGCCTTTATACAGGTCTTATTTATTTCCTGCCCAGGTTACTCCCTGTATGGTTCCGGTCAGGCGTGCCACCAGCGTTGTATCGTTGTAGTAGTTGGGGAAAGTTGCTCGATAGAGATCGGTCCCAATTTCGCTCCCGCTGAAAAAGAACAGCGTGTTGTCGTCGGAATTCCATATCGGTGCAGACGCCTGCCCGTTGAAGATCTGTCCGATGTTTATGCCGGGACCGCTGATCCAAACACCCGGGATTTCGCCATACTTGTTTGTCCAGGCCCAGATTATCCCGAACATGCTCACCTCCTCCGCCTGGGCAGGCGCATCCTCGTGCTGCCCGTCAGAGGAGTAATAGGTGCTTAGACTGCCATCGTCGTATTTCACCACGAACATATATCCGGCCTGGTCCCACCTGATGGATTCCACTTGTTTGTCCGAAAGCTTCTGTGTTTCAGAGCTGTCAGATGGTAGCAGGTACAATCCATCTTCCTTGCCGAACATCACTGCATTTGATTTCTCTCCGCCCCATCTTCCGCTTGCCGCCGTTCTGAAGCAGCCTTCCTCCACAACGGTCTCATAGCCGGTGAGGATGTTATATAGCCGCAATTCTCCCGACCCGCAGCTCGGATTCCAACTGTCGAGGATGGCGGTCTCATTATCCCTCCAGCCGATCAATTCCTCACCAGAACTGGTTGGTATATACAGCCAGGTCACATTCGTGCCATCCCCGTTGGCTGACCAAACCCCCTTCATCGCATATCCCGCCCCCGTTCCGAAACTGTCCGCACCGAAGAACAGGATGTTTTCTCCATCCGGTGACCAGGACGGCCAGAAATTCTGGGCATCGTCTTGCGATACCCGGGTGATCTTGTTCAAGGCCGTATCGTAGAGATACAGTTCGGCTGTCGGTCCATCCATAAGTCCGATGAAGGCCAGTTTTGTCCCATCTGGAGACCAGGCGTAGCTGGTCTTATCGGCGATCGCGCGTACACCTTCGATGGACGTATCGCCCGGGCTTGCATCGCCACCAAGCTCCGTTTGGGGGTTGGTAAGGTCAGTGATTTTTTGGATCCGGCCATCTGGGAGCGAAAGCAGGCTTAACCTCAGCTGATGATACCGGTCTCCCTCGGAGGTCAACAGGACAACCTGATTCCCGCCAGGCTGCACCGCCCCCGCCAGATCGCCTTGCCAAAATTCCCCCTGTGTCAACTGCGCCAGGTTCGAGCCATCCGGGTTGGCGGCCCATAGTCCGTCGGTTGTGGAAACCACCAGCCATGGACCGGTCGGGTTAAGTCCCTCCACAACCTGCGGTAAAGGCGTTGGTGATTCCTTCATTACGGGAGCGGCAGGTTCCTTAGGGGTGGCTGTGGGGGTTCGGGGGATCATTGTCAACCCATTGCACGTGCAAGCCAGCCCAATTGCCAGTACGCCAAACATCGTCAGTCTCCGGCCTGCTACATTTCTTGAAGTGATCATCACGCTCTCCTTTGTTTGGGCGAACAGTTAACAAGCTCCGCCTTCATAATATCATCACTCCGTCAGAAAAAAAGCGCCTCTTTCGAGGCGCCTGGCTTGCAGGACTAGCGGGCAGGATCAGGTCGTTTTTTTCACCGGGCAACAGGTGTTCGAAGCTTGCCTGCGGACATTCCAGCAACTCCCGCCCAGCTACCAGATCTTTACCGCCAGCGGGTCGCTCCTGCGTTCATGCAGTCCGATCGCCTCGTGGTGGCACGCCTCCCGGCAAACGCCGCATCCAAAACAAGCGCGGGCATCCACCAATACTTTCTTATTCACCGCGGAGTAACGCAGTGCCCCAAACTGGCACTGGCGCAGGCAGGCCTTGCAGCCGTTGCAGGCGTCAGGGTCGATCCCGGCCACATACTCGCCGCGGAACATATTTTGGAAGTAACGCCGCTCATACGTTATCCGGTAGGCCATGCAATCCTGGTCGCAGTTGCACAAGCCTCCGATGTAGGGCGTCTTGAACGTCCACACCGAATGGACCAGCCCATCCTTGTCCAGCTTGCGCACCGCCTCCAGCGCCTGTTCTGGAGCCAGTATTTCCAGGTTGAAAGAATCGTCCAGTGAATCGCGCAGCCGCTGGTCGAGCGTCAATCCATAGCAAAAACGGGCATTCTTGTTCCCGGTGGTCACCTTGCGGCACACGCACGGCAGGCGGATGACGCCTGCGACCAGCTTGAAGATCTGCTCCACCTCCTCGATCGGCACAACCTGCCCGAAGTGACTCCGCTTCTGGGCTTTGGTCAGATACCGGTTCATGCTCCACGCAAGCGGTGTGCGGGATAATGCCTCCACCTGGGCTACGCTGGCCGGGGTGCGCTCTTCGAACGTGTTTAAGAAATGGGCCATATACTCACGCCTTCCATCCTGCTCAAAAAGGTCGCGTGAATAGTTTTCCATATTAAGATACCATTTCTTGCCTTCCCCATGCTGGGTGCAGAACTCACACATTGGAAATCCTTTTGGAAGCCGGGATTGGTTTAAGTATATAACACCCCTGCAAGCCGGGAAAGTGACGATTATCCTGCGGAAACCGCAGATCACGACCCCCTCCGGCCCTACGGGCCGCCTCCCCCAAATCCGAAGATTTGGGGGAGGCGGGGTGGGGGTTCCCACCTCACCCTGGTCAACTGCACCTGAAACCTCTCAGCCAGCCTTCGTTTATAGCCTTCTGCAAGCCGAAAATATCGAGACCAGCAAGTTGATATCCATCGGCTTGTTAAAAACCGTCTTGATCCCCTCTGCCATCCCCTTCTGGATAATCTCATCGGCCGCATAAGCGGTCATCAGGAACGTGCGCAGCTTGGGGTGGGTTTTCCTGGTCGCCCGGTAAAGCTCCACTCCATTCATATCCGGCATTCTGACATCTGTCAGCATAATATCGACCGGATGCTCCTGCAGGATCTGCAGGGCTTCTGCCCCGCAATAAGCCGCATGGACTTCAAAGCCTTTCACAACCAGGATATCCGTCAGGGTGTTTGCCATCGACGGATCATCATCGACTACCAGAATGGAAAAGGATTCGCTCATAGTATATAGTCCTGGATAGGCAACCACAGCATGAAAGTACTACCCTTCCCCGGCTCGCTCTGCACCTCGATCCGCCCTCCGTTGGCCTCAGCCAGTTTCTTGCTCACCGCCAGCCCCAGCCCGATGCCTTTGATCTTGGTGGTGAAGAGTGGCTCGAAGAGGTTCTTCATATTCTCCGCCAAAATGCCTTCGCCGTTATCTTTCACCGCGATCGCCACCATCTGCTTATGCAGTTTGACTGAAATGGTCAGCTTCCCGCCCTTGGCCACACTTGTGGTCGAGCCTTGCGACATCGCCTGACAGGCGTTGGTGACCAGGTTGCCCAGCACCTGCTCCATCTGGCGCGGGTCGGCAAAGACCAGCGGCAAGTCGGGGGGCACCTTGAGCTTGACTGCAATGGACTCCGGAACAGGGTAGCGCTTCAGGGTGCTCTGCACCAGTTCTGCGATGGCTAGCGGCTCGCGTTCCAGGCTTTTAAGGCGGGCAAAGTCCAGCAGGTCGCCGATGATCTTATCGGCGGTTTGCACCTCCTTCTCGATCATGGCATGGTATTTCTTGATCTTCTCATCCGCCTCCGGCTGGACAAGGTTCAGAAAATAGATGGCATTCGAGATCACCCCCAGCGGGTTGCGCAGTTCGTGGCTCACACTGCCGGATATTTGCCCCAGCACAGCCAGCCTCTCCTGGCGCACCAGTTTTTCCTGGGCATTGGTCAGGTCACGCGTGCGCTCCTCCACGCGTTTTTCGAGGCCCGCATTGAGTTGCAGGATCTTCTCCTCCGCCCGCTTGCGGTGGATGGCGATTGCCGCCTGTGAGGAAACAAATTCCAGGATGCGCTGCTCCCGTTCTCCATAGGCGCGGGCATTTTTATAGTCCTGAACGGACATCACGCCGATCACCTTGCCATCCACCAACAATGGAACACCCAGCCAGATCTTTGAGTTCTCACCAACAAGGTCCACCTCCCCGCGTTGTTTTAGATCTTCAAACAGAGCCTCACCACAAAGCAGGGACTTTGCCGTTCGAATGACATATGCTGTCAAACTCTTACCTGGCTTTTCGGGAGCAACCAGAAGATCCACTTCATCTACAGAATAAGGGAAACTAAGCACGTCACGGTTTTCATCATAGAGTGCAATGAAGAAGTTGTCGGCCGCCATGACCTCTTGAATGATGGCATGAATGGCCGGATAAAGAGCATCCGGACTCTCGCTTCGATCGGCGGCCTGGGCTATTCTGTAAAGCGCATCTTGAAGTATTTCCGCCTGCTTGCGCTCGGAGATGTCTTGACCATAGAGATTGGCGTAGCCAGCAGCAGTGATCGGCGCAACGTAGAACAAATACACCTGCTCACCGTATTCGAGATCGAGGTTTTGTATTTTTCCATTTTTGATGGCCTGGAAAGCAGCCTCGCGCAACATGGGCAGGGCTGCCTGGCCTGTTTGCAGATGCCACTCCGGCAGCTGCTTCAAGCCGGACGGATTGACGTATAGCAGTGTGCCATCCAGGGCGATGCGCAAGATCGGGCCAGGGTTTTCGGATGGAAACCTCGCCAGGCTTTGTATTTCTGCCTCCGCCTGCACGCGATCGGTGATGTCAATGCAAATGCCGGACATTCGTTTGGCTTTGTTCTGCTCATCGTACACCGTATCCCCTAACGCATTGATCCAGCGTATCTCGCCGGAGGGCTTAACGATGCGATATTCGTTTACAAGCGGCTTGTGATTCTGGATCGCTTCATTGATTCGATCTCCCGCGTTTTGCCGATCATCCGGATGCATTACGTTGTTCCAGACATCGAACGTCGCAGCCGTTTGGCCGGGAGTCAGGCCAAAGAGCTGATAAAGTTCTGCCGACCAATTGAGTTTTCCAGTCGTTATATCCCAGTCCCACACGCCGGCACCCGCCGAGTGTTGAGCTAACGCGAGCTGTTCGGCGGTTTGGACGAGCTTATCTTCCGCCTGCTTTCTCTCGGTGATATCGATGGTGTAACCCGCCAGCAGGGTTCTATCTCCTTGGATGATCGGGAATTTGATCGAGGAGTAGCGACGGCCATTTAAATCCTCATCCAGCCTCAATATTACACCTTTGGTAACGACGGCCCAGTCGTCGGCTGTCATTTTTGCCGCCAGATCAGCCGGAAACAGTTCAGCCATGGTCTTGCCAACCATATCAGAAGCCGGGATGCCGAGCATATCCTGAAAATTATCGCTGAAATTTAGATTGCGACTTTCGGAGGGAGTCACCGCCTTGATGAAACAGTAAATTGGTGAGTGCTTCATGAACAAGGAGAGCAATTCATTGCTTTCCTTCAGCGCCTCTTCCGACTTTTTGCGACCCATTGCACTGGTTGCCAGTTCCACAATTTGTTCAATGCCGTGGATGAAAGGGGTGATATCGCTGCGTGCAAGAATTATCAAACCGCCCAGGTGCTTATTTTCATGGACAAATCCCATCGTTAATATTTTTTTCACGCGCAGGAGTTTTTCAACCAAAAGACACGCTGGTTTGGGCACCTTGGAAGTCACGAGCGAGTATATGCCCCCTTCAAGAATTTCAAGCCTGCCGCTCCGGTATATTCTCAGATCTTCTTCGGTCATATCGGCCAGCGCGATGTCTTTGTTAGCATCAATTCCGAGGATCGAGATCAACTTTTCGATGGGAACATCCAGGCCTTGATAGGATACCATCCGCACGGTTTGATGTTCTTCGTCCAACCTGGAGGTGGCTGTAATACCATCACCGATCAGTTCTCTGACTTTATCGGAAACAAGCTTGTAAATATCTTCCATTGTGCATGGGCGCAGCAGAATGTCTTGCGTTTCGGTGATAAGGCGATTAATGGATTCCGCCCGCCTGCGCTCGCTGATGTCCTGCAGAAACGCCACGAACCGCCCGCCTTCGGCGGCCCGGTACTGGACGCTGATCTCAACCTCAAAAGTACTCCCATCCTTGCGCCGGTGGCGGGACTCGAAACGATCCTCGCCCTTCTCTATGATCTTTTGGATATGGGAAGCTGTGTCGCTGGGCACTTCTTTATCTTCCAGATCTGTAATACGCTTGCTCAGCAGTTCCTGCGCGCTGTAACCGCTCATGCGGCAATAGGTATCATTGACTTCCAGCAGGCCGCCTTGCATGTCTAACAGCCAGAAGCCGTCCATTGCCGTCTTAAGAAGGGTCCGGTACTGTTGTTCTCTTGAGCGCAGTTCCTCTTCGGTCCGCATGCGTTCCCGCCGCACCTCGACCTGATCGAGTTCGCGTTCCACGGCTGGGGCCAGCCGCGCCAGGTTGCCCTTCATCACATAGTCCTGCGCTCCGGCTTTCATCATAGCCACGGCGGTCTCTTCGCCCATGGTGCCCGATACTGCGATGAATGGGATATCCAGGCCCGTTTCCTGCAAAACCTTGAGCGCCGCAAAGCCATCCATCTCCGGCATACTGAAATCTGAGATCACCATCTCCCAGGTTTGCTTCTCCAGTACCCGGCGCATCTGCTCGGCGGTTTCAACCTGTTCGAACGTAAGGCTGTAACCTGCTTTGGTCAACTGGCGCACGAGCAACTGTGCGTCGCTTTTGTTATCCTCGACGATCAAAACAGCCAGTGGTTTAGCCATGCTCATTTCCTTTTAGCCGGGGCGGTTTCGTTCAATACCAGCCAGTACAACCCCAGGTGCTCTACCGCCTGTGCGAATTGGGTGAAATCCACCGGTTTGCGGATATAGCTGTTGCAGCCCAGGTCATAACTTTGCGCCACGTCCTGTTCTTCTTTGGAGGTGGTCAGGATCACGACCGGCATTCGGCTGGTGCGCGGGTCGAGGCGGATCTGGCGCAGCACTTCCAGCCCGTCCATGCCCGGCAGTTTGAGATCCAGCAGCACCAGCGCAGGTACCTCGCTCACCACATCCCGGCTGATGTGCTTTCCAGTGGCAAACAGGTAATCCAGCGCCGCCTGTCCATCTTCAGCCACCACCAGTTCGTTGGCGATTCGGCTTTTTGCGAGTGCCCTTTGGGTCAGTTGAACATCGCTGGGGTTGTCTTCGACCAACAGGATTATTTTAGGGTTCATGGGATCTCCTCCAGGGTAAAGTAGAAGCTGGCCCCCTGGTCCACGGCCGCCTCTGCCCAAATACGTCCGCCGTGCCGGTGCACGATGCGCTGGACGGTCGTCAGCCCAACCCCCGTGCCCGGAAAATCGGAAGTCTTATGCATGCGCTGAAATGCTCCGAATAGTTTCTTCGCCAAAGCCATGTCGAAGCCCGCCCCGTTGTCGCCCACAAAGAAAGCCCGCCGGCCCTCGACCTCGGTTTGTCCAAATTCGATGCGCGCTTGCGGGGTCTTGCCGGTGAATTTAAAGGCGTTGCCCAGCAGGTTCGTCAGCGCGATCTCCAGCAGTCGCGCATCCCCGTTGGCGTTCAAGCGTGGTTGGATCACGAACTTCACCTGCCGCTCCGGCTGTGCTTTCTGCAAGCGGGCGGCGATCGTCCCGGCCAGGGCGCTCAGGTTTACCTTTCTTGGATTCATCTCGGTGCTCGTCAGGCGCGAAAGTTGCAGTAGATCGTCGATCAGACGCCCCATGCGCTGGACCTCAGAGCGCACCCGTTCGAGATAGGTTTTTGCCTGTCCATCCAGCTGGCTGCCGTAATCTTCCAACAATGCCAAGCTCCACCCGTCAATGCCGCGCAGCGGGGCGCGCAGGTCGTGCGACACCGAATAGGAAAAGGTTTCCAGTTCCTTGTTGATCGCTTCGAGTTGGACGGTGCGCTGGACCACACGCTGTTCCAGCTCGGCATTGAGGCGGAGTATCTCTTCCTCCGCCTGCTTTCGTGCCAGGGCCCCTCCTATGCTTAATCCTATCCCCTCGAAAAACCGGATATTTTCCGGACTAAAACGGTCCTGGTGGCGGTCGGCCAGGTGCAGCAAGCCGAGGATCTCCCCGCCAGAGCGAATGGGGATCAAGGCCAGCGACAAAAAGCCCACATGGATGCACCGGTTTCGGGGATGCAGCCTGGGATCGGCATCCGGAGGAACATCCAGGAATGGAAGCGAGTTGTTGGTCCAGGCACTGCCGCCGGGGGTAAAAAGCGGGTTGGCAGGATCAGCCTTCCCGCTCACGATCATGCCACAGGTGCATTCCAGGCTTACGGTCCCGTCTTCATTCCGGCAAAGCCCGCCATTGGGGTCTCTGATGGTCAAAGAGCTCTCGGCCTTCAAGAACCCTTCGGAATAGCCGAGGGAAGCGACAAACGGATAATCAGATTCTTTCCTGAGCCGCAGTCCCACCGCATCAAATCCGGCCTCCTGTTTTATCACCGCGACCACTTTCGCGACAGTCTGCTCAACGGGAATGTCGGTGTTGATCACTTTTAACACCTCGGACTGCAAAGACATCAGCTTCTCGCTGCGCTTGCGCTCGGTGATGTCCTGGGCCACACCCCGCAGGCCAACCGTTGCGCCACTTGTATCCAGCACCGTTTCTCCGCGCACCCACATCCATCTTTGGCTGCCATCCTTACGCAACAATTCCAGCTCCAATTCGTAGGGTATTCCCGTATCCTGGGTATGTGACAGAGCCGCACTTAGCCTGGCCCAACTCTCCGTCGTAAACAACTTCTGGTGTTCGGTGTAGGGCGGGGGCGGCAACGCTGGATCAAATCCATACATCTGGTAGAGTTCTTCCGACCAGACGACTTGATTGCTCGCAACGTCCAGATACCAATTGCCCAAGCGGGCAATTCGTTGCGCTTCGTCTAGATAGTCTTTGCTCTTGTGCAGCTCTTCCTCCGCCCGCTTGCGGGCACTGATATCTTCCGTCAGGGTCACTACGCGGTCCACCCGGCCCTGGTCATCCATAATTCCATAATAATATTGTGAGACCCATTCGACATTTCCCGGTCGGAAAAATAGAGTCTTCAGATCGGGCAGGTTCAGGAATCCACCCTGTTCATACACCTGCCGAACTTGCTCCTGGTAAGGCAGCAGAATTACATCCCTCTCATCAAATATCAGTTCATCCGATTTCTCTTTTAACATTCCCTGGTATTCTTCTTCCGAAAGGGCCCAGATGTTGCGCCAGGCTGCATTGGAGGATAATAGATCCCCTGTGCGGCTGCGCACGGATATGCCAATGGGGGAATTGGCGATTAGGGACTGGTTGAAAACCTCTGAGATTTTCAGCGCCTTGCTTATTTGCTCCGCCCGGTCGCGCGCCTCGATGGCATCCGTCATCATGTTCAGCGCCGCCCTGCGGGATTCGAGCAGGGCCTGCTCCGCCACCTTGCGCTCGGTGATGTCGCGGAACACCGCGTAGGCTCGAAACGGCTTCTTCTCGCCCGGAAGGAATTCCGGAGTGGAGTTGACGCTGAGCCATATGTAGGCTCCCGAATTCGGGTTGTAGATGCCCATAACCTCACCACTCGTGGGTTTGCCAGTCTTCGCCGCGACATTGAGGGAGTGGGTTTCTCCCGGAAACGGCGAGCCGTCCTCATGTAGCGCCTTCCAGCGTGGGTCAACCGAAGTTCTGCCCTGCATCTGGGCGAACGAGAGGCCAAGAAGCCTCTCTGCCGCAGGATTCGCAGAGATGATTTTGCCATTGTGGTCCTCGTAGACTATGCCTTCTGACATCGTCTCAAAAAGAGAACGGAGTTTCTCTTCGCTTTCGATCAGCGCTTCCTCCGCCTGCTTGCGCTCGATCAGACGCCACATTCCTTCCATTAGTAGGGTCAGTTGTTCCGCATCCGAGCTGTCGTATTCGCCCTGCTTGTTGCCCACGCCCGCCACGAGCACGATGTGCTCGCCGACGAAGACCGGCACATTCATATGCCGGCGCACGGGCACATGGCCCTGCGGATGGCCTTTTTTAGCCGGGTTGGGCGCCTCGTAGTCGTTGGTGATGACCGGCCGGCGTTGCCGGACTGCCTCGCCCCACAATCCGGTCTCCGTAACGACGTATTGGATCGGCTTGTCGATGATGGCACATTCCTTCATCGCCTGCTTGGACCAGGCGTGCATGCTGAGCACGGTTTCATCCTCGTTGAGAAAGGCCAGGTAACCGATCTCGCTTTGCGTAATACGAACCGCTTCCTCCAGGGCATAGTCGGTGAGTTCCTGGTGTGTCACATCGGTCATCTGGTTCAGCTTCAGCATCACCTGCATCAGTTTGGAATTAAGGCGCTGGGTTTGTTCCGCCTGTTTGCGCTCGGTGATATCTTCCAGTGCAATGCACCAATGCCCTCGTCCATCCAACATTAGTGGCTCCACGCCAATACTCATCCAAACTTTGCTGGGAGCTCCGTTCCGCTCCAGCTCCAGCTCCAATTCTGCCCCGTGCATGGAGCCCCCCTTCGCGATTAATCCTTCAACACCGTTGCGTACTTCGCAAAGCTTGCAAACATTTGAGTAGCCGCAGCCGCGCGCGTCTTTACTCCTGTGAACGCAGCGCAGGGCATTTCCAGGCCGGTGTTGTAGAATTTCCGCTTTGTCACCTCCGCACATGCTTATGCCAGCCAGGTTAACCATCACAATATTGGTTGTTTCGTCAATGACCAGCATGGCTACCGGCGAGGATTCGAAAACCGCATCAAAGTTCATGGCAAGATTTTCACGGTTATTCCTAAGCTCCTCCTCCATCTTCTTACGCTCGGTCAGATCATGGAAGATCAACAACCTCCCGCCATGAACGCCCAGCCGGTTGTTTACAGGTTTGGAACTGATATCGAAGAAGCCATTTTCCTCACCAATAGGCAGCCAGCATTCTTCTTGAACGGCTTGAGGTTGGGTCGCCTTATCCGTGGGTTGTAAAGAAGACAGGAACTGCCGAATGGGTTTCATCAACAGTATCTTTCTGGGAATTTTGAATTTTTCCTCAAAAGCAGGATTGATATCCAGGATGATATCCTGGGTATCAAGCACCGCCACTGGGGCAGACATATGATCCATCATCGAGGTACGCGCGATCGGGAGGATGTCAAATATTTTATAGCGAAATAATCCCACGACAATGAAGATATTTGATATTGCGAATGTTAAGGGCAGGATATCCCGGTTGGGCAGCAGGGTCATCCCCGCCAGAACCAGCACCGTGCCTGACACCGGGATTAACAGTCCGACCAGGATGATCAAAGTTTGCAGCCGGTAGAGGCCTTTCTGGCGAAAACCTTCCCGTCCCAATACAAAGAAACCTGAAAGGAGCAAAACATAACTGTAGATACTGGCGATTAAAATGATCGGTCCAAATTCATAGGTGTACACCAAATAAGGTTCCGCCGCGATCAGGCGCGGGGAAAGGATCCCCAACCCCGGGAAAAGGTCCGCGCTGATCACTGTGCCAAAACCCAGCGAAATAACTGCCAGCAGTCCGATCCAACGCAGAACTGCCGGCCTGAGCCTGCCAACATATATACTGATGAAATACAGGCTGGCTACCGGGAAAAGAAACGTGCTGAACCACTGGGCATTATCCCAAAACATCTTTCCATTCAGGGTTGGATTACCCAGTTCTAGGATGAAGCCCACCGTCTCCAGAATTTCAACAAAGATCACGATGGAAAAAGCCCTCGCCCCCAACACCGTGTGGCGGCGGAAAGTGAATACTGCCAGGCTGAGGGTGATCGCCAGCGAGAGTAGGTAAGGCAGCAGTTCAAGAAGTGGAATTTCCATTTGATTTTCCTACCTTCTCTTGCCAGTCCAGGGGGATGAACAAATCGATCGGCAGGTGCGGCCCGTGCCGGTACCAGGCCCAGAGTGCGGTCAGGGCAACGAGACCCGCAGCGTTGCCCCACCAGGGGGTTGGCAATCCTGTTTGCAGAGTGACTGCTGAACGCCGGACGGTGAAGCCCGGTAATGTGAACCAGACCGCCGCCATGCCGATCTGGATAAGGTGGTTTCGATCGCCAGCCACGTCCGTCTTCGCATCGCTCCGCGGCCCAACGTGTTTGCTAAAGCTCATCGATACCCCCTCCGCCCGGCGCCGCCGGTGCCGGGCCGGTATCAGGAACGCTTTCAGTCTTTCGCTGGTCCGTCGCATGCCGCGGCGCTTCACCCATGCGACGACAAAGCTCGTTGATTTCCTCTTTCAGTTCTATCATGCGTAATTCGCGGCCGATCGAAGCGCGGTTGAATTGCTCGAGTTCATTATTGCTGGCGTGGAGTTCCTCCACCTTTTTCCGCAGCGCCTCCTCCGCCTGTTTTCGTCGTAAGGATGAAGCTGCCAGGAAAATATAGTTCTCTAATATTATCCTGGGTGGGTCAGGTTGGTCCTTTCTCATCCCGAGCAGAGTGGTACCGTACAGTTTCCCCTCGGTCAGATAGGCTATTCCGATGAACCGATCCACTTTGAGCAATGCCTGGATCGCTTTACCCACTTTAGGCGGGATTGCCCCAAAAGCCGCCTCGGTCAAGGTTCTCCGCACTCCAATGATGTCTGTAGTCATCTCACGGTACATCTCATCGCTCACGACAGAGTGGATATTCTTCACGTGTGTACCGAGTAAATGAACGACCTTGTCGAGCAGCCCGGGGTTCATTTCAATATGTTGCGGGGTTGTTGTTCGGTTTGCTGGGTTGTATTCTGAGAATATTGCCACTTCAGCACCGCTAATTTCTTTGATCTGCCTGGCGATCGATCTTTCGAGATCTTCTTCCAGAGACAACGTTGACAGGTCGATGGAATAATGATTTAATTTTATCAATGCCACATTCTGTTGTGCCAGCGACTCTTCCACCTGCTTGCCCTCGGTGATGTCAATGACGGAAGTCATCAGGTGAAGTGGTTTGCCGTCCGCATCACGGCGCATGGAGGAACTTATATCGCCCCATACCTCAGAACCATCTTTGTGAATAAACCGTTTGATAAAGCGCACTGAATCCCGTTTGCCGGAAAGAAGTTGATCCACTTCCCTTTGAGTCAGCTCAATATCCTCCGGGTGGGTGATTTCCTGCCATTTTTTATTCTTGAATTCCGGAAAGCTGTAACCAAGCATGTCACAAAATGCCTGGTTGACATTGATCTCACCCGTTGGAAGCGTTAGCGATGTTCCAACCGTGGAATGGTCGAAAAAGTACTTAAATTTATCCTCGCTTTCACGCAAGGCTTCTTTCACGAGCTGTTGCTCCGTTTCCCTTAACCTTTCTTCCAGTTGTTTCCGGTCGGTCACATCATGCAGGAAGATTATTCTCCCTCCGGGCGTACCATGTTTTTCGTTAAAGGGTGAATCACTGAGTTCATAAATACGGTTTTCCTTGCCGTTTGTCAGGTTTATTTCAAATGTTTTTTCTCTCTTCTGCTGAGATGGTTCGCCAGGTGGCAGCAAGTTGGCGATAACCTGCTCCAATTGCTTCCCAACCAGCTCTTGCACTCCGAGACCCAGAATGTCCTGCGCGGCTGGGTTCACCTCCACAATGCGGTCCTGGTTGTCAAGGATCAACAGACCATCTGCCATGCCCTTGAGCACGGCTGCCTGTGCGATTGGCTTGATATCGAATAATCGCCATCGGAACAGGCCGATTGCCAGTAAAATGCCGGTAATACTGAAACCGAGTGGGGTAAGGTCAATATTCTTGAATGGATCTAAATGCAGCACATAAAGGAGGTTGCCGACCCAGGGGGCCAGGATCCCGATCATAACCAGGGTGCTCTGCCAGCGAAATATTTTGGCCGGTACCAGTGTTATGCGGAAGGTTATTACCGTGGCGGCTAACAGGACCAGGTAGCTGTACACCCAATAGACCCAAAACCCGGGGCCGTAGGTCTTGTCAGAAAGCACCAATCCATTTTCATGGTAAGGAATATACCTGGCCCATATTAGCCCGTGGTTTCCATTCGTCCAGGCAAGTACCAGGGTTGCTGCCGGTATCACTGCCAGCCATGCCAGCCGCTTGAAATTCAGCTTCTGATTGGAACCTGAATGCTGGAGTACATATCCCAACACTGCCAAAGGCACGCTGACAACGCCAATATATTCGATCTTTGCCCATATGATTTTATGCGTTAAATTCTGGTCCACTAGGCCCATCAGAGCCGCAGCGATCCATTCGGTGATCCCTGCCAATAGCAGGATGAGTGGAATAGTCTCGGAATTTTTCCGACGGTAAAGCCAGACATACACGGCAATGAACATGCAGATCATCGCCGCGCCTAGCATGATGAGCACGTAGGGTGACCATATCGGTTTCATTTCATTTGCTCCCCAATTTAAATATAATCCCCCGTTTTCGTATAGCCTCGTCCGCTGAACCCCGCGCTTTCATTTTTGCTTCTGGGATTTCTGGCGGTACTGCGTGTTTCTTCTTTTGTGCCATCGTGAGCCTCCTGGGTGGAAAACCGGAGTTCTCAACAAATATTGCCTGACCTGCAAGCTACTTCGTTAGTCCCGGTTCGATTTGCCAGGTAAATCGTGCGGGGCGTGTGTCCCGGTTCCCGGACGGGGCGTAAATTACTGAACCTGGACTCCCCTATTCCCGATATTTCGATCCAGGCAACTTCAGCGCTTTATACAAAAAGCTGTACTCACATCTAATTTATTATACGCCGTATTTACCCCGGCACAACCTCATAGTTTGCATGAATGTTAGGCTGAAATCCAGGTCTTTTACCCAAATTTGGAGTTGAACGCAATTGTATTCATGCCCGCTAATAAACATGCGATTCTATGCTTCGCTACCGGCACCGTAGGGGCGGATGGCGTCCGCCCTCCTCCTCCCCCGTAAGGGCACGATACATCGTGCCCTTACCCATACGCTCCCATCTCTCTTCGGATTTGGGGGAGGCCGGGTGGGGGTGGCTGTTTGGCTCGAAAACCCGGGTCAGGCAATCTGCTTATCTGCTTTGGGAAGGCCCCGTTTCCCGCTCTCTTTTTTCACTAACCCTGCTGAAAAGGCAGTATACTTAACCCAGGTCAAGGATCGACCCGCATGCAAAATAGACGTAAGACCAAACGGCGTTACCTCTTGTATTTTGTCCCGGTCTCTGCTGCAGATACCCGCCGGCAGATCGGCAACCTGGTGGATATCACTCCTCAGGGAGCCATGATCGTCGGTCAGCGCTCCATCCCCGCCGGTCTGGCAGATTACTTTACCCAGTATCCGGGCTACGCCAAATTTTTCAACCTCAGTCTCGGCCCGGACCTCAAGCCGGACGCCCAGCGGCTGGAGCTTGTGGCCCATGAACGCGTGCTCATTAATTTGCAGACGGCCTGAAAGACGAACCCAACCGCCTGGCACTGTTCATCGAAGACCAGCCGGGTGATCGTTCGTGGAATAATTTGGGATCTTCATTTGAGAAAGGATGCAACCATGGCAGAACGAAGAAAATTGGAACGACGCAGCATCTCATACTATATGCGCATCATCGACGCTGCCGAGAATCAATTGATCGGGCACCTGGCAGACCTTACCCTGGAAGGATTAAAGATGGACAGCCAGAAGCCGCTTCCGGTGAGAAAAGAGTACCGCCTGCGCATTAATACGACCGCAGATGTGGCCGATAAAGATTCGATCGAATTTGTGGCCCGCACGCGCTGGTGCCAGCTTGACACTCTTCAAACGGGTCTTTTCGAAATTGGCTTTGAGATCCAGAAGATCGCTCCCCAGGACGCCGCTATTATCCAGCGCATTGTGGAGAAATACAGCACCCGGGAAAATCGCTTTTCTTTCTAAATCTGTGATCGACCTCTCCCTGCCCCTCGTGGAATTGCACCGTCATCTCGACGGTAATATCCGCCTCCAAACCGTTCTCGACCTGGGCCGCCAGCACAATATTTCCCTGCCGGCCTGGGAGGTCGAAAGCCTGCGCCCCCACCTGCAGGTCACGGATCCGCAGCCGGGGGTGATGGCCTTTATCTCCAAATTCCATTGGCCGATGGCCGTGCTGGTGGATGGGCAAGCCTGCCGCCGGGTGGCCTATGAGAATGTGGAAGACGCCAAACTCGACGGGCTGGATTACATCGAACTGCGCTTCAGCCCGTGGTTCATGGCCGAGGCCAACGCACTGGACCCGGCCCTGGTGGTGGAGGCGGTTGTGGAAGGCATCGCGGCGGGTATACGCGACTTCGGGGTTAAAGTAAACCTGATCGGCATCCTCAGCCGCACCTACGGTCCGGAAACGGCCGCGAAGGAACTGGATGCGCTCATCAGCCAGGTCACTCACATCACCGCCCTCGACCTGGCCGGGGACGAGGCGCACTTCCCCGCCGAATGGTTTACGAAGCACTTCACCCGCGCCCGCAACCTCGGCTGGCACATCACCGCTCACGCGGGGGAGATCGCCGGGCCGGAGTCAATCTGGCAGGCCATCCGCCTTCTGGGGGCGCAACGCATCGGGCACGCCATGCGTGCCACCGAAGACCCCCTGCTGATGGATTACCTGGCTGGGCACAACATTGGGGTCGAGTCCTGCCTGACCAGCAACGTGCAGACCAGCTGCGTGCCCGATTACCCCAGCCATCCATTGAAGAGCTTCCTCGAGCATGGCATCCGCGCCACCATTAACACCGACGACCCGGGCATCAGCGGGATCGACTTGCATTACGAATATGAAGTCGCCGCACCCAAAGCCGGCCTGACCCCCTCACACATCCGCCAGGCGCAGGTCAACGCACTGGAGGCGGCGTTCTTGACGGAGGCAGAAAAACGATCTCTCAAGGCGAAGAAAGGCCGCCCAGATGAGGCGTGACGAACACCAGATATATTTGTGGGTGCTCCGAAGTTAAGACGGACCATAACCCCAATAGCATGAGTACAACCTGGTCGCGTTTTCGCGAGCGAATGATCAATTTCTATCCTCCCCTGCTCGGGGCGGGGATCCGCTCGCATACAATAGATGAACACACCATCCGCGTCGAAATGAAACTGACCGCCCTTAATCGCAACATCGTGGGGGTCCATTTTGGCGGTTCGTTATATGCCATGTGCGACCCGTGGTTCATGCTGATCCTGATGCGGCTCCTGGGTACGGATTACATTGTGTGGGACAAAGCAGCCAGCATCCAGTTTTTGAAACCGGGAGGCGGCACGGTGACAGCCACATTCCATATTCCCCGCGAACGCGTCGCCGAAATCCGCCTGGAAGCAGATGGCGGTCAGAAGATCGAGCCAACCTTTGGCGTGGATGTGCTGGATGCGCAAGGCCAGGCGATCGCGCATGTTGAAAAATTGCTGTATATCCGCAAGAAGAAATAGAGCCTCGGCTTTAGAACACCCCCCCTTCTCATTAACGCCTCCATGATGCAATGTTGATTTTGTCATTATTGAGAGGCGCGTTATGCCAGGTTTAGCGCGATAATGAAATCAAGCATTTTATTATATTTTCAACCATTCTTTACCACTGGCATTTCTGGCAGAACCTTTGCCTGAATAGACGCGTTCAAGGAGGCGTTTGTTTGCAAGGAGGTGTTAAATGGCTGGTCCGATCTACAAATTCTATCAAACCAGATTTACGGAGAGCTGGTACCAGTTGTCTGAGGCAGACCAAAATGCCCATCAAGCCAAAAGCCAGGAGGCCTTAAAGACTGTGGGTGGAAAGACTGTCCTGGCATGTACCCCGGTCTGGTCAACGGAGAACTGGCTCGTGTGTGGCGTGGAAGAATTTCCAGACGTTGATGCAGTTCAAAATTATGCCGCGCTGTTACACCAGTTGGGTCATTACCGCTACTTCGAGGGGACATCCATGCTGGCAGTCAAATGGCCGCTGTCGTAAAAGGCCATCACGGCCCTATCAGGCCAGCTCGGAAGAATAAATGAGATGGCCTACAATATTCCTGATGCGAGTCTAACCCTCCTTGAACGCATCTCTTTGTGCAAATAATTTGCCATCGAAAGTTTTAGGCTTTGCCCGTAAACAAAGCTGAAACCTGCGGCTAGGCAGCAGATCCGTTTCCTTCCCATCCCGCCTTTTTCCGGTTGACCAGCCAGACCCCTGCCAGGATCAACACGCCGCCCAGCAGAGTGGCAAGGTACATGCGCTCCCCCAGAATGAGCGCCGCGACGATGACCGTGACCACCGGCTCGATATACAGGAATGCACCGGTCTGCGCCACCGGCAGCGCTTGCAAGGCGTCGTACCAAAAGATGTATGCCACACCGGAGCAGAAAATCCCCAAAAAGGCGATGGCCGCCCAGCCATCCCAGGGAATAGGTCCGATCTGGCTAAGCCCGCCTTGAGCAAAAAACAGAACGGAAGAAAACAGCCAGCCAAAAGTCATCACGTAGAACATCATCAATGCAGCCGGGTATTTATTCAGCCCTCGCCGCGAAAGGATGGAAAAGACCGCCCAGTTCGGGGCGCTGACGAGAATAAGGAAATCCCCCACCGTTCCGAATTTACCAGAGGCGAGCAGGACCAGGTCGCCGCGTGTGACCACCAGCAGGACTCCGCAGGCTGAGAGCAAAATTCCCAGCACCTGCAACCAGAGCATTTTTTCCTTCAGCACCAGCCAGCCCAGCAGCGCCATGAAGACCGGTATGCTGGCGACGATCCACCCGGTGGTGGTTGCCTGCGAGGTGACCAACCCGGTGGATTGCAGCCACTGGTGGAAGGTGATGCCCAGGAAGCCCAGCAGGGCAAAATACAGCCAGTCCCGTCTTTCGGGAAGGGCGAACTTCCGCCCGACCAGCACGGCAATCCCCAGGATGACCACGCCCATCCCAAAGCGCAGCCAGATCAAAACATTCGGGGTGGTATAACGCAAGGCGAGCTTGGTCGCGACGAACGAAGCTCCCCAGACCACTACAGCAAAGAGCGCCTCGAGCATGGCGCGGCGGCGGTTTATTCCCATGGCTAAAAAGTGTACCATAAGAAAACTCCTATAAAACATTTACGCCACTTCCAGGCAGGACCAATTAGAATGATCTTTATGAACCGACCGCGCATTCTCGTCAACGTCGCCATGACCGCCGATGGAAAGATCGACTCCGCCAACCGTAAAGGCGCGGCCATCTCGTCCCTGGCGGACAAAGCCCGGGTGGATGAATTACGCGCCAGCGTGGATGCCGTCCTCGTCGGCGGGCGGACGCTGCTGAACGAAGATCCAAAACTGACGGTGAAATCCAGCGAGTTACGCGCCGAACGGCTCCGCAAGGGGTGGTCTGAGAACCCGGCCAAAGTTGGGATTGTAACGGAAATACCCTTTGCCTGGGCAGAGATGGTCTCAGCCCAGGAAGGGCGACCCTATCATCTTCGAAGGGCACAAGAGTGGCCCCTGCAGAATTTTTTAACCTCGGGTCCGGCCCAGGTTTACATTTTCACCACCCGCTGCAATTCACCGGAAGTGCTCCAAGCCTTCGAAAATGCCGGAGCAAAGGTTCACGCTCTAGGGCAGGAACGCGTCGACCTGCTGGAAGTATTCCGGTCCCTTCACGAGGCGGGCATCCGCACTGTGCTGGTCGAAGGTGGCGGGACGCTCATCGCCGAACTGTTCCGCCTGGCCCTGGTGGATGAACTGACCATCTACATCGCCCCAAAGATCTTCGGCGGCAACTCAGCCCCTACATTGGCCGATGGCCAGGGATTCCTGGCGAATCAGGCTCCCGGTCTGAAACTGGAATCCGTGGAAAAATACGATGACGAGGGCGGTATTCTCGTCCATTATGTAGTCGAACACAAGGAGTAAATTATGGCATTCACCCACATGCAGATCAAAGAACTTCTCGACGAGGGCCGCGCCCACGCCTGTGACGGTGTCGGCACGGACCACGTGTGTGTCAAGATCGCCGCGATTGCTGAACTGCCTTCCCGCTTTGGCCAGTTCCATATCGTAGCTTTCTACAATAACAAGGACGACAAGGAACACGTCGCAATCGTGCGCGGCGACGTAACCGACGCTGAGGATGTGCCGGTACGCGTCCATTCCGAATGCCTGACCGGCGATGTGATTGGCTCGCTGCGCTGCGACTGCCGCGACCAGCTCGAGACGGCTCTGCGCAAGATCGGCGGGATGGACAAAGGCGTCGTGCTCTATATGCGCCAGGAAGGCCGCGGCATCGGGCTGATTAACAAGATCCGCGCCTACGGTCTGCAGGAGCACGGCTACGACACGGTGGAGGCAAACCTCGCCCTCGGTTTCCGTGATGATGAGCGCGAATACAGCCTGGCCGCCCACATGCTCGAATCTCTGCACATCAAATCCATCCAGCTTATCACCAACAACCCGAAGAAGATCGAGGACTTGACGAAGAATGGAATCAAGGTCACCGGGCGCATTCCACATGTCATGGAAGCAAACCAGTACAACCGCTTCTACCTCGAGACCAAAGCGCTCAAGTCCGGCCACTTGATCGACCTGCACGGCAAGCAGCACCTGCCCGAACAGGCCGACATCCCGGTCATTGAGGGGATGAACGGCGAACAAATGGACTTAATCAGCAAGATCTACCAGACCTATTCCCGGAGTGTGCCGCGCACCCGTTAAACACCTGGAGGAACCATGACTCTCGAAAATCGCGTTGCTGTGATAACCGGCGCCAGCGGTGGTCTAGGTGTTGTCGTGACCCGCGAACTGGCCGCCCATGCTGTGAATCTGGCCCTGCTCGGCCACGACACCCATAAACTCGCTGCCCTGATCGGCAGCCTGTCACTGCCAGAAAGCCGCATATATTCACGGATCGTAGATCTTCTTGATCCATCCGAAACTAAATCTGCCGCCGAAGCAGTGGCTGCCAAATTTGGCAGGATCGACATTCTGCTGCACTTGGTTGGGGGCTGGACTGGCGGTAAAACCATGCTCGAAACCCCCGCTGACGATCTGACTTTCATGCTAAATCAACACATCTGGACGAGTTTCAATGTTACCCAGGCTTTCGTCCCATATCTGATCAGGAATGGCTGGGGACGCGTCGTTATGATCACATCTCCTTTTGCAACCCGCCCAAACGCCAAAGGCGGGCCGTATTCCATCGGTAAATCTGGTCAGGAAGCCCTGATGCTGACGCTCTCGCAGGAATTCAAAGGTACCGGCGTCACCGCCAATCTCCTCCTTGCCAGGACAATTGACTTTAAACACGAGAAGGTCTCCGCTCCGTCGTCCGACAACGCCTCCTGGATTACGCCGGAGGAACTGGCTGCCTCCATCCTCTACTTGCTCTCCGATGAGGCCAGGATGATTAATGGCGCTAAATTCCCACTGTACGGTTCTTATTAATCTCAATCTCTGGTCTTTTTACAGCTGCATGAGATTTTTCGTTACCCCTTTCCTCAAAAGGTAGTTGGAATTTCCCAATGGAGGGTATCTAATCGCTTATACTTAATAATACTTATTTGGAGGAACTTGTGACACTTCAATCCGAAATTCTTGAACAGCCCGAACGTCTTGCCCACCTGCTTCAAAGTCAGTGGGAGCTGGTAAAGAAAATCGCTGCGACCATCCGGCAGCGCGATATCCGCTACGTTTTTCTGGCGGCGCGGGGCACATCCGATAATGCCGGGCGATATGCCAACTACTTGTGGAGCGCACAAAACCAATTGCCGCTGGCGCTGGCAACTCCCTCGCTGTTCACCTACTACAAACGTCCCCCAAAATTGGAGGGTGCACTGGTGGTCGGCATATCCCAATCGGGGCAATCACCGGATATCGTCAGCGTTATCGTGGAGGGACGCCGCCAAGGCTGCCTGACCTTAGCCATTACCAACGAACCTGACTCGCCCCTGGCACACGCTGCCGATCTCGTTTTGGACATCCAGGCGGGAGACGAAAAAGCCATTGCCGCCACCAAGACCTATACTAACGAATTGATGGCTATTGCGATGCTCTCCGCCGCTCTCGCAGACGATAAGACACACCTGGGCGAATTGGGAAAAGTCTCCGGCTGGGCTAATAAGGTGCTCAAACAGGATGTGCCGATCTCCCACCTGGCCGAACGCTACCGGTACATGCGCCAGTGTGTTGTTCTTGGGCGGGGCTTCAATTATTGCACAGCTTTCGAATGGGCGTTGAAACTCAAGGAATTGACCTACACTGTTGCCGAACCGTATTCTTCCGCCGATTTCCAGCACGGACCGATCGCCATGGTGGAGGGTGGATTCCCGGTCCTGGCGGTCGCTGCACGAGGAATGGTCTTCGACTCAATGCACGAGATGTTGGGTCGCCTGCACAGCGAGCAACTCGCCGAACTGGTCATCATCTCAGACGATAAGGACGCCCTCTCGCTGGCCGCGTCTCCGATCCAACTGCCGAATGGGATACCCGAATGGCTGACTCCCATCGTCAGCATCATTCCTGCCCAACTATTTGCCTACCATCTGACACTGGCAAAAGGCATCAACCCCGAAATGCCGCGCACGATTACGAAAGTGACTGAGACGCATTAAGAACAATCGCCGCTGGTAGATATCCAGCGGCGATTGGCTTCAACGGTTACCTTCAAACTCTATTTCTTCCAAAATTTCGGCAGGTAAAGTTTATGGGTCTCGAGCATATCCTCGAGAACAGCCGGGATCTTATCTGTTTTCGGCCCGAGCGGATGAGCAAGCAGGGCCTGATAGGCCGCATCGCGGTCGCCGTGAACAGCCGCTTCAACCGTCAACAATTCAAACGCTTTAACTTGTGCTATCAAGCCAAAGCAGACCGGTGGCAGAGGCTCGGCGGGAAGAGGTTCCACGCCTTTGCGGCTGATCTTTGCCTGCAGTTCCAGAACCCAATCCTCAGGCCACTCTTTCACGGCTCCGTTATTGCGGGTATTAACGATGTGCTTTTCGCCTAAATCGTTGAAATGGGCGTTGAGCAATTGGGTTGCGACCGTAGAATAATACGCGCCGCCACGCAACATCAAGTCAGCCGGGGGTTCCTTCAAGTTGGGATCGGAATACTCACGCAGCAGGTTTTTCTCGATCTCAATCACTTCCTCTGCCCGTGATGGCGGCCAACCTTCCTGAGAGGCCAGTTTCTTATCGGTATGATAGTAGTATTGCAGATAATAATTGGGGATCATACGCAAAACCTCAATTGTGTGCGGGTCCCATTCGGGGTCTGCTGCCTCTTTGAGCGAGGTAATGTAACCTTCAATCACCTGCGGCCAAACATCCTCCCCGTCCAAAGTGAAGCCGGTGTGCCAGGATAGATGATTCAGGCCCAGGGTGCGGAGTTCGGCGCGCTCAGGATCAATATGCTTCCCGGTCGCCCGTTCAAGCTCTTCAATAATTGTCATTTTGGTGGTAATTGAGGAATTACAAACACCAACTGCCATCACGTCCGGAGCATATTTACTCAAAGCCTGAGTCACGAGACCGGAAGGATTGGTAAAATTCGCCAACAGCGCTTCAGGAGCAAGCTCGCGTATATCTTCTGCAATCTTGAGAATGACCGGTATTGTGCGTAAAGCTTTGGCCATACCACCCACACCGGTCGTTTCCTGACCGATCAATCCATGCCTCTGGCCCAGGTATTCGTCCTTTCGGCGCGCTTCCATCTGGCCGACGCGCAACTGAGTTGTAACATAGGAAGCATTTTTTATGGCCTCACGCTGATCAGTGGTCAGCACAACCTTGAATGGTGACCCTCTGGCTTCCACCATGCGGCGGGCAAATCCGCCAATGATTTCCAGGCGGGCAGCATCAATATCCATCAAGCATAATTCTTTTAGAGGAAATTGATCCGTGCGGGTTAAGAAACCATTTACGAGTTCAGGGGTATACGTTGATCCACCACCTATCACTGCAACTTTCATAGTATTTTCCTCTCGAACCAAGGTTCAATAGAAATATCTTATCATATTGGAGGATAGGGGTGAAGCCCCATCATTCCCGCAATAAATTAAATGCGAGTTTTGTTATCGATGGTCGTTTTTTATTCTCTTTCATGCAAACTTAACATAACCCATATCAGTCAGAAGAATCGGGGCGGTGGAATAGAGGTTGGATTTTGTCATTCTCCCTTGCAATGCACTTGCTCAGCGTTTATACTAAGCGAGATTAGCTAATAAGCTATTCACTGTTCACGGAGAATAAATGGAAGACCTTTATCGTGAAATCATCATAGACCACTATAAGAACCCGCAGTACCGCGGCCACCTCGACCCGAATAACATCCAATTCGAGGACGATAACCCTTTGTGCGGCGACCATATTGAAATCACTCTGCGGGTCGACGAATCCAGCAAGGTGACCGACGGACGTTTCGACGGCAAGGGCTGTGCCATTTCACAGGCTTCCGCGGACCTGCTTATTGAGTCCGTCATTGGAAAACTGTTGGATGAAGTTAAAAACCTGACCAAGCAGGATGTCCTGGATTTGCTTGGAATCGAACTTGGCCCGGTGCGCTTGAAATGTGCGCTACTCCCCTTGAAGGTGCTCAAGGCGGGCGTTTATGGTTTGGGAGAAGCCAGTGACGAATTAGTTGCTTAGCATGTTAAGATTTAGGCATTCAGGCCTGAACTCCAGCCATCCTTTACCTCATTCCGATGTTTAATTACACCCAGCTTGATCCATCCAAACTCGATTACATTGAAATCGCTCCGGTAGACCAAATCCCCGATGGCGAGCGCTTATTTGTTGAACTGGGTGGAAAATCCATCGTGCTCTTCAACCTGGCCGGAAAGATATTCGCCATTGGCAATGTCTGTTCCCACGACAACGGTCCGGTAGGCGACGGAGAGATCGAAAAGAACGAGATTATCTGTCCGCGCCACGGAGCTCGCTTTGACATTAGCACCGGCAAAGCCACCTCCCTACCGGCAATGGTAGACATCCCGGCTTATCCGGTGCGGGTGGTGGAGGGGATGGTTCAGATAGGAGTTCCCAAAGATTAATAAGGACAGGAAGAAAAAAAGTCAGGGCGACCAAATGGTCGCCCTGATTCGTAATCTTGTTAAGCTACCAATTTCCGGACCCCATCACGGTACACCACCCCGATAAGAGAGAAGTGGATGGAGCTCATGATAAATGTGGCTGCCATCAGCGCAAACGGCATCAAGATACATAGCACCACGGTGAAATAAAGAAGATAAACAGCCCCAATCAAGGCCATATTAACACCATACATGAGTAGAAATGCCAGAATGTAACCGCTGAAATTGGCTTTGAAAATAGGCCACCACTCCTTGACCCGGAAGGCTGCAACGAATTTCCCATTGGCGATAAGATGTCCCATGGCAGGAGGCAGGAAAAGCCCTGCCAAGAGTAGCAGCAGCATCCCCAAGAATGTGATTAGTAGTCCGCCGAATATTCCCACCATGCTTCCAGCGAAGAATTCCGGGCTTATTGATTGAGAGGATGAATAAGAACGGGGGTCAAGCAGGAAGGCGAAATTCATGGCAAACATCAGCATGTAGCCAAAGATTATTACCAGAATGCCCGGCAGAGTAAAGATGACCGAAGCCCCAAAGACCTTGATTCCATCTGAGAACAACGCGCCCCAGTTGTTCCATTCCGGGAGCGCCGGATCCTCGTCGTTGTGGATGACATGCCTAGCGATCTGCCCGACATATCCGTAGAACGGGATCAGCGGAACGATCGGGAGGATGTAATTAGCCAGGTTGAGCGCTGAACCGATGAGAAGTTTCAACCCCCATTTCTTGCCCTGAAATGGGAAGAAAACCGTTTTCTTGACGCCTTCCAGAGATGCTGTAGATGTCATTGTTCCCTCCGAAGAAGATTGACCAATCTGATCCGATTAATGCAGGCTGAGAACTTCACTCTCGAGCATATTAGCAGCTTTGGCGAGTGCTTCCCGAACCTCGGGGCTAAGACCCGCACCCATACCGAATTGCCCGCCGGTGATACCAATCAGGGCGACCCGGCACTTTGCCAGTGAAGGATGCAACGAGCGACCCAGTTGCAGGGTTTCGGCCACGCCCCACCCATGGGCGGACCCAGTCTCGGGGGTGAAACCGGCCAACTCGTCCGGAGTAAGGCAGATGACCGTCCCGGCGGAGGCAGACGACTGGATTGCGTCCACAATAATCGCCGCGTCCATGCCTTCCAGCAGGTCGAGCAACGCCAGCCCGGGAAATTCGGAGAGTTCCACCCGGACGGTTCCTGCCGTCTGCGGGAATTTCTCCCGCCATAGGCGGACCGCTTCCAACCCAGCGGCATCGTCCCCCCGCAAAGATTGCCCAATTCCAAGGATAAGAATATTCATGGATAAATTTTACCGCCAAGACAGCGTCCTGGCGGCAGGTAATTATTCTTCCTATAGGTCACGCTTCAAGCGGGACCTATATCATTTATCTTCAATTTCAAGAAATGCGTGGCGCACGAGATGCATGGGTCGTACGCGCGCACGAGATGCTCGGCTGTGAGCGTGGCTTGTTCCTGCTCCATCTTGACCAGTTTTGGCGCAAGTGCGAACAGGTCGGCCTCGATGCGTGGCAGGTTCTGGGCAGTGGGCGGGACTATCTTGGCGAACTTGACCATTCCCTGCTCGTCGATCTTATAGCGGTGGTAGAGCAGGCCGCGCGGGGCTTCGCTCATGCCGCAGCCTTCACCTGTCTTGAGTTTCAGGTTCGCGTGCGCCGGGCCAGCCGGCTGGTAAGCCTTGATGATCTGGATGGCCTCCTCGTAGAAATTCACCAGCTCGATGGCGCGGGCAATCAGGGATTTGTAGGGGTTCTTGAGCGGCAGTTTGAGCTTGGCATCTTTCAGCGCCATCTTTGCCGCAGGGAGCAACTGATCATGGTTCAGGTTCAGGCGCGCCAACGGACCTACCAGGTAAGTACCTCCATAGGCGGTATGACCGTGGAGGGCATTTGAGCGTTGGACATGTTCCTCAAAGTAGCGCATTTCATAGTCCGCGACTGAGGTCTTATTGCCTTTCGACGAGGATACATCGCCATGCATGACACCGTATTCTTCGGGGTGGTGAATGGCGACGAATTCGTAATCAATTTCCAGGTCCGGGTAGGGTAGGGTCAGCGACCACCGGACGGTCTCTTTGGCAGCTTCCAAGCCCCATTCCAATTCGGGCAGGAGTGCCTGGAGCGGCGCGGCATCCGGCCAGCGGTACCAGCCGCCCACGCAGGCGTTGACCGGGTGCACGCTTCGCCCTCCGATGGCTTTGAGTACCTCATTGCCGATTTTCTTCATCCGCAAAGCGTTTTTGACCACCTCGGGCGCAATAGCAGCCAGATCGAGTGCCGAAGGCTGTCCGAGCAGATCGGGAGCCTGGAGCAGGTAGATGTGCAGGGCATGGCTCTCGATATATTCTCCGCAGTACATCAGGCGGCGCAGGGCATAAACTTGCGGGCTGACTTCCACATCCAGGGCTTTTTCCAAGGCGATGACGGAACTCATCTGATAAGCCACCGGGCAAATACCACAGATGCGGGCGGTGATGTCTGGCACTTCCTGCAAATAACGCCCTACGAGGAATCCCTCGAAAAAACGCGGCGGTTCGTAAATGTCGAGCCTGATTTCAACAACTTGTCCGTCTTTCACACCAATATACAGGCCGCCTTCGCCTTCAACACGCGCCAGGGCGGGAACTTCAATCGTCTTCATTTAGTCTCCTTGGCTGTGGCGGCTTTCAGGGCGGCGTCGGCCGCAGCACGGAATGCCGGGGCGTGACTGCTGAAACTACGCAGCAGGTTTGCCGTCTCATTGGGATAGCGGTCGTGCGGAATCATGCTGGCGACAATTGCACTGAAATTTCCGGTACTGGAAGGACCAAAACAGCCATAACAGCCGCGTCCGTTTGCCGGGCAAAGAGCACCGCATCCGCCATGCACCACTGGCCCCAGGCACGGGATGCCCTGCGCGACCGCCACGCAGATAACGCCGCGGCGTTTGCACTCCAGACAGACAGGGCTAGGCGGAAAGTTAGGTCTGCGGTTCTGAAGCAAAGCTGCGAGCACTTCGATAACCGTACCTTTATTCACAGGGCAGCCCCAGATTTCCAAATCCACCGGGACATGGGCCGAGATGGGGGTGGATGTCTCAAGGTATTGCAAATATTCGGGGTGAGCATACACAGCCCTGGCGTATTCGTCAACCCTGGCGAAGTTACGCAGGGCTTGGATTCCGCCTGCCGTGGCGCAGGTGCCGAGAGAGATCAGAAACTTGCATTCAGAGCGTACTTCTTTAATCCTCTCAGTTTCGTGCGGGGTGGTGACTGACCCTTCAACAATGCCCAAGTCGTACGGCCCCGGTTTCACGGTGCGGGTTGCTTCGAGGAAGTAAGCGATATCCACAGCGGAGGCCAGGTCGAGCAGTTCGTCCTCCAGGTTCAGAATGGACAACTGGCAGCCGTCGCAGGAGGAGAATTTGTAAACGGCCACTTTTGGTTTTGGATTGGTTTTCGGAGTAAGAGTCATTAATACTCCTCCACGTTGAAGATATTTTCCAGCGCACTAAAGGGAAAGACCGGGCCGTCTTTACAGATAAAGTAAGGGCCTTGCTGGCAATGTCCACATGCGCCCTGTCCACATTTCATATTGCGTTCCAACGAGAGGTATATATGTTCGGATGGAATGCGGCGGGCCAGAGCTTCGAAGATGACGAAGCGCATCATGATCTCCGGGCCGCAAGTCAGGACGGCGGTCTTGTGCGGGTCGACCCGGAAGTGGTAGAACCACATCGGTACGACACCCACGCGGCCGGTCCAGCTCTCGTCGCCGCGGTCCACTGTCACCTGCATGTCAATATTGGCTTTTTGCCAGGTTTCATACTCGTTCGGATACATCAGGTCTTTGGGTGTGCGCGCCCCATAGAGCAGGGTTACTTTTCCGTACTTCTCGCGATTGCGGATAATTCTATAAATGGCGCCTCGCAACGGAGGCAAGCCAACACCACCGCAGGCAATGACCACATCCATCCCCTCAATAGCGTCCAGCGGCCAGGAGGTACCGAAGGGGCCGCGGATCCCGACTACGTCACCAACTTTGAGACGACCGGCAGCCTTGGTCACATTACCGATATGCCGTATGGTATGGACGAGCAGACCGTTGGCAGTTTCAAAATCGGAACTCATCGAGATGGCGGCTTCACCATAACCCGGTATGTACAACATGTTGAACTGCCCCGGTTCGAAGCGATAGCGGTTCTGGATTTCAGGATCGGTGAACTTGAGCTGGAAAGTGGTCATACCTTCAGCTTCAGGAATGATCTTAACTATCTCGGCCCAATGAGGCAGGAGCAATTTGTCGGTGTACCCGGCACTGTGCACTGCGGTGTTGACCAGTGTGGTGGTCATGCCTTCACCTCCGCGCGGATGGCGGCCACTTCTTCGGTCAGGTCAATCCCCGCCGGGCACCAGGTGATACAGCGACCACAGCCCACGCAGCCCAGCACATCAAACTGGCCCTTCCAGGCGCTCAATTTGTGGGTCAGCCACTGGCGATAACGTGAGCGAATGTTGGGACGGGTATTGCCGCCAACAACGTAAGAGTAGTTCGGATTGAAGCACGAGTCCCAGACACGCTCGCGACGGGTGGATTTGCCAAGAATGTCCACCTGGTCAGTGGCATCCCAACAGAAGCAGGTGGGGCAGACCAGGGTGCAATTGGCGCACGAGAGACAACGTTTCCCAACCTCGCTCCAGCGTTCCGCCTCCAGCTGCCGGGTCAGCAGACCGGGTAAGTCGTTGGTATCCATTGTGCGGACCATAGATTCGGAGGCGTGTTCCAATGCCCGGTTGGCGGTTTCCTGCACGAATGCTGAAGGCAGGTCATAGGTCCGGTCAGCCAGCAGGGAGCGGCCCAGTTCCGAGCCAACCTCCACCAGGAAAACCTCGTCCAGTTCAGTCACACACAGGTCAAACCCGGCGGTCAGGCGCGGCCCGGTACCCATCGAGACGCAGAAGCAGGTCGCATCCGGGTCCAGACAGTTGACAGCCAGGATGAACAGTCCCTCGCGGCGGAGGCGGTAGATGGGGTCAGTGAAATCTTCGCGCAGGAATACTTTGTCCTGAATGTGAATGGCAGCCAGTTCGCAGGCGCGCACGCCGATCAGGGCATAGCGCGGAGTGGTGTCATCGTTCTCTTTAAGTTGCCACTTGCCGTCTTTTACAGCTGCGAAAAGCGTGTGACGGGATGGAAAGAGGAACTGCTTCCACGACTGACTGCCGGGGATAAAGTCGAAGTAGCGATCCTTGCCAGTCTGGATCATCCGGTATGAAGCCGGGTTCTGCTCACTGAGGATGCCGCGCGGCAGATCCTTCAGACCGTCAATTTTTGTATAAACGATGCTCTCGTCTTGCAGATGAGGACCGACGGTCTGAAAACCGTTCTTACGCAGGTCTGCCATCAGGAGATCGAGTTCTGGTTTTGGAAGCGCGACGGTGCTTCCGATGGTCAGTGATTTATCAGTCATTCACAGTCTCCACCGGCCCGGCAAACATGTCGATCAATTGCAAACGAGTTACCATCAGGCGGCTGGCAACAACATTGGTCAGCCGGCGCATTAGCAGATAGCCAAAGTCATGGTCGTCCTCAGCAAACTGGCGCAGTTTCTCTGCATCGAGGCACGCCACCGTGCTATCCAGCACAGCCACCGCGCCGGCTGTGCGCTGGCGCATGCCCGGCGTGACGCTCGACCAGCCAAAAACATCGTAAGGCTCGGCAGTGCAAAAGCGCACCTTACCATGATGGGGGACGAAAATATCCAGAGACACACGTCCCTCCAGGACAATATACACATAATCCTGCTTATCGCCTTCTCGGAAAAATGTCTCCCCTGCTTTCGCTTGGCGTAAGTGGGCAAGTTCAGCAGTTTTTTGGAAATGTTCGGGTGTCAGGCTGTTGAACCAGGGAATTTTATGAAGGGCCGTTTGAATATCTTCCACCATGACCATGCCAGTCTCTCCTTCACTCGGATAAGATTAATTTAGTATTGATTGTATTAATTTTCACAATATGTGCAAGTGCGTTCTTTCCTTCTCCGTCAGCGGATTGTCACACGTTTGAAGCAAGGGAAATATGCTAAAATCCGAACACCATGTGCCAGGAAGCAAAAGTTTAGAGAGCAGCGGAGCCATTCTTTATGAAGAATATCATCCCGTCAGTCAAAGGGACACGCGATTTTTACCCGGAACAGATGGCACTACGTACCTGGTTATATAACACCGTCCGAGGCGTTTCGGACTCCTTCGGTTACCAGGAATGGGACGCACCTTTCCTCGAAACTCTCGATCTGTACGCCGCTAAATCGGGCGAGGAACTGGTCAAGAAACAATCCTACGTTTTCACCGACCGCGGCGGAGACGAAATTACCCTGCGCCCTGAGTTGACCCCCTCACTGGCGCGCATGATCGCTGCCCGCCAGAAAGAATTGACCTTTCCTGCCCGCTGGTGGTCGTTTGGACCGTTCTGGCGTTACGAAAGACCTGGGCACGGCCGCTCGCGCGAGTTTTTTCAATGGAATATTGACATGCTGGGTGTCGATTCCCCCGAGGCGGATGCCGAACTAGTCGCGATTGCCGCCGCGTTCCTGAAAGCAGTTGGCCTTACCCCGGCGCAGACACGCATCTGCGTCAATAACCGCCGCTTCATGGACGCTGAGTTCGACGCCCTGGGAATTCCGCCGGAAACAAAAGCAGACGTCTCAGGACTGGTGGACCGTCGCCAAAAAATGGAGCCGGTGCCCTGGGAAGCCAACGCCCTGGAGATCGGGCTGACCCCACAACAACTGGACGGATTGAAATCCCTGCTCGCTGACATGGAGCGCTGGCGCAATTCTGAGGAATTGGTCAGGTTGTTCGCGGCGCTCGAATCACTGGGTCTGAAAGAGTATGTCCAGTTCGACCCCAACATTGTCCGCGGACTGCTCTATTACACCGGTACCGTTTTCGAGGCCTTTGACATTACCGGGGGTGTACGGCGCGCAATATTGGGCGGCGGACGGTACGACAACCTGCTGCGCGACGTGGGCGGCGAGCCGCTCCCCGCCGTCGGTTTTGCGATGGGCGACGTGGTCATCGGCCTCGTTTTGCAGGAACTGGGACTGCTCCCACCGCTCCCGGTCACACCCGCCGAGGTGCTGGTGACCGTGTTCTCCCAGGATCTATTATTGGCCTCCTTTTCCCTAGCCGCAGACTTACGCCGCGCGGGTCTTAATGTGACCTGCTACCCGGAGCCGGTAAAACTACCCAGGCAGTTCAAGTTTGCCGACCGGATGGGGATGCGGGCGGTTCTGGTTGTTGGCCCGGACGAGGCTGCCTCCGGAAAAGTTACGTTGAAGAATCTGACCGATGGCACGCAGGAAACAATTGCCCGCGGCGAGGTGACCGAATCAATTAAACGCCTCCTTGAAAGTCGTTAGTGGCGGTGGTATAATCGCCCCCGCTCGTGGTGCCTGTAGCTCAATGGCAGAGTACCTGACTGTGGATCAGGCTGTTGTGGGTTCGACCCCCATCAGGCACCCCTAATAATATCAGTTGTTGCCCCCAACAGGGGGTGATATGGGTTCGACCCCCATCAGGCACCCCTAATAATATCAGTTGTTGCCCCCAACAGGGGATGATATGGGTTCGACCCCCATCAGGCACCCCTCTGATGCCCTCCTTGTGAGGGCATCTTTTGATATACTAGAATCAATAATCCCGCTGATAGAAATGAGAACTCGATGAATAATTACATCCCCCCTTCACCCAGCCAGCCTGGCAACCCGCTGGTCGAAATTAGTCTTGAACAACTTCCAAAGCCCTTACAAGAGGCTGCCGCCCGCGCCGGCTGGACTTCGCTTGTGCCGGTCCAGGCGCGTGCGATCCCCTACCTGCTGGCCGGGCGCAATATGATGCTTCAAGCGCGCACCGGCAGTGGCAAGACCGGCGTGTTCCTGCTGCCCATGCTGACCCGCCTCGACCCGACCCGCCCGGTCTGCCAGGCGCTCATCCTCGTCCCGACCCGCGAACTGGCCCGTCAGGTCTGGCAGGAAGCGGAAAAAATTTGCAGCGGGACCGGCCTGCGGACGGTGGCCGTATACGGCGGTGTGGGCTACGGCACGCAAACCTCGGCGCTTAAAGCAGGCGCGCACATCGTCATCGGCACACCGGGACGGGTGCTCGATCATCTGCTTAAACGCACCTTCTCGCTCGAACACCTCAAAACGGTGATATACGATGAGGCCGACCGCATGCTCTCGATGGGTTTCTATCCCGACATGCGCGAAGTCCAGCGCTACTTGCCCAAGCGCCCTCTCCATACCTGCATGTTCTCGGCCACCTTCCCGGATTCGGTTCAGCGCACGGCACAGGAGTTTATCCACGCTGGGGAATTTCTCAGCCTGAGCACGGATCATATCCACGTCACTGATACCGAGCACGCCTTCTACATTGTAGCCGGCATGGACAAGGACCGCAGTTTGGTGCGCCTGATCGAGGTGGAAAATCCGACCTCTGCCATCATCTTTTGCAATACCAAAGCACGCGTCCATTACGTTTCGGTGGTCTTGCAACGCTTCGGATACGACGCGGACGAGTTGAGCGCCGATCTCTCCCAGTCCGACCGTGAACGGGTTCTCGACCGTGTCCGGCGCGGGAGCCTGCGCTTTCTGGTCGCCACCGACGTGGCGGCGCGCGGGTTGGACATCCCCGCCCTGTCGCACGTCATCCAGTACGAGCCGCCCGACGAACTGGAGGCCTACATCCATCGGGCCGGGCGGACCGGGCGCGCTGGCGCCAGCGGGGTGGCCATCTCCCTGGTCAACCGGCTGGAAAAGTACACCCTCGACAAGATTGCCAAGACCTACACCATCCCCTTCGAAGAACGCCCGATCCCATCCGACGCAGATGTGGCCGCCGTGGTGGCCGAACGAACCACCGCCCTGCTCGAAGCGCGCCTGCGCGGGCGGGATAAACTCCAGTCAGAGCGCTCGCGCCGGTTTACACCCCTCGCCCGCAGCCTGGCTGAAAGCGAAGAAGAATTGCCCATTATCACCATGCTGCTGGATGAGTATTACCAGCAGACCCTTCACGCCCCCGTGGCCCTGCCTTCGGGCAAAAGTGTACCTGTTGAAAAACCTAAAAAGCCGGGCTGGGGCCGCAACCGCCACAAGCAATAAAAAGAAAGGGTAACTTCATGGATTTACAAATAAAAGAAGTAACCACGCAGAAAGAGCTAAAAGTGTTCATCCATTTTCCCTTCGAATTGTACCGCGGCAACCCAAATTGGGTCCCTACGCTATTATTCGACGAACTCAACACCCTGCGCCGGGATAAGAATCCCGCTTTTGAACACTGCGAGACCCGCTACTGGCTGGCTTATCGAGACGGCCGCATTGTCGGCCGGGTGGCTGCCATCCTGAACAGGCGGCATATCGAAAAATGGGGGCAACGCTACATGCGTTTCGGTTGGATCGATTTCATTGACGATCCGAGCGTATCCGAGGCCCTGATAAAGACGGTCGAAGGCTGGGCGAAGGAGACTTGCATGACTGCCGTGCACGGTCCGCTCGGTTTCACTGATCTCGACCGGGAAGGGATGCTCGTGGAAGGCTTTGACGAACTTGGCACGCTAGCCACCATCTATAACCATCCGTATTACCCAAAACACATGGAAAAATGTGGGTATGTGAAAGACACCGACTGGATGGAATATGAGTTTTTGGTACCACCCAAGCCCAACGAAATCATTGCCCGGATCGCAGATATTGCCCTGCGGCGCAACAAGCTTAAACTGTTGGAATTGCGTAACAAGAAAGAACTGCTGAAATACGCCAGAGAACTGTTTCAGGTGCTGGATGACGAATATAAGCATTTGTACGGCGTTGTACCGCTGACCGAAAAACAGATCAAGGCTTACATTGACCAGTATTTCGGCTTTGTGACCCCCGACTTTGTGCCGATGGTCATGGACCAGAATAACCGCATGGTTGCTTTTGGGATCGTCATGCCATCCCTATCCCTGGCACTGCAAAAAACAAAGGGACAACTCTTCCCGTTTGGGTTTATTCATCTCCTGGGAGCACTCAAAAAGAACGACCGGGCCGACCTGTATCTGGTAGCTGTCAGGTCGGAATATCAGGGTAAAGGCGTGAATGCCATCCTGATGAACAAAATGCATGGCGTATTCAATAAACTCGGCATTACAAAAGTAGAATCCAATCCGGAACTCGAGACGAACCAGAATGTCCAGAGTCAATGGAAACACTATGAGAAGAGACAGCACAAGCGCAGACGAGTATTTATCAAACATTTCAGCGCATAGAGCGACAACTAAGAACCACATTGAATGGTCTGGAATGTCGTTATCCTTGCTCCAATCCTTATGGGCGAAATCTGTGAAATAACGTGACCCATTCAGACAGAATAATCCATCCTATGTTTGAATTTGACGTCAAAGCGAAAACCAGCCGCGCCCGCGCCGGAGTCTTCCACACCCCGCACGGCGATCTCGAAACGCCGGTCTTCGCACCGGTCGGCACGCAGGCCACAGTCAAGACGCTCACGCCTGCGCAACTGGATGAACTGGGCGCATCGCTCATCCTCTCCAATACCTACCACCTCTACCTGCGTCCCGGCGACGAACTCGTCCGCGAGCTGGGCGGTCTGCACGAATTCATGCAGTGGCCCGGCCCCATGCTGACCGACTCGGGCGGCTTCCAGGTCTTCTCTCTGGCCCAGACCCGCAAGATTGACGATGATGGCGTGACCTTCAAGAGTCACATTGACGGCTCGGCGCACCGCTTCACCCCCGAAAAGTCCATCCAAATCCAGGAGAACCTGGGAGCCGATATCATCATGGCCTTCGACGAATGCTCAGATCCCAACGACTACGCCTACAGCAAGATTGCCATGGAACGAACTCACCGCTGGGCTGAACGTTGTCTTACCGCAAAGACGCGTACCGACCAGGCCCTTTTTGGGATCATACAAGGCGGGGTCAACCCGGACCTGCGGACTGCGTCGGCCCAATTCATCGCCTCCCTGCCTTTTCCTGGTATCGCCATTGGCGGCCTTTCGGTCGGCGAGACCAAAGACGAGATGCATGCCACGCTCGACCTGGTCACTCCGCTCCTGCCGGAGAACAAACCGCGTTACCTGATGGGCGTTGGCACGCCCGAAGACCTGATCAACGGCATCGCCCGAGGGGTGGATATCTTCGACTGCGTCCTGCCCACCCGGCTGGCCCGTCACAACGCGACCTTTTCGTCCGAGGGGCGGCTCAACCTGATGAACGCGGCATTCGCCCGCGACTCTCGTCCGATTGACGAGACCTGCGACTGCTACACCTGTCGGACATTCACACGTGCCTACCTGCGGCATCTGATCATCGCTAAAGAGTTGCTGGCAGGAACACTGCTGTCCATCCACAATTTGTATGCCCTGATCCAACTTGTTAAGAACATCCGCGTTTCCATCCTGAATGGCACATTTGAGAGCAAGGTCACCGGATGGCTGGCGCAGTGGAAAGGGAATGCAGAAAGAGATTTACCTGCCACGTATACAAAGGAACACTAAGGCACGGTCTGGGCCAGGTCGAAGGGTATTCCTTCGTGCCCCTGCGTGTAAATTGTGGTGAAATAGGAGAATACATGACAATCTTACATTCATTTTTACTGGGAATTATTCAGGGGCTGACCGAATTCATCCCGGTCTCGTCCACTGCGCACCTGCTCATCGGGCAAAAATTGCTTGGCATCCCGGCCAACAATGCCATATTTTCATTCCTCATCCTCGTGCAGCTTGGGACCAGCCTGTCACTGGTGATCTACTTCTGGAAAGACCTGCTGAAGTTGGTCAAGTCTTTCTTCGCCAAGCCATTTTCCTCTCAGGAAAATAAACTTGGCTGGTTTATCATTATTGCCACTCTCCCGGCCCTGGTTTTCGGTTACCTGCTCAAGCCCGCAGTGGAGGCCCTGTTCAAAACGCCCTTGCTCGAGGCGGCCATCCGCCTGCTCATCACCGCGGTTGTCCTGACGCTGGCTGAATGGTTGGGCAAGCGCAACCACAGCCTTGAGAAAATGACCTGGCTGGATGCCCTATTCATTGGCTTCGCCCAGGTGATCGCCATCTTCCCCGGCGCTTCCCGCTCCGGGACGACCATCGGTGCCGGGATGGCCCGTGGCCTGGACCGCCCGTCGGCGGCGCGCTTCGCCTTCCTGATGTCCGTGCCGGTCATGCTGGCGGCAGGCGGCTACCAGGCTCTTGACCTGCTCAAGATGCCGAACCTCGGCTCGTTCCTGCCCCTGCTGGCGGTCGGGTTCGTCAGCGCGGCGATTGTCGGCTGGCTGGCAGTCAGGTGGCTTTTGGGCTACTTGAACAAGCATACACTATACATCTTCGCGGCCTACTGCGCGGTCATCGGAACGGCCTGCCTCGTTTTTGCCTTAATCTAATAGGTGATCCCATGTCCGACTTTGACGCCCGCACACCTGACATGCTCGCACTGCTTAAACAGCTGGTCGAGACTGAATCCCCCTCGCACAACAAGGCCGCCGTGGACCGCGTCGGCGTGCTGGTGGCTGAGGAATGCCGCCGGCTGGGAGCTGAGGTAGAGATCCATACACGGACCGAAACCGGAAACCTAGTGGAGGCGCGCTTTTCCCTCTCCCTGTCCCTACACCCTGACGGATACACGTCCCAAAAGGAGAGTGGGGCAAAAGGCATCCTGCTGCTCGCCCATATGGACACGGTCTTCCCGCTCGGCACACTGGAAAAAATGCCCTTCTACGAGAAAGACGACAGAGTGTTCGGACCCGGCGTGTCGGACATGAAAGGCGGTATTGTCGTGGCCCTGACGGCACTCGCGGCGGTGCTCGAGAACGGGAGCCTGGCCCACCCCGTCACAGCCCTGTTCACATCTGACGAAGAAATCGGCAGCAGAACTTCGCAGGCCTTGATCGAAAAACTGGCCGCTGAGTCCGGCCTGGTGCTGGTGCTCGAACCCGGCATGGTGGATGGGTCGGTCAAGACCTGGCGCAAGGGGGTCGGCGAATTCACCGTCCGGGTACGAGGACGGGCCGCCCATGCGGGTGGCGATCACGAAAAAGGCCGCAATGCCATCGAAGAAATCGCTCATCAGATTCTCGCCATCCAGAAAATGACCGACTACCCCAAAGGTACCACCCTCAATGTCGGCGTGATCCAAGGCGGGATTGCCAGCAACGTCGTTCCAGACGAAGCCAGCATAGAGGTGGACCTGCGGGTGATGCAGCCCGGTGAGGCCGAACATATCAGCGCAGCCCTGCATGCGCTAAGGCCTGTTTTAGACGGCACCTCTCTCGAGGTGACCGACGGATCCTACCGACCGCCCATGCCTTTTAACGACACGATCAAAGCCACCTTCGAGAAGGTAAAGGTCATCGCCGCGAAGTCGAACATCGAACTCAAAGCCAGCGGCACCGGAGGCGCCTCAGACGCCAACTTTGTAGCCCCGCTGGGCATCCCGTTGTTGGACGGACTCGGACCAGCCGGCGGGGAGTATCACTCCGAACGGGAATTTATTTTCAGGGACAGCCTGACCGAGCGCACAAAACTACTAGCCGCCATCTTGCGGGAATGGTAGGTAATGAAACATTCCATCACCTTTTTAATTCTCGCCTGCTGCCTGCTTCCAGCCTGCAATTCCGCCACGCCGACCGCCGGCGCGGAACCCATCACCGTCCAGTACACAGCGGCGGCCGCTCCGTGGCTGGCAGACCTGTACGAATGCGCGGGGGTGAATTTGGTGACTGCCGAGCAGCGCGCTGCAAATTTCATGGATCCACAAACCGTAAACATGGCTATCCGCATTGGGCCATCAGCCGACCTGAGTTCCCTTGCCTACCAGATAGGCAGCGAGGAACTCGTGGTCATCCTCAATCCCCAGAACCCCATCAACGCCCTGACTGCTGACCAGGTGCGGGGATTATTCACCGGGCAGACCCTGAACTGGCAGGAGATCGATGGTTCCGACACCCCGGTGCAGGTGTGGGTTTTTTCCTCCGGCGAGGATGTTGAGCAGATCTTTGAGCAGACCACTTTAGGCGGCAGCCCGGTCACTTCTTTTGCTCGGTTGGCAATGAGTATGCATGAGATGGCGCAAGCCATCGCAGGTGACGTGAATGCGGTCGGGGTCCTGCCCGCCCATTGGAAAACGGAAAACGTCGCGGATGTTTTCACGATCGCCACTGTCCCGGTGCTGGCACTCACCCCAGGCGAGCCGCAGGGGGCGGTTTATGAACTTATTGCCTGCCTGCAAAAGTGAAGTCTTATGATCGAAACAGTCCTATTCATAGCCGGTTCCATTTTCATAGTCTGGGTTTCTTTAGCATCCCTGCGCCGACCCGGTTCGCACGGTTATTACCGTTTCTTCGCCTGGGAAGCCATCCTGGGCATGTTCCTGATGAACGCACGGGGCTGGTTTGTCGATCCGTTTGCCTGGTACCAGGTTATTTCGTGGATCCTTCTTCTCACAGCGCTTGTTCCCGTCATCACAGGAGTCCATCTCCTGCGGCAGGCCGGGAAACCGACTGACGCCCTTGAAGCAACCACACAACTGGTCAAGAGCGGAATTTTCCACTTAATCCGCCACCCGCTGTACGCATCGCTGCTCTACCTGACCTGGGGCATCTTCTTCAAGTCGCCATCCCTGCTGGACGGCTGTATCGCGGCGGTTGCCACGGCCTTTCTGTATGCAACGGCGCGCGCCGACGAGGCCGAGTGCCTGGTCAAGTTCGGGGAGGAATACACCGGGTACATGAAAGAGACCAAGCTTTTTATTCCTTTCATTTTCTAGACACCAAGCGGGAGGGATGACCCGCAAATCTGTTCGTTCAACCGCTTGAGCACTGTTGCCGAGAGACCCCGCCCACCCCTGGATGGGACCATCCCTATAAGACATGAAGCCAAAAACTTCGACCATAATGGGGATTGTATCTGCATTGGAATTAGTATATTATTCTTATGGAAATATCGTGATCTGCATTTTCAACTGTGGGATTTTTTTTGCCGGGGAGGGCAAAATGAAAAAACATCTTCAGCCTTTCATAAATTATCTTGCGATCATCTCGTTTATGCTGCTGGGTGCATGCAACCTGCAGAAAGGCCAGCCAGTGGTGGGAACGGTTACCGTGTTGCCCGCCGGGAATCCTGCTACGCCAACGGCTGAGCTCGCCACCCTGACCGAAGAATCCGTTACACCAACTGAAGAGCTGGTGGTGCTTGGTGAACCCGAAGCCGGGTCCCGGATGCTCTGGACGGACAATAGTTTCGTGGTCTACGTCCCGGCAGGAGAGTTCGCGATGGGGAAAGACGAGACCGAAACCAGCGACCACAGCCCGGTACATAGCGTCACATTGGACGGCTATTGGATACACCAGACCGAAGTGACGAACAGCATGTACGCATTGTGCGTCAGCCTGGGCGTCTGCACTCCACCCACCCATGAAACCGGCAAACCAAACTGGTACATCGACGCAGAATATGCCAATGCCCCGGTGGTGGAAGTGAACTGGGACCAGGCCGAGACCTACTGCGAATGGATCGATGCCCGCCTACCCACCGAGGCCGAGTGGGAGAAGGCTGCCCGCGGCACCGACGGTGCATCCTACCCGTGGGGCGAAGCTGAACCAACCTGCAACCTGCTCAATTTTGAAGATTGCCTGGCGAAACCCGCTCCGGAGATAATCCGCTCTTACCCGTTGGGAGCCAGTCCCTTTAAGTTGGCCGATATGGCCGGCAACGTCTTTGAATGGGTGTTCGACCGTTATGCGGACGACTATTATTCCAGTTCCCCGTCGAGCAACCCGAGCGGGCCGAGTACGGGGGAGCAACGCCTCGTACGTGGGTCGAGCTACCTGACACCTGCCGATGAGTTGAACATTGCCTTGCGCAACTCCCTGAAGCCTGAGCTTGAACGCGCTGACCTGGGTTTCCGCTGCGTTCTGAACGGCGAAGCGGTTCCCGAACCACCGCCCTCGCCGGTCTGCACGACACTCTCCTTCGATCTGATCCAAATGGTATCCCAGTGGACGGACCAGCCGGTTGATCCTGCCCCAGCAGTGAACCTGCAAACCTATTGTAAACTGGACAGCCAGCTTAACCAATTCGGGACCGCCTCGATCAAATTTGATCAAGGGGATGACCCGGATTCCGCCTTAATTTCTTCGCCTCAAGGAAGTCTCATCTGCAACAAGGATGTGATAGATCCGCAAAAAATCAACTGCTCCGGGACGGCCCTGAAGCCCGGCCACCAGGTGATGGTCAGTGTTTGCAACGTGCCCCCGGTGCAAGCGGTGGTAACCCCCTCCTGCCCGGTTTTCTATCATTTCAACGCGAACACCAATCTATGCGAATATGGTATCCCGATCCCGGTCGTATGTGCGGCACCAGATGTCGTTATTTATGGATACGGGTGCCTGCCTGCCCCGCAGAATGGCGAATGCCCGGTCGGGAGCTACTCAGCCACTTACGAAGGCAAACCGGTGTGCGTCCCCGCCAGCGGGCCGATATGCCAGGGTAACCTCTGCCCGGCTACATGCCCAGCGGGATTGGTCTTCAACGAAGGGAACTTCTGCTGCGACTATCCCACCGACGTGAAGCCCACCTGCCTGCCCGGTTTTACTTATGACGAAACGATGAAATTCTGCCTGCCTGATCATCCGATCCAGGCTGGGTGCACGAATATCATTACAACTATCCCAACCTGCCCACCAGTAGGATGCTGGATAACGGAAAATTTACCTACAGGCGCTCCTGGCACCAAGTGTGTTTACCCATGCCCGCCAACGGGCCCCAACGGAGGGACCTGCACCCCATAAAATCCTGCAGGAAATTCAAACAACATCCGGCTCACGAGGCCGGATGTTTGTTATTCCAGCCGGTCGCCTGTTCATAAGCGTATCCCCCCTGCAGGAGTTTTACTTCGCCCCAGTGAGGCGCCACCATTTGCAACCCATAAGGCAATCCCCCCACCCAACCGCAAGGGACAGAGAGAGCCGGGAGACCGGTGAGGTTGAAGGGCGAGGTGAAGCGGGTGAGCAGGCCGGCAGCTTCGAGGGCGGCAGTGCCTTCGATGAGCGGGGCCGTGACGGGAGTGGTTGGCATGAGAAGAAGATCGTATTTAGAGAAGAACAGCTCGAAGAAGCGGCGACCCTCGACCTGCATTTCCCTTGCCAAGGCATACTCACCGGATGATAAAGAGGCGCCGGTTTCCAGACGCTGACGGACATCAGGGCCGAACCAGTCGGGATTTTCAATCAGGCGCTGGTGATGGATGGCAGCCGCATCGGCCTGGGTCATACGGGAATTGGCCTGCGCCAGATCGGTGATCCAGGAGAGGTCCACTTTCTCGACGCGGGCACCCAGAGCTTTGAAAACTTTGCCTGCCTCCTGAACGCCCTTCCACACCAGGGGGTCAGTGGATTCGATGTAATCCCCGACGGCGAACGCCACGCGCCAGCCTTTGAGGCCGTCTTCCAGATGGACAAGATAATCGTCCACCGGCATATCCAGCGAGGCGGGATCGTGGGGGTCGAACCCGGCCAGCACTTGAAGCATCAACGCGGCGTCGCGGACAGTGCGGGTGAGCGTGCCAACGTGGTCGAGGTTCCAGGAGAGCGGGAGCACCCCGCGGGTACTGACCCGCCCAAGGGTGGGTTTCAACCCGACCACCCCACACAGCGAGGCCGGGATGCGAACGGAGCCGCCGGTATCGGTACCCAAAGCGGCCAGACACATGCCGGTCGTGACGGCCGCCGCCGACCCGCTGGAGGAGCCGCCGGAAATGCGAGATTGATCCCAGGGGTTTTTTACAGCACCAAAATGCGGATTGATACCGGTCACGCCCAGAGCGATCTCGTGGGTGTTGGTCTTGCCGAGGATGACCGCCCCGGCCAGTTTGAGCTTCAACACCGTCTGAGCATCCTGATAGGGGATATTTTCATCAAAAAACTTTGAGCCAGCCGTGGTGCGGAGGCCCTGGGTTTCGAACAGATCTTTCAGTGCAACCGGTGCGCCAAGCAGGGCCAGGTCATTCAGGTTGGAGGGCTGAAGGAAAATGAGCGCGTCGGCCTGAAGCGCGGCTTGAACAGCCAGTTCAGGCGCAGGGGTAATGAAGGCGTTAATCTCCGGGTTGAAGCGCTCGATCTGACGGAGGCAGGCCTCGGTGAGCTCGAGAGAGGTGAACTCGCGGCGGCGAAGCGCTTCAATGGCGGTAGACAGGTTGAGGGAGGAAAGATCCGGTTCCATATTCCCTAATCATTAAGAAACGGGTGGAGTTCACCCCAATGGCGAGGGTAAACTCCGGTGTTCCCGTATTAGCTAGAAGAGGCCCAGCACCTTGCCGGTATCCAGATCCAGGTCCACGTCGTAGAAGACCGGGCGGGTGGGCAGGCCGGGCATGGTGCGCATTTCGCCCAGCAGCGGATAGAGGAAACCCGCCCCGACCGAGGCGCGGATGTCGCGTACAGGGACGGTGAAACCGGAGGGCGCACCCTTGACGGCGGCGTCGTGGCTGAATGACAGGTGGGTCTTGGCCATGCACAAGGGCAGTTTATCGAAGCCGAGCCTGGTGTAAAGTTCTATCTTGGCCTGGGCCTCGGGCAGGATCTCGATGCCGGCGGCACCGTAAATCTCCTTGCAGATGATCTCGAGTTTTTCCTTAATGGAGAGTTCGAGCGGATAGAGGAACTTGAAGGTGGTGGGCTTTTCGGCAGCCTTGACGACCGCCTCGGCCAGCTTGACCGCACCGGCACCACCGTCCATCCAATGGGTGGACACGACTGCATCCATCGCACCGGCTGCGAGGGCGGCCTGACGGACGATCTCCACTTCGGCGGGGGTATCGTTGGAGAAGGAGTTGACCGCCACCACCACATTGACGCCAAATTTCAGGGCATTCTGGATGTGGCGGGCCATGTTGGGCAGACCTTTGCGCAACAGGTCGAGGTTTTCTTCGGTGTATTCGGGAGCAAGGGGTTTTCCGGCGACCACCTTGGGGCCACCACCGTGCATCTTGAGGGCGCGGACGGTGGCAACCAGCACCACCACCTGCGGGATGAGACCGGAGTAGCGGCATTTGATATCGAAGAATTTCTCCATGCCAATATCGGCACCAAAACCGGATTCGGTGATGACGTAACCTTCGGGACCGACCAGCTTGAGAGCGATGCGGTCGGCGATGATGGAGGACTGCCCGTGGGCAATATTGGCGAACGGCCCGGCGTGGACAAGGGCAGGCGTGCCCTCGAGAGTCTGCATCAGGTTGGGCTTGATGGCATCCTTCATCAGGACGGTGAGGGCACCAGCCACGCCAAGATCCTCGGCGGTCACAGCGGCGCCCTTGCGGTCGGTGCCGATGACCATGCGGCCGAGACGGTCGCGCATGTCGCGCAGATCGGTGGTGAGGGCCAGGATGGCCATGATCTCACTGGCCACGGTGATGTCGAAACCGGTGCGGCGGGTCTTGCCTTTTTCTTCGGGGCCAAGGCCGACTTCAATCTCGCGCAAGAAGCGGTCGTTGGTATCCAGGGTGCGACGCCAGGTAATGGAGGCCGGATCGATATCCAGGCGGGCGAAGCGACTGCGTTCCTCGGGAGTCAGTTCGTTGGGGTCAAGCTTGCTGATACCCAGTTTCTTCAGGCGGCGCAGCATGGAGGGCGAGAACTTGCGCTGGCCTTTCTTATCGGGCGGGCAGAGGGCATTGAAGAGTTTCTCGTCATCCTGCTCGCTTTCATGAAATACGCGGGCGTCGATGGCGGCGGCGCACAGGTTATTGGCGGCGGTGATGGCGTGGATATCGCCGGTGAGATGCAGGTTAAAGTCTTCCATCGGGATAACCTGCGAATAACCGCCACCCGCAGCACCACCCTTGATGCCGAAGGTGGGGCCCTGCGAAGGCTGGCGGATGGCAGTGAAGACCTTGCGTCCCAGATGGGCACCCAGCGCCTGCGAAAGGCCGACGGTGGTGGTGGTCTTGCCCTCGCCCAAGGGGGTGGGCGTGATGGCGGTCACATCAACATATTTGCCGTTGGGAATATCCTTCAGACGGTCGAGAATTTCCAGTTTCACTTTGGCCTTAAAAGGGCCGTAAAATTCCAGTTCTTCCGGCAGGATACCGACTTCCTCGGCCACCTGTGAGATGAGTTTAATGTCCGAGGCCTGGGCAATGTCAATATCCGAAGGCACCGGGTGGATAAGCTTCAATTTTGTCGGGGTAAACTTCTTGGTCATATAGTCTCCTTATTAAGTTACCGTAATTGTCCATTATTTCCCGACTTCGCGCAAGAGACAGAAATACCCAGTTTGAAAATATTAAGTCATGGCAAGGAGTTGGGACCTTGAGAAGGCAGCGAAAATTGGCGGCGAGGGACGAAATAAACCGAAATCAAATTATTGCCTTTGGTACAGGCCGGGCTCGGACAGATCCAAAGGAATATAGGGCTGCAGAGCTTCCTTCTTGAGAAGTCTGCGAGGAGTTGGTAATTTTAGGCTGTGTGCGTGCATATTCTCCCGAAGAATAGCATGCAGAACCTGCAAGCCCTGCTGGATAAAGAGCAAGGCGGTGCGCGCCTGCCAGGTATCGTCACAAGATGGGGACAAGGTAACTTTGTTGTCGACCAGGATAAAACAGCCCTTGCGGACATGCGCCACCAGACCGGCCCTGCCGCGGGCGCAAAAATCCTTATAAAGGGCAGCGTAAAGGGTGGCGAGACGGCCACTGCGATACAGGCGACTGTAATAGCGCCGGCAGGTAAGCATGGGAGGATAATAACCCGGCAGATCCTGCCAGCGGGCATGGTGGGCAAATTTCCAGAAGACGGCATCGAGCAACAGGCGTGGATCGACAGGCGGGCGGCCGCGGCCCCCGGAGTGTTGCGAGGGAGGAAGCAATGGCTCGAGGACACGCCATTGGCGGGGGGAAATGAATTGAATTTGAGGTTCAATGAAAATAAGGCCTGGATCCTGCCGGAAAAAGGGCGAATTAAAGTCACTTAAGTCATCCTTTTCGCGGAACGAATCGGCGTCGCGGGAGATGCCGCTGCGGTGGAAGTCCAAGCCGAGGAGGTCATGGGCGTGTTTTGAAACAACCAGCAGGTCACGCAGCGGCTGAGACTGCGAAAACTGGGTGAGGCGGAGGCGGGCGATGAGCTTGAGGGTACGGACCGTCAGGTTAAAGCAGGCAATGTCTGAGCGCCAGTCCCCGGGCAGCAGGGTAAATTGAAGCCCCAGGTCCGCTTTGTGCTGAAGTTCCAGGATCAGCTGGGGGAGGAGCTGAGGGCTTTTATCGGGTATGCGGCGAAAAGCGGTGATCGAAGGCAGCATGGCGGTGAGAGGAGTGGGGTGCTGCACAGCAAAGAGCCCGTGGTGGAGGGCATTGCGGTTGGCAGGCTGGGCACCCCGCTTGCGGCGGGGGATGGGAGGGCAGGCGGCGGGAGGAGGCGGGAGAATGGCAGGAGAAGGAGGCAGGGAATTTAGCATGGGTCGCTCCAGTCGAGTGGAAGGAAAGCAGAGCAGGAAAATCAGGAATACCGGATTATAGCACAATTGTTCTATGTTCGAAAGAGCGGGCGATCTTCCCCTGTAAGATAGAAGACCAGGATTTGGAACCCAGGCATACTGGTCCACAGGCGAACACGCGGCCAACTATTCGGTGGTGAAAGGTCAGTATGTATACAGCGTGCTGATCGGCGGAGAAATCGGGGATGCGGAAGCGTACAAGACCAGTCTGTATACCCTGGCCGTGGCTATGACCGAAAGAATATAACTGTAAAAATTTCTTATTGAAATGAAGACCTCCAGGCTGCCAAAGAACGGCGGGCTGGAGGTTTTTATGGATCGATGAACCGACCTGCTACGAAAGCGTAACCTTCTCTGCCGATAGAAGGGCGATTACTATGTGTGGGGCGAGAGGGGGTCGAACCCTCACGGTGTCACCACCGGCGGATTTTAAGTCCGCAGCGTCTGCCAATTCCGCCACCGCCCCAACGGGCGTATTATAAGCCCTTTTTGCGGAGATGGGCGTAGCGCGAGAAAAAATGAACCCAGAAGGGCGACAGGCGTCCGTGGACTTTTCCCTGCGGAATCACCTTGCGCAGGTCGTCCGGACCGGCGAAGGGCGGGAGCAACAAGGTGGCCGAGCCCAGTTCGAAGGCTGCGTGGGCGTCCGATCCGGCAGTGCCGGGAAGGCCGTTCTGAGTCGCAAATTGCGAAGCGCGGCGATTGGATGCGGGGGTAAGGCTACGCGCATTGAAGATCTCGATAGCATCCACCAGCGGGGCAATCTCGAGCAAATCTTCCAACTGCCAAGCCCCACTGCGAGCGTAATCAAATGGATGCGAGACGCCGATGAATGCGCCCTGGGCACGCAGACGCAGGATGGCTTCCTGCGGCGAGAGGCCGGGCGGGATCTCCTCGGTCACATAGGCGGCCAGGATCTCGCCACGAGTGGTCATGATCTCCTCGCCGACGATGACCAGGTCAGGGTCGAGGGCGTGGGCAGCAAGCGCCCCGGCAAGCGTGTTGTGGTCGGTGACGACGACACGGTCCAGCCCGCGGCGGCGGGAGGCGGCGATCAAGCTTTCGGGGCGAGTGAGTGAATCGTCCGAGAAGATGGTATGGGTGTGGAAATCAACGCTAATCATGATGTTTTCCTGAAACCTGGCAAAGCCATTCCCCGCATAAAGAATCCATTGGTTCGAGAATAAACGAGCGACTCGTGCCCAGGAGGCACACTCTAATTGCGGTCCCCCTCCAGGCGAGTTGTCTTGCAATGCGGCCAGACAGCAAAGCTATTCGCAGGGGATGTAGTTGGCGAAGTAATTGTTTACGCTGGCAGCGGGCCGGCGCCCGGCTCGGATGAACCAGTAATGACTTGTGTTTCAGGAGTGGGCGGCGGTGCGGCCACGTCGTTTTCGCTAGCAACCATGACAGTATTTTGATCTATTATGAGAGGAGGCTGGATGGGGGTGGATGGCGATCCGTTTTCAGGAGTGAGTGCGGGTCCGTTCTCAGCGGGAGATGCCAATTCAATTTCAGGGTTGGATGCCGATTCAATTTCAGGGGTGGGAGTCGATCCGATTTCAGGGGTGGGAGTCGACCCATTTTCCGCGGCGTATTTTTCGCCCAGGGCCGCCAGCTCCTGGCGATGTTCTTTGGGGATGCGAGGCCAGGCCTGGGACAGACGTAAAAGATCCGTATCCGGACGGGGAAGACCGAGGAAATCATACGCTTCGAGGTCGAGTAATTCAACCAATTTTGGAACAAGGCGCTCAACATTTCCCTGGGTGGGGAGACGACTTCCATTTAACCACTGATTTACAATGGGAGGGCTGAAATCCAAATAACTTGCAAAGCTATTTAACGAAACAGACAAACGCTGGCGCGTCTGCCTGATCCGAAATTCCAAGAACGCTTTTTCTAAAAGGGCGGTAAACCGGGATAAATCCATTAGGCAGGTTATTGCTATGAATGAATTCCAGATATTATGCTGGAATAATTTGGCCGTTCATCAGCGAATGGGATTTGAAAAAGGTGGGAGATTCCGGTTAGATCTGACAATGTCCGCCTCGCTGAAAAATCCATATACCCATTCTTGATTAGGATGAAAACATTATTTTATTATTCTAACACAATTTATAAATGTATATTTTATTGTATATATAGAAATGATTTTACATGATATACTGCGATTATAGTAATTCAATAATTCTTATCATCCTTTTAAATATATAACTGTCTTATCAAATCTGTATAAACATAATAACTGATAAGATGATTTATATACAGTATTGAAACATGTAACTTATTCATATCTATTATAACAATTTACCATATTGTAAAATTCTCATTTATATGCTAATATATATACTACGTTGTAATATTATTTATAACCATGAAGATTTTAGATGGTAGTGCAAGAGATTTTATATTAATGAAAATTGGTAACAGCTTCTTCTGCACTAATGTATGGAGGCGACCTTGACCAATTACAAAGAAGGTTACATGCAACTTCCGAAATTTCCACAGGATAAGCCATCAATCCTGGTGGTGACCCCCCTAACGGACCTGGGGGAATTGATCTGTGAGAGCCTGAAAGAGGTGTCGAACAGCGAACACTTCTCCAATGCTTCCAAAACCATCTCATACTTAAGAAACCATGAAGACTGCAAGCAAGCCATCCTCGACATGGAAATGGGGGAGATGCGCCTGTTGGACCTTGGGCGATCCATGCGCCGGATCAACCCCACAATCGAAATTGTCATCATTTCAAAAGAGGAACCCTCGATGGACTTAGAAGCGATTCAACCCTGGAAGTTCCTGCGTAAACCACTGCTGCTAAACGATCTTCAAGTCGCACTCGGAATAGAAGTTGGCAAAGAAGATATATTGTCGAATATTATCGACCTGGATGCAGAGAGCTTTGGGCAAAAAGCACCCTTGCATTGGTTAAATGACCAAACCATCGCCACCCGGCAACTGGCGCGTATGATCGAGAATTCTTCTGCACAGGAAGCCATGCTGATACAAAACCATGCCCTGTGGTCCTATACCGGCCAGCTTTCAGAAGACTCGGTGCAAGAGGTGGACCACCTGATCACAAGGTCTTGGGATGGGAAGAATGAAGCCGATCTGATGCGTTTCATAAAATTGGAAACCACCCATACCGAGCATGCACTCTACGCCACCCTGCTGGCGATGGGTGTGATCCTGGCCCTGGTATTCGACTCAGAAATCCCATTTTCCATTGTGCGCACACAAACAAATGAATTGGCAAACACGCTGTTACTCCCGGGTAGAGGCAATGAAAAGATCAAAGCATTAACCCTGGGGGGGGCGGGCAGCAAAGATCAAAACGAAGAGAAATCAATTTCATTGAAGCAATTCGACACATCCTTCTTCAACTCAGAGCATGAAGATGTAGAAATGGGGTCCTCGAGTTATGTCTTCAACGAGTTTATCAACGCACACCTGGCCGGTCAGGCCTACCCTGTAAAGGCCGATCCGGCCTCAAAACCAGAAATCCAAAGGGAGGCGAAGGAACCGCAGACTATAAAGAAACTTGTCCATCCGGCAGGCGATAAGGGCAGTATGAAAGATGGAACGACCCGGATTTACAAACAGACCGAGGAAGATCAAGACTCCGTCCTGCTCGAGCCGGTTGCGGATGGCCTTTACAACCTAACTTATTCGTGCCTGCTCATCCCCCGCTTCAGCTCACATCACCTGACCAAGGACCGGGAAAACCTGGTCTCAGACTGCATGAAGGAAATTTACACATCGTATGGCTGGCGGCTTGAATTCCTGGAAGTTACGCCGGATCACATCCGCTGGGCAGCCAGCATCCCCCCCACAATCGCTTTGAGCGACCATATCGATATCATACGAAAAGAGACTTCCAAACGGTTATTCGATGATTTCCCTCCTTACAAGCAGGAGAATCTTTCCAATGATTATTGGGCTCCGGGTTATTTGATCATGGGAGGGAAGAACGCCATCTCAGATCAAATTGTAATGGCTTATACAAAACAGAGCCGGCAGAAATACGGCCTGCGGAAGAATTGATCCGGGACCTGCCGCAACCCTGGAAAGTCAGCCCGGCCTCCCTGCTCCCTTGCAATGGAGCCTGCATAACTCAATCCTTAATCCATTGCCAGTAATAAAAATAACAGTTAACAATACTATTAATCCAGGCACGAAGAAGGTCCGAGAAGATATACTATAATAAGATCATGGAAAAAAGTATCGGGATAATCATTTTATCGACAACACAGGGAATTCTCTCGAGTCTGAGTTCAAGGATTTGAGGCATGGCTGATATCACGACACAGAGGATGGGAGAGATCTTACGGCGGGTCTTTGAACTATTATGGTTCGAGCCGGATGGATTACCCGTCCATGAAATTTTTGAGCATGTCAGTAAATCCTCCC
>Ga0315283_10000056_pt1 | contig 60930 bp, 89 predicted proteins | sample YL17G09_0_MG_FD_204541 | JGI IMG/M metagenome (GOLD analysis project Ga0315283, IMG submission 204541) | Sediment microbial communities from Yellowstone Lake, YNP, Wyoming, USA - YL17G09_0 | ecosystem: Environmental > Aquatic > Freshwater > Lake > Sediment | place: USA: Wyoming | collected...
TCATCCGAATCATCTTCTCCCAAAGGAAGGTGCCGCCCTTCGAGGGGTCGTAGTTGTAGGTCGAGAAAGGGTGGCGCTTGTCACCGAAGAGCCGCTTGTCTTGCTCGACGGCCTCGTGAATTTTCTCGCGCCGCTGAATGAACGGACTGATGGAAACCGTCGCACAGCCCGCGAGGTCGCGGATGGAGCCTTCGAGGTCGCTCTCGAAGTCAGACCGGAAGTCCTCCGGCACGTCGAGAAGAACGGTGCCCTCGACCGGCTTCGCACGGAGAACCTCAACCTCCGAGGGTTCGAGAATCTTCGAGGGCGTCTGCTCGTTGCCCACGATGACCTGAAACTTCACGTTGGAGAAGTTCTCAGGCTTCACGTCCCACAACGCGTAGTCGCGCACGAACACCGTCGGGTCCTCGCGCGCGGCGCGCACGCGACGAGCGGTGAAGTCGTCGCTGGTCTTCTTCGAGGAGACGACGAACAACATCCCCGGCAGCTTCCCCTTACGCTGGAAGCGGGACTTCATGCGGCGCTGGACCGAGTTGTAGATGACCTCGGCGTGGTCCACGTAGCCCATGCGCGCGGCTTCTTTGCCCTTGGTGGGCATGAAGTTGGTCTCGTCGAGCAGGGCGGAGACGGCGTTCAAGCCGAGCGCGGAGGTGTCGGTGGTCGCGCGCGCAGCCACCCAGACGTTGTGCGGGAAGCGCAGCTCCTTCTTGGTGGGCGTGAACGCGAAGTTCTTCTGAAAGTACGGACTCGCCTTGATTTTGGTCGCGATGTTCTCGAACGCGACCTTCACGGCCAGAACCTCGTTCACCGAAAGACAGATGACGGCGATGTTCGAGTCCTTCGCGAGGCTGAAGGTGGCGTGGGGGTCGCGCAGGCAGGAAATCTCGTACAACACCCGGCAGACGCCGATGCTTGCAGCGAACGTTTTTCCGTAGCCGATAGAGCCCGTCCAAACCGACTCGTGGTACCCGCCGGAGAACAGCTCCGTCAGGTCGTCGAGCAGCCTCGGGTAGATGCCTTCGCAGGTGTGACCAAGGAAGTAGGGGTCCTTGATGAACTGCTCCATGTCCACCGGCTGCGTCTTGTACTCGGACTTGTGGAGCGCCTCGTACATCCCGCCCTTGATCTGGCCCTCCTTCAGTTCAGCCATCAACACCTGAAGAGCCGCCTTCTCCTCGGGGTCGAGTCCCTCCATCTCCCTCTGGAGCAACTCCTCGATTTCCTCGACGGTGCGCTGGCTACGGCTCCGGCCACCGCTCTCGTGAATCAAGGCGCATCCTCGACAGGCACCAGCTCGACTTCGGCCTCGTCGGGAGAGTTTTCCTCCACCCGTTCCGAAACCGTGATGTCCACCCCCGCTTTTCCGGCAGCGATGGAGAGGAAGCGCTCAGCGATGCCGAGCAACTTTCGCCGCGACTCAGGGCTGGTCAACGTCTTCCCGACGGACTCGTCGTAGCGCTTCGACACGTCCGTCATGATTTGCGCATCGACCTCCATCTTCCCGAGGTGGCGTGCGTTCAGTCCGAGATCCATCTTGAGCTTCGCGATGTCCGCGAGAATCTCCCGCCCTGCCCGCATCTCCTGCGTCATCGAGGGCATGAGTTTGTTGATGTTCTTCTCGGTCGTGAAGTCGATCTGAATGCGCTCCAACTGCATCGTGTAGAGCTTCTCCATCTCAGCCAGCTCATCAAGCCCTTCCCTCACTCGCTCGGCGGCGGCGGCGTTCACGCGCGGAACTTTCGCGGAGAGAAGAATCGGAGGCAGGCTCTCCCGGTAGAGGGCGATGATGGCCGCCAAGCTGGCCTCGGTCACGTCCGCGTACTCGCCTGCCTCCTTCTGCACGTACTGAGCGATGTCGATGGGCTGGAACCCATCAAGCACCTTCTGGTGGAACGCAGCGAAGCAGTTGAGGGACCGGAGACGAACGAATCGCGTCTCTCGGGACACCGGCTTGATTCTGTTGGCACGCGCAGCGGAACCCATGTGGCGATGGTAGCAGCGGGATCAGGCTTCTCCAAGTCTGAAGGACCGTGCGGTCCCACGGTTCGCTCGAAGAACCCGTCTCTTCAGGATTTTGAAGCCCACGAAGGCCCACCACCGGTCTCTGCTGTGGCGGGAACCCGCTTCATCATCGGGGCCATGCCTTCAATCATCGCCTCTTCGACCTGCTTCTGAACGTGCTTGGAGAACTCAGGACCTTCGGCTCGATGCTGAACCACGTTCTCGTCGTGGACCATGTGAACCATGCCGACGCGCGCGCCCTTCTCCAAGAGCATCTTGCCCCCGCTCATTGCCTTGCAGCGCTTGTAGACGAGAGGAAGGCTGTTCTTGAGGCCGTCCGCGCCTGAGCCCTGCACAGGCGAGTTGAAGAAGGCGTTGTGCTCCGTCTCTGGGTCCAAGAAGCGACGCCGACCCCAGATGGTCCACGCAGCCTTCTGCCGCTTCGCGTCTCGAATCGCCTTGGTGTGCCAGTCCTCGACGCCGCTGTACGCCTCGAACCACTTGCGCCGGAACTTGATGGCCTGCCCCTCGGAGAGGGTCACGCCGTAGCCCGCGCGCGCGTAGAGCACCAGCTTGGGGGCCTGCATCCCGTAGATGAACCCGAAGTTGACCGGCTTCGCTTGTTGGCGTTGGTCTTTGGAGACCAGCGGTTGCTCGATGCCTGAGAGCAGAGAGGCGGTCACCCGGTGGGCATCGTCCTTGCCCGGCCCAGCGTTGAAAACCGCGATGAGGCGCTTGTCCCCGCTGATTTCAGCGACCAGCCGCATCTCGATGTTCGAATAGTCGGCGATGGCCAGCTCGTAACCCTCACCCGCGACGAAGCAAGCGCGGAAGTCTTTGTCGCGGGGAATCTGCTGAAGGTTCGGCTTGGAAGACGAGTAGCGGCCTGCGCCAGTGAACGGCCAGAACTCGGTGTGGATGCGACCGGTCTTCGGGTTGACGTGGTTGAGGTACTTCGCACCGAACGATTTCACGCGCTGTGCGACACCTCGGTACTCGATGAACTTCTCGATGATGGGGTGAGAAGCGGCCAACATCGCCAGCGTCATCTCCTTGGTATCTTGCAGCTTGACGGTGTGGATCTGGTTCGACTCAGGGTCTCGAATTTTCTGCGTGACGCCCATCCGCCGCATCGACTCCAGCACCTGCTCCGGCGAGTCGAGATTGAAACGATGCTTTCGTGAAGCAGCGATCATCCCCGGAAACACGAGCTGGTTGAAGGGGCTCGGCAACTCAGCCAAGAGGATAGCTTCCAGCGCCCGCTGCCGACCCGCGTTGGTAATGGCGAGCTTCTTCCACTTCTCTTGGTCGATTCCGAACCCGTTCAGCTCGATGGCGGCTTCCGGAAGAATCGCGTTGAACTCAATGACAGCGACGCGGACGAGGTTCTCTTTGATGAGCTTCGCGCGCAACGAATCACGCAACGCAGGGAGGTGCGTGATGTCTTCGGCGGCGTAGTCGAGTTGGTCTTTCGTCAGCTCGGGAAGCGTCCAGTCCGAGCCGCCCAATTCGGGGGCCTCGGGACCGATGTTCAGCTCACGACGATAGAGCGAGTACAGGTCGTGACCGACGTGCTTGTACCCGTTGTAGAGAAGGTTCGAGGCACGGAAGGTGTCGAACACGCGCTTCAGTTCGAGGTCGAAGTGCCAGAGGAGCCACTTCTGATCGAACTTGAGGTTCTGGCCGATGGTGAGCCCGGTCGTCTTGTCGAGAGCTTCCACGACCGGCCCCAGCGTGCCCGTCTTGAACAGGTCGATGACGTAGCGCCCGACCCCGGTGTTGATGGAGCAGAGACGCACAAGACCGTCGCGCGGGTTCAGCGCGGTGGTCTCAAGGTCGAGCGCGTGCCAAGGCTGTGCCTCCACCTCACGGGCAATCCGCCCGAGCGCTTCAGCCGACGTGACGTAGTCGTAACTAAGCAACCGACCCCCTCGACGTGGTCGCCTACTTGTTGACGGTCTTCCGACCCAGAGCGGTCAGCCGGTAGCTCCCCGGTTCAGGCTTCTCCACCAGTCCGGCGCGGACAGGCCGCCGCAGGCTGTTTCGAGCCCACGAATTGGCCTTCTTCACCGACACCGACGCGGTCTTGAACGCCTCTGCCGCGAGCGCCTCGATGGTGCGGACCTCGCGGTCACCCTTCACCTCGAAGCAGCCGAGCAGCAGCTTCTCCTTCTTGTTCAGGTCTTCGAACGTGAGTTCCTTGATGGCAGGCCCAGACTGACCAGACACCGGCTTGTGCTTCGCCTTCGTCTTCGCCTTCGCGGGCTTCGCCTTGATGGTCTTCTCGACAGCCTTCGCGCGCTTCGTGTACTTGCGCTTCTTCTTGGGCTCCGACGCGGAAGCCTCAACCTTCGCGCGCTTCGTGTACTTGCGCTTCTGCTTCGGCTGCTCAACGAGCGCCAGCACGGGCGCGGGCGCGGGGGTCTCAGCGGGCTTCGCGACCTCTGCTTCAGGGGCGAGCAACTGCGCCGCTGCGTGGTCCATCCCCTTAGACCGCAGGAGATTTGCGGCCTTCAACAGCTCCGCAGAAAGTGATTCGGTCTGTCCGGTCGTACCGCTCATGGCTCTTCTCGTCCTTGGTAGAGGGGCATTTAGCCCACGGGGTGATTCAGCAGAAGTCTGCGATCTGTTAGGACCCTAACAATGGGGATCGAGATAGTCAACGTAGGGGTCCGGGCTCGCGGTACTACTACTTCTCGGACCGTTTGAGTCGAGAAAAGCAGGAGGTTGGCTACTTTTCCAAGTCAGGAACGACGGGATCGAGGTCAGGCTCGTCTATCCCTGTGGCTCGCGTGAACTGATCGGGCAGGGCGTCGATGGCAGAAACCTCGGACTTCAAATTCACCATCACTTCATCGAACCAAGCTTGAACGTGGGAAGGCTGGTTCACGAACGATACGCGACGGCCCTTGCCGACCTTCTCGGTAGATTCGCCCTTGGCAGCGGCAGCGGCGGCAGCAGCTTTCACGGCGGCGGCCTTCTTTTCTGCGGCATCCGCCGCAACCATGAGCCGGTCGAAGTACCGGTCGTCATCAATCGAAAAGTCCCAACCATCTTTGGTCCAAGTTCGAGTGTAGATCTGCCGCTGCTGATGGGACGACTTTCCATGCGCGTCCACCTTCGCCTCGACGTGGCTGTCCATGAGGGCCAGCGCGTCCACGTCCCGATTGGAAATCAGAGCCTTGAAGTTCATCGGAAGAACCTCGTGCAGCTCGGTCGTCTTCGCGTGGTCGATGAATCGCGCAGTCTTGTGGCCACGAGACTCGCTCCGCAAAATCAGCTCGTCCAAATCCTCGACGTACGCCATCACGACGTTGATTCGGTACCCGCGCGCTTTCAGGTCGGGGAAGAACTTCTTCTCCATCCACTCCAGATTCTGACCCGTGCCTGCGAGCACGAAGTTGTAGCCCTTCTCCTTCGCCTCGTTGACGAGTCGATTGTTCATCTGCAACGTCTCGGCGACGACGGACGAAGCTCCACTCCGCACCTTCAGTTCCGCCGCCTTCTGGAACTCCGGCATCTCCACCAGAATCTCATCCGGGTCGATCTTGGCCGCGTTGTGGTAGTCACCGCCCTGACGCGTGGACTTGCCAGCCGCAGGCGGACCCATGATGAACGTGAAAGTTCGCTCGCCCTTCGGAACCGGGTGAACGCCCCGGAAAACTCGCTCACGAATGGGTTCGAGAATCTTCTCCTGCATCTCCAGTCGCTCAGGAGCCCAGCTCCCGTCACGGAAATGCTGAGCCATCGTGCTCTTCGGGATGTCCGGGTGGCTATCGGCGTACTCCGAACCAACCTTGCGCCAAGCGCCGTCGGCACGCTTCTGGTACTCGCCGTCTTTCCACTTATGAATGTCGCCTACCTCGGCGGGAATACCACGCGACTCCAGCGCGACCTGCGTCAGGGCCTGAGGAACCACGCTCTTGAAGTACGCGTCGAAAAACGCCAACACATCGTCATCGTCGTCCCAGTCCGCAAGCAGCTCGCCCATCGACAAGAGCTTCAGCTCCTTCACGTTCTTCAGGGTCAGCGGTTCGAAAACGCAAAGGGGCCGTCCAGCGTAAGAAGGCAACAGCGCGAAGCCACGCTCACCTCGGTCTTCCAACTCGCCTTCCTCATACCGCGTAGGAGTGTTGAACCAGTTGGTCACCCACTCCAAGCCGTCGGGGCCGTACTGCGGCGCGAACGCGACGTATCTCCTCGGCGGACCCCTCAAATCCTTCTCGGTGACGCGATAGAGCTTGGTGTCTTCGGGTCGCATGTCAGAGCCCCATCGGTTTGACGTACTTGTCGTAGATGGCTTGCGCGGGACCGGTCTCAACGACCACAAAGTCCTCAATCGGCACACCGTTCATCGCAGTGAGCTTCTGCTTGTGAGCCTCTCTGATGAGTTCAACGCGATCAGACTCACTCTGCGTCACGATGCGAAGAACACGCGCCCCGTGAACCCCGTTGAAAAAATCCGTCTCGTTGGACGCACAGGCATCGTGCTTGTCGTAAGTGGAAGCCTTCTGGGCGGTGACAGCCGCAGCGTCTCGTCGTTTGATGACTTCAGCGGTTGTCTTGCGAGTGTCCCACTCGTCTTTCCCTGAAGCCTTTCCGAACGAACCGTACGCATCACCGGGGAAGCTCATCACGTCGAGACGATCCAGCTCGTCCGCCGCAAGAATGTACTTGTACCGGCCCGACACGTTCCCTTGGTTGTTGGCGTGAAACAAACTCTGTTTGGCGCTGTTGGTCGTAATCAAGCGCCACATGCCGGTCTGAGCGCCTCCGGACGCGAGATCCGGCTCTACCGATGAGCCCGCAGGTCCGCCCGCCTTGGCGGTACCCGATAGGACACGCTGATTGATACCTGAAGGCCCGCTGTCGCGGAGCGCCTGAATGATGAACTTGGGCGTGGAAGCAGAGGTCTCAAGAAACTTGAGAACCGGCTCGCCAGCCTCGTCCTTGGGAAAAGTCTTCCAACGATCTGGTACGAAGAAACTCTTGATACCGGGCGTCACCTCGGTCTCAGACGCGGTGAAGTACACTTCAGGGACCTTGGCCAATTTCGCTTTGGCCTTGAGTTCCGCAGCAGTGAAATGCTCCGGCTGCAAGCCACGCTCGATGGCCGGAGCCGCGCTGAACAAGATTTGATGGAGCCGCTGAATCTCGCGATCTTCCGGCGTCGGCTCGTGCATCACCGCATCCCCGAGACCGGGCGAAGCTTTGTCGAGAAGCCCCTTCAACACGTCGGTTATTTTCTCGTCAGGACCGAGTTCCAGTTCCGCGACACAGGTACCCGCGAACGACCAGTAGCTGTGTTCGTCAGACATCATGCGCAGTTTGTGCTTGCCGTCGCTCCACTCGCGCGCCGAGACCTCCAACGAGTGCGCCCCGGTTTGGATGTTCGAATCGGTCTCGGCATCGTAAGTGCCTGTCCAAAAACCGTGTTCCACTCCCGTACCTGAGTGAAGCAGATTCTTGTAGCCGTAGGTTTTGCCGTTGGTGACCACAGCGTCCCGCAACTTGAAGGTGACCATCAGCTTGGTCACGCCGGTCGGACTCGTGACGCGCTTGATGTTGAGCGTTCCTGTTGAACCCCAAAGCGCAGGACCATCCGTCGGGAAGGCGCGCCCAACAAGTCCCAGCTTGGCGGTCTTGGTGTTGTTGATGTCCTTGAAAGACTGCGCAATGGGTACCGCTGGCGCGTGCGAAGGGAAGTACGACGGAGTGCCAGAGTGGGGAGCGATCTTGTCGGCTGTGGACGCTTGCTCGTCCGGAGTGATGGTCACCTGCTCGGAAACGAAGGCATTCGCGATGGCGGCCTTGGACATCGGGAGCAGGAACTTGGTCGAACCGTCACTGCCCTTTTTCTCCACCGCAGGACCCAGAGGCGTCAATCCGAACTTGGTCAGGAACGCCTGAACGGCGGGCAGTCCTCCGGCGACGTACTTGATGGCCTGCTTCGTGTCATCCTCTGTCGTGTTGCCGTCCGCATCCTTCGTTTTCCACGGGCGGATCTTCACGTTCGCCTCTTCGGCCCCCTCGGTAGCGGTCTTCTTGACGGTCTTGATGATAGGCACAGGCTTTGCGCCTTCTGCCTGCCAGCCCGTAACGAAAGAGAACCGGCCTTTCTCTCCGGTCTTCTCTCGGTACGTCTCGGCCAGCATCTGCTCGACCTGATACTTGGTCGTGTTCTTGCGGTTGAGCGCGTCCTGAACGAACGCGTTCTGCATGAGCAGGTTGCCGGGATGTGTCGCCTCCGCGACATGCCGAACCATCACATCGAAGTCGAGCGCGGAGATTTTGGCGAGGTCCTCGAAGACAGCGCCGCCTGCGAGCACTTCCGCCGGAACCGCCGTGAGCTTCTCCCAGACGGGGTCGGTGTCGGGACGAAGAATCGGTTCCGTGCCGGAAGGGAGAATCCACGCCAGCACGCCCTTCTTGGCGAGATTGGGACCGGTTGGTGCGAGAGACGCCGGGACATTTGCGGCGACCTGAAGTGCGAGCTGGGCCGTGGCGGCGGCAGCGGCAATCTCCTCTGGCTTCGCAGGAATGACGACGGTCGGAGTGGGCTCCGTGAGTTCGTCCGGAGCCACCGCTGCGGGCGCGGGGGTGCTCGCGGAGATGGGAGCTACCGCTGCATTCCAGCCGCCGAAGTCCTTCAGCTTCTTCGCGACGTTCTTCACCCGCTTGAGGGCGGTGGTGTACGGCGTGCCGGTCAGGTACGCGATCTGCGCCGCCGCATCGTTGATGTTGTTGTTGTAGGCGGCGAGCTTCTGAAGCGCGTCGGCGTAGACACTGTCGGGCGACATTCCAAGAGCGGATGCGACCTTTTTGACGGTCGAGTACGGAGGCGGAGTGAACCCAACCGGTGGCGGGACAGACTTCTGACCGGGAAGCGGAGCAGCGACGACCGGCGGCGGGGCCGAAGGAACCGAAGGCACTTGCGGAAGGGACTGCGCGGTGGCCGCAGGTGCGGTGACAACCCCACCCTCGGGCAACCAGCCAGCGGAGAAGGTGAACTTGCCCTTCTTCTTGGTCCGCTTCTCGTACAGCCCGGTGATGAACGTCTCGAAGTCGGCCCGGATGTTCTTCTTACGCGCGAGCGCCTTGTCGTAAATGGCGGCGGAAACGGAGATGCCGCCCGCAGCGGTGGAGACGTAGGGCTCCAGTGCTTTGACGTACTGCTCGTCGGAGATCTTCTCGACCGCCTCGATGGCCGCCTTCATCACGGTCGGGTCGAAGCTCTGCTTGTTATCGGCGAAGTCGCCCCAGAACTTGTTGTAGTAGGGCGGCTGCTCGTTGTACTGCGCGTTCGGATGGTAGTCCGTCGAGAGGACATCGCCCTCAGGAGTGGAACTCGTCCACTTCGGATTCGGCAGCAGGTACTTGAAGCCCTGCTCCTTGTCGATGCCGACCACCGAACCGTTCGGAAGAATCAGCAAGTTGCCGGGGTGCGTGTCGTGCTGTGAGAGGAGCCAGTCGAGGATGTGCTCGTCAGCCACGTCCTTCTTCTGCGCAGCCGTGAGACTCGCGGGACTCATCCCGGAGAGCGACTTCAGGTTGTCGCCGAGCCACGGCTGAAGCGTGGCGGGCTGAATGGCACCTGCGTTCGTCTTCGCGAACGTCGCAGCACCGACTGGCGGCGTGGAGGGCTTCACGGCCTGCCCGACGGTCGCGAAGAGAACCTGCGATGCGACCTTCCACGGCTCCGGCTTGCCGCTCGACTTGTTGGTCGCCAGCTTCAGCAGGTACTTCTTGCCGTTGTCATCAGTGAAGAAGTGCTTCTCACCTGCGCCGCCGATACCAACGGCTTCGCCTTGGTGATTCAGGGTCGCGAGCGAGGGAAGCTTCGGTGGAATCAGCACGCCCGCAGCCAAAGTGCTGGCCGGACCTGTGGCGGCGAACTTGAACGGTGAGCCTTGAACCGTCGAAAAGAACTTCTCGAAGTCCGAGCGCAGGTTCTCCTTGCGCTTGATGATCTTGAACAGCGTGTGCGCCTTCCCGGTGGGGTCGCTGTCCATCGCGTCGATGTACGGCTGAACGAGCTTGACGTAGTCCTGCTCGGAAACCGCCTCGATGGCCTGAATGAACGGGAGCGCCGAGTTCAGGTCGAACTTGAGGTGACCTTTGGCGTGTGCCGCGTAGAGCGTGTTGTAGACCGGCGGCGAGTTGTTGGGCTTGTAGTCGAGGGACAGCTCGTCATCGCCAATGAACTTGAACGCCTGCTCTTTGTCGATACCAACGATGTCACCGTTGCTGCGGACGACGAAGTTGCCCGCCTTGGAGTCGTGGTTCGACACCAGCCAGTCGAGCACGCGCTCGCGCTGAAGCTGAAGAATCTGCTTCGGCGTAAGGTTGATGAGCGGGACCTTGGACAGATCTGACACAACGTCCGGAACCATCGGTTGGAGCGAGCCGTAACCGTCGTCGGAGTTGCCGGTCGCCTGCACTGGAACGTACGTAGTCGCGTCTCCAAGTAGGGCGGCGATATTCGAGGCCACCTGCCCTCCGAACGCACGAATCTTGGCCGCGTCCTTCTTGTGGAGGAACAGGTTCCCGCTCACATCCTTGAGGAACACCTTCGGCTTGTTCCCGCCGAGCTTCGCCTTCGCATCGCCCGCCGGGCTGAGCGCCGACATCGGGGGAATTGACGGAAGAGCAGTACCGGCGACAAGGGAAGGAGCCGGAAGGGGCGTCGGAACCGCAATCGGCGCGACAGGCGCAAGGGTGACTGGGGGTGGACCGGCTTCCGGCTTGTCGATGAAGTCGTCGAGGTCGAACCCGTCCGCGTACAACGCCTGCTTGATGACTTGGGTGGCGAAAACTTCGGCCTTGGCGGGTGACCACCCCGCCGCCTTCAGGAAGTCGATGACCTGCTTGGCAGGGGTCACCCCGGTGGGCTTGCCTTGTTGAAACGCCTGCCACAGTCCCAGAACCTTCGCTTGGTCGGAGTCCGGTCCGTACCCGAGGACGGCGGCCCAGTGCAAAACCTTGATGTTGGTGGGGGCGGCGTTGCCCGCCAGAGCCCCCTGCGTGCCCGCCGGAACGACGACGGGAGCTGGAACCGAGGGAGGGGGCTCCTCGGGAGCCACAGGCTCACCATCGGGACCGTGGGCGAAGCCAAGGCCGCTCGAAGCACCAGCCACGAAGTCGGCTGCGTCGAAGCTGGGGTGCCTGAAGACCTTGCCGACGAGGTCGGTCAGAAACGCTGAACGGGCGGCGACCGTGGCGGCGAATTCCGCATCAGGGACTTGACCTTCGAGTTCGGCGAGTTCCTTCGCAGCCCCTTTGACAGCCGCCAAGCCGTCCACCAACGAGGGCGCAATGACGCTCTGTTTCTTGAGGTGGTTCCGCCAAAAGTTGAGGGCCTTCGCCTCGTTCGAGTTGGCGGAGAATCCGAGTGCGGTGGCGAGGTCCCGCACCTGAGTTGAAGTGGGCGCAAGGAAGTCGGAGAGGTCCGGAGCAACTGCCGGGACAGCCGGGAACCCGGCGAAAGAGGCGGCGTCCCAGCCGGGGACCGCCTTGGCGTCCTTGATGGTCTTCTGCACGAACTGATTGAGGGCCTTCGCCGCGTCGGAGCTTTGTCCGGACGGAAGGTCCCCCGTGAGTTCTTTCACGGTCGCCGCGATGGCGTACGTGTGCTTGTTCTTGAGGTGCTTCTGCCAGACGGCGAGCACCTTGGCTCCGTCGGAATCCGGCGCGTGCCCGAGCTTCCCAGCGAGGTCCAGTACCAGCGGGTCGGACGGGGCTGGGAGAGCAGCAAGAGCCGACGTGGCAACGGGCGCGGGCGCGGGAACGGCAGGAAGCGCGGGCGCTGCGGCAGGGATAGCGGGAACAGGCTTCGCCTTCGCCTTTTTGGGCGGAGCTGCGGAGACGGAGGCAGTAGCGGCGACAACCGGGGCAGACATCACGGGGCCTGCGCCGCCGATGAACGTGACGGTCAAGCCGCTCTCGAAATCGCCCTTGACGGTGATGAGCCCCTTTGCCTTCGCAGCGTCGATGAGTGCCTCGACCTCGGCAATCGCGGCTGCGTTCTTCTTGCCGAACTTCACCCGGTACATCTCCGCGACCGTGTCGGAGTTGATGCCCGGCTTCTTGTGGAACTGCGCGAGAGCAAACGCCTGAGGAGAACCTGCGGAGTACCCCAGCTTCTGGAGGGCGAAGTCGAGGGAGTTGGAAGTCTCGGCGGGAGAAGGGGGGCGCGCGTTGGAGGTCGGCCCTTCGGTGGGGGTCTGGGCCGCAGCGAGCGCGGCGGCCTCCGCCGCAGTGGCTTTCTGGAACCAGCCGTTCCCGAACTTCTTGAGGACTCCGGTGTACCAGTTCGCATTCTTCAGGAGAGCTGCGCGCTTCTTGGGGTCGTTGAAGCCCGCGTCGTTCAGGAAAGACATCAGCTCATCGACGTTCGCTTTCGCTCCGAAGTTGGATCCTTTTTCCTTCGGGGTGTGAATCGTCTTCTTGAAGAACGGTTGCATCCCCAGCGGCGTCCCGGACGGAACGTAGATCCACTCGCCGTTGGCCTGCTTCTGCACACGACGGTCGCCGTGAGACGACACCCAGCCGGGGGCAAGTCCAGTCGCCTCTTCCAGCCGCGCGGTGAAAAACGCACCCAGCGAGATGGTCGGCTCTTCGTTTCTCCAAAAGTCTCGACCGCTGCTCACGTCTGCCTCCCGCTTCTACATCGTCGGTGCAGGATTACATACCTGAGTGACGCAGATCTTGAAACTACGCTGTGCCCGCCTTCTTGGGCTTTGGAGCGAGGTTCTCTGCGGCTTTCACGGCAGCGTCATTGAGAATCGGCCCCATGAACTCGTTCACGTCCGCACCTGACTCGCGGCAGTAGTTGAGAACCTTGTCGAGCGCCTTCTTCATCGCCTTGTCCATCTGGACGTAGACGTGCTCGGTTTTTCCGAACGTGAACACCATGAAGGACTGCTGCACGGTGTCGCCGAACTTCGCGAAGAGCGTCTGGATGATGGTGCCGAGGTCCTCGACGGTCTTCGCCTCCTTCGCCTTCTCGTCAAACTCCGCGTGCATCTCCTTCGGCAGCGACTGCTTCATGCCGCGCTTCACGTCGCCAACGAGCTTCTGGAACTGCCGGGTATCCACGTAGCCCATGAGCTGCTGGAGCGCGTCCTTGCCGTACTTGTCGGCCATCTCTTGGTAGAGCTTGAGGAACTTCTCCGGGTTCATCTTCCCGCCGATGACGTTCAACCGTACGGTCTCGAACTTCTGGAGGTCCTCGTCCTGCCACCGCTTGCCCACGAGCACGGTGCAGGGAACCTCGTCGAGCCCTGCCTCCTGACACGCCTTCCAGCGATGCTCGCCGCCGATGATTCGAAAGAGCCCGTCCTGAACAGCGACGACCTGAATCGCGGCGGTGCAGCCGTTCTCTTTGATCTCATCGACAAGGCGCGTAAACATCGCCTCGTCCATGTGTTGAGGGTTCCAAGGGTTCGCCACCAGCTTGTCGATGGCGATGTGTTTCAGCTCATGCTTGCTCAAGTCGATTCTCCGAGGGTACGTGCCTGAGGATCATACACCCCCGAAGCAGGTACGGTATCAGTCGCCAAGAAGGATTTCGGCGAGATTTCCGCACTTCCCGGCGCAGACGCGAAGCTCGCCGCACAGCTCACGAATCAACAAGTCGAGCTGCTGGTCGTCTCCCGGCTCGTCGATCACCGGTAGGCCGGAGTTCACTTTCTCGATCCACTTTTCGAGAATCTTCTTGGCGCTCTCCAACTCTGAAGAAATGAGATCAGGACTGACTGGAAGGGACATCAGGTCTCCTTGGCGACTTTCTCCAGCGTGGCGAGCCCGTAGAGCACGTCCGTTGAAGAAGGATCCACCACGATGAATTTGTAGCCGATGAGCTTCTCCAGCTTCGCGACGTAGCGCAGCTTCTGCTCCTCACTGGCCTTCGTGAAGTCGTTGTTCGCGAGGAAGTCGAGGCAGATGAGGGAGAAGTTGTGTCCGGGGCGCTCGCTCCCAGACAACTCCTTCGCGCGGTCGATGGCCAACCGAACCGTCTCAAGCTGGTCCGGGTAGAACTTGAAGTTCTTGCTGAAGAGCGGCTCGTCGCGCGGATCCTTGTCGTTCACTGCCCAACTGTCTCGGGGAGGAACGACCACCTCAGGCGGAGCGTCCGAGTCGCCGTCGTACGTGCCGGAGAGCTGATTGGACTTCTCGATGGGGTCGCCTTGCTTCCGCACTTCGCGCTCGACCTCTTCACCTTCCTGACGCTCGCGGGCCTTCCGAACCGCCGCCTCGACCGTCTGGTAGTTCATCCCCTCGGCCTTGGTGACCCACGCCTCGACGTTGCTGAGCTTGATGATGCGGCACAGCTCCCGAACCTTCGACCAGCCGAGAGCGAGGAGGCGCTTCTTCACGACCTCGTTCATCCCGTCGAGTTCGATTTCGATGCGGTACCAGATGAACCGCAGGCTCTCGGCCTTCTTGTAGTGGAGGTCCAGCTCCTGCTCAGCGTAGTCGCGAAAGGTGTTGAAGCCCCACAGCGTGTAGATGGGCTTCTTCTGACGGTCGCCGTCGATGGGCGTGTCGTAGACCGTGAAGAGGATCTTGGCGAGGTTCATGTACCCGGTTTCGAGGGACTCGACCAACTCCTTGGCTTCGGCGCGCAGCTTCTTCGCCCACGCCTTCGAGCCCGCACCGGTTGCTCCGCCATCTTTCGTCCAGTCACCCTTCATGCGACTTCTCCTTTTCCCGGCTTCTCGGACTCCAGTTCGGGCTCCCAGAAAATGACCTCGCGCGCGCGAACCTCTGTGAGGTCGCCTCGGGGACCTTCGCGGTTCATCAGCTCACCCTTGACGAGCACGTAGACGCCCTTGGCAAGCCGGGACTTGCAGATCCGCACAAGACCGTCCACGTACACGTTCACCTTGATGTACGCCGTCACGACCTGACCGCCAGACGCGTACCGGTCGGAGGCGACGTGGAAACTGCACACCTCAAGGCCCGCGCCCGTCTTTCCGAAGTCGGTGGCTCCGGTGACATTCCCTGAAATGACAACCTCGTTCAAACCTCGCACGGTGGTGCTCCAGTGACGACTAGGGGACTCGAAACTCTCCGAGCCATGCGCATCAGCTCGCTGTCGAGAGTCGCTACTACCGCTCCGAGCGCGTCGTAAGGGTGCTCAAGCATCGACGGAAGAACATCCCGACAAGACTCGTCCAACAGGGCCTTGCCATAGCGCTTTTTCAGCGCCTTCTGCACGGCTTCTTTGTCGGAAGTCTTGGACCCGGTGACGGATTTCTTGAGCTGCTGAGGAGACGCCTGAATCACTGGGATGTTGAACTGCTCAGACAGGGCGGCGATGGCCCCCCAGCACATCGCCATCTTGGCCGCGACCGACGAGCTGCGCGGGAAGCTCATCGTCTCAGCACAGATGGCGCTGACAGGCCCGCACGCCCCGTCTGTCGCAAGATCACGAAGGAAGAGGTAGATCTCGCGCGCGCGACGGACGTTGTCATCAGAAGCAAAGACCTTCTGCTTCTTGGACGATTTCTCGGTTCGAAATACGCCCATGTTGATGGGGCGCTCACCACCCTCCGACGGAAGCTCCACTACCGCGTAGCCGATGCAGGCGAAACCGGGGTCCAATCCAAGAACGACGCTCATGCGCGCTTTCTCGTGATGCTCTCGAAGCGTTCGTGCAGGGTGATGGCCCCCAGCACGTCATCCGCGTCCCGAACCTGAACGAATCGACCCTCGACCCGCTCCAACACCTTCCCGCGCTTGAGCCCGAGAACGTTCGTCACGCGCGCGACCGCCGCCTTCGTCTCCGGAGAGTCGAGCCACCCGGAGTCGTACAGGAAGCACAACGCGCAGATGTTCTCCTGCCCGTAACGCGCGTGCATGATGCTCCAGTGGGCCGTCTGCTGCTTGCACACCACGCAGTGGTGATTCGTAGTCGGACCCAACGGACGAAGCGCGTGAGTCGAAGTGACCTTCGGTTTCGCGGCGACATCGGGAACAACGGGAGTGGTTTCCATTTCAAGTCTCCGCAAAGCACTTCTTCACGACCGAGCACTTGTTCGCGCGCGTGCAGGAGTCAGTCGCGCAAACTCTCTCCGGAAGCAAGCCCGAGCGAATGCCGTTCGGAATGCTCGTCAGCATCGCTTTGAGGTTCACGATGGTCTCTTCGTCGTAGTCGATGAAGTGCTCAGCGATGGCTTTGTCCACGCCGTGCTCGCCCTTGGCCCAGTAGAAAATGACAGCCCACTTCAGGCCGCTCAGCCACAGGTACGCCTGCGCCTGAATGACATGCCCGTAGTGAGGAGCCTGTTTCACTTCCCACGCGTTCCTGCCGCCGATGGACTTTGCTTCGAGGATCCCCATTCCCGGTTTGCCGGGAAGCACCAAGAACCCGTCGGGGTGTCCCGTCAAACGGAACTCGTCGTTGACGAAGTGCGCTTCGACGTACTGGAAGGCTTGGTCCCCTCGGCCCTTGCTGACGTTCCCGCACTTCGAACAGGTCTCCGGGCGGAGGATGACCTTCTCGGACACAAGGAAGCCCTTCTCGACGCCGCCGTGCGCGAAACCGCACCCGAGACACTTCCACTGCCCGTACAACACGCCCAGCTCAGGCAACGCGTGGTTCTGGAGACCCCAGTGAAGCGAGGTGCCGTGCAGGAAGGTCAGCAGGGTGTCGCCGTTGAGGGTTTCCTTGCGCGTCACCTGATGTTTGGTGCAGAGCACTTCTTCGCGCGCGCACAGTCCCGAGAGGGACGAGATCCGCACGTAGTCATCGACCTTCGGCGGCTCTTGAATCGCGGGTCGCTTCCACTCACGAGCGAAAAGCTGCTTCAGGGAGCCCGAAGCACGCGTCGTCGTCACCAAGTCTCCGAGCCCCATCCGTACCTCTTGTCCAGCGTCCGAGTTCGATCTTCACTTCATCCGAGCGGCTCTATGCCACAAGTTTTCCAGCCCTGCTAGCTCAGTTGCTCTCGATTTCTCGCAGCAAAATCTCGGCAGGCTCACAACGGCAGTCCTCCGCCGACCGCTTGTGCTGCGAGAGCGCGGCGCGCTTGCCTTCCGTGTACGCCGCCCGAAGCAGCTTCAGCGACTCGTCACGCGGCACACCAAAGATGCGCGCCACCCCATCCACGCGCCCCAGCTCGCGCGCGAGGCTGATGAACAGGTGCTGGAGCCCCTCCAGCGTGGAGTCCGAGTCGTCGTCACGCCCACTCCAGAAGTCCGAGACGAGATGCTGAAGGCGCTCCTCGAAAGGCGGCGGCTCCGAACAGACGCAAGCAGGTTCCGATGTAGGAGCGGGTGTGGGTGTAGGTGGGGGTGGTGCTGGGGGCGAAGCCGAGGCAGACCGGGGGGCGCTCATGCCCGGTCCTCGGGCCGCACGTTCGCGGCTTGGTGTCGGAGCAGGGAGTCGCCTCGTACGTGCCACCAGACGCCCTCCAGAGCCTTCAGGTACAGCGGATCGCCCTCGTAGGCGCGGGTCCGCCAGTACAACCAACGCACCGCTCCCAGAGCCAAGGCTCGCAGGCTTTTGCCGACCGCGCTACTTTCCACGACTTGCCCCCTTTTTCAGACGCTCGAAGACCGCCTTGGAGATGACCACCAAGTCGAGCGGGAGCTGTCCCGGACGAAAGGGTGTCTCGAAGGTGAGGATGACCGCAGGCTCAGTCCCCGCCGCCGCCGCGCCGTGGGCAACCTTCACCCACCACTCCTTCTTGAACGAGATGGACGCGTTGTCCGTGCGCTTGTGCTCGTAGTGAAAGTCCTTCGACCCGATGTCGCCGTCGAGAGTGATGTTCTCGAAGCCCTCTTTGTGAAGTTCGCCCCGAAACGAAATGTCAGACACCTTGAGCGTCTTCGAGTAGCGGGACCGGAGTTTACCTCCGGAGTTTGGGAGCCGCCGCCCGCCCAGCTCTTTCGCCAGCCTCAGCTCGTGCTTCTTCGACCGCGCGTAGCGGTCATGGTTGTCGTCGAGGTACTTGAGCGCGCGACCTTTCGGAGCCTCGTCGCTCTGCGCGTCGAGGTGCTTGAGGCGTAGCCCCTTCGGCTTCTCGTCGTCGTCGCTCATGAAGCCTCAGGAACAGGCTCCAGCTTCGGTGTGTTCGCCGTCAGCTCCACGACGCACTGAAAGACGTACTCCCGGTCCTCTTCGGGAGACCAGAGCCGCAAGCGCTCTCCGAGAGCCAGCGTGCCCGTCAAGTCGCGCTCGTCGCCGTTATCGAACCGCAACAGGTACTCGAAGCCCTTCTCGGTGGGAGAGATCTTCAGCACCTGTCCAGAAACAGGAACCCCTTGCCACTTGCCGAGGAACATTCCCTTCACCGGGAGCTTCGCCTCGGAAGGCGCGATCCACACGGTGAGGTCGTCACCGTCCTCTCGGCACACCAGTCCGTAATGCTTCATGCCGCACTCCTATCCGTTGAACTTCTCGATCTTCGTCACCATCGCGCCGATTCTTTCGGCCAGTCGCTTGCGCATCGCCACCAGCACCACGCCGTACTCACTCGCCGAGTCCGTCTTCGAGAAGTCCTTCGTCATGGTGACCATGCCCTTGAGAATGTAGTCCTCCATCTCGTTGGCGATCTCATTCGCGATGTTCTCACCGATTTTCTGGCGAGCATCGTCCGGAAGAACTTTGATCAACTGATTGGCCATCGAGTTCACAGATTCTCCAAGGTTGACTGCTCGAACGGATCGGGCGCTTCGCGGGTATGGCCTTCAGAGCAACGCCACACCCACCGCATCGGAAACGACAACAAGTGACGCGGGTCCAGCTCCGCTTGAGCCGGAAGACCGCAGATACCGCAAGGCGAGACCTCCGGAGCTACGCCACTTCGGTCGCCGGAGTCTCTGGCAGCGGTTCTGGAACTGGCTGCAACCCGAGGTCCTCCACCGGTTCGTTGACGAGCTTCAGGCAGGTCTGCTTCACCAGCCGGTAGAACTCCTTGTCGGCTCTCATCCTCTTGTCGATGAGCCCCTTCGAGTCGTAGCGCGTTCCGAGGCAGGTCCAATGTGAACTTTCCTTGACGATGAGGCCGAGAGCCTGTGCTTCCGCCATCACGAACTCTTCGTCAAGTACGTCACCGATCAGCTTGGTCGTACCGTCCACCATCGCCATCTTGAACGTGTCGGTGCGCTTCGCCCCACCCGCCTTGCTCTTCTCGATGTGGAAAGGAAACTCGACTTCGAGAGGAATCGGATGGTCCTCGTCGGTCTTGTCGAACTCCCAGACGCCGGGTTTCATCTTCAACTCGACGGAGGCTGCGAAACCGGGAGCCATGCCGCCCGGCTGAACTTCGGGGTTGCCGAACATCACGCCGATTTTCATGCGGATCTGGTTCGTCAGGAAGACCGTCGGGCGACGCTCACTGTGGAGCCCCGCCATGTTGAGCCCCGAGACGAACTTGCGAACGCCTCTGTTGACGATCTTGGCGTTCCCTCCCATCGTCTCCTTCTCGGTGGACTCCTCGATTTCCTTCGCGGGTGTGAGGAACGCGATGGAGTCGAGCACGATGACATCGCAATCCCCGGAACGTACCAGCGCGTCGCCGATGTCGAGAGACTGCTCGGCGTACTCCGGCACCGATAGCAGAAGCTTGTCGAGGTCGATGCCTTGCCGCAGTGCCCACTTCTTGTCGAACGTGCCTTCCACGTCGATGAAGGCGCAGACCGCCTCACGGTACTTCCGACAACCGCAAGTCGGTTTGATTTCTTCACCGAGAATCGGCACTCGAATCGTCGCGTGCTCATCCTCGGGGTCGGGCTGCGTCTCGACACGAAGCAGCTCCTTCCACTTGTCCCCGTGCGCGTACCAACGCGCGACAGGCGCGGAGACCCACTCCTTCTTGGTCTTCTTCTCCTTCGGCTCCGGCTCGGCCTCTTCCTTCTCCGCCTTGGCCTTCTTGCCACGCTTCTTCGAGGGAATGACGGTGACCTCGCCCGTGGTCTCGTCGATGACCTCCGCGTCTTCAACCTCGACTTCGACGAGCTTGGCCCAATGCACGTACTCCCAACAGTTGGAGCACTGGTGCTGCGCCTCCGCGATGGTCTTGAACAGGAGCGTGGTCTTGCAGGACGACTTCATCCCGTAGATGACGTTGACGCGGCCCTGCGGCCAGCCGCCGCAGAGCGCCTTGTCCACCTGAAACACCCCGGAAGGGATGCGGAAGGCTTTGGCCACGCGCGCGTCGGAGGCGCTGGTGAGGATGAGGTCGCCGTGCTTCTTCTTCAGCTTCTGAAAAAGCTCGGACGCCAACAGGTGCTGAATGCGCACCGGGTTGCGCTTCGCCGGAGTTTTCTTCTCGTCCTTCGGCTTCTCGTCCTGCTCATCCTTGCTTTTTCGGGCCATTGGTTTCCTCAGTACGGCTGGTTGGCCTTGCTCGCGGTCGCGGCGGCGCGAACGTCAGCGGACTCGGCTTTGACCTTCTGTTCAACGAAGTCCTTCGCGTACTGGAAGCAATCGTCGATCTCTTCCTTGTAGCAAGGGACCGTCAACCCGATGTGAACCCGCACCGACTCGAAGTTGCCGATGTTGATGGTGAGCCCCACCTCGGCGTTCACTGTGGCGGGCTGCGTGACGTAGCGGTGAATCGCCAGCGTCGCGTCCTCCTTCGTCTCCTGCGGTCCGGTCGGAATCCCGTGAGACAGGTGTTGCCGGGTCACCAACACCGTCGTGGGTACTTCCTTCGAGCTTTTCTCAGCAAGGAGCCGCTGCTCCCAGACCGATTCAGCCTTCGCGAGAATCATCAACACCTGCGCCAGCGCGTCTTCCGTCGTTGCCATCGTCCGTTCCTCGTTCTTGGTGAGCTACTCGTCGTCCGTTGAAATCAACGTCGCCTGCATCACGCCGGACTTCTGCCAGCCTGCGGCGACCTCTGCCTTGAAGGAATCCCACGCGGGGCGTCCACGAATGAGCCCCGGTCGAGAGGCAAACGCCTTCTCGACGATGGTGATCATCGACAGCGTGTACAGCCGACGACCCGGTCGCTCTTCGCCCGCCTTGGTCGTGAACAAGCCGCGCAGCGGAGTCTTGGGCAGGTCGCCCCGACGCTCCAAGTGCTCCAACGTCACCACCGTGCGACCCACGGTCTCAGCGAGCACCCCGACCGTGTACAGCGTCTCGGTCTTCTTCTTCCCGTTCTTGTAGAGCACCTCACGCTCGTGGCCCACGAGCGGCGCACGGACACGCAGGTTCGGCGTGTCGTCATCGCGCTTTTCGAGCCGCCCCGTCTTCGTCAGGATCTCGCGGTTCCTCTCCACGTCTTCCATCGAGTACAGCCGGTCCTTGCCCGCGCGCCCGGCACCATTCGAGGGCGGAGGAATGATGCCCTGCCGCTCCCAGAGCCGAATCGCCTGCACGGAAACACCCAACCGCCGAGCCACCCTTCCGATGGAGAAGAGCGTCACAGGCTTGCCGTCGATGGTGACCGTGACTTCCTTCCACCGGGGACTCACTCGGAATTCCTTGTGGGCGGACTCGGTCTTCTGCTCCGCGAGGCGAACCTTGCGCGCAGCCGCGCGCGACTTGCGATTCCGCTCCAGCACCAGCTTGCGGTACGCAGGGTCGTTCTCGTAGCGAGAGCGGCGGCCCTTGTTCCACTCAGTGGCATTGTCCTCGTACCACTCCTTGAATTTGTTCTCGTCCGGCTTGGTTTTGTTTTCGCTCATCTGGGCATCCTTCTACGCAAAGCGTAGCAAGTGACGTAGAAATTGTCAACGCTCACGCGACCCACCCCATCTTCGCGTAGAAGCGGTCACGGTGACCGCCCATCTTCACGCAGAGATTCACCTTTTCGTCGCGGAAGTCCACAATGACGGGGTCCTTCTTCCCTTCGAAGGGGCGGAGGATGCGGCCACACGCTTGCTCGACATCCCCCATCGGAACGGTGAGGAACGCGGTGTCGAGCGCGGGGATGTCGAGGCCCTCGGAGGCGAACTGGGTCGTGGCGAAGATGACCTGCGCCTTGGCGGCCTCGTCGAGGGCGTCTTCGCCCATCCCGCCGACGTAGTAGCCCACGGTCGGCACCGGTCCGGACTCCTGCTTCCACTGTGCGCGAAGCTCCGCTTCGAGGTCAGACAGGTGCTTCAGGCGCTCGGAGAGCACCAAGAGCTTGCGTCCGGCGACAATCGCCAACACGAGCTGCTCCGCCACCACCTTGTTCCGCGCCTTGTTCATGCACATGAACTTCAGCAGCAGATTCTTCGACACCAAGTTGGGGTTGAGGGAGGCGGTCTGCACGAGGTTGAAGTTGGTCCACACCTTGCGAACCTTCGGCTTCATCCGCTGTTCGGTAGAGGCGTAGAGGATCGACCCGATGTGGAAGTTGAAGACGTTGTCAGCGCCGTCCTTGCGGCGGGGTGTGGCGGAAACTCCCAACCGCCAGCGCGCCTTGAACATCGGCGGAACGGCGCTCCACGTCTCGGCTCCGATGCGGTGAACTTCGTCCGTGATGACCAACCCCGGCCACTCCTTGAAGAGGGGGCCGTAGTCTCGTCCGGCGATGGAATGCACCATCGCGATGGCGATGTGCTTGCCTTGGAAGTTGCACTCGTCCTGTTGGATGAGTCCGACTTTCGCGTCGGGCAGGAACTGCGCGATGCGCTCCTTCCACTGGTTCATCAGGAACTCTTTGTGGACCACCACGAGGGTCGGAACACCCATCTCCGCGATGAGGCCACACGACCACGTCGTTTTGCCCCAGCCGGTCACCGCGCGCACGACCCCGCCGAGCGACCCGGTGCGGAACTGCCCGACGACAGTCTTCAGGGCGGTCTGTTGGTCAGGTCGAAGGGTTCCGTTGAACTTCAGGGGACCGGGCCACATGTCGGCGCGTCCGTCGGTCACATCCAGCTCAACCTCGTGGCCTGCCCTCCGGTTCGATAGAAAATACTGGCGAGGTACGCCGATGAGACCGGGCTCCTTGTCGTTGAACAGGTAGACAGGTCCGGGCGGATCTCCCGGATGGTCGCCCACCTTCTTCGGGTAGATGGTCAGCTTCGCCTTGAGCCCGGCGAGCTGCATCTCTGTCAGGTCGGCGCGAGGTAGCCACGCCCAACCCGCGACGCGGACCTTCACTTGGGCGTTCCGTTCGGCGCGGGGGTACGTGGCTGCAACAGTTCATTCGTGGTGAGCAGGTCGCCGGGAATCGGGCCGCTGTGGTCGGGGAGCGAAGGCTCGACCTTCGCTGCCAGCTTGAGGGTGCAGGCGGTACAGGTGCTCATTGCCTTCTCAATGTCGCTGGCCAACACGGTGTGAACGTCTCCTGCCGCGCAAACAAGGCAAGTCGGAACCACGGGGCCTCGCCCGCAGGCGTCACAGGGAAGGTCGGCTGGAGAAACGGGTCGGAGCTGCACAACCTTCTGCGCCTCACGCACCTGCTCGTCGCGGCGCAGTCCTTCGAGGGCGAACACCAAAATCTCTTTGTAGGGAGAGTCTCCGCTCGCGCCTTGGCTGACCTTCACCATCTGGTCCCAGATGCGAGAAAGGAACAGCGCGTCGTCCACCTGCTCGGGCGTAATGCCCTTCGGGAACAGAAGCCGAAACGCCCCGCCCGCGCGCGCGAACGTGTCACCGTGGTTGCGGTGCCGCTTCTCCACGAAGAGCCCCGCCTCGCGTCCCAACTGCTCGAATTTGCCTTCGTCCGGTTTCATCGAAAGAGCCCCATCACGTTCGGTCGTGCTTCATTGCTTCGTTGATCTTCTGCCTCCGCACACACCGCCTCGAACCACGTCGGAGGCGGGACATCCAACGCAGTTGCCGACTGCCAACGCAGCTCGATTTTCCGCTGCTTGCCGCCCGTCTCTTCGACAACCGCCACCACGCGGCTCTGCCCGAGGTACAGCGTGGCGAAGATGAGCTTCATCGGCAGCGGCTCCTCGGGACCGTGCGGTCCCATCCGAACGAGGACCGCGCAGGCGTACCCGCGCGGCCCCCGAAAACTCGGTTCAGCTTCGACTCAGAACGGGATGTCTTCCGACGCGCCGGTCTTCGGCTCGTCCGCTTCCCCGCCCGCTTCGTCCGGCTTCACGCCCGCGAGCATCATCCGCATGTCCTTCGAGGACTTCGGCTCGAACAGGGACATGTAGTTGAACGAGACCAGCTTCGGCAGCGGCTTGCCGTCCGTCCCGAGCTGGACCTTGAAGGTCCGCTTGAGGTTGCGCATCGCATCCTCGTTCTCGACGGCCTTCGAGTACAGCTCCGACATCTTCTTGCCCCGGTAGTTGGCAACCTCGTACAGCTTGACGAGGTCAGCCTCCTTCTGGAACTCGTGCTCGTCGCCGATGTTGGGCGACTTCTCGTCGGCGCGGGTGGCCTTGTAGAGGCACCCGACCAGCGAGCCACGGTCCTTCTTCTTCATCTGGAACTTCTTCAGCGACTTCAGCTTCGCGGGCAGCAGCTTGATCTCGTACTGGTGCGTGTTGCCCTTCTTGTCCACGTACTTCGAGCAGTCCACCACCGTGAAGTAGCCGATCCAGTACCGGCTCTTCGCCCCGAGGATCTCGCAGCACGCGGCACCATCGTCGCTGACAGCCTGCGCGCAGGTCAGCCAGTTCTTGAAGTCGCCGTTGATCTTCGGGTTGTGTTCGTGGAAGCACAGCGGTTCGTCGTCGAGGAAGATGAGTTCCTTCTGAGTCCCGACCGGCATCCAGAACCGATTCGGCCCGTACATCTGAGCGATTCGGTCTTCTTCGCGCTTCGTTCCTTCGAAACCTTCACTCGCCCAGCTCTGCTTTTGCTCAGCCATGTTTGTTTATCTCACTTGGTTATTGGTTATTTTCGCTACAGCGCACATCGACTGCGTTCAGAAGGGACGGTCATCATCCGTTCCCACCTGAGTCCCTACCGTCACCTCCTTCTTTGAGTCGTCCGTCTTCGCACCATCGTCCGTGTTCTTCTTCGGCTTCTTCTTGTCTTCGGACAACTGAATCCGATCGACGAGTCCACTTACCACCGACTCGCATCCCGTACACAAGTCCTCGAACCGGAAAACTTCAACCCCTTTCCGGGTCAGCACCCACGGCTCCGGACTCAGCGCAGGTAGCCCCTGCGCGTAGGAGATCGACTGCATGTCGTACGGCTTGCCGCACCGGTCACAAATCTTGTTGAAGCTGACGTGAACCGCCACGGAAAACTCCTTTGTAGGAGGCGGTTCCTAGCAACTGGGGACCGGCTTGTCAAAGTTTCCCATCACGACCTCGGTCGCCAGCTCGACGGTCTCGCCGTTGTTCATTCGATCGCGCACCGAGTCGTACTGTTCCTCCGTCACGTTCAACACCGCGTCGCCTGCGGCGCTCTCTACGAAACGCACTTCGAGCTGACACCGAGTCGAACCGTCAGGAAGCTTCCGACGCCACGCCTGCTTCACGAACGCCTTGAGCTTCACGGCGGCACCCCCGGCGGACCGATGAGTTCACTCGCTTCGGTAGGCGTAAGGTCGTCCGGGTCGTCCCCGTCCCTCATGCTGACGATTTTGCACGGCAGGCGCTTGCTGATTTTCTCGCACCACGCCTCTGCTGCCTCCCGACCCGGCTTGTCCCCGTCGGGAACGATGACGACGCGGTTGAAGAAGCGCACCAGCTTTTCAAGCTGGAAGTCAGACAGGTGAGTACCCATCACCGCGCCGGTCGCGTAGCCGTAGCTCTGAAGGCGCATCACGTCGAAGAAGCCCTCGGTCAAACAACCGACCCCGGTGCCGTTCTCGGTGAAGAACTGCTCACCGTAGAGGTAGTAGTCGCGCTTGAAGCCCTTGGCGTGCATGTACTTCGGCGTCACGCCCTCGCGAAAGGCGCGACCGGAGTGCCCCACGAGCCGTCCCTTGCAGTCCCGAATCGGAATGGTGATGCGTCCGAACTTCGCGTCCCAGCACACCTCCCATTTGTTCAGAACCTCAAGGGAGAAGCGCCGCTCGTTGACGAGGTAGTTCCGGACACCCGTGGAGCTGCGGTGCTCGATGGGAAGGAACTTCTCGGTGAGGGTCTCCTCGGGAAGGATCCGCAGGTCCTTTTCCGCCATCTCCATCCCGAACGAAAGCTGAACGCCCTTGATGCCTGCGACTTCCTTCTGGGGATCGAACACAGGCCGAGCGCTCACCTGCTCTGGGTTCTGCAAACGCTTCCCCTGCGCCTCCAAGCGCTCGGTCATCTGCTCGACGGTCATGCCGTTGTGCGTGGAGACGAACTCCATGACATCGCTCTGGTCCTCGCCGGAGCGGATCTGAATCTTCCATAGCAACTCCACGAGACTGCCTTTGAAATTGCAGGCGTGACAGGTGCAGCCGCTGTTGCCCTCAGAAATGGCGACGCTGAAGGACGGGTGGTTGTCCACCAGCTTGGCGTGCGTCCAAGGCGCGAGCGGGCAGGAAGAATAGATCCACTGCCCGCCCGGCTTGATTTTCGTGCAGCCAAGCTTCCTCAGCATGACTTGGATGTGTTCGCTCTTCACTACCCACCTCGCTTCTCGGCGGGTTCCTTCGGGGGCGGCGCGATGAACTCGCGGTACATCGCGTCGAAGCGCTTGTTCTTCACCGCGCCTTCGTTGGAGTGGAAGTTGTTCCGCTTCCGGCCTGCTCCAGTGAGCTTGATTTTCTCGACGCCCCCGAAAGCAGAGTCCAACGTGAGGTAGCCGTACTCCGCCAAACGGCTGCGCGCGATGGCGAACGCGCTCACGAAGCGAGATTTGTTTGGCCCTTTGAGCGACAGGTAAATCGCGTAGGTCGTGTGCTTCAGAATCGCAGGCAGCTTGATGTAGACCTGATCAGGTAGAGCAATAGGGGGTGTGGGCACGGTGTCTCCTTAGAACGGAATGTCGGGGTTGGAAGAGCCGAATGGATCTACGCCGGTAGGCGCTGCGGCGTCACTGCCTCCCGCGCCGCCACCACCGCCTGCGGTGGGCACGCGCGGCTTCTCGGAGAAGTCCATCGTGTCGAAGTCCCAGTTGCACTCGATTTCGTCGGACTCGCCTTCACGGACTTTGAGCCCCTTGAGCATCATCGTCTTCGCGCGCTTCATCTCGTCGGTCTGGATGAGCCCGTACATCAGGTCGGCGTTCCAGCCAGCCACGTCGGTGAGCGCAACGGACTCAGCCTGCACGGTCTTGACCTGACCCGCCTTCACCTCGCGGTTGAACTGCATCGTGACGATGATGGGCACCTTGCGCCGCTTGTTGATGCGCTTCAGTTCGTCGAAGACGTTGGCCGCGCGCTCGGTGCGTGTCAGGCCCGCGACCTTGAGCAGGTACGCGCCGTCGAGCACCACGATGTCAGGCTTCGCTTCTTCCACTGCGGCATCGAACGACTCCATCGAGAAGTCGAAGTCCCCGCCGACGATGTTGAAGTTCGGTGAGTTCACCAGCTCCGCGACGCCGTCGTAGAGCTTCTTCTCCATGAACACGCCGAGGCGGCCCTTGCGAAGAGCCCCGTACGGAAGCTTGAGCTTGAGCGCGTACCAACGGAGCGCGATGCGCGCCTTCGCCATTTCGGTGGTCGCGTAGAGCACGCGACACGGGCGCTTGGTCACGCCGTCCGGCTCGGTCATCTGCTGCTCCCACGCGCAGCCCGCGACCATCAGCGAGAGCCAAGTTTTCCCGATGCCAAGTCGGGCGACGAAGAGCACCAAGTCTTCAGGCCAGAAGCCCATCGTCGCTTCGTTGACGGAGTCCCACGGCGACAGCACGCCGGTCAGGCCCTTCTTGATGCGCTCGTAGTAGTCCAACACCTCGGGACCGAGTCCGGGCAGGCTCTCAATCAGAGTGCCTGCGAGCTTCTCCTTCCGAAGCTCCGTCATCGCGTTTTCAAGAGTGCTGAGTCCCTTGCGCGGCTCGGTCTCGATTTGCTTCAGCAGCGTGCTGCACGTCGAGTGGAGCAACTGTGCGAGCTTGCGATCCATGATGCAGTCGATGAAGTAGTCGGACGCCCCGGCGATGGAGTCGTCAAGCGCGGTACTGGTCGCGTGGCAGACGATTTCAATCGGCGGAAGATCCGGATGCTGCTTCGAGTAGTCGAGGATGAATTCCCAAGCCTTGCGGCCCTCGCCTGCCATGTGTTCGAGCGTGATACCTCGGGCGAGCGCCTTCCGGAGCCCCGGTCGCCCTTCGCGCAGTACCGCAACGACAAAGCCCTTGTCGAAGTCCATCTCAGCCCCCCTTCTTGAAGCTCAACGGAACACGCGCCATCAGTTCAGCAGGTGGAGAAGTCTCGTCGGGGTGGTCCTTGAACCACTGCATCAGCTCCTCGACCGCCGGATGTTTCTCAGACTCGGGCTCCGGCATCTGGGATTCCGGCACGAGCGTGTCCGCCATGATGAAGAGCCAGCCGACGGTTGGAACAATCGGACACTTCGGGAAGCGCGGTCGGAGCAGAATCCAGTTCCCGAAGGCGAACCGGAAATAGCCCTCGACGATTTTCTCCGGGTAGCGCTGAGCCAGCTTGCCACTGAGCCCCGCGTCTTTCCCGTACTTGCGTTTGCCGTCTTCCATCACGAACCACGGCGCTGTGACGACCGCCGGAAAGTACGCGTGCATCAGGTCTTCCCAGACCACCATCAGCCGGTTCACAGAACCTTTCGGAGCGTGCCGAGTCGGCCCCTCGCCCTTCAGGTTCCGAGCGAGCTGAGCTTTTCGCTGGCGCTCGTTCGCCTTCACCTCGTTCTTTTCGTGCTGAGCCGTAGCTCTCGCTTGACCGGTCTTCATCGCCAGCGCCGCGCGCGACATGCGAAGCTCGTCGTCGAAGCTCACGGGGAATCCTTCTGGAAGATTTTGATCCGGTTCGCCTTGATGTCTTCAGCGCGTCGGTTGGTGCCCTGCACCGGAGTCTCGTACAGCACTTTGCCGACCTGCGGGAACCACGCAGGCTGCACCTCGCCCATCTCCTTGAAGGTCATGATGGAAGTGAAAAAAGTGGGGCGCAGGGCAGCGGCGCGGTCGATGACCAGCGACTTCCAGTTGAAAAAAGAATCGGAAAAATCGGTGAGATCCAAGTCGTCGATGATGAGCACCTTCGCTCGCCGAATCAGGTTCTCGACCAGACCGCAGTCACCGAACTCACGGTGGAAGCGAACGGCGTCTCGCAGGTCGCTCGCGCGCGTGAAGTAGATGCTGCGGTCAGTGAGGTGACCGTGCCAGCCCGCGTTGATGAGCTTGCCGGACTTCTCGTCGAAGTGCCGCATCCCGGCCTTCGCGAGCTGAATCGCAGCGGTGGTCTTCCCTGCGCCCGCTGGGCCGGAGAAAAAGTAGCCCAGCCCCTGACGAACGAACTCGGTCTGGTGCTTCAGGTAGTTCTCGACCACGAGCCGCGCGTCGGGCGTGCAGTCGGCGAGCTTGCAGTCCCAAATGTTCGCCGGGGTGTTGAACACCGCCTGCGCGTCGGCTCCTGACAGGGGCCATTTCGGACCCTTCGGGCCTTCGGCCAGATCCGCCTCGTCGATTTCGCCATCGCTCATATCTTGTCTCCCTTCAACTTCGGTGCTCGCCACGTCTCCATCGCAAGGTCATCCGGAGGCAGCTCGCCCGGATGCTCGGTGTACCAAGCGGCCAACTTGTCCTTGAGGGTGCGCACCTGCTGGGTCGCCGTCATCGAACCCGCCGCGCCTTGCGCCTCCGGCATCAGGTCCTTGACCTTCCACTCGGCTTGGAGCGTGTTCGGCGTGGCTGGAAAGTTCAGGGTCTTCTCGTAGCGCTTCGTCACGGCTTTCCAGTTCGTGATGATCCACCGGACATACGCAAGCGTCGCCTCCAGCCCGTAGTCGTCCACCAGAGCAAGAACGTTTTTTGCCTCGCAGCTCTTCGTCGGCTCCACCAGCAACCCGTCCTTGCCGACGGTCGGCCACTGCCGATGCCCGAGCGGCACCTGCGGGTAGTGCTTCGCCATCTCGGCTCGCCAAACCTGCTCGACCTTGGCGATGGCCTTCAGGCGGTCCTGTTGGGCCGCTGTGCGGGCTTTGGCTTCAAGAGGGGTCACGGGCTGACTTTTGGCCGGAAGGGGCTCTACGGCCCGCACAGGCGGCGGAGGGGGGCTCCCGGAACCGGGGGAGGGTCGGTCGGTCGTGCGGTCGGTCGTGCGGACGGGCGGTCGGTCGCTGCGCTGAGTCGGACGGGCGGTTTCCGACGCTTCTGGAACGGTGGCGAGACGCAGTGTTGGAGAGAGGCTGTTCCCCCTCTCTTCAAAAATGTTCTCTTCAAAGCTGTTCTCTTCATTATCGGCAAATTTTGCCGGGGTAAGGGCGGCACCGTTTGCCGGGGTAGGGGCGGCACCATTTGCCGGGGTAGGAAATGTCGCACCCCGGCAATCCGTGCCGGGGTCCGAGAGGTGACCACCGGGGTCAGAATTGCCGGGGTGAGCGGATGTCTTCCACGGAGAAGGACTGGCTTCTTCGCGTGCGTCGGCTCGGGCTTCGGAGGCGTGGGTGGCGCGTGTGTGGCTGGCGTCTCGATGGACCTTGGCCCGGTCCTTCGCCCATTTGTGGTCCCGGAGCTGCCAGACATGCTCCAAGAGGAAGTACCGGGACGCCTTGCCGTGGTAGTGCTCCACACGCAGGAGCCCGACCTCCTCGAACTTGCGAACGGCCATGCGAACCGCCCGCACGCTGATGGCCAGCTCTCGCCCGATGGTGTGGATGCTGGGGTACGCGAACTTGTTCTTGCCCAAGTACCGCAGCAGCTCGGCGTAGACCTGCTTCTGGCAGGAAGTCAGCTCCGGCGTGACCTTCAGCCACACCGGGTTGAGCGAGAAGCCAGTGAGAAGGCTCATCGAGCCTCCGTCGATGGCAAGACATGCCTGCGGCGAAGCTCGGTCCGAAGAAACACAGGCCGACGGAAGCTGTTGCGGTGCTCCCTCAGGAACGAGGGAGTTGAGTCCTCTCGTGTCCCGGCCATGCGCGGTCCCCCAGCTCCAGAGAGTCTTCTGACCGCGCCGCGTGCGCAGAAAAAAGCGGGCGAATCTGGGTTCGCCGTCCCAGCAGAGGTCGGGAGCTGCACCCTCGCTGGAAACCCCAGATCCGCCCTAGACCAGAAAATGACATGTCGATCGTAGCTCCCTGTCCGTTTGACATCGTCCCGGCGAGGAACGAGGCGGCGGCCTTTTACGCTCGCTTCCGCAAGCCCGTCAAGAAGTGCGAACGCCTCACTCGAACGCGCTCGCACCAAAGTTTTCCACAGCCCGCGCCCAGTCGGAGAACGAACGGATCTCGCTTCGTTTCCCACAAGGCAATGCACAATCCCTCCCTCTCAACGAAAAAGTTCTCCACAGGTTTCAACAGCCCTACTCAGGGCGCACCTCTCCCAGCGTGGCGCACCTGCCGAACACACCCCCACTTCCCGCGAGCTGCTACTTGCCCGCGTCCGTCACCCAGCCCTTGCCTCCGCACGTCGGGCAAGCCGCCGTGGTCGTCAACGTCCACCGCCCGTTGAACAGCTTGAGTTTTCCTGCCTTCCGCAGTCGCTGAAGCTCGCGGTCGAGCTTCTGGTCGTACTTCTGCGTGTCGAGGTTCAACAGCGCGCGGATCTCCTTGTTCGACTTCGGACCCTTCTTCAGCGCTGCTGCGACGCTCTTCTCCGTCACCTCTTCGGTCTTCTCTTTCATCCCCGTCTCCTCCCTATCCGTTGCGTAGGTACTTCACGAAGCTGGTGGAGACGACACGCACGAGCCCGTCCCCCAACCGCTCAGTTTCCATCCGTCGCCAGTTGGCTGGTGGTCCCAACATGAAGGAGAGCTGCGTGTCCTTCATCTCCTGCCCGATGACGATGCCGGTGACGTTCATCCCCTGCCTGCGCGCGAAGCGGATCTCGTCCCGCGCGTAGGTCATCAGCGTCTTGGTGGCGAAGCGGTTTCCCGTCCGGGTCGCGTGCGACGGCGCTCCGTCCGTGATGATGATGATTTGCTTCGCTTCGTTGCCCTCCTCCATGAAGCGAACAGCCACCCGAAGCGCGAGGTGAAGCGGCGTCGCACCCGCCACCTCCGTGTCGTCCGAGGTCAGGTTCAGCGCGCCCGGCGCGAACCGGGTGATGTCGATTTCGCCCATCTTGAACGACTGGAATCCCCAGACGCGGAAGTCCACGAACGGGAACTTCAACGCCGACTCCAACGTCCGGCACGCACGCTCCGCCTGCGCGGTCTTCTCGCCCAGCATCGAACCCGAGCGGTCCACGAGCACCAGCACCTTGAAGCCCCGGCCCGACTCCTCAGTCCGGAAGCACGGCACTGGCTGCCGCGACACCACGCCCTCGATGTACGCCGACACGTCGATTTCGCTGCCGGTCTCGTGCAGCATGAACCTTCGCCTTCCGAGCACCCGGTAGAAGACCGACTTCAACCGCCGCGCCGCGCTGCGGTCTTCTTCGTGTTCCTGCCCGAGCGCGCGCTTCACCTTCGCCGTCCGAAGGTTCACCTTGCCGAAGGCGTTCTTGGTGGCCCAGCCGTCGTGCCCCATCTGCTGGCCGAGCGTCTTCAACGCGCGCGTGACCACCTCTGCCATCTTCGACTCCGAGGCCGTGAGGAACTCCTCCAGCTTCGCGTCGTCGCGCGTGTCCATGTTCTGCACGAACTCAGCGGCGGCTCGACCTCGGTCCTTCTCGTCCTTCGTCACCCGCTTGTCCGGCACCACGTCGTCGCGCCACGAGTAGAGCGCGGAGGGACAGCCCATCACTTCAAGCAGACGCTCGAACGCCTTCGTGCGCGCGCCCGCGTCCACGGGAACCGTACGGTCCTCGGGTGTGGTCGGAGCTTCAGGCGTCGCAGGGGCGCGGTTCTTGAGCCGTTGGAGCGCCTGAGCGGCGAGGCTCTGGGTCTGCGGGTTCTGCGGCACTCGACGAGGCTGGGCTATCTCGGAGACGAACTGCTGCATGAGCCACTTGGCGACCGCCAGCGTCGCCGCGAAGCCCCGACGCTCCACCTTCAGCAGCGCGTCTTCCATCGCAGGTCGCAGGTAGTCGTACGGTCCGGGCGGAGGCTCGACCTTCGCCGAGACGACGCACAGGTACGTCGAAGGGCAAAGGTGCGCGCGCCCGATGAACTTCTGCACCATGTGTTTGTGCATCGCCTGCATCTCGATGAAGGAGCCCGGATACAGCAGCGCCCAGAGCGACTCGACGCGCGCGTCTTCGAGGATACCGATGATGACGGAGAGCAGCTCTTTGAGATGATCCGCGTGGTGGTCTTCCAGCGCCTGACCTTGCTGCGCGAACGACTTCTTCACCTGCTCAACGTAGAGCCGGATGAACGCGACCTTCCCCTCGATGCTCGACTGGAAAAGGATGTGAGCCAGCTCGTGCTCGACGATGCGATAGAAGAACGGGTTCTTGAACGGTGCGAGAATCTCGTGGCCGTCAGTGCTCGGGAAGTTGCCTTCCTTCAGCCACAGTCGGCGCTGTGTCAGCCCAGAGAACGTCGCGACCGTTTTGTATGCCGCCCCGCGCGCATCCTGCTCCAACCCTCGGCGATAGAGGGCTTGAAGATCCACTGTTCGATTGGGATTGAAAATCGAGCCCTCAAGCTCAATCGCTTCGTCCCCCTCGACCAGCTCTATCTCCGTCACGCCACAGCCCCTTCGGTCACCTTGACCCCGAAGATGCTCGCGATGCGCGCCTTCACCGTGTTCCGGTCGTCGCCGTCGAACTTTCCGATGAGCACTCGCAGCGCTCTCGGCAAGCCGACCAGTCCGATGTCTTCGACCAGTTGTTGAACGTCGCGCGGAGAGAGCGCGTACTCCATCGCCTTCTGCCGCGTCTCGATGGCGAGCTGGAGCACGCGGTCCAACATCTTGGGTTCCAGCTTCTTCAGCAGCTCCGAGTCCACCACCTCAGTCAGGATGGCCTTCTCTTGCGCGGGGTCGGGGTACTCCAACGCGAGCAATCGGAAACGGCTCTTCAGGTCCTCGTTCAGCGCGTAGACCCCGCCGTAGACCGCCGTGTTCATCGTGCCGACGAACCAGAGCCTCGCGCCCTCCTTCAGCTTGAAGACCTTCTGGCACTCCGGCACTTCGATGCGCCGCCGGAAGTCAGCCAGCCCGTTGAGGACCTTCTGCATCTGCGGCGACAGGCCGTTGATTTCCTCCAGCACGAGGATGCACTGGCCGACCTCGTTCGCGATTTCGAAGGCCGTGGTCAGCGGCCCCAACACGAACGGTGTGTCGCCCCCGCGCAACAGGTGGTGCCCAATCAGGTGGCTGCGCCGTACGTCTTCCGAGCAGTCGAACGTGATGATGGGGCACTTCTTCAGCGCCGCGAACGTTTGGAACGAGAGCGTCTTGCCGATACCCTTCGGGCCGACGAGCACGAGGTTCGACCGGAACATGAGCCCCTCGTAGAGGCCGTGCAGCCCGAAGACATCGACGAACTTCAGACCCTGCCGTGGCGCGTACTCTTCCGTTGGAATCCGCTCGACCGCGCTCAAGGGCCTGCCTTCTTCTTCTTCGGCTTCTGGGTCTTCGTGTCCGCTTCGAGAACCGCAGCGGCGAAGCCAGCGCCTTCGATGACCGCCGCCTTCTCCGCGTTGAAGCTGGCGAACGCCTCCTCCGTCAGGGACTCGATTTCTTCTGAGGCCCCCACGGTGAGCGCGAACGACACCTTCTTCAGCGCCTCGACCGCAGGGCCGTTCAGCTTGCCGGTCTCGATGAGCGCCTGAATCTTCGACGGATTGAGCACCGTGGTGGTGACCTTGTCGTAGACCGTGCTCTCCTCGATGCCGTTCACCGCGAGCAGGGTCTTGAACTTCTCCTCCTCCGGCAGCTTGGCGATCTTCTTGTCCACGCGAACCGTGCTGCCGTTCAGCTCGAACTTGCGGCCCCCGGTTTCCGTCTCAGTGCCGATCTTGCTCGCGTCGTCGAGCAGGCTCAGGCGCAGTAGCTCCATGCGCTTCTCCAGCCGATCTTTCATCCACCGCGCGAGCGAGTAGGTGGTCAGCTTTTCTCCCGTCGAGAGCGCCTCGATCGGTAGGTGCATCACCTCACCACTCGACATCGGCTTGACTTCGGACTCAACCAGCTTCACGAGGGACTTCATGGCGTTTCTCCGTTCGACATGCGGGTGAGGCTCCTTCGTACCAAACAGGTGTGACACCCACGTAGCAGCAAGGATTGCGCTTGTCACGCAACTTATTCCAACTGCTGGGGAATCCGGGACCTGCTCTCGCGCGTGCGGTAGAGTTGGGCATGGCCTACTACTACGCGACCGTGCCCGGCGTGTTCCCAGTTCCCGACCCTGAGAAGGGACCGACCATCGTGTACAGCGCGCGCCTGCTGATGGAGCACGCGCTGTTCGACATGAAGGTTCAGGCGCAGCGCCTCGACGTGGCGTTCGACGGCACCCGAGCTTTCCGTACGGACGAGCTGTACATGGCCCGATTTCAGAAAGATCAACTCGGCTACGTCATCGCGTTCGGCGACAAAAAGGTCTACTGGACGACGACGAATCCGGTAGGAGCTGATGCTGAGACCGAAGCCAAATGGAGAGCGCTATGAGCGTCGTTGCCTTCAAGCCGACCGCGAAGGACTTGTTCACGCGGTTCGAGGTGTTGTTCTGGAGCTTGTTCCTCGGCATTCCCACCGCCCTTGGTGTCGGTGCGCACCTGACGCCGCAAGATCCACCTGTGCCCTTCGTGGGCTGGGCGATTCTCTGGGCGGCTATCGGCGGCATGTGGGGTGTCGCTGTTCTGTTCTTCATTCGCAGGTGGAAGCAGCTCAACCTGTACCGTTTTCGCATCGACCCGGTCGGACTGATGGTGGGCTGGAAAGAGGACAAGCACTGCGTGTCGGGTGAGATGGTCGAGCGCGAGCTGACCGCAGTCCTCGCGCGGCTGACTCCGACGTACCCCGAAGCCGCGAAGGCCCTCCGTGGCTGCGTCGTGGTGATGACCGAGCCCACGTTCATGTGCTGGCCGGGTCCGGGCTTCGTCGCGCGCAAGGTCGCGGGCGTGCAGGATGGTCAACTGATGTTCGTGGGTTGGCACGAAGATCTGAAGTCAAGTGCGTTGCAGCATGAGCTGGCGCATCGCGTGCTTCAGGTGTACGCGGGAGATCCAGTAGAGTCGGTCGCTCACGAGATGATGACGAAACTGGGTATCAGCTAGGAGACGGACGATGGCGAAGAAGACGCGGAAGAGTTCAAAGCCAACCTCCAAGCCCAGCAGCGCCGCGATGGCTGCTGCTGAAGCGATGCTGGCCCCGCTGCGCGACCTGTTGGTCACTTCGGTCAAGCAGAACGAGCTGAACGCTCAGATGCTCACGGACTTGAACGACCGCGTCGAGAAGCTGGCGGGGCAGCTCGACCAACTTCAGAAGATCGCCCCCGCCGATTCCAAGCTCCTCACCGAACCCGCCCCTGTCCCCGTTTCATCCCTGCTCACCGAGTCCCCTCAATGACCGAAGAAGCTGCGCAGCCAACGTACGACAAGAAGAAGCTGTGGAAGCTACTCCTGCTCGTAGTGCCTGCGCTCATCTCCGGCGCGTCGAGCTATTTGAAGTCTCGGGCGGAAGCGACTGACCAAGCGAAGGCGACCTTCGAGCACATGGAGGCGGACATCGACGCCCTCCAAGAGGCCGTGTCCAAAGTCGTCGAAGTGAACTACGTGCAGTCAGCGGAAATCGTTGTGCTGAAAGAACAGCTCGAATCAGCGAACAAGCGCGCTGAAGCCGTGCATCACTGGGCTGCGCTTCCCGCACCGGCTGTTGCAAAGCCACCGCCCTCGGGCGTGAACATGGACTCTGCCGACATGGACGGCGTCCCGGACGGACCGAAGGCGGCCATTCGTCGCAACAAGCCGCAGAGCTTCGATGCCGTCTTGCAGAACTACAAGTCGAAGAAGTGAGGGGGTTCACATGAAGCGCGCAATCTCTCTGGTCCTCGTGGTCGCTTTGTCCGGCGGCTGCGCGACGGTTCCTGCCCTCGCGCCGACGGTCGCCATCAACGTCGAAAAGCGGGTCGAAAGCCGACCCCTGCCGCCCGACCCCTCCACCGAGGCCCTGCCGCCCGGTACGCCTGCGGATGACTGGGTCCTGCCCTTGGAGGCGGGTTCATGCCTCGACAAGGCAGGAAAGGCCGTTCCCGGCGCTGTGGGGCCGTGTCCCAGCCTCAGCGGCATCTCCCTGAGCGAGTCTCGCGCCGCCCGAGCCAAGCTCTTCCAGATTCGCTACCCCGAACTGCGCCGCTTGTACGAGGCGGACCGTATGGTCTGGTCCGCGCACCGGGAGCTGTACGAAGAGCGCCTTCAGCAGGCCGACCAGAAGATTCGGGACATGCAGCCCAACTGGTTCGAGCGGCACGCGGTTCAACTTGGTGTGGTTGGAGGGTTCGTTCTCGGGGCCGCCCTGACGGTGAGCCTGACGTACGCGATTCACCAAACCACCAAGCCGTAGGGTTGGATCTCTTTCGCTGGTTCTGGAGCTGGGTATGTCCGCTTGTCTTCTCTGTGGCGCAGCCACGCAGTCTCTCACCGCCAATCGCCTGTGCCACCTGTGCGAGGTTCGCTGGCAAGACTCGCTGGAGTTCAAGCGCGCGGCCTACTTCGCGAAGCTGAAGCGAGAAGGTCCAGCAGCCGTCGCGTTCGCGGACTTTGTTTTCGGCAAGCAGAAGGAGCGGCAGGCGGACGAGGCAGAAGCGAAGAGCCCGGAGCGCAAGGCGGAGAAGGAAGCCGCTGAAGCGAAATGGGAGGCTGAGAAAAAGAACGGCGTGCTCGCACCGAAACCGTCGAAGCCCAACGGTGTCTAGGTCGGCTCCGCTTCCAGCTCGACGCTGAGCTTCTCCGACGCCAGCTTCCGGGCCTTGTCCAGAATGCGCGCCTGAGCGGGCTCGTCCTCGACCAGCTTCGTGACGTTGAGCATGACCATGTAGACCGCAAGGATGGCCGTCAGCTCCAGCTCGTCGTGCTCTGCGGGCGTCAGCAACTCCCCGCGCTGGCGCTGTGAGATTTCCAACCCCTTCGCGACGTTCACCCCAACGAGGTCGCGATGGTACTTCGCGGCTGCGCGCTTCCGTTCGATGTACTTCGGTTGCACGAGAACCCTCCGAACGTCACTTAAGTCGGGTGAGCCCGACGAAGACGAGTCCCAAGCGAACTGACATCGTACCGTGCGAGAACAGATGCGTGACCTGCTCGACGCGATAGACGCCGAGCGGCAGTTGGTTCGCGTTGGTGGGCGGGTGACTCCAGTCGATGTACTCGCCTTGTCGAGGAAGCACCGAGTCTCGCAGGTCAAACGTGGTCTCGTTTTCAGCCGTTTCGAACGTGATGTTCATTTGTTGTCTCCTTCAAAGTAGTACCGGGTCGCGGCGATCCGACGCCTTCGCGTTTGCTGCGTTGCCGTGTCGATCGCCTTCCGAAGGTTGGCAATTTGTCGCCGCACGGCAGTCAGATGTGCAGGCACCGCCTCTTGGTTCGAGGCGGCATCCTCCAACAGGTCGAGGATCTTCCTCGCTGAAATCGGAGACAGCTCCACGTTCATGGCGCGCCTCCGATGCGGCGAACCACAGGTCCACCGTCGAACACGAGCTTCATGTCGTCGGGTAGGGTCTGTAGACCGCCCTTCTTGATGTCCGTCGCGCAGCCGACCCACAGCTCTTCGAGTACCTCCAGCGGAAGGCGGCTGTTCCGCCTCTCTTGGTGCAGCTCGGCATCCCAGACCTTCCGCGACATCCGCAACTCAGGCAGCAACTTGCCGTCCAGCCGCAGTTCCTTCCGCCCGCCGAAGCTGCTCTCCAGCGTGCGCAGCCAGACGCGAACCAGATCCGCTCGCACGCACTCCGCGTACTCAATGCTCGTACCGTAGGCGGAGTCCTCACCGCCCGCGACGAAGCACGCTTTCTCGAAAGGCTCGCGCGAACAGCTCAGCTCCAGCGCCTTCAGCAGCGCGCTCTGCTCCTCAGCGCGAGGCGTGCCGACCTCTGGCTTGAAGTGGACCTGCTTGTTCGAGCTGAAGCACTTGCCCGCGTGTCCCGGCAAGAGCGAGCACGAGTACGCGGTCACCGGCAAGAACCCTCCGCAGTACACACGCACGTCGAAGTAGCCGTCCGTGTGAGCGACCAGTCGCGTGCCCTCGCGTGCGCGCGCGAGGAGGAACAGCCGCAAGTCGTGGGCGAGCTTCTGTTCCTCAGGCGTACGGTCGTTGTCGTTCATGCGGTCTTCTTCGCCTTCTTGGCGGGCTTGGCTTCGGACTTCGCCTCAGGCTTAGCCGCGACCTTCGCGTCGAGGCTCGCCTTCAGGGCGGCCATCAAGTCGAGGACCGGGACCATCGCCTTCGTCGGCACCGCAATGGTGATGGGCTCACCCTTCACCTTCTGCTCGATGATGCTGCGCAGCTTCTCTTGGTGCTCATCCTTGTACTTGCCGGGCTCGAAGGCCGAGACCGCCTGCGCTTCGACGAGCTGCGTCGCCAATGCGACCTCAGCGGGAGTCACCTCGGTCTCGCCCAGCGGTACCTCAGCAGGGCTCCGCACTTCGTCGGCGTAGCGGAGCTGCTGCAAGGCCAGCCCGTCCCAGCCCGCGAGGGTCCGCACGACGGCGACGTGCTCGCGCCCGCGCGAGGCGTACCGGACCACCGCCGCGCGCTTGGTCTCGGACAGGGTCACCATGAGCAGCCGGAACGCCCGCTCCGCGCCCTTGTCTGGCCCGAGGAAGTAGAGGGTGTCGAGGTAGAGCGGGTCGATGCTCTCAGCCGGAACGAACTCCGCGATTTCCATCCGCTTGTCCGACTCGGGTTCGAGCGCCTTCAGCTCTTCCTCACTGAAGACGACGTACTGGTCCTTCGCGAACTCGTAGCCCTTGACGATGTTGTCCTTGGTGACGACTTCGCCGGTCTCCGGGTCGTACATCTGCTGCTTCAGGCGGGTCTTCTTCTCCGCGTGGAGCTGGTTGAAGCTGATCTTGGTGCTCGACTCGCTAGCCGAGTAGACCTTCACCGGGATGTTCACCAGACCGAAGGACAGCATGTTCGACTGCATGGAGCGAAGGGCCACGGTGGTTCTCCTTGAGGGTTATGAGGGTGTGATGTTGCGCGCCTCGTGATTGTCAACTCGACCTCAGAACCCCTTCGGCCAGACGTTGTGCGTCGTGTGTTCCTGCATCACTGCGCGGAGCAGCTTCTGCACCTGCGCCCTTGAGACCTTCATCTCGTCAGCCGCCGCGTACATCGCGAGCATCAGCGCGTCGTCACTGCACTGGTGCCGGATGAGGTGTCGGGTGAAGGCGAGGAGGAGCGGGAACGCAATCGCCGGATCATCTCCTCTCGGTCGCGATTGAAAAGCGTGGACGAGCACCCCATCCCGATTCCCATGTCCTGCGTCATCGCCTCGCGTTTGGCGGCGTCGGCGCGCAGGAAGATCCCGCACCGCCACTGAATCCCCACCAGCTCCAAGTACGGGCAACCCTTTTTCGCGTCCCATTCGACACCTTCCTCGCGCATCTGTTGTTGGCTCCAACCGCACGGAGCCTTGCGGCAGCAGTACCCCGAACCGACACACGCGCTCATGCGAGCGCTTCCCACGCCCGAATGAGCGCTGCCAAAACGTTCTCGTGCTGCTCGAAGAATTTCTCCGGGCGAAGCCCGTAGATGTTGAGCTTCGCCCACGTCTCAGGGACGTACTCGCCGACGATTTCAGCGGTCAACGAGAAACGTTCAACGGACGCCAGATCCAAGCCCGCGCTCGTGGGCATTAACGTGTAGTCGTACAAATCGACGCAGAACTGATCCTTGTCGTTGGTCAGACAAGGTCGCTTGGTTTCGATGCGGCGATAAAAGGTTCCAACCTTCGTGTCGTAGACGAGGGGTCGCAAGTTCGGTTGGAACTTGAAGCCGAGGCCCGTCATCTTGGTCTGCACTTCTTCAAGAGTCATAGACCTACGCCTCGCTTGTTTCGCGCGACCAGTGAGTCCGCCTCGGCGAGCGCCTGCTTCTTGGTCTCCGGGTCGTCCGGGTAGAAGTAGAAGCGCGCGACCACCGGCCCGTCACGGTGTCCGACAACCTCATAGAACCGATCGTCTTCGTGGACCGTCCCGTCCGCGTAGTGGTGCGGATGGTTGATGTGGTACGGGCGCGCGGGGCTCACGGCATCTCCCCGAGCAGCGCGAGCGCCGCCTTCACCGCGTCCAGCTCCGACTGCGCCCGCTTCTGGCGACCTTCGAGGTGCCGCTTCAGCGCCGCGTCGGCTTCCGCTTCCGTCAGCGCCGCCACGCAGTTGCCGAGCATCCCGCCGAGCTTCGGCAGCTCGCTGGCGCGAATGCGCCGCAGACCCATCGGCGCGTCACGCTCTTCATTCGACTCCGGAGCGATGAGCATCGACTTCACGCGGCTGTACTGGAGCACCCGCCGCTTGAGGCCCGCCTTGCTGTCGATGGTGAGCGCCATCACGAGGTGGACAGTGACCTTCTCCGACTCGACCTTCTTCTTCGCAGTCATGGCTTCCCGTCCTTCTTGGTCGTACCTTCGATGAGCTTCTCGGCCTTCTTCGTCTCAGGGAAAGTCAGCGGGGGCGGCTTGCCGTTCACTTCGGCCAGCTTCTGGATGCCCGACTCGACGATGGTGCTGTGGACGTAGGCTTCGACCTCGGTCTTCGCCGCGTGGACCACCTTGTCCATGTGCTCGGCGAGCTGCTTCACCATGAACGGAGCGGAGTCCGACATCTTCCGCTGCGCCGTGCTCAGCGCGTCCAGCACCGCCTTGCGCTTCTCCTTCGTGGGCGACTTGTCGTCCACCAGCGCCTTCATCTGGGCCATCGCGTCCTCCATGAACTTCATCGCGTGCCGGGCGTCCTTCTCGATGTCGTCGTGGAAGCGCTCCACCTCCATCTGCTCCGGACAGCTCTCCATCGCCTTGCCGCCGACGTACTGAAGCGTGCAGGGCACCCCGCCGCCCATGCCGACACTCGACACCATGTGAGCCCACTGAGCCTCGGAGAGCGCGACCTCGACCAGCCCGCCGTGGACTCCCCCGAAGTGCCAGTCACGCCCATGCGAGCGCTGGCGCGTCGAGCGGCCAATGCTCAGGGTCATGTAGTGCTGGTGCTTGAAGGGCGACCCGAAGAGCGACGTGTGCCCCGAGACGCGGCTCACCTGCACGAAGCCGTAGGACGGGTGCGTCTCAGGCTCCCACTCTCCGAGCAGTTCAGCGCGCTCGTCCATCTTCGCCTTCCGCTGGACCTCGTAGACGTGGGCCTTTTCCTGCCACTCAGGAGGCAGGTCCACGACCGTGCGCACCTTGGCGAAGTCGATCTTCTTCACGTCGGCCATCTCGTACTCGCCCCGGAAGTAGTGCCCGTGGGAGACACCGCCGTCGGCGTCGATGAAGTCGTAGTTCACCGTGGTCGTGTCCGAGGTCGTTCCGTCACCTCCGACGCGAGTGATGAGCGCAGGCCGGTCCCCCACCGCAATGACATCGCCTTCCTTGAAACGCTGGTCTCGGTCCTGCCATTTTCTAGCCATGCCCTGTCCTATCGGCAGGGATGGGGGTTGTCAACGAACGGCAGGTTCGAGGAACTGGCAGTGCGCGCGGTCGTAGGTCACGAGATCATCGGAGAACTGGACGCGCAGCCGAGTTTTCCCCACCCACGCGACGCGACCGACTCGCCACGGCCACCAGCGGTCGTACACCCGAGTGCCTATTTCGAAGCGCGTCACGACTTGTCCTTGATGGGCTTGAGCCCTGCGCTGGCGAGTAGGTCCCTCGTCGTCTGCCGCACGATGGACCACTGCTCTGAGTTGGCCTTGAAGAGGGCCACAGCCGCCTCGGGAGAGACCCTGTCGTCGAAGACAGCGTGCCACGAGGGGTCGATGACCATCTGCGCCTCAGCCGGTGTGTCCTGAATCTCAAGCAGCTCGGCGCACTTCCGGATGAACTCGAAGTACGGGTGCGGACGACGACCCTTCACCGGGTTGCCGTTCTTGTCTCGCGAAACCAGCGGGACCTCGCGCTTCGGCGGCGGAGGCTTCGGCGGTTCGTGAACGATGTACCCGTGGCAGTCCACGCACGCCCCTGTTTCGCCGCACTCTTCGCAGCGACCGTGAGAGCCTGTGAAGTGGAAGCAGTTCGGGTACTGGACGTGGCACTTCGAGCAGAGAAACATCAGGGCCTCCGGTCCTTGCCGCGACGGATGTCGATGCGCATGGTCTTGCCCTTCCAGCCTTGGTGGTACGACTCGGCCTTGCTGAAGGAGATCTTCATTCGCTCTCCGTTCTGGGGTTGGTCGCCGCCTTCTTCAGCGGAGCACCGCGCGCGGTCATCTCTTCGTGGAACTTCTTGGCCAGCTCCGGGACCGCCTCGTTGCCCGGACTGCCGACTGCGAGAACGATGGTGAACGGCCAGCGCTCGGGCGCGGTGAAGCCGTTGAGCACGAACGCGGAGCCGTTGAGCTTCGCGTACGTCACGAGCTGATCCATCGTCATGTACCGAATCGTTTCCCACGGGTCGCTCATCACCGGTCCTCCTCCTCCTCTTCCGCTTCGTCGGTGTCGAAGTCGTAGTCGTCGTCTTCGGTCTTCTTCTTCTCGGCCTTGCGGCTCGCCTCCAGCGCGGCTGACAGCTTCTTCACCTGAAGCCACGAGAGGCGAATGGCAGCCGCCTCGGTGCGGTGCGAGAAGAAGTAGTCGAAGTACATCTTCAGCGAGAAGACGAAGTCGAACGCCTGCTCAGGCTTCATCTTGTCGAAGTCGAACTTCTTCTCCTTGAGGTACTGGACGAACTTCTTCAAGCCCTCGTCGAAGATGCGGTGGTCGTTGTCCACGCGAATCTTCCAGTCCTCTTCGAGCCAAATCCAAAGCCCGCGCTTACGCCCGTCGTCGGTGAGGAACAGCCGCACGTCGAAGAGGCTGTCCGGGTAGCGCAGCGCCAGCAAGGCATCCTTCGCTTGGTAGTGGCGATCCTTCTTCGCGGTCTTCTTCTCGCCCTTCTTCGGCTCGTGTTGAGGCTCAGGCATCACCTTCACCTGCGTCGTCACCATCACGACGCGCACCACCCCGCGTTCGAGCGAACCTGCCGACCAGCGTTGCGTGTCGATGTTCGCGTACTGGCGTGCCTGCTCAGCCGACAGGAACGTCTTGTAGACCGGCGACTCGTAGTCCGCTTCCGCCTTGGTTTCGTAGACGCGCTGCCACTTGCCGTCGCCCATCTTCTCTTCGAGCTGGTACTGAACGTCCTCGATCACGGTCTTCACGGCTTCACTCCAGTCCAGTCGTAGTCGAACACCCAGTTCACCGGCTTCATGTCGATCTTCACGAGGAAGTCCGTCATCATCGACGCGCCCACCTTGTTGCGGCTGTGAACCACCACCGTCCCCGGACGCGACTTCACCGGCATCTTCTTGATGTAGTAGGCCAAGTCGAGCCCATCGAGTTCCTTCCGGTTCGGGTGAACGTCGAGCCACTCGCGCAAGGTGTGGTCGCCGGGGTCGTGGACATCGAAGTCGAGGAAGAGGAAGTCGGCGCGCTTCTCGCGGAGCAGGTCGATGCCTTCCCGAATCACCTTGGTCTGTACGAGGTCGTGCGAAGGACCGAACCACGTCGCGAACCGGTCCAGCCGCGACTGCTTGTCCTCCAGCACGACGATGCGCTTCCCTACGGCTCGCAGTTCGGGCACCAGAACGTCGAGAATTGGAAGAGGACCACGTTCTTGTTCGACCCGCCGCAGCAGAGACAGACCTTTGAAGTCGAGTTGTTCTCCACCGGGGCCTTTGGCTGCCCGTTTTTCCTCAGCGCGGGCGGCTTCGAGGGCGTGGCCCCAAGCGTGGGCGATTTCGCGGGGCTCTTCGTCGAGGGGGAGGTCAAGTTCCCGGCAGACGGAGGCGAGCTGTTCGAGGAATCCGGGGGAGCGAACGGGAGCCCGTCGTTTCTCACCTCGGTGGGCGTCATCTCCCGTCGGTAGCCGCTGTCGTCGCTTACGTTCTTTGAACGCTTCCCAGTTGCTGACCACGATGCCCCGCTCGTTTTTCTCTCGATTTCCCATGACTTGATCTCCACGATGTTGACCCCGGCAGGCGTCAGAGCCTCGACGTAAACCAGCTTCTTCGCGCCGCCCGAGTCCGTGCCCTTGTAGTAGGCCCCCGGCTTCAAATCCTTGTAGGCGATTCCCATAGTAGCGTAGTAGGAGGAGGGGTAGGGATTGTCAACTCACAGGAGCAACCACATGGGAACGAAGGTCTACGGAGCAAGCGATGACCTCATCGAGTTCGAGGGGGACGTTCACGGCGAGGTTGGCTACTACGCGGCGGACAACGCCAACGAGGAGACCGACGCAACGCTGCTCGTCTTCGACGACGGCACTCAGCTCGCAGTGCGCTACGGGAAGCCGGGGCTGGGCGGGGTGTGGCACATCACGGCGCTCCGCAAAGGTCCCCTGTTCGTGAGCATCGACGTGTGCGAGGACGAGAACGCCGACCCCTACTCGGACGTGGCGCACTTCGCGACCGGCCTGAAGAGCTGCATCGCCGCGAAGAGCTGGGAGCGCGTGAAGTAGTCATGCACACCGAAATCACGAAGATGCCCCGGTGCCGCTGGTGCGACAAGGAGCCGGAGTTTACCCCCACCATCGCGGACACCTCGGTCTGTCAGCATTGCGGAGCGATGCAGAGCCCAGCCCTCAAGCTCAGCGCCCCGGCGGGCAGGAAAACTCTGATGGTCTACCTGAATCCCGACGACGGGCTGTTCGTCGAGGTCGAGAAGCTGGATGGCTCGGTCGCGAGATTTACCTTCAGCCCCGAGCGACTGAAGAAAGCAGGCGTCCTGCACCAGTCGCCTGTGCCGCTCAACGGGAAGAAGCTCGACACCCCGCTGTAGCGCCTACCAGAGGTCGTAGAAGTCGAGGCTGTTGTCCTTCATGAGAAGGCGTGTCCAGTTGGAGAGCTTCTGCTGGATGAAGTTGCGAGGCTCGGTGTCGCTCGCACCCGACTTCGCGTACTTGTTCATCGCAGGCTCGACGAACTTGGTGTACGCGTGGAGCAACACCTTGTTGATGGCCGTCTTGCCACCGGCTGAGGGGTACGTCAGGTTCGTTTCGAGGTAGTCCAGCGCCTTCGCCGCCGCAGCGTTCAGCCCAACCGCCGCCTTCTTCGAGGCCAGCTTGTTGACCTGCGAGACCGTGTAGAGCTGCCAGTCGCTGGCGGAGAAGTTCGGTTTCGGAATCGAGACCGGCTTCGCCTTGAACGTGCCGGGCGGGTGTTGCTTCACGATGGCGTCGAGGTCGTCCGGCTCGTCCGCCTCGGGTTCATCAGGCGGCTCCGCGCCGGGACGGCCCGACGGACCGGGCTCCTTGAGAGCGCTTCCCATCTTCACCGCCTCTGCCGCGTTGTCGCTCGCGTAGAGCACGTACTTCTTCAGCTTGGTCTGGGTGACTTCCAGCCGGTGAAGCAGCTTCGTGAGGTCGCCCGCTTCAGCCGGGGTCATCTCGTGCGTGGCCTTGAGCAGCGTCGGCAACTGCGACTGCGCCGTGGCGAACGCTTTCGAGGCGGCCTTCATCAGCTCGACCTGCTTCGACATCTCGATGGCGGCCACCGAGAGCGTCGTGGCTGCGTTCGTACGCGCGTCGCCGGAGCCTTCATTCAGCAGAGCGTGCATCTCGGTCAGGAGAGTCGTGTTCATGGTGGTGATCTATCACGGCTCATGCAGACGACGCGATTCCTCGTTGATGGCTCCAAGGACCTTATGGAGGCGGTTGAACAGCGTCACGCGCATCGTCTTCCCGAAGCGCGCAGGAGACGGCTGCATCCCCGGAATCGGCTCCAGAATCTTGCAGAGCGTGTCGATTTCTCTGAACTTCAGGAAGTGGAGGTCGCAGTTCTCACCGCCGAACTCGGCGTGGTTCCGCATCCCGTAGAGGAAGCCCCCTTGCACGCCCACGCTCTGACAGTGGCGGTCGTAGTGCTCTGACGCGAGCTTCTGGAGGAACTCCACCTCTGGAAGCGTCATGCGGATCTCGGCGGAGATGTCGTACTGGAACTTGGTCATGGTCGCTTCTTCCCGTTCTTGTCGTAGCCGCCCGGCTTGTCGTAGTCCCCGCGCGCGACCGCGATTTGGTCCGTGATGAAACACTTCACGACGTGGTCGGGGCAGCGGTCCAGCAGGCTCTTCGCTTCGTCGAAGTCCTTCTGCCTCAGCGCCTTCTTCACGAGCGGCATGAAGTACGCCTCGACCTTCTTCGCAAGCGCTTCGTGCTCTCTGAGCGACTTCGTGTAGCTCGCCGTCAGCTCCAGCTCGTCTTCACTGATGAGCGCGTCGATGTTCCACGACCCAAAGAAGCCATCGTCCACCCCCTTGTCCAATCGCACGCCACCTTCGATGTCCGCGATGTGCGCGCGGATGGTGCGAACGCCCTCGTGCAGGTAGCCCTTCACCTTGACCTTCTTCCCGACTGCGAACCTTGAAGGAACGGGACGGATGGATTTCACGGAGTCACCCACAGACGTATTCGAGAGCTGCGTTGTAGACCTGCCGGGCGTCGCGAGCGCACTGCTCGACCGCCTTCTTGAGCGCGTCACGGTCCTCAGGGTTCAGCTCCCCCTTCAAGACCATGCCCTCCACGAGCTGCGCCGTGATGGTGCGGATCCGCTGCTTGTCGTGCTCGGAGTAGCCGTCGCCGAGCTTCATCTTCTCGCGCTTCTCCCAAAGCGGCCCGCTCGGAGCCGCCTTGGGTGTCTTCGTCTTCTTGGACTTCACGGCAGCACCTCGGCCTCTTCCGCCGCCTGCGCCTTCACCGTCGCGTACGCCAGCTCCACCTTGAGCTGCGTGATGCGCTTGGTCAGGTACTCGTCGTCCTCGGTGTACCCACGGTCGTGGCTCTTCTTCAGCTCGTTCTCGTAGGAGTCGATCTGGTGCTGGTGCCCCACGACCTCCGCGAAGTGGGGGCCGATCTTCCGATCGTCCCAGATGACGGGCTGGTCTGCGTACTCCGTCGCGAGCGCTCGCCAAGCCGACGCCACCTCTGCCGGGAACGCGCGCAGCTTCTTGCAGTCCCGGTTCGGGCAGCGAATCATCAGCGAGCCCTTCCGCTCCACGACGAAGAAGGTGTCGAAGCGGCAGTGCGGGCACTTCTGGGCCGCGCCGATGAGCTTCAGCTCGGCGTCTCCGCACGCTCGACGACGAACGCCTTCCGCTTTCGCCTTTCGATGCGCCGCAGCCGCCAGCTCCTTCAGCGCTCGCAGGTCATCCATGTGGCGAGGCTCGGGGAACTCGTCCGAAGGCGGCATCCCTTGGTCGTTGGCGCTGTGCGAGGGGCCGGTGAACTCCGGGCGACCAAGCAGCTTGAAGCAGACCTTGTGGTAGAGGGCGAACTTGCCGTCCATATCGGCCAGCTCCGTGTTGCCCGTGGAGCCGCTCAGGTTGCCGTACCCGTCGTAGCTCCCCGACGCGGTGTCACCGTCTGAGCCCTGCACGACGGCCTTCCCCATCCAGCCGTGGCCCTCTCGAACCGAATGGTCGCAGCCTTTGCAGTCCCAAGAAAAGAAGCCCATGTGCCGCCTCCAGAAAGTGATGCCCGTTATCATCAGCAGGGGTCTCGATTGTCAACCCGTCGAGGCGAGTTGACAACCGCCCGTCCGCCGATATGACCGCCCCATGCCTACCAAGCCGAAGACCGTCGAAGTGGTGGTGTACCGGGTCGGAAAGCCTGCTCGCGTCGAGGCGATTCCGGACACCCTCGAAGCCCAGCAAGCCATCGTCGGCGGGGACATCAAGGACTGCATCCTCGACCACCTCACCGTCATCTACGGAGCGGAGGCGGCGGACACGGGCCAGCCGCCGAACCGGCAGGTTGGCCGCATCTTCGTGCTCGGCAACTTCTTCATCTGCCGCACGGACGAAGAGGGCTGCACCGCGCCGCTCACGAAGAAGGACCGCGCCTTCCTGAAGAAGAACTACGCTCTCTGAGGTGAACATGGCAATCGAAGAGTTCAACAGAAGGGATTTCGAAAGTGCCGTGGCCTTCCTGTTTCACGCTGGGTGGTGTCCACGCGAAGAGCTGGCTCGCGTGGTGGTGACTCGTCTCAGCGAGGACAACACGAAGGGCGCGCGCGACTTCCTTCAGCACGACTGCGGCATCTCGGAAATCGACCTTGAGGGAACGTCCCTCGACGAATTGCTCGACCTCGCCAAGGGGTGGCTTTGCGGAAAGCCGTGGTGAAACTGATGCCTGAGGAAGACCGACGGACACCCAGAGACGCCCGTGGTTCCTGACACCTCACCCACGGTCCCGGTCAGCCGGGGCCGCTCGAACCCCATCTACACCGTCTCGTACTCGTCTCAGGACACGGCCACCGCGACGTGCGACCCGTGGCAGCAAACTCAGACCGCGACGTACTCCGGGTCCACGTACGTCGCGTACGCGAGCCCGCGCGCGGAGGTGGACTACGCGGCTCTGCTCAGGGAGTCCCGTCGGGCTGCGTCGATGGTGCCGCCCCCTCGGGAGAACCGGGCTCGTACGAAGCTCCACGTTCGCGCCAGACACGGTTTCCAGCAGATGTGTCGCTTGCCTTGCTACCGGGGCTCTCGGACGCGCTGAGAGGCGGCCAGAGCCCTCAGAAGGGAACGTCAGCGAAGTCCTCGGTCGGCACCAGCGCCTCGTCCGGGGTCGCGTAGGGACGGGTCGAGACCGTACGGTGGTTGTCGTGGTCTCGGCAGGGACAGGTGGTCGTGAGGTAGATGCACCGGCCCTCGTCGTCCATCTCGTAGAAGATCTCCAAGATGCCGGTGTCCGCGCACTCGCCGCAGTCGATGTCGTCGGTAGCCATGCCCGGTACTGTTCTGGGGTCAGCCGTTGTCAACGCTGGAGCGCTTGGAGTCGCTCGACCAGCTTCTCCGCCTCCTCCGCCGCGAGCTGGAGCGCCTTCACCTGCGAGGCCACCGCCATTGCCATCGTGGGATCGTCCTTGCGCAGCTCGACCTCCAGCGCAGCCAGAGCCGCCTCAGCCTTCCGGCCCTCCGTGACCAGTACGCCAAGAATCGCCCGCACGGTCTTCAGGTCTGAGGTCGCCACCGGGTAGACCTAAAGGATCCTGCCCCGGAAGGCGAATTCTAGGACCCGATGCTCTGTTCCGAAGCCACCGTGGCGAGCGTGCGCTTCATCTTCACGTCCGCTACGCCATCCATCGGAAGCTGCCACGCGCGCTCGAAAGCAAGGACGGCTTGCTGCGACCTCGGCCCAAGGTCCCCGTCGATGTCGCCGCCGTACATCTTCAGCTTCTTCAGCAGAACCTGAAGCTCGCGGTCGTCCGGCAGAAAACTCTGGCCGTACGTCGCCACCATCTTCGCCTCCACGCCCGCGCTCGTCACCACGCTCTTCTCACAGGCAGCCAACCACGGAGCCGCAGCCGCGCCCGTTCCGAAGTGGTTGTAGTGCCAATCCTCGGAGCCGCGCTGGTGGTCCTTGCGGTGGCAGTACCAGCCGTACGACGCCATCATCTCGTCGAACGCCTGCTTGGTCATTCCGAACGACTTGAGACAGGCGTCCGTCGCCACGTCGATGGAGAAGCCGAAGTTGTGCCCCGAGTAGCCGGGAGGCTGCACGCCGGACTTCGTCATCATCGCCTGAAGGCTGGCCTCGGGAGAGCGAAACATGTCGGAGCACCGCAGCTTCTTCCCCGTGCCTGCCTCGACCGCCAAGAAGGCCGGAACCGCGTCAGGGTGGAGCAGAGCCGCGCTCGGCGGGAAGTAGTCCCCCGCAGGTACTCCGCCAATGGGCTTGGTGCCGTAGATTCCCAGCACGCCCGGCACTCGCTTCAGCAGCATCGTCAGCATTCGCGCTCCTCAGTGACCCGCGTCCACCACAGGGGCTTCGGCGCGGTCCAGTTTCGACTTCCCGCTCTTCGGTCCCGGTCCACCCATCGGCCCCGGCCCACCCATCCAGCTCATCGCAGGCGACTTGAGCGTTGCTGGTTTTGACCGAGCCTGCAACATGTCCATGCGCAGCTCGTCAATCTGTTCCGCCTTGTTCTTCATCTCCTTCGTCCGCTTCACCAACGCGTCCATGCGGTCGTTGACCACGTCGAGCTTCATCACCGTCACGTCGTACTCGCGCGCGTCGATCTTGGTTCGAACCCAGTCGGGCCGCTGGCACTCCGAGAGCACGCGAGCGTCCACGGCGTCCATGACTTCAACGCGTAGCTGCGTGCGCTCGTAGATTCCGGCGCACACCCAGACCAAGGTGATGAGACCTGCGAAGAAGACGATCTTCAGCACGAGCCAAATCAGCGGTCTGAACAAGTCATCGAACAACGAGTTCGTCGGGTCAGGCTTCATTCATCGTTTCCTCAGAGCGGCCCGAACGAGCTGAAGAGCAGCTCGTCCTTTCTTGGTGCTGCGAACTTCTCGGTCCGACAGCAGGCCCTCCAGTCTCTTGAGGAGTACCGGGGGCAAGGGGAGGCGGAGAGTACCAGCTTTCCTGCGGATCTCAGCTACACCCCAAGCCGTTGTTTCCTTTGGATCGTCAGCGACCGCATTGCGAATATCGAGCAACCAAATCAGCGCGTCCGACCGTGAATCGCACAACCTACCTACCACCGTGAAAGTCCGTTTCCGCACGCTACCCCCAGATCCAGAGTTCAGCTTCTCCCAGCGCCAGCTACCCGCACACGTCTTCGAGGAATTCCCAAAAGCTGGTTCCCCACTTCTCGGACCACCCGCGTTTTCGCGCGAGGGCTTCCATCCGTCGATACGCCTCTTCCATCTGACCTATCTCGGCGACCTTGCGGAGGGCAACCTCTGCTTTCTCGATTTCGATCTCCGCCGCCGACAGCGCTTCGTCCTCCGAGAGAGGTTTCGTGGTGATGGTTCGCGCGACTTCTAGATCCGTCGGTAGCAGGTTCTCACCCGCACTCGCCAACGACTCGGCGTACAACGACAGCTCGGGGGCCACAGTGGTGAACAGCTCGGCCCATGTCTTCGGAGCGATGGTCAGCGCCCCGTTGAGCGCGATGGAGGGTATCGAGTCGTGAACGATTTTGCGCACGAGTTTTCTCAGGCGCACTGCCTCGTAAACGAGCTTGAGAACCTCGACCATCGAAGCGCACCTCGATCGACTCCTTGTTACGTCATTTCAGGAGCGCGGTGTACTTCGCGAACACGCTCATGAGACTCGGAGGACCTCGGGCAGCACGCTTCGTTCCTTCCCAGACCAGCAAAATGAGGTGCTTCTTCGCTACCCGGTCGAGCAGCTTCTTTCCGTGCCAGCTCGTGAATCCGCCCGGCACAACTTCACGCGCGTGGAAGAACTGAACCCCGGTGGCCTTCGTGAACGCCCCCTCGGGCCGCATCGCCGACCACTCCAAGAGGACGCCGCACTTGTCAGGTCTCTCCTCTTCGCGGAGCAGAGGAAACAGCGCCACCTTCGGGAAAGGCAGCGGTACGTCCTTCGGCTCACCCAGTAGCGTGTGACCTTGCTGAATCGGGAGGAGGACGTTGATCTCGGCGAGCCAGTGGCAACTGTACTCGGCGCACTCCGTCGGACGCGTCGCGTAGACGGAACAGCCCTTCTCACACTGGTTCGGACAGGTCTGGTACTCGGGCTTGCTGATGGTGGGAATGCGCAGCGTCGAGCAGCACGCCGTGCAGCCACCGCATTCGCGGGTCATGCGAAGCTAATATCAACAGGCTAAGCGATTGTCATCCCCAGCTATCGGCGCGGGAAGATGGGAACCTTCTGGCCTTCGGAGAAAATCGCAGAGACCTTCGCGTTGAAAAGGCCGCAGTTGCGAGCGGCGGGAGCGCTCCAGAAACAGGGCTTGCCGTTCTGCTTCTGGTTGCCGCAGGTGCCGAAGCACTCGCCGGGGCGAAGGTTTCCGGGTGCGCCAACGCGCAGGTGAACACAGGGGTGCTCGTTGACGCGAACAGCCTCCTCGGTCCGGGCGTTGCGAGCCTCGGGCGTGGACTGGCTGGCAACCTTCTGGTCAATCCTCGCGTTCAGAGCAGGCATCGAGTCCACCGGCATCGCGGGTCGAGGTGGTGGGCTGAGCGGGTGCGACGCCTTCAGGGTCTGGGCCTGCGGACCTTCCCCGCGCGGAGGCGGCTGGTAGGGAGGCAGCTTGTCCGGGGACTCGAAGAGCATCGCGCGCTTGAGCGCGATGTCCACGTTGGCGGCGACGTTGGACGGAAGCGGGTTCTTCGGGAGCCTCGGAATCGCCACCGCAACCTCCATGCTGACCGGGAGGGTCGGCGCGGGGGCGGGCTCCGTGATGGTTGAGGGTGGGGGCTCGACCGGGGGTGGGGGCTCGACGGGTGCAGGCTCGTCAGGTGAGCCGAGCTTCGCTCGAATCCACTCAGAGAGCGTCACGCCCTTGGCGGCGGCGGCCTCCTTGAATCCTTCCATCTCTTCCGCACCAACCTCTGCGCTGATCTTCGGCTTCTTCGCCACGATGTCTCCCCACCAACTCACTGTTGGCCTTGTTTGGAATCTGCCAGCTCGATGAAGACCCGAGACCCGGCCACTGCTGCGATGCGACCGAACAACGTGCGCAACGACGTGATGGTCACGCCCTGCTTCCCGATGACCTTGCCCCGGTCTTGGGCTGCGGTGTGGACCATGAACATCGAAGCGCCGCCGTCTGCTTGGGCGACTTCGACGCGAACCGCGCCCGGCTCATCCACGAGCGCCTTCACCAGCTCGCGAAGCAGGACCTCCGGGGTGAGGGGTGCGTTCATGGGGACCACGAAGTCGTCGGGGAGGGCTGTCAGGTCGGAGTTCACGGATCGTTTCTCAGATACTCACGTAGCAGAGTGCAGTTGTCGAAGGCAGGGCACTCGGAGCAGACCCGGAAGCGCTTCACCTCTCGGCACTTGTCTACCTTCCGTTCACGCAGGAGCTGCTTGAATTGGTCCGTGCCCTTCGCGTAGCCCTCAAGCTCCAAGAGCTGTTCTAGCTCCGCGACGACACCGAGCTTTTCCATCATCGACTGCTGCGGGCCTGTCGGTTCAACTCGTCGAGCGTGGCGGAGGGCGAATCGACGGTCCGGTTGAAGCAGCTCCGGTGCAGCACCGCCCATTCCTTCTTCTCGACGTTGCGACCCTTCTGCATCTTGCCTGCCGCAATTCGACGGGTTTCATCCCCGTCCACGATGGGCTTTCCGCAGCCACCGCAGCGAACTGTTGCCTCTGGCATGTTGTTGGTCTCCGGCTTCATGGTTGCGGAACCTACGGCGACGGCCCCGAGTTTGCAACCATCTGTCACAAGGGAGGGCGATGGTCAACCTTTGGTCTTGTGGTCGGGAGGGCGGTCCATCTCTCGAAGCTTGTTCATCGCGGCTTGGAGATCCACGAAGCAAGAAGCTCGATGCTTCTCACCTTCCTTGCCGAACATTCCATTCGGATGAAACGTGGGACGCACCGGAGTGCCTTGCCAGTCCCACCACTTCCCTCGCATCTCGAAGAGGTGCTTCTTCTTCCTCAGGAGGGTCTCTGTGGCTGTGAGACCGAGTGCGATGATGACGCGCGGCTGCACGATTCTGAGCTGACCGTGCAGAATTGGCTGGCAGGCATCTATCTCGTCAGCGCTCGGCGCTTGTCCAAGATCCACAGGGCGGCAGCAGACGACGTTGCAGAAGTACGCCCGCTCCGGCTTCAGGCCCATCTTGTCCATCATGCGCTTCAGGAGGTCCCCGCCGTTGCCTCCAAAGGGAACGTTCTCCACCTCCTCGGCGGCGCGAGGGGCTTCGCCGATGAAACAGATGTCCGGTCGGTTGGAGTTCCCCGTGCCGAACACGACTCGCTTCCGGGACTCGTGCAGCTTGCAGTTCTGGCAGGCATAGGCGCGCTCGCGCCACACGCTCAGCGGGGCCTCGCCGCTGGGCTGAATCGCATCCGCAGTGAACAGCGCCTCTTGCTTCATCCAAACCTCATCCGTGAATTGTCAGCTAACACCCTTCGAAAAAGTTCCTCGGTGTGAAGAGGTGTTTGGAGCGGGTCTACGTTGTGGGGTTTTCCGGATTCGGAGAAGGTGGCCGCATCGGCACCTTCGGGTAGGCTGCTTGGATTTGCTCCCGTGACGGTCCGGCCTCCACGTCCGCGATGAACTGGTCTCTCCACTTCACGTAGCCCGCTGACTTGGGCGCGCCCGCGCCGCGCTCCGTCTTCAGTTCCTCCATGAGAAGAAACGCCTTCAGATCCGCCCCGTACCCGGTGACCTGACACGGAACATTGAAGAGCTTGTGATGCTCGCGCGCCTCCCAGTTGCAGAAGAGGACCTTCGCCAGCGGAAGCTCGAAGCAGACGGGCTTGATGTTCGGGAAGTCAGCCTCCACGTACGGCGGCCTCCGATTCTTGATGTGCTCGGAGGTCGCTGCCGGGTCGATGATTCTGAAGACCTGCTTCTCCGCGTCGTACTCGTGGATCTTGTACGAACGGCGGATCTTCCCGTCCGCCTCGTCCTTCCACCACACAATGGAGTAGCTCACGGTGCCTCCTCAAACATGGGTCTCTCCGAAGAGCAGGCACTCCGACTTGTGCCCGCCATCGCGCTCGTCGCCCTCGCAAAGGTCGCAGTTCCACGCAGTCGAATGGCCGGGCCAACTCTCCACGCCGACGTGGTGGACCACATGCGCCGCGAGCTTCTTCAGCGCGTCCGTCCGGACGACGCGAAGCCCGTCCTCTTCGAGACGTGGGAAGAGCTGGTCGCGAACCCAGTGACGGGACGAGCCGCCGCTCGACTCGAAGGCGAGGTCAGCGGCGCGCACCGCCAGCGTGACGGCGGCCAGAATTTCAGGGGGAGCTTCAGGCATGGGTCACCTCCGCAGGTTTCGGTTTCGGGTAGTCGTCCCAGATGGAGTGCCGCTCTTCCTTCGGGCAGCAGTACGCGCACGCCTGCCCGCCGCCGAGCTTCCGCTTGCGCCAGACCGCGTGCCAGCTACAGAGCACTGCGCCGCACTTCTCGCAGAGGAAGCCCGCCCAGCCCTTGCAGCGGACCTGCTTTTCCGTGATGCCGACGCACTGCGCTTTCGGAGTCACTGGAGGATGACCTTGTCCTTCAGGCTCGGGACCGTGCGGTCCTCAGGAGGAGCGCCATCGTTCGCGCGGAGCTTGTCGCCCCAGAAGCACGGGCAGTATTCCTCGACGGGCGGATCCTCGATTTCGTGGCTGCCCCGGTTGGCGCAGCACGCGCAGTCGGCCTCGACCGTGCGGTCGCCGGTCACCTTGCAGGCGTTCTCGCCTTCGAGCACGACGAACTTCGTCGGGTCGCGGGGAGGCGTGAGGGCCTCCTTGAAGATGAGCTTCTCGAAGGTGCGCTGGACCACCGGGCTCTTCAGGCGCGCCTTGATGTTGGAGAAGATCTCCTCAGCAGAGACCTCGCCTGTGAGCTTCAGCGCCTGCACCGCGTGCGTCGGAACGTGCTTCGCGTCGCGCGCCACGCAGAGCAGGTACATCGTCAGCTCGGGAGCCCAGCCCTCCTTGAGCGGCTGGATGCAGCACTCGCTGTAGAGCTTCCCCGACTTGCAGGGGCAGGGGTCCGTCACCAACAGCCGCTTCACGTCATCGACCATGTCACTTCTCCTTCAGGGCCTTCGCGACCAGTTTCTCGAACGAGAAGGTCTTCTTGGGCTCAGGTTTCCGGTTCGGGTTTCGGTGCTGCTTGTACAGCTCCAACATCTTCTTCACGTCCTCGGGGTCCTTGAAGCGCTGACGACCGCGCTCCAAGTCGCTCAGCTCGGAGGGCCGCAGACCAAGCAGCTCGCCGCCAGTTCCGAAAGTCAGGTCGGTGGTCTTCCGCGCCTGCCGCAGGGCCTCGCCCGCCGCCACGTCCTGCTCGGAGTAGACCGGCAGGTTCACGAACTTCCATTCGTGGGGCTTGTCGCCCTTGTTCAGGTGGCAGAAGGACTCGCGCTCGCCCACCGGTTCGTTGGGGACGAGTTTTCCGACGGGTTGGCGCTTCGCGGACTTGGACTTGGGCATTGGGTTAATGCTTCAGGGGTGGGACTTCATCGAGGTGACTGGCGTGGGCTTCAGCTTCGTGGCGGACGCGCATCATCATGTGGCGCAGCCCGTGGAGGAACTTCTCCAGCGGTACTGGGGCGCGGCACGTCGGGTCTTCGCAGCCCTTGCGATGGCCGGTGACGGCCTCCTCCAGACCCAGATGCTGGGCCTGCTGCATGGAGTGAAAGACCGACGTGGGGTTGACGCCGAAGTTGATGACGGCGACGCCGCTCTGGAAGCCCGCGCGCCCGGCGTAGCCGTCGGCGAGGAAGCGCAGGAGGTCGAGAGCCGCCGCCTGCGCCTGCTCCTCTTCCTCGGGCAGCGCCGTGGCGGCCTTCTCAATCAGCTCGGAGATGAGGTCGTCCGACCTTTCGAGGAGAGCGACCAGTTCTTCGAAGGGAGCGCCGTAGTGGGCCTTCAGGCTCTGCACCAGCTTCACCGCGTGCTCCGCGCGCTCGTCACTCATCGGTCGCCTCTCTGTGGGGAAATGTAGGACAACCCTGCCAGACCTTCCCAGTTTCTGGCTCGGAGGGTGATCGCCAGATGATCAACACCAGCCGATTTCCGAAGCGGAAGGCTAGCGGTGGCGGGAGTTTGCGAGGCGGGGAGGTTGATCACTTGAGAGTCTCCGCAGCCCACATCTTCCGCTTGCTCCACGGAGCCACGAGGCCACCTTTGTCCCCCGCTCGCCGTCTCTTTGGGTGGAAGCGCTCGCGCTTCGCGCACTGCCGACACGACAGCTTGTCGCCGAGGCCATCCATCGAAACGCCAGCGGTGTTACCGCAAAGTGTTCGGAGACCGACGATGTTGACCTGCCGGTTCCGTGATTCCACTTCGGTCAGGTGAACGTCGTTTCCGAACTTGGTCATCACTCGCATGTAGAAGCGCTCGGACGTGAGCTGCATCTCCGGCGCTGAAGTCCAGAGGTCGCCGCGCTGCTCCGCGAACCCGAGCTTCACCAGCTTCTCCATGACGCGCAGAAGGGTGGGCTCTTGGTTGTCGGGGAACTCCGAACAGAGGTCGCGCGGGGACGGCATCTCTTCTCGGAAGTTCAGCCACGAGAGCACGTTCAACTCCAGCCGGGTCATGGGGCCTTCTCCGGCAGCGAGTAGTCGGTGAACCACAGGCTGGCGAGGTACGCGACCGCCGCCTTCTTGTGCTCGTGCTTCGGCTCGAAGCTCCCCTGAATGCACTGGAGGTGGCGCAGCGCCATCTCGGCGTCGATGCCCTCCACCCTTCCGAACTCCACGCCTGCGAGGCCCGAGAAGAACCACGTCGTCTGGAACTGCCTCCACTTCCGACCGACCGCACTGGAGAGCGAGTCGTCCTTGAACTCGTCGGGGATGGCTTCCCACGGAGGCATCAGCGGCAGCGCACGCGCCGGGAACGCGAGCTGAAGCTGACTCACCGGCACGGGCTTCAGAAGCTTGAGGTCGAGCCGGGGCTCGTTGTCGCTCACCGGGAGGTGGTCCTTCCGCTCCGCAGCCCGCCGACTCTTCCGATTCGCCTTCACCATGAGAGCACCTTGAGAGGGGCGCTGTGCTTTCCCTCGTGTTCGGGTTCGAGCGTGCAGCGCACGCGCTCACCGTGCCCAGATCCACCCCACTCAGCACCACAGAGCTTCGGATGTTCCGCCCGATACTCACGAGTGCTGAGCGCGGTGGCGACCAGCGCCGACAGCGCGCGCGCCTCGTCCGAGCCCGCCGTGTACAGCGACATCACCTTGAGCGCGTCCCTTCCGAAGTCCTTCAACTGCTTCAGAAGCAATCGCGCTTCCTCGCGCGCCGCATCGCGCTCCAGCATGAAGCGCTCGTCGTTCTCCGCCTTGGCCTTCTTGTACGCGTCGCGCTCGTTCTTCAGAAGCTCGATGGAGGACCACACGTCCGCGTACCCGGCCTCGCGCGGGCCGACCATCTCCGCCAAGTCTTGGAACCCCTTCTCCGCCGCCTTGAGCTGGTGTTCGACCTGCTCCGCGTAGACGGTCATCTTCGCGAGCATTGCTTTCGCGGTTTCAAGATCCAACGGCGCACCTGCGAGCTGTGCCGCCGTGGGCTGCTGAATCTCGCGCGCCGACTGCGGAAGTCCTACCAGCCGGTCGATGATTTTCTGCTTGGTGGTCGGTTCCTTCGGAGGGGCACCGCCGTGACCCGCCGGACGCAGATCCGCCGCCGCAGCGTGGCGCAGCGCGTCCGCACCAGTCATGGTGCCCGGCTGTCGCTCAGTCTCTTTGCCGCAGGTCTCGCACCGGAAAATCCACTCCCGCTTGCCGGGCACCTCTGCACCGGTCGCATCGGTCTCGACCGTCACATTGATGCTCGGCATCCACGGTTTGGGGTGAGCGCAGCGGGTCTCGGACATGGGGCTCTCTTAAACGCAAGGGATAGCGATAGTCAATCGCTTACGGCTTTGTGGCGAGCAGCGCAGACAGCATCCGGGGCTCCAGCTTCAGAAGTTCTTCGCGCGAATCCGGGGAAACGCTGGGAGACCGGCTGAGCACGGCGACGAAGGGAGCCAGCGCCATCAGCACTTCACGCACTTCCAGCAGCGCGTCCAGCTTCGCCCGCAGCTTGTCGTAGTCGTCGAGCCGTTGGTGGGTTGCGACCGAGGGCAGGGACGCGAGCCACGCGTACTCCAGCTCGTCGATGAGCTTGTGCTCGATGAACAGCTCCGAGCGGCAGACGCGCAGCAGGTCCAGCATCCGTTGGTTCTCGATTGGTTTGTTCGACATGTCAGCGCCTCGCGTACATCGCACGCTCCACTGCTTTGTTTGAAAACCGAAAATTCCGAGGGCTCCGGGTGGATCAATCGCGCTCGTCGCACTCGGGGTAGTGCTGACAGGGGTCCTTGCAGCAGTTGTCGCAGACCGGCAGCTTGACGTGCCCTGCGTTGCTCGTGAGGTACTTGCACCACGGCTTGTGGGGGTCCTTCAGGTTGTAGAGGTTGCACGATGGACAGAGGGATTTGTCGTCGTGGTTGAAGTTCTCAGGACGCGTGGGCTTTGAGATCCGCTCGACCTCCGCCGCCTTCTCCACGAAGCCGGGAAAGGCGTTCGTGATTTGAAGCGGGACGTAGGGTGCCCAGATGTGCCCGGCCTTCATTGCTTCGCGCAGCTCCTCTTCCGTCGGAGGTCGCCCGGCCCACGGAATCGCGAAGGGGCTCCCGGCCAGAGGGTTCTCGACGTGGTTCCGCTCGAAGAGCCGGTTCAGCTCGTTCGCAAGCCGCTCCCGCACCTCCGGGGGTCCATCAGGGGTGGCCTCGTGCGCGGAGGGCGTGAAGCGGGCCGCGAACTCAGCCACGTTCCGCTCGGCCTCCATCAGCAGGGTGAGCTGGGACAGGGTCAACCCGGTCTTGAGGGCGAGCTTCTGGAGCCGCCTCAGGGCGAAGCCGGTGCTCAGGACGCCTCCGAGTAGCTCCGCGACGCTTTCAGAGGCTGGCGGGCCTTCTGGGGGCCTTGGGAGGGCTGATTCGGGGGCCTCTGGGATGGGATTCGCCGACACCTTGGCCACCTCGGGCGCACGGAGGGCCTCGTTGGCGTCCGTCACAGGCTCTCCACGCTCCTCCGGAGGGGTTGGAGCGACAACAGCCGACGTGACCGACCGCACCGCCCGCACGACCGCAGCGACCGGCTGCTCTTTCGGCTCCTCCGCAGGGGGCAGGGTCAGGGTGGTCAGCTTGCAGGTCGGGCAGAAGAAGGTCCGGGTCCACGGGTCGAAGTTGGTGGGCTCGAAGGGCAGGTCGCAGAGGGGGCAGCACCAGTGACGCGTGGGGAGGGCAGCCTCGGCTCGGGCCACGTCCTTCTCGTGCAGCTCCGCGAAGAACTGGCGGGTGCTCGCGCAGATGTCCTTGGGGCAGGTCTCCATCAGCCCCGCGTGGTCCGCGTGGTAGGCGCGATGCACCGTCTGCATCAGCCACCGAATCATCTCGTGGGAGTCGGTCATTCGGGCTTTGTATCGGCAGCCCTGCGGTTGTCCACACGCTCCGCTTCGTCCCCCAGTCCAGCGTCCTCTCGCGCTCCCCGCTCAGGGCAACGTCGGCAGCGTCAGCACCACTCCCACCGTGCTCCCAAGATCCATGTGGGGAGTTTGCCTACATCTATTCC
>Ga0315283_10000057_pt1 | contig 60728 bp, 41 predicted proteins | sample YL17G09_0_MG_FD_204541 | JGI IMG/M metagenome (GOLD analysis project Ga0315283, IMG submission 204541) | Sediment microbial communities from Yellowstone Lake, YNP, Wyoming, USA - YL17G09_0 | ecosystem: Environmental > Aquatic > Freshwater > Lake > Sediment | place: USA: Wyoming | collected...
TGCGGAGTCCGGCCCCCGCAACTCCGCTCCGCCGGGCCGTCTCGGCCCTCCGTCGAGTCGGGTGGTGGCTGGTCGCCATCTCCGCACTTGCGGGCGCTCTGATGGTGACCAACCTGGCCTGGCTGCGCACGCCCACGAGGCTGGCCTACACCGTCTTCGACCTGGGCATCACGATTACGGCGCTGATCCTCTCAATGCTGCTGCTGCTGCGGATGATCGAGAGCTCCCAGCCGGACGACGCCCATGCGTGGCCAGCAACTAAGCATCAAGACCGTCCGTAATCGAAACTGAGGCCGGCGCGAGGGTTCAGCGTCCTCTCACTTGGTTGCTTGTTAGGGACGGTGGAATCCACCCGTCGCGCTGAACGCGGCCCCGGCATAGCGGGCCTCGGCGCCGAGCGCCTCCTCGATGCGGAGGAGTTGGTTGTACTTCGCAACGCGCTCCCCACGGCAAGGGGCACCGGTCTTGATCTGCCCCGCGCTCGTGGCTACGACCAAGTCAGCGATGAAGTCGTCGGAGGTCTCCCCGGAGCGGTGGCTGACCACCAGCGTGTACCCCGCGGCCCGGGAGGTCTTCATGGCCTCGAGCGTCTCCGTGACCGTGCCAATCTGATTCAGCTTGATCAGCGTCGCGTTGGCGACGCCCTCCTGGATGGCGCGGCGGATGATCTCGGGGTTGGTCACGAAGATGTCGTCGCCGACCAACTGGATTCGCTTGCCGAGACGGTTGGTGAGGGTCTTCCAGCCCGGCCAGTCCTGCTCGGCAAGGCCGTCTTCGATGGACCAGATCGGGAACTGCCGCACCCAGCCCTCCCAGAACGCGACCATCTGGTCGGGGGACAGCCGGCTGCCATCGGACTTCTTGAGCACGTAAGCGCCATCCTCGAAGAACTCGCTGGCCGCCGGATCGAGAGCGATGACAGCATCGGTGCCTGCCTTGAGCCCCGCCTTCTCGATGGCCTTGAGGATGACCTCGATGGCTTCCACGTTGGCCTTGAGGTTGGGTGCAAATCCTCCCTCGTCGCCAATCGCGGTCGAGTAGCCCTTGGTCTTGAGGGTCGCTTTGAGCGCCTGATAGACCTCCGCCCCCATTCGCAGGGCCTCGCGGAACGACGGCGCCCCTACCGGCGCAAGCATGAACTCCTGGAAGTCGACGCTGTTGTCTGCATGCGCGCCGCCGTTGAGGATGTTGAACATCGGCACCGGGAGGAGCGTCCCGGGGTCCCGGGCCAGGCGGGCGAGATGCCGATGGAGCGGCACGCCGGCCGCGAGGGCCGCGGCACGGGCAGCGGCCATGGACACGCCGAGGATGGCGTTCGCGCCGAGCCGTTCCTTGCTCTCGGTCCCATCGAGGGCGCACAGCTTGTCGTCGAGATCCGTCTGGGCGGCGGCGTCCATGCCGCTCACCGCCGGTGCGATGACCTCGTTGACGTTGCGGACCGCCTTCAGCACACCCTTCCCACCAAAGCGAGCCTTGTCTCCGTCGCGCAGCTCCAGCGCCTCACGGGTCCCGGTGGACGCTCCCGACGGCACCGCTGAGCGGCCGACGATGCCGCCCTCGAGCTCCACGTCGACTTCGACTGTGGGGTTGCCTCTCGAATCAAGGATCTCCCTCGCCTTGACGCTCACAATCTTGCTCACGGTTCCCTCCCTATGGTTACTGCCAGACACGGTCACATGCTCTCTTCTTCGCGAGCCAGTACCTCTTCCTGTTCGGGCGGCGAGAGCCTCGGGGCGAACCAGCGCTGGGCGATCACCGTCGGCACGACCGCCGAGGCGATAACCACGCTGATGAGGATCGAGAACTGGACCTGGTCGATCAGGCCGGCCTGGAGCCCATAGAGGGACGCGATCGTCCCGAAGGTCAGGCCGGTGCTCATCAGGAGCGTGGTGTAGGTCGCCGCCCCGGGCATGTGGAGCCGCGCCAGCGGGAAGACTCCCGCCGACTTGGCGATGAGCTTCACTGCGAAGAACCCGAGCAGCACCCAGACTTGCGGACCGAGGGCGCCGAGGGACACGTTCATCCCGCCCCGGATGAAGAAGAAGGGCGTGACCGCACCGAAGGCCACGACCCGGAGCTTGTGCTGCAGGTCACGACGACGGTGGAACATGGGGGCGAGAACGAGTCCGAGGACGAAGACCGGAAGCACGGCGTGGCTCTTTCCCACGCTCGCCAGGAACATGATGCCGAAGAGCACGGCGAAGAGGAGCTTGATCTCGGGCTCGATCACCCGCGGGCCGTAGCGCTCGAAGGCGCGCGGAAGCACGAACGGCGCGACTAGGATGATGAGCGCCGAAGCCCCGAAGAAGACGGCCGTTGCCCAGCTGAAGTCCACGAACAGAAGCGACAAGGCGAGAGCGGTGCCGATGTCGGTGACGAAGGTCGCCGCCATGATGAGCTTGCCGAGTTCGGTCGCGTTGAGCCCCGTCTCCACGAGGACCGCGTACACGACCGCCAGGGAGGTGGTCGAGAGCGCCACGCCGGCGATCAGGGATGCCCTGGGTGTCCAATGGGCCACGAAGGCGGCAAACGCCGCTGCAGCCAGGAACGGGAAGAGGAACGAGGCGCCACCCAGCATCAGGCTCGGCTTGAGCTTCGCTCTCAGCAGCCCCGGATCCACTTCGGCGCCGGCCAGGAAGGTCAGCAGGATGCCACCGAACGAGGCGAGGTAGTCGAGCCAGGGAGCCCCATGGATGCCGAAGACGTTGCCGGCGACCACGCCGGCCATGATCTCCACGATTGCCACCGAAACGGCCCATTCGACGGCGATCACGCTGGCAAGACAAACGAGCCCGGCGATCAGCGCTGCCACGGCAAGCGGCGTCATTCCCCCTCCTCCTCAGGGCGAGAGCGGTGGTGAGAATGAAACGACTCCCACCGGTTGGGATGCGGTAGGAGTCATCAGCCCCCGTGAGGGGCGGTTCGTGGCGGAACTCCATCGCCGAATGGCTGTGGGGTGAAGCTAGGGTGGGGCCGGAACCCCGTCAAGTCGTCCGCCCGCCGGGGAGTGTCCGACTTCGGGCCCGATGGCCGTCCATTGACGGCTCCTCGCATGGCCGCTACGATGCATGCAGACATCGGCGATGAAGCTCGCCGTAACCACCCGGCCCCGGGTTGATGGCTTCTACCCCCAGGTAGAGGCCATTTCTGCTTATGACCCAGATTCTCGGCACGACCCACCAACGGCTCCAAGGCATCCTCGCTAGGCTGCGCGCTCTCGCCGGCCCGAGCGAGGGCCAGCAAGTGCTGTCCGATCTCGAGGCAGCTGACCGCCGGCTGAGCGAGGCGGTCTTCAAGCTGGTCGTGCTGGGCGAGTACAAGCGGGGCAAGACGACGCTCGTCAACGCCCTGCTCGGGGCCCCAGCCCTTCCGATGGCCGTCGTCCCACTCACCTCCATCGTGACCGAGGTCCAGCACGGCGCCATGCCCGAGGCTCGTATCGAGTTCTTGAGTGGCGAGTCACGGTCTGTGGCCTTCGACGATCTCCCTGCCTACGTGACGGAACCTGAGAACCCGCAGAACCGGAAGGGCGTCCGCCGGGCGATTGTGCGCCACCCCGCTCCCCTGCTGAGCGAGGGAGTGACCATCGTGGACACGCCCGGTATCGGGTCGGTGTTCGAGCACAACTCGGAGGTCACGTACCAGTTCCTCGAGGAGTCCGACGCGGTGGTGATCGTGCTGGCCGCAGACCAGCCCCTAAGCGCTGAGGAACGCAGGCTGTTGCGGGCGCTCAATGGAATCACCGAGCGGATCCTCTTTGCCGTCAACCGCGTGGATGTTCTCACGCCGGACGAGACGGAGGCCTCGCTCCGGTTCATCCGAGAAACGCTCGCGACGCTGGAGGAAAGGCCGCCGGAGTCCGTCCATCCTCTTTCCGCCCGCCAGGCCCTCGAAGCGAGGGTGCAGCACCAACCTCCGCCTGACGACTTCGTGCGGTTTGAGACCGCCCTCCATCGCGTGCTGATCGAGCGCAAGTCGGAGATTCTGACGGAGCGCGCGGAGAGGCTGGCGCGCAAGGCAACCGATCTGCTCGCGCTACGTCTGGAGTCGGAACGGCAAACGCTGCAGATGGCACAGGGAGAGCTGGGCTACGCCATCTGCCAGTTTCACGCCTCTACCCCCGCGATCGAACATAAGCTGGAGGAGTCTGGGCTCCTGCTCAAGCACCGGGTCGAGAACATCCCCAAAGTCGAGCTGCGACAAGTTGCGGACGACACCCGTGCCCGTATCATGGCCGCGCTCTGGCCGAAGGTGGAGACGACTGTCCGATCCGCCCACGACCGTGCCCCACGGGAAGTCGTCCGACAACTCTCAGGTGAGGTCGGCAAGTGGGTGGTCGAGGAGCTCAAGGCCTACTACCCCGCCACCGAGAGGCACGCCCTGCGGAGTCTCGCGGCCGCCCTCGAAGAACATGCCGAACGGGTGCAGGCGGCCGTGGGCGAGGTCGTGACGCTGGCGAACGAGCTCTTGGGCATGCAGGCAGCGGTGCCGCGGGTTATCCCTCCCACGCTGGACCGCCCGCGCTTCTACTTAAAGGAGTGGGATTACTCGGGAGGTCAACTCCGGGGGTCCGCCTGGAGGCTATGGCTCCCGCGGCGCTGGGCGGAGCCCTGCGCCCTGACGGAACTGCGCGAGTTGCTCGAGCGGCGCGTCAACCAGAACCTGGAGGCGGTGCGCTACGACTGGGTCCTCCGGCTCGACGATGCGGTGCGGCGATTTCAGGTGTCCGCTCGTGAGCAGCTTGCCGCGATCATTGCCGTCATCCGCGAGGCCATGGATCGGGCTCGGACGTTGAGCGCGGACGGCACGTCCCAAGCCCGCCTTGCCGAGCTTGACCAGCAGATGCAGCAGGTGACACAGATTCGTGGCGAGTTGGCCGTGGACTTCGAAGTCGAGCCGCCCGCGGGACGCCCCGCCTCGATGTGACCTTCGGAACGTGCGCGTCGGCTTGGTCCTGTGGGTGCCCTTCAGCGTCCTGGCAGCCGTCATGGCCTACCTCATCACCTACGAGGAGTACCGGCGGCACTTCCCAGATCGCCGGCGGGCCGTGGTCAAGTCGGCGAAGACGGCCGCCGTGACGCTGATCTTCTTCCTCCTCGCTGGACTGGCAGTGAGCCCTTTGCTGGCCTGGCTGGGTCAGTAGGTCGCTGTACCGCCGCTCTGAAGGGCGTTTCGAGGGGTCTCTGCGCGCCGTGGTTACGTGCGACGACCTCCCGGGCGTCTACTCTCGGGTGTCTCAGACCCCTTGTCGTATCTAGGCGTGAATCCAACCCCGTCGCCCCGCGTAGGCCAACAACGTCCCAGCCACGAGGCCCACAACATATCCATTCGGAAGGCCGATCACTGAGGCAGCCACGAGGAGCGCAATCCACAGCTGGCTACGCTCGGAAGCGACATCGGCAACGAGCAGCATCAGGCTCACGGCTTCGAAAAGCAGGACCACGCCAAGTACGGGCATCGGGAAGATGCGAACCACAGTTGCGAACCCGGGCGCAAGAATGAGCCCAAGGACAACGTACATCGCTCCGTAGAGCACGGGCGCACCGGCAGTACGGGCGCCGAAAGCATGGAAGCCGGCGAGTCCGCCGCAGCCGTGACAGACCGGGATGCCTCCAAAGATCGGCCCGATGACATTCATCACGCCGAAGGTGAAGCCGATCTTGCGCACGCCCACGGCGCGCTCAGGAAAGAGATCCTGGGTAGCCTGGCTCGTGGCCAGAACCGAGTTGCCCAGAGACAGCGCTATTTGGGGCAGCGCCAAGAGCAAGGCTCCACGCGCAAGATCACTTGTCGTCGGCACCATGAGCTTCGGCAAGCCAAGCCCAATCAGACCGCTCCACGGGGAGGAGTGGAAGCTGAAGAAGAGCGCGTAGAGGCCGCCAAGGCCGATGACCACCAGTGGCGCGGGCACGCGGCGTTGCCGACGCAACAGGAGCAACGCGGCCACGGCAAGTGCAGCCAGCACGTAGCCCCTGCCCCCGTCGGCCTTTATGTAGTCCCCGAGGGCAAGGCGAGCCAGTGTCAGGCCCAGGCCCAACTGGATGCCGCGCACGACCGACCGGGGGACCACTCTGGCGATCCAATCGAGCGAGCGCGTCGCCGCGAGCAGGATCATCGCGACACCTATGACAAGCCCGCCACCCGCGAGCGTGCCGGGTGAGAGTCGCTGCGCCAGCATGATCGTCGCCATCGCCTTGAGGGGCTGCACGGGCATGGGGATCCCGTAGATGAGCCCCGTCGCGATCTGGAGCACCCCGAACACGATGCAGACGCTCGCTGGGTCGAGACCGCAGAACGCGATAAGCCCGACGATGAGCGGCAGATCCGTACCGATGTCACCGAACGCGCCGGCGAGTTCATGACGGTCGAAGCGGATTCGCTGAGGCCCGATGCGGCGCACCATGCGGAACAGGCTATCACGGGAGCGGCGGTCACGGCTGCAAACCGGCTCGTCTCGTGCTGGTGCCAAGTTCCGGACTGCGCGCTTGTGGGCGGGGGGCTCGTCCGCCCCTCAGGAGGTGCTTATGCGCCGCAGTCGCCACGCAAGGAGCGGCGGTGTCACGAGCGTGGTGAGCGCCACCATGGCCACGACCGCCGAGAAGATCGCGTCATCTACGACCCGCTCGCCCGCGATCGTGAGCGTCGCGCCGATCCCAGCGAAGATGAGCCCCACCTCGCCGCGCGGGATCATCCCCAAGCCGACTGCCATGCGGTCGGCGCCCCGCTCGAGTACGCCAAGCGCACACGCCTGCTTGGCCACCACCGCGGCCGCGGTCAGCGCCGCGGCGAAGCCCAGCACGCCGGGCGCTCCAAACACCGAGAGATCTACCCGCATCCCCATCAGGACAAAGAACACGGGTACGAAGAACGTCGTGATGGGTTCCAGCAGCTCCGGGACGGCCCGCCTTGCGTGATCGCGTTCGCGCAGATCCTGGTAGTGAACCTCGTCAAGAATGAGACCGGCGGCGAAGGCGCCGACGATTGGGGCGAGACCCATGAAGCTTGCCAGGTAGGCGAGGCCGAAACAGAAGCCCAGTGCCCCCGTGAGGAGTAGCCCCTCGCCTGTGAGTCGCGCAGCCAGCTTGAAGACGCGGGCGGAGAACCACCGGCCGACCAGGATCGCCCCCGCCAGGAATACCGCGGCCTTCGCGACGATCCATACGACGGTAGTGGCATGGAATGCCTGCCCCGCATCGGCTGCCTTGATCACGCCCGCGACGACGGCGAGCACGATCAGGCCGAGCACGTCGTCGACGACGGCCGCACCCAGGATGATGCGCCCCTCCTTGCTGTCCGTGCGCCCGAGGTCCGCGAGGACTCGTGCGGTGATCCCGACGCTGGTGGCACAGAGCGTGGCCCCCACGAACCAGTGGCTGAGCGGATTGTGTCCCGGGTAGAACCAGGCGGAACAAGCGAAGCCGAGACCGATGGGCGCCATGACACCGATGACAGCCACGAGAAGCGAGGACCCGCCGACAGCTGCCATCTTCCCGACATCGGACTCGAGACCCGCGTCGAAGAGCAGAAAGAGGACGCCGATCTGGGCCAGTAGATCGATCGCGGCGAGTTCCCGTATCGGTTCCAGGCCATGGAAGCCGAGGAGACCGAGATTGCCGAGAACGACGCCGACGACCAACTCCCCCAACACGGCCGGCTGGCCCAGCCGGGCAACGAGCACACCGCCAAGCTTCGCCCCTAATAGAATCAAGACCAGCGCTGCCAAGACCGGCGGCAGGTCGGCACCATGGGGTTGGGCGGCCGCATGCGCGACTCCCGAGGCCAGCACGGTCCCGAGAAGGACCGGCAACGCGAGGTGGCTCCTGGTTGCTCTGAGTCTCATGGTCGCGCAGTAGTAGCGCAATCTGACGGAGTCGTCGAGCATTCCCCATCTTGTCCGCCGACCGAGGGCTTCTGAGGTAGGGAGCCGCGCGGGACGACTTCGACGCAGGAGGCCTGCTGTCCTATGCTTGCCTGGCATCAGGTCTCGGCCTGCGGGTAGATCGGTTCGCCCCGGTCTTCGTGTCGCGTAACGCCCATGAGGGAAAGCGACTTCTCTGGAGACTGCCTGTGAAGCTTGGGTTCAAGTTCGCCGTCTTGCTGGTCCTGCCACTGGTCGTGCTCACGCTGGCCTTCGGGTACGCCTACCAGCAACGCAGCCAGGCGCTCCTGCGCGACGAGTTGACGAAGGAAGGCCGGGCAATCGCGCTCGTGGTCCAGACGGCGGCAGAGGACTACCTGCGAGACCGGCAGCCGGCGGACCTGCGCAAGTTGGTCGATCAGATCACCGGCTACGAGCGGGTATTGGGACTGCGGATCTTCGGCCCCGACGGTCAGCTGACCTACCAGTCGTCGACACTCACCCCGTACCCGTTCGGCGCTGAGGAGTTGTTGCAGCAAGTCCTCCGGGAACGCAAACCGGCCGAGATGCGACGGGAAGTGGGCGGCCAGTCGGTCCTCGGGTTCCTGTTCCCGCTCTCCGGCCGGGGCGGTCGTCTTCTGGGCGCGGGTCAAGTCCTTCAGCTCGAGTCCTACATGGAGGCCGACGCGCGCGCCAACCGGGACTTCTTCCTGGCCCTCACCCTGGCCATGGTCCTCGCGACCGTGACCATCATTCTGCTCGTCACACGGTTCAGCATGGCGCGCCCAATCGCGGAACTGGAGCGGAGTTTCCGCCAGGTGGGCGGCGGCGACCTGCCGGCGCGCGTGCCTGTCCGTGGCGACGACGAGCTGGGCCGCCTGGCACTCGAGTTCAACCGCATGTGCGAGCGGCTGGAGTCGGCGCATCGCTCGCTGGTGAGCGAGCAGAGGAGACGCCAGCAGGTCGAGGACCGGCTGCGGAACGCCCAGCGTCTGGCGGGGCTCGGCCGGCTCGCTGCAGGGCTCGCGCACGAGATCGGCACCCCGCTCAACGTCATCAGCGGCCGCACGGATGTGCTCCTGCGCCACCTGGCCAGCGACGAGCGGTCCACCCGCAACCTGAAGGCCATATCCACCCAGAGCGAGCGGATCGTGCGAATCGTTCGCGATATGCTCGACTTCGCCCGCATGAAGACCCCGCGCCGCATGCCGACGTCAGTGGCCGAACTGGTCCACACCGTCGTCGATCTCTCGCGTGGCGAGCTCGAGCGTTGCGGCGTGGCGGTGCAGATCGAGATCCCAGAGGAGCTGCCAGCGGTCATCGCCGACGCCGACCAACTCCAGCAAGTCTTCATGAACCTCGTCGTGAATGCCCGGGATGCGATGACCAGCGGCGGGACTCTCCTGATCACGGCCGTGGACCAGAGTCTCCCCCACCCGGAACGCGGTGGCGTGACCCGCCGACACGCCGTGGTCAGCTTCGAGGACACGGGAGCGGGGATCCCCGAGGAACACCGCGAACGCGTCTTTGACCCCTTCTTCACGACCAAGGAGCCGGGCAAGGGCATGGGACTGGGCCTCGCCGTATCGTATGGCATCGTCGAGGAACACGGAGGCTGGTTCGACCTCGAGAGTCATCCAGGGCAGGGGACCCGGGTCACGGTCTACCTTCCCATCGAAGGGGAGCCGATGGACGAAGGTCCCACGCAGAGCGAGGTGGTCTGATGGCGAAGGCTCATGTCCTGGTGGTCGAGGACGACGTCGAGATGCTCTCCCTGCTCCACGATGAACTGGGCGAGGCGGGGTTCGACGTGCACGCAGTGTCCAGTGCCCAGGAAGCCCTCGAACACGTCCGCGTGCGCGCCGTGGATGCCGTCGTCACCGACCTGGTGATGCCCGGGATGAGGGGTGACGAGCTGCTGCGTCAGCTCCGGGCTGCCGCCCCCGGTGTTCCGGTCGTGATCATGACGGCGTTCGGGAGCATCGAGTCAGCGGTCGCGGCGATGCGGGAAGGGGCCTATCACTACATCACCAAGCCCTTCCGCATCGAGCAGCTGATCGTCACGCTCGAGAACGCACTGGCCGAGAACCGTCTGAGGCAGGACCTGCTTGACCTTGCGGGTGTCGCCCAGGACCGTGCCGGCATCGTGGCGGAGAGCCCGGTGATGAGGCGAACAATGGATCTGGTGGCGCGGGCCGCACCGGCGGACACGCCCGTCCTCATCCTTGGCGAGAGCGGCACGGGCAAGGAGCTGCTGGCGCGGGCGCTGCATGCGGCAGGTCCGAGGCGCGACCGCTCGTTCATGGCCGTGAACTGCTCGGCGATCCCCGAGACCCTGCTCGAGAGCCAGCTATTCGGGCACCGCCGCGGCGCCTTCACCGATGCGAGAGAGGACCGCCGCGGGCTCTTCCAAGAGGCCGAGGGCGGCACGATCCTGCTCGACGAGATCGGCGACATGGCGCTCTCCCTGCAAACCAAGCTGCTCCGCGTGTTGCAGGAGAGGGAGGTCCACCCACTCGGCGCCGCCGCTCCCGTGGCCGTGGACGTGCGGGTGATCGCGGCCACCAACCGGGACCTCGAGGCATTGTGCGCTCAGGGACGTTTCCGGCAGGACCTCTACTACCGGCTCAACGTCATCACCATCCGGATACCACCATTGCGCGAGCGCCCCGAGGACTTGCTCCCGCTGGTCGCCCACTTCCTTGCGAAGCACGGCCAGCGGTTGGGGCGCTCCGAGGTAACCGTGAGCCTCGAGGTGATGGAGTTGTTCCGGCGCCACCCGTGGCCGGGAAACGTGCGCGAGTTGGAAAACGCCATCGAGCGCGCCCTGGTGCTGGGCCAGGACTCGGCGATCCACATCGAGGACCTCCCGGACGACCTGCGGCAGAGCCTTCTGAGCTCCCCAGGCCCTGAGCACGTCCGGCTGTTGGCCGACATGGAGCGGGAACAGATCATCAAGGCTCTCAGGGCTGCGGGAGGCAACAAGACGGCAGCCGCCCGACTCCTGGGGCTCGACCGAAAGACGCTGTACCGGAAGCTCGAGGTCTACGGCATTCAGCCCTCCTAGATTCGATCCTCCGACCGTCCCAAAACGCCACGTTGGGGCAAGACGCTACGGGGCACGGGCCTCTCCTGGGGCGGTCGGGTGCCTGGTGGCAGACCCCATCCCGAGGGTCACATCGCACGGACACCGCTCCCCGCGCGGCATTCCGTCGCTGTCCCATCCCTGGTGCGCGCGGATGTCCCCGTGGGCATGACCCTTGCGGACGAGGTCCCGCGACTTTCACCGACGAGGCGAGCCTGGAACCCGAAGGGTCCATCTTCTTGGTCTCCCCTGAGGTGTTCCGGCAGAGCGAGCGCATCCGAGGCGAGGGTCAGGGGGGGATAGGGTGGACCGGTCGGCGAACCGGAGACCTGCTCCCTAGCACACCCGGCGTGCCGGCCTCCCCCGAGGCGGCACGCCGTCGGTTTCTAGGTCCATGGCGAGGGGGACTCATGGTTCCGACAGACGGTGCGGGGGATCGCGCCGAGGACTCGCCCAGCCAACTCATCGAGCTGGATTGGGATGAGATCTCGGAGCCCGGATGCTACATGCTCGTTTCGTCCGGCCTTCTCGCGAGAATCTACCCGGAAGAAGCACGGGCCAAGCGTCGGGGGATCCGTTCGAGGGCAGTCGCACGCGTGGTCAGACTCTCGGACAATCCCGGGGACCCGCTGCAGACACTGCGGGCAATCGCCGAGCGGAACGGCTATCCGGTGAGGTTCTAGTGGGGCGGCGAGCCCATGCGGTTCATGTACTCAAACCTGTGGAGGTATCCGTGAGGACCCGTTCCCTGTCTATCCTGCTTGCGGTCGGCACAGCGTTGCTGCTCATCCTGGGTGCATCCGGATGTGCGCGAAAGGCCGTGAAGGCCCCACCCACGCCGGCTACCCCCCCGCCCACCACCACCACGCCCCGCGAGACGACCCCGCCAGTCACTCCGACTCCTGCCACCCCGAGCCCGGCAGTCACGTCGGCGGATCTAGTCCCCGCCTTCTTCGATTTCGACTCGTATGCACTCCGCAGCGATGCCCGGGTGGTACTCGACCAGGACGCCAAGCTCCTGCGCGGGCATGCCGAAATGCAGATCACGATCGAGGGACACTGCGACGAGCGCGGCACGGTCGAGTACAACCAGGCGCTGGGCGAGAGACGAGCCCAGGCGGCCCGCGACTACCTAGTTGCGGCCGGCGTCGCCAGCCCGCGGATCCAGGTCGTTTCCTATGGCAAGGAGCGCCCCTTCGACGACGGCCACGATGAAGCCGCGTGGTCGAAGAACCGTCGCGCCCATGTGGTCGTGCGGTAGTCCTGGATGTCCCGCGGAGGCGTCACGGGTACCCATCACGACTGGAAAGGAGTCTGGAAATGAACCGACTGACGTGCGGTGTGCTGGCGTTGATGACGGTGCTACTCCTCCCCGCCTGTGGCACACAGAAGAAGGCAGCGGAGACGTCGATCGCGGCGGCGCAGACAGTCTACGACCAGATCAAGGATCAAGCGATGAAGCTCGCGCCCGATGAGGCAAAGGTGATCGAGGACGCGATCGCCGCCGCGAGGGCGGACGTGAAGAAGGGCGACTTCGAGGCCGCCATCGAGGGAACCAAGGACCTCCCGACGAAGGCGAAGGAGCTGAACGACGGGCTGCCCGCCAAGGCGGCGGAATTGAAGACGGCCTGGGCTAGCCTGAATGCGGTCCTCCCGGGTGCGGTGGCCACGCTCAACAAGAAGATGGGCGCAATGACGAGGCCACCAAGCGGAATGGACAAGGCCAGGTTCGCCGCCGCCAAGACCACGTGGGCGGACACGAAGACCAAGTGGGGCGAGGCGACCACCGCCGCGCAGAACGGCAGATGGGCCGAGGCCGTGACCAAGGCCGTTGGCGTGAAGGCCAGCATGGTCCAAGTCATGACCGCGATGAAGATGCCGGTCCCGAAAGGGCTGAAGTAGGCGTCATGCTGGCGTCGGAAGGCTGCTGCCTATTGGGGGATAGGCAGCGTACCCCTGGTTGGGCGGTAGCACCGGTGCCCAGTTCACGGACTGACGAGGACACTCCACCAGGCCACGCTGTCCGGGGGGGGACCATGCGCTGGGCAGATTCCCAGTGACCGGTGACTACCTCAGCGGCGCCGGCCCCCCGGACAAGCCAAAGGGGCCGGCGCACCACGCTGCATCATGGCCAAGAACCGCGGACGAATTGACCCGTTCAGCTCCTCATCAGTCGCCCTTCTCCACTCCCTTGACTGCCAGCGGCCGGCTGAGCTCGAAGCAGACGCGTCGGATTTCCTCCAGGAGCACATCGTGGATCTTCGCGGGGTCCGTGAGAGCAGCGAGGATCGGAGCGACTCGGCTCGGAATCGCCATCATACCGTCGCGGGTGGTCCGCGCCTTCTGGAAGACCGCGGCCCTGACCTCGTCCACGTCCACGAGCTTCCCGCTGGCGCGCTCGTACTCGAGCTTGGACAGGCGGGCCAGATACGTCTCCCGGACCGCCCGCGCGGCCGCGTAGTTCGAGGGCACCCGGTCGGAGGCTTCGTTCCCTCCCTCATTGCCGGCGCCATGGCTCCCCATGGGAGACGGCGGCGCCCCCGCTTGCCGGCGATGCTTGGGTTCCCCAGTCACCGAGTTCAGAGGCTTCGTCGGATCGGTCCGGAGCTCCCACTGGCGGTCGGCCCGGGTGGCGTCGATTGTCCCGTCCGGCTGCTTGGAGATCCGGCCGTCCACAATTGCCCTCCGGACAGCCGAGGGGGAGACACCGCGGTGCCGCGCGTAGCCGCGAATCGTAAGACGCTTCATGAGCAACTGCTCCTTTCGGTGGCTGGTCGGCCAGCCACTGCCCCCTCGGTGACGGTGTGCCGCCCTGAGGTGGGAACTTGGGTGGGAACTTAGGTGGACACTTTGCCCGATTCTGAAGGGCAAGAGTGAGAATCCCCGCGATTGACGCCGGCTCGAGGCCCCCGGATGGGAACCTGGGTGGGAACTTGATTCGGCGCCCTGTCGCTAGCGGAACAGCGCGCGCCGCCGGCACCCGAGGGCAACCTCCAGGAAGGACCCGTGAACGCCTCCAGGCGCCGCCGTAGCCCGCTTCGCGGCTCGGTCGGATGCGCACGACGAGCGCGATGCGATTCGGCGTGCTACGCGATATGTGGGAGTTGGGCGCGCTGCTCGCGGTCGCTCACGCGAGTGATTCGGACTTCAGCAGCACGCGGTGGGATGTGCTCGTTCTGTGCTGGAACGACCGAGAGAGACCTGTTTCTACGTGCTCAAACGGCAACCATCACTCTCGGGCATCGTGGCCAGGTGTGGTCGGTTGTGCGCGTTGTTGCTCAGTGGTCTCACCCGGTGGGGCCGACTCAAAATCCCGTGAGGCTCAAACCTCGTGTGGGTTCGACCCCCACCTCCGGCACCAAGACTCGCAACGGGTTGCGGGGTTCTCGTGCACGGGCCTCATGTGAACTGCGCCCAGGGTTTCCCGAGGCCCGATCCTTGAGTGGATGGGATCCCGGAACCGCACAGGTCCACCCCGGCCTCGCGCTCGACGCCGGGGTGGCGAGACTGCTTGTTGCCAAGTACGAGCTCGACGAGGGATTCCCGGAGCCGGGAGCGCACTGACGGGGGCGCCCGGACCGCCAGGCCCTGGGCTCCCCCACCTCCCCGCGCCCTCCTACAGCTTGACCAGCTCGACCCGCCGGTTGTTGGCCTTGCCCTCGGGGGTGTCGTTGGTGTCGATCGGCTTGCCTTCGCCCCAGCCCTTGGCCTCGAGGCGGGCGACATCGATCTTGAAGGTCGCGACCAGGTAGTCCTTGACCGCCTTCGCCCGGGTCTGCGCGAGCGTGAGGTTGGCCGCGTCCGCGCCATCGCTGTCGGTGTGTCCCTCGATCGAGACGCGCAGGGCGGCATCCTCGGTCAGGAGGCCGCCGATGTCGGCCAGCGTCTTGTTTGACTCGGCCTTGATCTTGTCCGAGCCGGAATCGAAGAGGATGCCGTGGGTCACGATCCGGCCGGCCTCGTCGAGTTGCTGCCGCAGCGTCTTGCCACCCTCGGCATACCGCAGGGTGCCGAAGAGTGCAGGGTTGTCGGGATCGTCCTGGGGGTTCCTCCAGATATCCATGAAGATCCGGTAGCCGGCCGGCTTGAAGCCCTCCACCGCGGGCACGTTGGCCACCCGCTCGTTGTCGACATAGCACTTCACGGAGGTCTTCGTGGCCATCACCCGCATGGTGTGCACCCCGCCCGTGAGCGGCGTGGCCAGACTCTTGGAGGCGAGGTCCTTGCTCTGGATCCGGAGATTGGTGGACTCGTTGTCGCGCAGGGTGAAGTTCCCGATCTCCTGGCCCTGGTCATTGACCCACTGGATGCTGAACCAGTGACCCTTCGCGTCCCCGCCCTTGGCATAGGTATCCAACTCGATCGTGTACTTCAGCGGCAACTCGCCCTTCGGGACCATGGGGAAGACGCTCCCCTCGTCCGTGCACAGGATCCAGTTCCTGCCACCCTGCTTGGCCACCTCGAAGACGCCGTTGTTCAGGCCCCAGCGTGAGGGGAACTCTCCCACCTCCTCCTTCGCGAGGTCGTCGAGGAAGATCACCTTGTCGCCGGGGACGAAGTCGTACTTGGTGTAGAGGGTCATGTCCTCGGAGGTCGCGGTTCCGCCCTTGGCGGCGGCCGCAGGCTTCTCCGCCGACTCGTCCGCGGACTTCTCAGCCGACTCTTCCTCGGTCTTGGCGGGCGACTTGTCCGACGCGTCCTTGGACTTGTCGAAGGGGTCCCCGACCTCCTTGCCGATCTTCTCGACCTTCTTGAGCTTGTCCTTCAGGGCGCCGAACTGGGCCCCGGCCGGAGACCAGGCGGCCGCCACCGCGGTGATCAGCAGGACGACGCCCAGCAGACCAATGATTCGCCGCATGTTGCCCTCCCGGGGATATGGTCGGATCCGCGCTTGCAGGTGGCCAACCTGGACAGGATCGTCGGGCTGCTCGCTCTCGCTCCGACACACGCCAACCACAATCTAGGCGAGGGCCCGCCCCCGGTCAACGGCGGCCCGCAAGCGACTCGTGCCTTGAATCAGACCCGCGCCCCCTCGCGTGGGGCCGAGCCGCTGCCCCACCACCGGCGCTCCGCCGCCAGGAGCCCGAACGCCGCCAGGTAGAGTCCCGCTCCGGCGAGCAACGCCAGGCGGAACCCGAACGAGAACGCGCCCAGGACGATCAATGTCGCGCCCAGCACGGAGCCGACCCCGTTCACGGCGAAGCCCCAGTCCACCAGCGGTCCGATGCGCAGCACACCACGCGGGAACGGCATGCCCATGAAAAAGCCGAGCGGCGCGATGAGCAGCACCGTCACCACGACCCGGGCGAACAGCGGCAGGGCGCTCAGGGCCCCGGTGATGGCCGGGAACACGGTCACGTCGAGCAGCAGCCAGGCCACGATGGCGAGGAAGGCCGTGCGGATGGCCACGCTGGTCGCGAACCGGCTCCCCACCCCCGCCGCGACCAGCAGGGTGAGCAGCACCGTCGCCGTGCTGTAGACCGAGGCGCCGAGGAATAGCGTGTACTTCTGGATCAGGACGACCTCGACCGACATGAAGGCCATCCCGATGAGCAGGAAGTAGAACCACCCGGCCGTGGGCAGCTTCTCGCGGCTGGTCAGGTAGGGCAGCAGCACGAGCGGCAACATGAGCACGCCGACGACGGCCAGGATGATGACGACGATGAACTGCGAGATCGGCAGCCCGGTGAGGTCGGAGTACGGGCTCAGCTTCGCCAGTTTGTCCCGTGTGAGGTTCCGCCACAGGCCCATCTGCGCGACGAAGGGCCTGTCGTCCGTGCATGGCGAGATGTCGACCCGGGCGGTGTCCGCCACGGACCGCCAGCCACGCGTGACGATCTGGTTGATGAGCCGGCCCTTCAGGGAATCCGGGGCCGGATACACGAGATACATGTGGGCCTGCCGCTCGGGCGTGAGCGGTCCGTAGGCCCGGTAGCGGAGCTCGTCGGTGAGCGGCCGCTTCGAGAGCAGCAGGACGTGGCGGCGCAACTGCGGCAGCCGGTAGACGGCGAAGTGCTGCTCCGGGTCCGCCACGCCCAGCTGACGGAGCGCGTCCATGGCCTCGCTCACGAGGCGTGGCATGTACATCTGGTGCTCGAGCGACATGAAGCCGTCGTCGCTGAGCGCGTTCCAGTAGTCTCTGAAGGCCTCGGTGGTGAACAGGTAGTTCTCGGCCAGCGCAAAGGCGCCGGAGCCGAGTGCGGCCCAGGTGTTGGAGCTGAGCGAGTAGATGACGTCGAACTCGCCGCGGTGGCGACGGATGTAGGTCCGCGCGTCCTCGGTGACGACCTTCACCCGCGGGTCGCTGTAGAGCTGGCCCGAGTAGGCCGCGCAGGTGACGATCCTGCCGGCCGAGTCCAGCGTCGTGGAGTCGCGCACAACGTAACCCGACGAGTCCCCCACCAGCATCATCCGGTTGATCTGCGGGATGACCTCGACCGCGTGGACCTCGGCGGCGCCCTCTTCCAGCGCCTGCAGCACGTCGGAACCGCCCCCGGAGCCGAGCGAGAGGAACCTGCACCGCTCGAATCGGTCCACCAGGTAGCCGACGTCGATGTCCCAGCGGGCATACGTGGTGTCGCGGCCCAGGGCCTTCCAGTCCCCGTCGAAGGGCAGCACCGGCGTGTTCGCGACGTTGTCGATGTTGATGCCCCGCGCTTCGCCCTCGTAGTCGTAGATCTTGAGCTTGGCCATGGCGTCCCAGTGCTTGTAGATCACCGGGGCGCGCTCCTCGCGCCTCGCTTCGAGCAAGCCTTCCGCACGCGTGCCGAACACCGCGGCCGCGACGATCAGCGCGAGCGGGATCGCCTTCTGCCAGCCGCGGCTCGCGAGCAGCGCTGCGAGCAGGGCCGGCAGCGGGATCCAGGCCACGGCAAGCGGAGTGCCCAGCGCGTTCATGCCCAGGATCGCCACGGGCACGCCGAGACCGGCGCCGAGCAGGTCGGCCATGTAGAGCCTCGGAATCTCGCCGCTGTCGTGCTTGAAGATCATGGACAGGGCCATGCCGCCAAAGAAGAACGGCAGGCCGAGCGTGAGGATCGTCAGGGCGAACCTGCCGATCATGGACCACTGGCTGAAGAGCAGGGCGAAGTCCACGCCGATGAGGAACGTGATGGGCGGGCCGAGCAGCGCGGCGGCGGCCGCGAGGGACAGGATGGGGCCGAGCTGGTGCTCGCGATCCAGTCCGGGGACGAGGCGCAGCGCCAGGGCTCCAAGCCCGAGCCCCAGGACGGCGAGCGAGAGCGTCAGGAACGCGAAGGTGTAGAAGAACTCCGCCGAGAACAACCGCGTCCAGACGAGTTCCAGGGCGATGAGCGTGACCGAGACCAGGGCCACGATGAGCGGCTTGGTGGCTTTCATCCGAGGCTCCTCCACGCGATCGTTCGTCGGGGGTCCGCGATCCGACAGTCCTCCGCGCAGATTAGACCCGGCTGGAGCGGATAGGGAGCGCAGTTCAGCGAAGGCGGCCGAAGCCCGGACGGACGCCGCGGAAGTCCGCACCACCGCCGGGCGCGCGGTGCTCGGGGCGATCCGCCGCACGTGACCGGGCAAGTCAGTGCCGGGGATGACAGCCGCGCGGCGCGGAACCCGGAGGAGGGCGTTCCGCGCCGCGCGTGAGGCAGCCGGCTGGCGTCCGGTCAGGCCGCCTTCGCCTCGCCGTCGTCGTCCTGCGCTTCCTCGTCGTCCCGCACGACGGCGATGGCCTCACGGACATCCGCGGTCATCTTCCGTTCGTCCCTCAGGCTCTCGATCCTGGCATCGGCCTGCTTCAGCAGGAACCGCAACGAGCCGGCCTTCTCGACTGCCTGCTCGACGATGGCCTTCTGTCCCTGCAGCGCCTCGAGACTGGATCGCACCTCCACCAGGCACCCTTCCGCACGCGCCAGGCGCTCTTCCGCCATGGTCATCTGCCTCCGGCGCTCATTGAACTCGTCCGTGGCACCGTGGATCTCCTTCAGGCGCCCGATGACCTGGTCGAGCAGTGCGCGGCTCTCCGCGATTTCCCGGCTGGCGGAGGTGATCGTGCGAACGTCGGTGGAGGTCTTCTCGGCCATGGTGGACATCCGGTCGAGATCGCCCTGAAGCGTCTGGACGGTGCCCTGGCGCGCGGAGATCTGTTCCAGTGACCGGGAGACCGCCAGGTCCACCAGTTCCCAACCGGCCAACCGCTCTTCGAACTGGTTCAGGCGTTCGTCCACGCTCCGCAGATTGGCAACGCGGTCATCGAGCAGCGCGGCCGTCTCGACCACGCTCGCCGCCCGCTCGTCCGCTGACGTGAGCGCGGTGGCGAGCCGCGTGGTCAGCTCGTCCATTTGCTGGGCCGAGGCCGCGGCTTCCTGCCGCAGCTTCGACACCCGCTGGAGCTTCTTCGCCGCCTCCTCGAGCGCGTGCTGCCGCTGATCGAGCTCCTCGCCCAGCGCCCGGGTGCGCTCCGCGAGTCCCTCGACCGACTCGCAACGCGCCTCGGACGCCGCCACGGTCTTTCCGGTCGCCGTGGCCAGCCGTGCGGCCTCGCGCACGCTGGAGGCGACGCTCGCGACCGTCTGGCTGACACGTTCGGCTTCCTCGGCGTGGGCAGCGAGCGCGATGAACCGTTGCTCGGCGGCATCCATGCGGGTCCGCAACTGGCGGCCGCGGTCGTCCAGGTCCGCGCCCAGGGCCCCGATCTCCGCGACCTGGCGGTGCAGTTCCTCGACGAATTCGCGCCGCGACTCGATGGACATCATCGACTCGCTGATGCGCTGGGTCTGCTGCTGCACGATCTCGAGCGACGGCGCCATATCCTGAAGCTCGCCGACCTGGCCTCTCAGCTCGTCCAGCGAACGGCCCGCGCCCGTCAGCCATGACCGGGTCTCCGACTGGCTCTCCCACATGCGCTTGAGCTCGCCCTGGGCGACCTGCGTCTGCTCGAGCGAGTCATTCACCATCGCGTGGGTGCGGCTCAAGACCTCGAGGTCGATGAGGATGCCGTCCACCGCGGGTCGCGCCGCTTCGATCCGTGCGACCTGAGACTCGAGGTCGTGGGCCTTGCGGCCGGCCTCGTCGAGGTCGCGGCGGATGGCGTGAGCCTTCTTCGCTTCCCCGTCGAGCACGACCGCTTCGGCCACGAGTTCGTGCACCTGCGTGGCCAGGGCCTGCGTTTGGGAGTCCAGATCGCTCACCGTTCGGCTCGATTCCTCGAGGTCCTTGAAGCGGTGCTCGAAGTCCGCGAGCGCGCCGCGCAGATCGGCGACTCGCTGGCTGACCGATTCGAGGCCCTTGCCTTCGAAGTCGAACCGCTCGACGGCATTCTTCATCCCGTCCTGCGCCGCGGTCAGCTCGTGGCGGATGATCCCGACCTGTTCCTCGGTCTGATGCTGGATGTGGTTGATCTCGCTGGACCGCTCCAGTACCTGCTCGTGGAACGCCTTCAGGGCGGTGACCGCGTCCTGCATCGCACTCAGGCTCTTCTCGTTCTCCTGTTGCTGCCGCACACCGGCATCGATCTGGCACATCGAGCGCTCGAGGCCGTCCGCCTGCGAGAGCGCGCGATCGACGGCTTCGCGCTGCGCTTCCAGAGCCGAGGTCTTCTGCGCGAGCGAATCGCCCAGGGCCTTCAGCGTCCCCAGCTCGCGCTTCACGGCATCGACCGTCTGCCGCACGCCGTCCATCCCGCGCACCGCGTGGTCGACGCCGACGACCCGTCGTTCCTTGTCTTGCAGATCGCGACCGAGATCGTCACGACGCCGGTCGAGCGCTTCCATCTTCGACATGGCGAGCTTGTGCGCATCCATGAGCCGTTCGTGCTGCTCGCGCAGACGAGACAGCTGCTCACCGGTGCCCTCGACCTGCCCGCGCAACGCGCTGGCTTCGTCCCGCAGGATCTGGAACGGCCTGTCCACCTCGAGGAAGGCCTCCAGTCCGTCCTTCAGATTCACCGCGAGATCCACCTTCTCGCTCAACTCCTCGAACACCGCGCGGATGTGCTGGGAATCCTCGAGCACGGTGGCGAAGCGGGTCTCGGCCTGCTGCTGGTCCTGTGCCAGCCCCGCGGAGCGCTCGTTCAATGTCTGGACCAGCGCCGAGATCGGCGTGACGGCCTCGAGGCGCTGTTCCACGTCATGCAGGCGCGTGCTCACCGCATCGACGTCGCTCCCCACCCTGGCGATTGGCTCGTCGAGCTGCTCCAGCCGGTCGGCAGCCGCGCGCGAGTTGTTGAGCAGGGCCGCAAAACGTTCGCGTTCCTGACGCATCTCCTGCAGAAGCGCGCGCAGGTCCTCGGCAACTTCACGGTCATTGGAGCCGCTGCCGAGCAGGTTCTTGAGAAGAGAAGCCATCGTATGCTCCCTGGAGCGCGCCGCCCGGTCGGCCCGATCCGGGCCTCCGGTGCTGCGACTTGAATGAGTGACCGCCTCGCCCGACGCGGACGCGGGAAGCGAGGCCGAGGTCGTGCGGTGGCCCTCGATTGCAAGAGGCGGACCTCCGCCGGGAAGTGCGCCTCCTTTATCGCCTTTCGCTCGTCGGCGGATGACAGACACCACGCCTTCACGCTCAAATTCAAGTCGCAGAACAGCTTCGGATGGGCGGGCGGCAGACGGCTCGGGTCGCTTGTCAACGACAGCAAGGCGGACTCGAATCCAGCGGGGCCACCACAGCGCAAACATTTGCGCCGCGAGGGGGCGTGGAGTTGGCCAAGGGCGAGGCGGCGGGCGGGCGTGGCACTCGCGGATGGCGAAGGCGCCAGAGCGCCGATGCGTATCCACCGGTCAAGTCCGTGTGATTTCGCTGCCGGCGAGCCGGGATTGTCCCCCGCAGGTCGCCGCCGACGCACCTTCGGGGTACGAATGGGCATCAAGAAGGAAGCATTCTGTTTCTCCAGGCGCAGCGCACGAGCGAGGCCGTCAAGCCATGAAACGCCTGATGCTCCCCTGGCACCTGTTGCTCCTCCTTCTTGCGCTCCCGGCGTTCGCCCGACCGGCCCCGCACGCGGGCGCGGGCGACCGCTTCGCGCCCGCGTTCAGCCTCCCCGGGCGGACCGGGACCGTCTCGCTGGATTCGCTGAGGGGACGAGTCGTGTACGTGGACTTCTGGGCCTCCTGGTGCGAGCCCTGCCGGCGCTCCTTCCCCTGGCTGAACACCCTGCGCGAGCGCTACGCGGACCGCGGACTCACGATTGTGGCCATCAACCTCGACAAGGACCGGCGCGCTGCGGACGCGTTCCTCGAGAAGTTCCCCGCCAGCTTCCTGGTCGCATACGACCCCGCCGGGAAGACCGCCGAGGCGTATCGCGTGTCGGCCATGCCGTCGAGCTTCCTCATCGGGCCGACCGGCACCCTGCTGTCATCCCATGCCGGCTTCGACCCCAGGAAGACCGGCGCGATCGAGGCCCTGATCCAGGAGGCCTGCCCACGATGACGCGACCACTGAGACGGTTCCTGCACGCCGCGCTTCTGCTCATCCTCGCCGGCCTGGCCAGCGGATGCGCCGCGACCGCCGTGAGACCGTGGGACCGTGACCTGCTCGCCCAGAAGAAGATGCGGCTCACTCCATCGCCCATGGTGAGCGCCGTGGACGACCATATCTACTTCAGCAAGGAAGGTTCGACGGGCGGGATGGATGTCGTGGGCGGCGGTTGCGGATGCAACTGACCCCCGCAAACCGCACCTCGTCCCTGCGCGGGCGTCTGGGCGCCGCGGCCTGTCTGCTGCTGACCGCTGGGTTGCCATCGATGGCGCAGGGGGAGTCCGGCGCGACCACCCAGTTCGACGCCACCGCGCTGCTCTACGGCGAACGGAACCGCGCAAACGTGGCCGAGCCCACGGCGCGGATCGCGCGCCGCTTCGCCGACGGGCAATCGCTCTCGGCCCAGTTCGGCTTCGACGTGATCACCGGAGCATCGCCGAGCGGCGCCTCTCCTTCCGGCGTGGCCCAGACGACCACCAGCGCTTCGGGCACCGTCACCACGATCCCCGCGGGGCAGATCCCGCTGAACTCCTTCAAGGACAGCCGCTATGCGGCGGACCTCGAATGGCAGAAGCCTTTCCTGCGCTCCTTCCTCTCCACCATCGGCGGGCACGTCTCGCGGGAGAAGGACTACCAGTCACTGGGCGCCAACGGGAAGCTATCGGTGGACCTCCTGCAACGGCGGACCACGCTGACCGTGGGCGGTGGCGTCAATCGCGACCGGGTGTTCCCCGTGGGGGGGATCCCCGTTGGACTGTCCGATGGCAGCACGCCTGCCGGCTCGAGTGCTTTGTCGAAGGACGTCTCCACCGTGATGCTCGGTCTGTCCCAGGTCGTCACGCGCAGGTGGCTCGTCGGGTTGAATGCCACGCGCACCTTCGAGCGTGGCTACCTGAGCGAACCCTACAAGGTCCTGAGCGTCCTGGACGGGACCACCGGCCTGCCGTCGGGCCAGTGGATGGAGAAGCGCCCTTCGACGCGTGAGCGGTGGAGCGTCCTCGCCAGTTCGGTCTATCACCTGACCGACGACGTGCTCTCGCTCTCCTACCGCTACTACCGGGACGACTGGCGGGTCCGCTCGCACACCTGCGACGCGCGCTACCGGCGCGAGCTGGGAGGCGACCGCTACCTCGAGCCGCACCTGCGCTACTATTCACAATCCGCCGCGAGCTTCTTCCGGACCGGCCTGCTGGACGGCGCGCCGCTCCCGGAGTTCGCGACCGCCGATTACCGGCTGGGCGGGCTGAAAAGCGTGACGGTCGGCGCGACCTATGGCTTCCGCATCTCTGATCGCCCCGGTGAGTGGACCGTCCGCGCCGAGTACATCGGCCAGTTCGGCAACGGCCATCCGGGCGCTACCGTCGGCATCCAGCGGCAGTTCGACCTCTTCCCCACTGTCAGCATCGGCTCGCTCCTGGTCGGCTACTCTGTCGAGTTCTGAGCCGAGCCCTTGTCCGCAACCCGCCAAGCCGCCAGACGACCTGACGCCACCGCGGCGTCCCTCGAACCCATCGAGGACTACTTCGTCGGCCGCTTCGTCGCCATGGCGAGCCCGTGCGAGTTGCTGGTTGACACCGACGACCGCGCGAGTGCCGCGGCGCTGCTGCGCACCGCCGAGCGCGAGGCGCGACGTATCGAACACAAGTTCAGCCGCTACCGGCCGGGCAACCTCGTGCACCGCATCAACCATTCGGGCGGACGACCGGTCCGGGTGGACAAGGAGACGGCGCTGCTCCTCGATTACGCGGCCACCTGCCACGAGGTGTCTGACGGGATGTTCGACATCACCTCGGGCGCACTGCGCCGCGTCTGGAAGTTCGACGGCGGCGACCGGGTGCCGTCACAGGCACAGGTGCAGGAGGCGCTGCAGCATGTCGGCTGGCACCGCGTGACCTGGGCGGACTCAACGCTGACCCTGCCGGCGGCGATGGAGATCGATCTGGGTGGCGTCGGCAAGGAATACGCCGTGGACCACACCGCGGTGCTGCTCGCGGGGCAGACCCGCGATGCGTTCCTGGTGAACTTCGGCGGGGATCTCTTCGCCAGCGGCGCGCGCCGGGGCGGGCGTCATTGGGGCGTGGGGCTCGACGACCCGGAACGGACCGGCGAGGCCGTCCTCTATCGCATCGAGTTCGCCCGCGGCGGCCTGGCGACCAGCGGGGACGCCCGGCGCTTCATCCGACACGAGGGAAGGCGGCTCGGTCACATCCTGAATCCGAAGACCGGCTGGCCGGTCAAGGACGCCCCGCGCTCGGTGACCGTCCTCGACCGCACCTGCCTGCAGGCCGGCTCGCTGTCCACGATCGCCTACCTGCAGGGGCCCGGGGCGCGCGAGTTCCTGGAGCAGCAGGGCGTCGAGTTCCGGATCGTCTGAGCCGCGGGCGGCCGGGTGTCCTTGACCGCGCGCGTGGCGGCCCCCGGCGGGCGACCCCGCTCGAGCCCGGGTCCCGACTCGCGGCCCGGGCCACTCCGATGGCATGATGGACCGGGCCCGAGCCGGCTCTCCTTCCCCGGCGGGCCGGAGGTCAGGTTGGCTGAGACGAAGCGCCCGCCCGCGCCGAGCGACCGCGCCGGGGTCCTCGGGTTGATCCTGCTGGGATTGCTCCCGGTCGTGGGCCGGTTCGCTTCGCCGACCCTGGCGTGGGGCTTCCACCTGACTGGCTATCTCCCACTCGGCGCGTGGATCTTCTCGATCGCGGGCTGGGGGTTGCTCTTCGTCCCGCCCTGGCGACGCCAAGTCGAGCATCTCCTCTACGACCGGCTGGGCGGAGCGCTCTTCGGACCCTCGGCAAAGCGGGCGTGGTTGCCCGCGCTCGGCGTCGCGGTCGTCGCGGGCACAGCGTTCTGGCTGCTCTCGACACCCACGCACCTGCTGGGGGACGGCGTGCTCGTGGCCGAGATGGTGGGGCGGGGCGCGAGGTTCCGCGCGACCGATGGGATGGACTACCTCCTCCACCGGCTCGCCTGTGAGGCGATCGCCCCCGCAGGCAACGTCGAGGCCGCCTACCGGCTCTACGCCTGGGGCAGTCGTCTGGCCGGGTTGCTCGGCGTGGTCGCCGCGATCCTGCTGCTGAGACGCTGCCGCCTGCCCGTCCCAGCCCGCGTCCTGCTCCTGGCGCTCTGGCTCCTCTCAGCTGCGAGCCTGCTCTACTGTGGCTACGTCGAGTCGTACGGCTTCCTGTCGGTGGCCCTGCTCGGCTTCGTCTGGTCGGGCGCGATGGCGCAGCGGGGCGAGGTCCCGCCGTGGGTGCCGGGCATCTGCTTCGGCCTCGCGCTGTTCTTCCATCTGACGGCGCTGCTCGCGCTCCCAGCCCTGGTCTGGCTCGTGGTTCGCCCCGGGCCCGCGCGGGTTGCGCGCGGCCGATGGGTGCTGGGCCTCCTGCTGCCTGCCGCCCTGCTGCCGCTCGCTGGGGTCCTCGCCCACGTGGCCCAGGGCTTCGATGCAGCCTGGCTGCAGCGCGAGTTTGTCGACAGCTCGAACCAACGCTCGGTGCTGGTGGCGTTCCGCGGCGACCACTCGCTGCTCTCGGCGGTCCACTGGAAGGACGTCGCCAACTGGATCCTGCTGGTCGTCCCGGTGCCGGCCTGGCTGATCCTGAGCCGCGGTCGTGCCCTGCGCCGGCGCGCCGACGCGCCCGAGCTTGCGTTTCTGCTCGTCCAGGCCGCCGCCTTCGGTATCGCCTTTGTCCTGGTGGACCGCAAGCTGGGCGCCGCTCGGGATTGGGACCTCATGGCGCCGCACGTCGCGGGGTTGGGCTGGATCGCGGTGCGGCTGTGGGATCCGCAGTGCGTCGCGCACAACCGCCCGGGACCCTGGCCAGGCCTGCGTTTCGCCGCGCCGTGGGTCGCACTCCTGATCGCGTGGCCCTGGTTCGCGGTGAACGCGGGGAGAACGGCGGCGCTGCAGCGCTTTGCCGAGGTCATCACCGACTTCGCGCCCTATCAACGTGCCTACGGCGCCCAGGACCTGGCGAAGTACTGCCGCGACCACGGGGATCATCCTCGTGCCGTCCAGTGGGGCGAGGAGAGCGTGCGCATCCTCCCGCGCAACGTGCGCTTCCACGCGCTGCTGGGGACGGACTACGTGGCCCTCGGCCGCATGGATGAGGCCGAGCGGCAGTTCGACGAGGTGCTCCGGGTCGAACCCGACAACTGGGTGGTGTTCGACATGAGGGCAAAGCTGGCGCTCCGACGCGGTGACTTTGCGACGGCGCTCGATCTCTATCGCCGGCAGACACGGGTGAGTCCTGACAATCCCGAGGTCTGGTCGGGCCTCGGGTACGCGGCCACCCGGATGCAGGACTTCGAGGCGGCCCGCAGCGCCTTCCTGCGCGCGGGCACGCTGGTGGACGACCCGCAGTACGACTACTACGCAGGCATTGCGTGCGCCTCCCTGGGGCGCTGGGACGAGGCCGTCGTCCGATTCCAGCGCTCCGTGCGTGGTGGCCAGCAGGGGCTCCACTTCTACGGGCTGGCCATGGTACTCGAGGCCCGCGAAGCCGTGCACCTCGCGGCGGGGCGGCCGGCGGATCCGGCCAACCTCCGGGCGGCGACGCAGGCCGCGGACCGCGCCCTGCAGCTCGCGCCGGAGGATCCCCAGATCGCCTGGTACCGGGACCACATCGCGCGGGTCGTGGCGGGGCGGGAACCCCCGGCCGTCGTGCCCCGCTGACACCGCGGCCCGCGCGTACCGCTCCTCCTCTGCAGCGCACCACGCGCAGCGCAGTTGCGTTGGAAGTCCCGGTCTGGCTACTCTCGGGGTCCGTTCGCAGATTCGCCTGACCGTCGGCAAGCTCAGGAACGTCCTTGGGCGCCCCCGACTGACACCAAAGGAGATGGAGCCATGCGCAAACCGGTCCTGTTCGCCCTGATCGCCGTCGCTGTCGTGCTGGCCGTGGTCGCCGCCGTGTTCTTCGCGAGGTACCAGAAGATCTCGACGGAATACACGAACATGCGTCTTGCAGAGGAGACGGCACGGGTCGGCTACAGCGAGGCCTTCAACGCCATCACCGAGATCCAGGACAGCCTGAACGCCATCTCCGTCGGGGACGCCACGGTGCAGATGCTGTCGACCGGGGCCCAGTCGGAGCTGAAGGTGACCGAGGCGGTGCGGCGCCAGGCGCTCGATCGCGTAAGCGCCCTCAACGCGAGCCTGAAGCGCAACAAGGAGAAGATCCGCAAGCTGGAGGCCAGCCTGAGGAAGAGCGGGGTCAAGGTCGTTGGCCTCGAGAAGATGATCGTCACCCTCAAGCAGACGATGATCGAGAAGGAGACGCTCGTCGCCCAACTCACGGGCCAGGTGGATTCCCTGCAGACCTCGGTTACCGGGCTGACGACCGAAGTGCAGCAGGGCCAGGAGACGATTCGGGTCCGCGAAGAGACGATCGAGGAGAAGCGGCGCGAACTGGCGACAATCTACTACATCGTCAACTCGAAGAAGGAACTCACAACGCTGGGCTTCATCGGGGCAAAGGGCGGAGTGCTCGGCATGGGCAAGACCGTGGAGGCCACGGGCCGCTACACCGAGAGCTACTTCACCTCGCTGGACACCGATCAGGAGAACATCATCCCCACCTCGGCGGCCAAGGTGCAGGTCGTGACCGCCCAGCCCCAGGCGAGCTACGAGCTGAAGGCGGTGGGCGGCCTGATGGAGATCCACATCCTCGATGCGAAGGAGTTCCGCAAGGTCAAACACCTCATCGTCATGACGAAGTAGCCGACCGGCTCGCGGCCGGCTGGCCCGGCCCCGGCGAAGGCCCGCGGAGATCGTGCCGCGGGCCTTCGTGCTTTCACTTCAGAGCCGATCCGCTGCCCTGCTCGGCCCCCTGGGGCCCGTCCACTGCGGGGTCCATCCGCCCTCCTGTCCATCGCCCGTCTGCCCTTGGGCGGGCGAGCGCAGACGCCGTCCAGACCCGGGGCTCGAAGATGAGGCGGTGACACTCTGACCGCTCATGGGTATGTTCCGCGCATCCGTGGGGCACCCAACCCCGTTCGCGGTGTCGCCACAGCGCTCGAGGCCAACTCCTGGCCAGGGGGACGACTGATGAGCCGCGCCAGTCCGCGCATCGCAGCAGGAACAGGCTGGCGTTGCGGCATCCCCCGTTTCCCCGCGGCTCTCTCTGGAGACGTCGCATGAGAACCCTCGGATCATCCGTCCGCAGTCTGCTCGTGATCACGGCTCTGCTCGCCACGGTCACAGCCCCGGCGCTCGCACAGCTGCATCCGCTCGTGCCAGACGGGAACACCGCGATCCGCGTGGCCACTCCGGCACGTATCGTCCCGCTGCCCCCACTCCTCGAACCCGTTGTCCCCGACGCCTCTGCCGGGACGATGCTGCCGGGTCTTGCCGCCTGCGGCCCGGTGACCGTTGCCCGCGAGATCGTCACCGCCGACATCGCGCACTACACGTACGGCGTGCGCACGGGGCCGGGGAAGTACGACCGCATCCGCGTGCACCGGGTGGTCCGCGAGACGCGGCCCGGCAAGCCCATCAAGGCGGCGAAGAACCTGTTCTTCCAGCACGGCGATTGCAAGGACTTCATGGGCATGTGCCTGCCGGGCCTGTTGTCCCCGGTGCCGGCCCGCGACTTCGGCTTCGCGGTCTTCCTCGCGCAGAACGGCGTGGATGTCTGGGGGATCGACCAGAGCTGGACGCTGGTGCCCGAGACCGAGACCGACTTCGCCTTCATGGCCGACTGGGGCCTCGACCACACAATGCGGGACCTGCGCCTCGGCATCACGATCGCAAGTGCCATCCGCTTCGCCACCGGCAGCGGCCCCGGCCCGATGATTCTGTGCGGATACAGCAGCGGCGTGCTCTCGACGGCGGCCCTGCTCAACGACGAGACGCACCTGCCGCCGGTGCTGCGTCAGGTTTCCGGTTACATCCCGGTGGACTGTCCCATCACGTCGAATGATGCGGCGGTCCAGCAGGCCTTCATCGGCGACCTGGCGCTGCAAGATGCCGCCCTGGCCGCGGGACAGTACGGGGCCTTCGTTCCATTCAGGATGCTCGGCCAGCTGGCACGGTCCGCCCCGGGCGACCCGTCGCCGCTCGTCCCCGGATTCACCAACCTGGAGATCGCGCTGTACTTCTCGTTCGCGCCGGGCGCCGCCCCACCATTCCCCTTCCACTACTGGGCCGGGATCCTCGACCCGGACGGCATGCCCACCGGACCAAGATTCACCGATCGGGAGGTCTGGCTGAACTTCCTCGAGACTGCGATCGTCTGGCAGCCAGCGCGCTTCTTCCACGACTACGACATCCTCATCTCGAAAGCCAGCGATTCGCCTTTCGACGACCACCTCGGCCAGGTCCGGGTGCCGGTCCTGAACGTGGCGGCGGGCGGCGGCTTCGCGGAGTGGACGCAATACGGGGTCTCGCTCCTCGGGAGCACGGATGTCCAGAACCTGATCGCGTCGGTCGGGCCGCCGGTCGAGTCGGACTTCGGCCACATCGATCTCTTCACCTCGACGATGGCACAGGAGTTCTTCTGGCAACCGGCACTGGACTGGATCACCGACCACGCCAGCGACCGCGTGGTGCCACGCCTCGGTGCCGAGCCGGTGGCCGCGGAGATCGCGACGCCGGCAGAGCAGCCACGCCTCGCGTTCCTCGGCAGTTCGCCCAACCCGGCGCGCGGCGCGTTCCGGCTCGACTTCGTGCTGGCCGACTGGAGTCCGGCCAGCCTCGCGGTCGTGGACATCGTCGGCCGACTGGTGCATTCGCAGGAAGTCGGCGATCTTGGCCCCGGGCGGCACCAGGTGGTCCTGAATGACGGGGCCCGGCTGTCGCCGGGCGTCTATTTCGTTCGCCTGGGTCAGTCCGGCCAATCCCTGACCCGGCGCATTGCTATGGTTCCCTGACACATCGCCTCGCTCGACGCACGGCCGCCCGGAGCATCGGGCGGCCGCGCTGCTGCGCACCCCCCGCGGACGGTTGCGAGTGTCGGATCCCCGTCGTACGCTGCCCCGCAGGAGGTGCCCCATGGACAACGAGCAGCCCAATGACCCGCACAACTTCGACCGCCGTGACTTCCTCCGCCTGGGCACCGCGGCCGGCGCGGGACTTGTGACGGGCGCTCTGGCCACAGGCGCCATGGCCGCGCCCGCCGGTGCCGCGCGCACCGGGGCCGCGCTGCCGGCGCTGCCGGTCAACCCCCGCACGCCCGAGGCCATGCCGACGCGCAACCTGGGTCGCACCGGCTACCGCGTGGGCCTCTTCAGCCTGGGCGGGCAGGCGGCGATCGAGCAGCCCGACAACGAAGCGGTCGCCGTGCCGATCGTGGAGCGCGCACTCGACCTCGGGGTGAACTACGTGGACACGGCCGCGGCCTACGGCGGCCCGCAGCGCTGGAGCCAGCGCTACATCGGGAAGGTGATGAAGCGCCGGCGCAAGGAGGCCTTCCTCACCTCCAAGACCAATGACCGGACGCGCGACGGCTCGCTGCGCCTGCTCGAGGAGTCGCTGCGCCTGCTGAACACCGACCACCTGGACCTCTGGCAGATCCACAACCTCTCGCGCGCGGAGCAGGTGAATGAGATCTTCGCGCCGGGTGGCGCCATGGAGGCGCTGCAGCAGGCACGCGAGCAGAAGATGGTGCGCTTCCTCGGGGTCACGGGCCACGCCGACCCGGACGTCCTGCTGGAGGCGATCCGCCGCTTCGAGTTCGACACGCTGCTGCTCGCGCTCAACGCGGCGGACCCGCACCACCTGAGTTTTGCCGAGAAGCTCCTGCCAATGGCGGTCGAGAAGCAACTGGGCATCATCGGCATGAAGATCCCCGCCCGGGGCCGCATCCTCGAGTCGTGGACGCCCCCGCCGCTGGATCAACAGCGCGAGATCGAGCGGCCGGCGAAGCCGGGCACCCTCAAGATGCGCGAGGCGCTCTACTACGTGCTGTCGCTCCCGGTGAGCACGGTCATCGTGGGCTGTGACTCGGTGACCCAGGTCGAGGAGGGCGTGGCCCTGGCGCGCGCGTTCACGCCGCTCAGCCCGTCCCAGATGGCCGCGCTGACGGCGCGCACGGCGCGGGTGGCAAAGCAGGCGCTCTTCTTCCGCCACTGGTCCTGAAGCCATCGCCGCCCGGCTCCAGCAGCCGGGCGGCGACGGTGGCGCTCATCACCGGGGCTTTCGTCCTCCCGGCTACTGCTTCGTCCACTGGTCGAGCCAGCCGATCACCGTCTCGTGCCAGAGGATGCTGTTCCTCGGCTTCAGTACCCAGTGGTTCTCGTCGGGGAAGTAGAGGAGCTTGCTCGGGACGCCACGGCGCTGCAGTGCGGTGAACGTGCTGATCCCGTTGACGTAGGGGATGCGGTAGTCCTGCCCGCCGTGCACCACCAGCGTCGGGGTCTTCCAGTTCTTCACGAAGTTGACCGGGTTCTGCTTCTCGTAGCCCCTCGGGTTCTCCCAGGGCGTGCCCCGGTGCTCGAACTCGGGGAACCACAATTCCTCGGTGCCGAAGTAGGCGGCGCGCTCGTCGAGATTGCCGTCATGGGTCACGAGGCAGCGGAAGCGATCGGGCCAGTTGCCCGCGATCCAGTTGGTCATGTAGGCCCCGTAGGAGGCGCCGAGCGCCGCCACGCGCGTGCCGTCCATCCACGGATACCGCCGCAGCGCGGCTTCGAGTCCCTTCTTCAGGTCCTCGAGCGGCTTGCCGCCCCAGTCGTCGCGGATCGCGTCCTGGAACGCCTGCCCGTAGCCGGTCGAGCCGTGGAAGTCCACCGCCACCGTGGCATAGCCGGCGCCCGCGTAGGTCTGCGGGTTCCAGCGGTAGTGGAATTCGTTGCCGAAGGAGCCCTGCGGGCCGCCGTGGATGAGGAAGGCCACCGGGTACTTCTTCGCCGGGTCGAAGTCCACCGGCTTGACCACGGTGCAGTAGACGACGTCGCCGCGTGCGCCCTTGAACGTGAACTGCTCGGGCTCGCCCATGCGCGTGGCCGCGACCTTCTCCGCGTTGATGCGCGTCAGGGTGGCGACGTCGCTGCCGTCCGTCCGCACCGAGTAGAGTTCGACCGGCGAGCGGAGATGCTCGAGGGCGTACACGATGCGCTCCGGGGCCACCGAGATGGCCTTGATGGTCCCCTTCTCCAGCACCGTGCGGATCTTGCCGCTCGCCACGTCCACGGCGAAGAGCGAGACCTGGCCGAGATTGTCGGCCACGGCGTAGATCGTCCTGCCATCCGGTGCCCACGCGATGGATGAGGGCGAACGGTCCCAGGCCTCGCTCAACACGCGGGCCGGCCCGTCGGGCCAGGACATGAGCACGATGCGAAGGCGGTCGGCCTCGAAGCCCGGCACCTTCATGGCGAGATAGGCGAGCGTCTTCCCGTCGGGCGAGAACGCGGGCTGCGTGTCCCAGGCGCGGTTCGCGGCGGTGATGGCGCGCGGGGCCGCAGAGCCGTCCAGCGGGACGGCGAAGAGGTCGAAGTTCGTGGACCACGCTTCCTCGCGCCCGACGTCCCTCGCCGAGAACACCACCGACTTCCCGTCCGGGCTGATCGCGAATTCCTCGGCGCCACCGAAGGGCTTGCTCGGAGCGTCGGCGTCCATCGTCTTCATCAGGTCGACGGCCTCGCCTCCGGCGACGGGCACCACGAACAGGTGAGAGCGCCGGCCATCACACCAGGTGTCCCAGTGCCGCACGAAGAGTTTCTCGTAGATCCGCCCGCTCGGGCCCGCCTTCTCCGTCGCTTCCACCGCGTCGAGTCGCTTCTGCGTCTCCTCGACCCCGGTGCCGGGAAAGACCTCCATCGCCACCACGAGACGCGCGTCATCCGGCGTGACCTGGAACGCGTTGACATCGAGCGGCAGCCGCGTCACCTGCTCCGCTTCACCCCCGCCCACCGGGATGCGCCAGACCTGGGAGGAGCCTGAACGGCTCGAGAGGAACCAGATGGCAAGACCGTCGGCCGCCCACCGCGGGTCCGAGTCGCCGGCCTCGTGCGAAGTGAGGCGCCTGAGCCCGCTGCCGTCGGAGCCGACCAGCCAGAGGTCGGTGCGCCGGCGATTGCGCTCGAGGTCGGTGCGGCTCAGCACGAAGACGACCTGGCTGCCGTCGGGCGAGACCCGCGGGTCGGAGACGCGGTCCATGGCGAGCAGGTCGTGGACCGAGAACGGATGGGTCGCCGCCGCCGGAGCAGCGAGTGCAGTCAGCGGGGCGTTGAGCAGCCAAACGAACAGGAGTGCACGGAACATGGGGACCTCCAGACCGGGAGCCAGCTCGTGAACGAACGCCGCATCTTAGCGTGAGGGACACACCGGGGACTACTCCGAGTCACCGGCGCGGCGGAATGGTGGTCCGCAGGTGCATTCAGCGCTCCTTCCGGGGGTCGCAGAACGTCATCATCCGCTCCCGGTCCTGCGACAGGATCTCGACCACCTTCGGATGCGGGCGGCGGGACGCCTTCGCGAACACGACGCGCCGCGGCTCCCCGCAGCCGTTCCGATACCCGGACGAGCCATCCACCACGGTCCGGCCCACCGAGGGCGCACGACCCAGGAAGGCCGCCGCCACCACCGCCCCACAACTCCTGCAGCGTGCCCTGGATCCTGTGGTGCGCACCAACGACTCGAGCGCCTCCCGGGTCGGCATTGACGGAACCGGGGCTGCGGCCATATACCCACCCCCTGAGGATAGCTCGCTGCGCGAGACAGGACTCGCCACACGGCCCTGCTCCGTTTCCCGGAGCACTCCCGAATTGAGTAAAGTCGCGCACGCAAGTCGTCGATAAACAATGGTGTACCGAGTGTCCACGCGGGCTGCACCGCAGGGGTGTCATGAGACACGCCGAGGAGCACCCCGGTCGCGCAACGCAGTGGCCATGCTCCAGATCGCGCTCGCAGGCGGCGCTTCATGAATCGTCCCGGTTGACCAGGTTGCAAACGTCGAAAGACCACCGATGAACCCCCTCCCCTTTCGCTTCCATCGCAGCGCAGGCGCCACACTTACCGTGGTGTGTCTCGTGCTCATGTTCTGTGCTCCGGCCCAAGCCGCGCGAAGCGCACGCCGAACCGTCAAGCATCGGCCGGTGGCCACAGCCAAGGTGAAACCGGTCACTGCGACCATCGTGCCAACAGCGACGATTCCCGCGGTGAGCGCGGGCATGGTGGTATCGATCGAGCCCGGGACTGGGCGCCTGATCATGCCCTCTGCCGATGAGATGCGGCGGCTCTCGGCCGCCGAGCGGACGGGCCTGCTTCGCACGTCCGCGGGTCTCACCGAGATCCGTCTCCCCAACGGCGCCGTGATGGTGGACCTGCAGGGCCGCTTCATGGAGTTCACGGTCGTCCGGCGCGACCTCCAGGGCCGACTTCACTTTCTGGGCGTGAACGAAGCACCGGCCGTGTTGCACCTTCTCGATCCGCACACGCCCGCCCCCACACCAGCCTACGAGGAGCGTTAGCCATGGCGACGCGCATCCTCCGATCGTTGCGCCGGATCCTCCCGGCAATCGCACTCGTCTGCGCGACGGCCACCGCACAGGCGGCGACCATCACCATCGTCAACAATGACGACGCAGGCGAGGGCTTCAACGACCCGACGGCGGTGGCCCCCGTCGGCGGTAACAGCGGCACCACCATTGGTCAGCAGCGCCTCAACGTGTTCCAGCAGGCCGCGACCATCTGGGGCGGCATCCTGTCGAGTGCCGTGGAGATCCGAGTCAACGCCACCTTCGACCCGCTCACCTGCACTTCGGCCAGCGCGACGCTGGGTAGCTGCGGCGCCGCCTACGTCTACCGGGACTTCGCCAACGCCGAGTTCCCCGCCACCTGGTACCCGAAGGCGCTCGCCAACAAATTCGCCGGCACGGACCTCTACGCGGAGGGCGCGGACATGACCGCGCGTTTCAATTCGAACCTGGGCAACACCGGGTGCCTGGACAACAACTTCTGGTACTACGGGCTCGATCATGATCCCGGGACGAACGTCGATCTGCTGGTCGTCCTGCTCCACGAGATGGGGCATGGACTCGGGTTCGCCACCTACGCGAGCGGCACCACCGGCGCGCTTCTCAACGGCTACCCGGACGTCTTCTCGAGGTTCATCTACGACCAGACCACGCGGCTCCATTGGGACGAAGAGAACGACGCCCAGCGCGCGGCCTCCGCGATCGTGCCCTTCAAGCTGCTCTGGGACGGCGCTGCGACCCGGTTCATGGCCCCCCTGACCCTGCAGCACGGGCGGGCCGTGTTGCGGGTGAACGCGCCCCCCGCCATCGCCGGTGACCTGCCGGTGGGGACCGCCAGCTTCGGGCCCGCGCTCTCCAGCCCGGGCGTGACTGGAGCGGTGGTGCTGGCGGATGACGGCACCGCACCAACGAGCGACGCCTGCACCGCGCTCATCAACGGCACCGAGGTCGCGGGCAGGATCGCGATCGTGGATCGGGGTGACTGCCTTTTCACGGTCAAGGTCAAGGCCTGCCAGGACGCCGGCGCGATCGGCGTACTCGTGGTCGACAACGTGACCGGCTCTCCGCCCGCGGGCCTGGGGGGTACGGACGCCACCATCACCATCCCCTCGGTGCGCGTCACGCAGACGGACGGGACTGCGCTCAAGGCGCAGATCGCCTCGGGGCTCAACGTCACGCTGTTGACCGACCCCGCGCTGCTGGCGGGGGCCGACACGCAGGGTCGGATGATGCTCTACACGCCAAATCCGTATCAGTCGGGCTCGTCGGTCTCGCACTGGGACGTGTCCGCCACTCCCAACCTGCTCATGGAACCGACCGTCAACATCGACCTGACTTCGAGCGTGGACCTCACCCGCTACGCCTTCGAGGACCTCGGCTGGCTGCCGCGCACCACCGCTCCCTTTCTGGTCTCAGTGGTGAGTGCGCTCGCCGCGGACGGGATCGTGCGAATCACCTGGCAGGTGACCGGCAGTCTCGAGGCGGCTGTCGAGCGGACCACCGGGGATGACTTGTGGCAGTTGACCGCGCGACTCGTGTCCGACGGCGACGGCCGCATGTCTTACGAGGACCGTGACGTCGAGCCGGGCCACCGCTACGGCTACCGGCTGGTGCTGTCCGACGAAGGCACTGAGATCCGTGAGGGCGAGGTGTGGGTGGAAGTGCCGCTGAGCACCCAGTTCACACTGCGCGGGGCGGTGCCGAATCCGGCAATCGCGGGGCTGCAGGTGGAATTCACACTGCCGGCTGCCGGGCCGGTGCGGCTCGCGTTGTACGACGTGGGCGGCCGGCTCGTGCTGGAACGCGCCAGGAACCTCGAGGCCGGCAGCCAAGTCATGGACCTGGGCGATGCGAACCTTGCGACCGGGATGTACCTGGTGCGGCTCACCCACGGCAACCGGTCGCTCACCTCGCGCGCGTGTGTGATGAAATGAGGGCGAGGCACTCCTGACCTCACTGCGGCCACCTCAGCACGAGGTGGCCGCCTGCTGCTCAGGCTCCCCGCGCGCCGCCCTTCCACACCCGCGCGACCAGCGCCGCGCCGTCCTCGATGAGCGTGTAGAGGCAGGGCACCAGCACGAGCGTGAGCACCGTGGACGCTGCCAGGCCACCCATCACGGTGCGCGCCAGCGGGTAGTAGAGGACGCCGCCCGCATTGCTGCTCCCCACCGCCAGCGGCGCCATGCCCAGGACCGTGCACAGCATGGTCATGAGGATGGGGCGCAGCCGGTGCTGCGAGGCCTCGAGGATGGCCCGCGTGCGCTCGACGCCGGACTGGCGCAACTGGTGGATGTGGTGCACCAGGACGATGCCGTTGTTCACCACGATCCCGACCAGGATCAGCAGGCCGATCTGCGACATCAGGTTGAAGGGACTGTGCGTGAGCAGGCAGGTCGCGGCGATCCCCACGAAGGCGAACGGCAGCGCGAACATGATGGCGAACGGGTGCAGGAGCGACTCGAACAGTCCGGCCATGACCAGGTAGACCAGCACCAGGGCCAGCAGCAGATTCACCAGCATCTCCTGCTGCGTGCGGCTCTCCTCCTCGAAGGCATCGCCGAAGGACCAACTGGTGCCCGTCGGGAAGCTCATCGCGTTCATCATCCGGCTCGCCGCCTTGCGCAACTCGCCACCGCGCTTCGCGTCGTAGTTCGCGCGCACCGAGAGCACCGAGCGCCGCTGCTGGCGCTCGACGCTGGTGGGCGTGCGCACCGTGTGGAACGCGGCCAGGGCGCCGAGCGGCACGGTGCGCGCAGCATCGCTCCCCGGGTCCAGCGTCGTGAGCGGCAGGTCCTTCAGCGCGTCGAGGCTCGAACGGTCCTCGCGGCGCAACTGCGCCTGCACCTGGACCTCGCCCTGCGGACTGCGGTAGCGGGCCAGCGGGCGGCCGCGGAAGAAGCCGGCCACCGAGGCGCCCACCGCACCGGTCGAGAGGCCGTACTGCGCCGCCCGCTGGCGGTCCACGACCACCTCGACCTCCTCGCGCCCCTTCTCGCCGCCGACCACCACGTCGGTCAGTCCCTCGACGGCGGCAAGCCGCCGCCGCACCTCCTCGCCCAGTTGCTCGAGCCGCGGGCCGGGCTCGCCGTAGAGGCGCACGGCCAGCCGCGTTGCACCCGACTGGCTCTGGTTGTCTTCGAGTCGCAGCGTGAGCCCCGGCAGTTGTGGCAGCCCCTTGCGCAGGGATTCGCGCAGCACGCGGGCGCCCTCGTCGTTCGCCCGCGCGTCTTCGAGATAGGCCCTGGTGGCCGCGTAGTTGTTGGCAAAGTAGCTGTACGTGGACTTCACGTGCAGGGAGTCCTTGCGGGCGTGGAGCCAGTCTTCGACGCGCGTGACGTACCGTTCGATCTCACGGTAGTTCAGGTTGTCGGCGAACTCGTATTCGATGCTCACTGCCTCGATCTTGTTGCCGGTGAAGGCGCTCTTGTCCACCGGGATGAACATCAGCACGGCGGCCGCCATCACCGCGAAGGCGATGCCCACCGTGGCCGGCCGGTGCGCGAGGGTCCAGCCGAGCACGCGCTGGTAGAGTGCGGCCAGCCGGACGAGCAGCGCCGAGGATGCCCCCACTTCCGCCTTGAGCACCCGCCCCATCGCGAGCGGGATCACGGTCAGCGACAGGAACAACGAGCAGGCCAGCGTGAAGATGATGGTGCGCCCGATCTCCCCGACCCAGATGGTCACCTCCGTACTCCCCCCCAGCACCAGCGGCAGGAACACGATGATCGACGTGGCGGTGGACGAGACCACCGCCGGGAGCACCTCGCGACTGCCACGGAGCGTGGCACGCAGGCGCCCGGCCCCGCGCTCCCGATGCCGCTGGATGCTCTCCAGGATCACGACCGCGTTGTCCACCAGCATACCCATCGCGAGCATCAAGCCCATCATCGAGAGGATGTTGAGCGAGCGCCCGCCGAAGTAGAGCATGGCCATCGCCGCGAGCAGCGCGCACGGGATCACGGTCGCGACGATCAAGGTGGTCATGAGCCGGCGCAGGAAGAAGAACAGCACCAGCACCGCCAGTGCGGCGCCGATGAGACCCGCATGGAGCAGGCCGTCGATCGAGTTGCGAATCTCCTTCGCCTGGTCGGTGAAGGTCAGGACGCGGATACCCCGCAACGCCGGGTCCGTCCCGATCTCCCGCAGGACCCGGTTCGCCCGCTCGGCCACGGTCACGCTGTTCGCACCCGACTCCTTGATGACGTTCAGGCCGATCGCGCGGCTGCCATCGAGGTGCCGGCCGTAGTCGAGGTCGGGTTCGCGCAGGGAGACGGTCGCCACGTCCCGCAAACGCAGGCCGTGGTCGTCCACCGGGTACTCCTCGAACTCCCGCAGGGAGCCGAACTGGTTCACCACGCGCAGCGGCATGGTAACGTCCCGCCGGCGCAGCACGCCCGCGCTCAGGCTGCGGCTCGAAGCGTCGAGCCGCCGCAGCAGCAGGCCGGCGTCCACCCGGTGCCGCTGGAGGTCCGCGAGCCGGAAGTCGATGCTCACCTGGGGCGGGTCCACGCCGTAGAGCTCGACCTTCGCCACCCCGGGCACCCGGCGCAGCGGGTCCGCCACGTGCCGGTTCAGCAGCTCGTAGTCGTGCGACAGGTCGCGGTCGGCGGCGATGCGGCACTCGAGCACCGGGATGTCGGAGGTGCGGAACGAGTTCACCGTGATGAGGTCCACGTCCGCCGGCAGCTGGTCGCGGATGCGCTCGAGCTTCTCGCGCGCCTCGGCCCGGTAGGTCGCCATGTCCTCGCCCCAGTCGAACTCCACGGTGACGTTCGCCCCGGTCGCGGACGAGTTGGACGAGATGCGCCGCACCCGGCTCAGGGTGGCCAGCGCCTCTTCGGCCGGCCGCGTGATCTGCTCCTCCACCTGGGCGGGCAGCGCATTCGGGTAGGGGATGTTGATCTCGAGGACCGGCCGGCTCACGTCGGGCAGGAACGCCAGCGGCACCCGGGGCGTCGACATCGCACCCAGCACCAGGACGCAGACCACCACCATGCTGGCGGTGATGGGATTCCTCAGGCTCCAGCGTGGCAGGTTCACGGCCCGCTCAGCGGCTGCGGTCCAGCGTCACGTAGACGACCGGCAGCACGATGAGCGTGAGCAGCGTCGCACTCGTCAGCCCGCCCATCAGGGTGAGAGCCAGCGGGGCGCGCATCTCGGCGCCCTCGCCGATGCCCAGCGACATCGGCAGCAGTCCGAGCACCGTGACCAGCGCGGTCATCAGGATGGGGCGCATGCGCACCTGGCCCGCCTGGATCAGCGCCTCGACCTTCGGCACGCCGCGCGCGCGCAGTTGGTTCGCGTAGTCCACCAGCACGATGCCGTTGTTGGTCACGATCCCCGCCAGCACGATCAGGCCGATGAGGACCATCACGCTGATCGACGTGCCGGTGAGCAGCAGCGTGATCACCACGCCCGCCACCGCCATCGGCATGGTGAACATGATGACGAACGGATGGAGCAGGGACTCGAACTGGCTGGCCATCACCAGGTAGACCAGGAACACGGCAAGCAGCAGGGCCAGGCGCATCGAGGCGAACGACTCGGCCAGTTCGCGATTCTGCCCGGCGATCACAACCTTCGCACCCGGCGGGATCTCCAGGCCCTGGAGCGAGCGCTCGATGTCGGCCGCGGCCGACGCCAGATCGCGGCCCTCGAGGTTGCCGGACACCAGCGCCGCCCGCTGCTGCGAGATGCGGCGGATCTCGCTGGGGCCACGCGCCACCGAGACGCGCGCGACCGCGCCGAGCGGCACGGTCCGCCCCTGGCTGCGCCCCACCTCGAGATTCGCGAGGTCCGCGACCGCCGAGCGCTCGTCCTCGCGCGCCCGCACCCGCACGTCCAGCTTGCGGTCGAGGTCGCTGAACTGCGTGGACGCGTCGCCCTGCACGGCGCTGCGCACCTGGCGTGACGCCGCCGCCGGATCGAGGCCCAGGGCGGCCAGCTGGTCGCGGTCAAACGCGATCTGCACCTCCGGGTCCCCGAGCCGCATGGAGGATTCCACGTCCTTGATGCCCGGCAGCCGCGCGACCCGCTGCGCCACCTCGCCCGAGAGCGTGCGCAGGGTATCGAGGTCGTAGGCGTAGATCTCGACCTCGACCGGGTTCTTGAACGTGAACAGCGCGGGGCGCCCGAACTCGTAGGCCAGCCCGGGTGTGCCGTTCATGGCCTCGCGCAACCGGGCGGCGACCGCCGCCTCGGCGCGCCCATCGGTGGCGCTCTTCAGGGCCACCGTGATCTGGCCGCGGTTCGCTTCGCGGGCCGAGCCGGCGAAGGCGCTGAGATCGGTCTGGCCGGCGCTGGTGTAGACGAACCGCACCCGCGGATCGTCCCGCACCGTGCGCGCGATGCGGTCGAGCGTGGCGTCCGTCACCTGCAGCGCCGTCCCCTCGGCCAGCCGCAGGTTGAAATAGAACTGTCCCTGCGTGACGGCCGGGAACAGGTTGCGCGGCAACAGCAGCCCGAGCGCGAGGGTGACCACGAGCCCGCCCGCAGAGAACGCGAGCACGCGGCCCGGGTGCTCGAGCGCGCGGCGCGCGACCACCGGGTAGCCGCGTTCGATCCAGCCGTAGCCGGCGTCGAACGGCCGCAGCAGCCACTCCACGGCCGGCTTCAGCCAGCGGCCCGCCAGCCCCGTTCCGCGCACCAGCAGCCGCGGCAGCAAGAGCAGCCCGAACGTGGTCCAGCGCATCACGCCCAGCCAGCGGCCACCGCGGGGACCTGCGCTCGCAACCGGCGCCGATGAGGTCGTCGCCGCGCCGCGACCGCTCAATGCCGACAGCGTCGGCACCAGCGTCAGCGCCACCGCCAGCGAGCCCAGCATCGAGAACGTTACGGTGAGCGCCTGGTCGCGGATCAACTGCCCGGCGAGCCCCTCGACGAAGACCAGCGGGAGGAAGACCGCGACCGTGGTGAGCGTGGACGCCACCACCGCGCGAGAGACCGTGGCCGCGCCCTGGGCGGCGGCTTCGCGCGGCGGCAGGCCTTCCTGGCGCTTGCGGAAGATGCTCTCGAGCACGACGATCGAGTCGTCCAGCAGCCGGCCCACCGCGAGCGCCAGGCCGCCGAGCGACATGATGTTCAGCGAGAGCCCGAGGCGGTACATGAAGATGAAGGTCGCGAACACCGAGACCGGGATCGAGAGCGCGACGACTAGCGTGGTGCGAAGCTGCCGCAGGAAGGCGAACAGCACCAGCACCGCGAGCAGGGCACCCTCCCAGGCCGAGCCGGTGACCTCGTCGATGGCGTTCTCGATGAACTTCGACTGGTCGGCCACGGTCACGATCTTCATCTCGGGCGGCAGTTCCAGGCGCTGGAGGCGCCGCTGGACGGCGGCCGCCACGGCGACCGTGTTCGCATCGCCTTCCTTGTACACCGAGAGTTCTACCGCTTCCTGGCCGCCCAGCCGGACGATCACCTCGCGATCCTTGCCCCCACGGCTCACGGTGGCCACGTCGGCCACCCGCACCACTCCCGCCACCGCGCCCGCGGCCGACGCCGATGCCGGGGCCGCGCGCACCGCCAGGATGACCTCGCCGATCTCCTCGGGCGTCTTGAACTCGTTGGTGGCGCGGATCAGGTACTCGGCCTGGCCCTCGGTGAGGGAGCCGCCGGCGAGATTGACGTTCTCGTCGGCCAGCCGTTGCGTCACATCCGCGAGCGAGAGGCCCAGGGCGGCGAGCCGCTCGGAATCCACCTCGACCCGGATCTCCTCCTCCACCCCGCCCACGACCTTGACCGCCGCCACGCCCGCCGCGCCTTCGAGGTCGGTCTTCACGGTGCGCTCGGCGATGCGGCGCAGACGTTGCAGGTTACCGCCCCCGGAGAGGCGCAACCGCTGGATCGGATCGAGCGACGGGTCAAAGCGCAGGATGGCGGGGCGCTTCGCCTCGCGCGGCAGCGTGACCAGGTCGAGCTTCTCGCGCACCGAGAGCGACGCCAGATCCATGCGCGTGCCGGTGGAGAACTCGAGTGTGACCTCCGACTGGCCCGGGCGCGACACCGAGTGGAGCCGCACCAGACCGGCCACGACGCCCACGGCCTCTTCGACCGGGCGGGTCACGAACTGCTCGACGTCGCCCGGAGCGGCGTCGGGCAGGTCGGTGCGGACCGTCAGGGTCGGATAGGAGATGTTCGGTAGCAGGTCCACCGAGAGGCGCGAGCCCGCCACCAGGCCGAAAAGGACCACCCCGACAACCGCCATGAAGACCGTGACCGGCCGGCGGATCGAGCCATCCGTCAGACGCATCGTGGGCGGGGCTAGAGCCGGACTGGCTTGATGCGGGCGCCCTGCTTCAGGCCGCCCTGGCCCACCGTGACAACGCGGTCACCGGCAACGAGCCCGGCCAGCACCTGGGCCGTGTCACCGGAGACCGCCCCAATCTTGACGGACACGCGCACCACCGTGTCACCGCGCGCTACGAACACGAAGCTCTCGCCGTCCTCGGCGATCGTGGCGCGCTGCGGGATGACGATCACGTTGGCGTGACTCCCGGTGCGCAGCCGCACGCGGGCGAAGCTGCCGGGCCGCAGGAGCCCCTGGGGATCGCGCACCTCGAGGGTCACCTTGAACGTCCCGTTCGCACGGTCCACGACCGGGTTTACCAGCGAGACGCGGGCTTCGAAGGTACGGCCTGGCAGCGAGCCCAGGGTGAGGACCGCGCCCTGGCCGGTCCGCACGCGGGACAACTCGCGCTCGGGGAAGTAGAGCCGCGCAAGCAGCGGGTTGAACTCCTCGACCCGGAAGCAGTCGCGCCCGGGCGTGACGGTCTCGCCGAGGTTGACCATGCGGGCGGTCACCCGTCCCGGGAAGGGCGCCGTCAGACGCGTCTGGGTGAGGTTGTACTGCGCCTCGCGAAGCGCGACCGCCGCATTCCGCTGGCGCCACTCGAGATCGTCGGTCTCCTTGTCGCTCAGGAAGCCCTGCTCGCGCAACTGCCGGCCCCGCTCGGTCTCCCGATCCGCCAGGTGAGCCGCGATCTCGGCGCGCTCGACCGCGAGCCGGGCGGCCGTGTCGTCGATCCGGGCGAGCAGGTCGCCCTTGCGCACCCAGTCCCCCTCCTCGGCCGCGACTTCCTTCAACTGGCCCGGAGCGGCCGCCACCAGCGTCGCGCTGCTGCGGGCCTCCAGGGTGGTCGTGGTCTCGAGGAACGTGGTGATGCTGCCGCGCTGGACCTGGACAAGTTCGACGGGTGCAGCCGGCGGCGGGGCGGCATCGCCCTTCTTCTTGCCGTTGCCACGGGCGTTTCGGGCCAGGAGCACTGCGCCGAGACCGACGCCGACCACGACGATGGCCACGCTCGTCCAGAAGATCGTACGGCGCCAACGGGGACCGGACATGCCAACCTCCATCCAGGGGATCGAAACGGGAGTCTCCATGGGGGTTACGCAGACGGAGCGCTCCGGGTTGCACGGGGTGCGGCCCGGAGGCGGCGGGGCCCCGGGGCGTGAGCGACGCCACGGGGTCCCGTCCTCCAGTCGCCGGTCGCCCGGCGCCCGTCTACTCCCAGCCGATCTGCCGGCCGCGGTTCTGCTTCTCAAGCCAGGTCATGAGCGGCTTGAAGTACTCGACCATGGCACGGGTGGATAGCTCCTCGCCGGTCGCATCGCGCAGCACGGCGCGCCACTCGCGCGTCGCACCCTGCCGCATCATGCCCTGGAAGAACGCACCGACCTGCGGGTTGCCCGCGTAGTTGCAGGTGCGCGGATCGGACTTGAGGATGTTCCGGGCGATGTGGTCATTGAGCTGATACGAGAGCACCGTCGCCACGGTGTACGAGAAGTAGTAGGCCGGCGCATCGGTGATGTGGGTCTTGGTCGCCGCGTCGCAATACTCCTCGCCCCGCGCTGTCGGCGGCTCGACACCCTGGTAGTCGGCCACGTACTTCCACCAGCGCGCGTTCCACTGGTCGGGCGGCAGCTCGTTCGCGTAGAGGTCGGCCTCCCAGTGCGTCATCACCCCCGAGCCCCAGTACATGAAGGGCAGGTTCGCCAGCGCCAGCGTGAGCAGTGGAGCGATCTGGTCCGCCTGCTTCCCCTTCGCCGCCAGGCCGAGCGACTGGAGATAGGGCGTCTGCCGCGCTGCCATCTCACCGACCGTCGCCATGCCCTCGTGGAACGACGGGCTGGCACCGGTGCGCAGGAGCGGCGGGACCTCGGGGCGCGCGTAGTTGAGGTCGTAGTAGGCGTGGCCCAGTTCGTGGTGCGCCGTGCCGAACCACTGCTCGTTCGCCTCGACGCTCATCAGGGAGCGGATGTCCTGGTCGAGGTCCACGTGCCAGCACGAGGCATGCGTGTTCTTCTTGCGCGCGTCCCCCGCCGCGACCGGGTAAAGGTCCGAGTTCTTCCAGAAGGACGCCGGCAGCGGTCCCATCCCCAGACCCGACCAGAAGCCCTCGGCGGTCTTGACGACCCACTCGGGATCGTGGCTCTTGAGCGCCGCGTCGAGGCTGGCGGAGGACGCCATCGCGTTCCATTCCTGCGACCAGCGGTTGGGGATCCAGTGGGCGGGGATCCGCTTCGGCACCGGCTGCCCGTACTTCCTCGCCAGTTCGTACTTCGCCCAGGTGTGCAGCTGCAGGTAGAGCGGCTTGAGCTCCCGCAGGAAGTCCTCGTTCAGCTTCAGCATCTCCGCGGTGGTCATGTCGTGACCGGCCACCTGCAGGGCGAAGTAGTCGTGGTAGCCCAGTTCCCGCGCCACGCCGTTGCGCAGTTCCTGGAGCCGGACCAGGCCGGGCTTGAGCGCCGGGCCCGTCTGCTTGGAGGCCTCCCAGACCGCGAGACGCTGTGGCAGGTCCGTGAGGCTCTCGAGCTTCCCATCGATCTCGTTCACCGTGATCGGCTTGCCGTCCAGCATGAAAGTGAAACCGTTCAGGGTCGAGGCCTGTTTCGTCTCGGCCTCGATCCGGGCCCGCACCAGGTCCGGGTTGGTCATCGGCCCCTCGGCCGCGTTGAGCAGCACGCGCTCCAGTTGCCGGACCGTGAGCGGCGCCAGCTCCGAGCGGCGCTCGAGCAGGGCCTTCGCCTCGGTGATCACCGCGGGATTGCCATTGAACGCGGCGCGCGCCTTGCCGGCCGCTTCGGCAGCGGCGTCATGCGCGGCGGATACGTCGGTCGCGGCGTCCCACAGCGCGCGCTGCTCCACCGTGGAGACCGCCTGGTAGCTGGCGTTGACCAGGCTGAGGAAGCGAGCGGCCCGCTCCTGCAGGGCGGGCGGCGCGGCGGCCTGCGCCTGTGCGGCGCAGGGAACGGACAACGGGAGGAACGTGACCGCGGCGATGAGCAGCGTCGCGGCAAGCCGGGCGGGTGATTTCGTACGATCCATTGGCGGTCTCCTGCGGGAGCGGCGCGGCGGACCGGGCAGGGCCACGACCGGCCCTGCCCTCCCCCACGCGTGGACGGGGTCACGTTAGCAGAAGCGGCTCCGAGGCGCGCCGGGAAAGGGAACGAGCGCCCGCCCCGGACCGACGGACGCGCCTCGCCGACAACCCGCGGCAGCGGTTTCGAGTGAGAGGTTGACACGGCCTCCGCCAGGGCGTTCCATCCGGGCGGATCGGGACCGGCCCGCACCCTCGTGAGGAGGACGCCGGGCCTCTGCCACCTCACCGGAGGATGACATGCACTGTCCACGCTGCAGGACCGAATACGAGCTGGGCGTCACGCGGTGCTCCGATTGCGAACTCGACCTGGCCGAGGGCGCTGCGCCATCGGGGCAGGACGAACCCGAGTGGGTGGAGCTGGTCACGGTGCTCGAGACCGGTGATCCCTCGCTCCTGCTGGTGACCAAGTCGCTGCTCGACGTCGAGGGTGTGCCCTCTTTCGTCGAGGGTGTGGGAGTCTACGAGGGACTCGGGGCGGGGCGCATCGCCGGCGCCGACCTGCCGATGGGACCCGGAAAGCTCCGCGTCCGTCCGGAGAACGTGGAGGCCGCTCGTGAGCTGCTGGCCAGCCTGCAGCCGCTGAGCGAAGCGGAGGAACCAGGGGCGTGAGGCCGGCGGAACCCCTTGAAGAACATCGGGCTGCGCCGGGCACTTCATGCTGGACGCGAGGTGCGGACTCGCAGCGTCGCCTCTCCGCACGCGGCTGCTTCCCGTTGCCCGCGCGGCGAGCAGCAACCACGCTCGAAGTGCTAGCATGCGCCATCTCTTGTGATGCGGTGCGTGCCACGCCCGGTCGGCGCGGGCACGCCCACCCGCCCCTTTCAAGGAGCCCTCGCATGAAGCAGTACCGGTTCCCCCTGATCCTCGCAGCCCTGCTCGCGGCCGTCCTGGTCACCCCGCAGGCCCGCGCCGAGGAGCGCGCCAACGTCCCCGAGAAACTCAAGTGGAACACTGCGGACCTCTACGCGTCCGAGGACGCCTGGTACCAGGCCAAGGACGCCGTCGCCGCGCGCGTCCCGAAGCTGGCGGACTTCCAGGGCAAACTCGGCGCATCGGCCGACGCCTTCTACACCGCGCTCTCGACCATGATCGCCGTCAACCAGGACCTCACGAAGCTCCAGGTCTACGCCAGCATGCGCGGAGACGAGGACACCCGCCTGGCGAAGCCGATGGAAATGAACCAGGTCGTCGACCAGCTCGCCGTGAAGTTCTCCTCCACGACCGCCTACGTCCAGCCGGAGATCCTCTCACTCGGCGCTGAGAAGGTGAATGGGTTCATCGCGGCCGACCCGCGGCTGGTGCCCTACCAGCCCTATCTCGACGAGATCCTGCGCTACGCCCCCCACACGCTGAGCGCACCCGAAGAGAAGGTCGCCTCCCAGGCCGGCATCATGGGGGACAACGCCGGCCGCGCCTACCGCACGTTCAAAGACGCCGACCTGCCCTATCCCGAGGTCACGCTCTCGACCGGCGAAAAGGTGCGGCTCGACGCCCAGGCCTACACCAAGTACCGCGCGAGCACGAACCGCGACGACCGCGACAAGGTCTTCCAGGCCTTCTTCTCGCGCTTCAAGGACTTCGAGCGCACGCTCGGCACGACGCTCGACGGCGAAGTCAAGACCCACCTGTTCAACAAGGATGTGCACAAGTACGGGTCCTGCCTCGAGGCGTCCCTGTTCAGCTCGAACGTCCCGGTCAGCGTGTACCAGCAGCTCATCTCGGACGTGCACACCAACCTGCCGACGCTGCACCGCTACCTCAAGCTGCGCCAGCGCATGATGGGCGTGGACACGCTGCGCTACGAGGACCTCTACGCCCCGATCATCAAGAAGCTGGAGCTGCGCTACACCCCCGAGCAGGCCACGGAGATGACGCTCCAGGCCACCGCCCCGCTCGGCCCCGCCTACGGCGCCACGCTCAAGAGCGGCTTCGAGAACCGCTGGGTGGACTTCATTCCCACCACCGGTAAGCGCTCGGGTGCCTACAGCACCGGAGCCTACGGCGTGCATCCCTACCAGTTGCAGAACTTCACCGGGCTCTACGAGGAGGTCTCGACGCTGGCCCACGAGTCGGGCCACTCGATGCACACCTATCTCTCCGATCAGAAGCAGCCCTACATCACGCACGACTACAAGACCTTCGTGGCCGAGGTCGCCTCGACGCTGAACGAGAACCTGCTGCTGCACTACATGCTGGGCCAGACCAAGGAGCGGGACACGCGTCTGTTCCTGCTCGGCAGCTCCCTGGACGGACTGCGCACCACGCTCTTCCGCCAGACGCTGTTCGCCGAGTTCGAGCTGAAGATCCACGAACTGGCGGAGCAGGGCGAGCCGCTCACCGGCGAGAAGCTCAGCGACTTGTACCTGGGCCTGGTCAAGGACTACTACGGCGACGCGCTTGGCGTCTGCCGGGTGAAGGACCTCTACGGCATCGAGTGGGCCTACATCCCGCACTTCTACTACAATTTCTACGTCTTCCAGTATGCCACCAGCATCACCGCCTCCGCGCAGATCGCCGCCAACATGCGGGCGGACGCGGCGCTGAAGAAGCCCGTGACGAAGAGCCGCGACGCCTACCTCGCGATGCTCTCCTCCGGCTCCTCGAAGTACCCGATCGATCTGCTCAAGGGCGCCGGCGTGGACATGACGACCTCGGCCCCGTTCAATGCCGCGATCAAGGAGATGAACGGCATCATGGACGAGATGGAGAAGCTGCTCGTGGAGCAGCCGAAGAAGTAGGACCGCTCCCGCTCACGGACACGGACCGCCGGGCTCCCGGGCCCGGCGGTTCTCTTTGCGGGGCGGCAAAGGGCCCCGGTGACGCGTTCGTCAGTCCGAACCGCCCGTTCGGGGCATGGCCTGTCGCCCGGCCCGCCCCGTCCACTACGATGTCCAGCGCTCGTGAAGCGGCACGCCGCCTCCGGGCCTCCCGCGTCTGGCGCAGATCAGGCGCGGCGGCAGCATCGTCTCCAGGCAAGGAGCCTCACATGAGATCGTACCGTCTACCCATCGTCCTCGTCGCCCTCGCGGTGGCGGGCTGTCTCGCCTCGCCCGCTCGCGCCGAGGAGCGCGCGAACGTCCCCGGGAAGTACCAGTGGCGGACCGCGGACCTCTACCCGACCGAGGCGACCTGGCTGCAGGCCAAGGACGATCTCGCCGCCCGAATCCCGAAGCTGGCCGCGTTCCAGGGCCGACTCGGCGAATCCGCCGACGCCTTTCACACCGCCCTCTCGACCCGCATGGACGTGGACCGCGCGCTCTACCAGTTCCGCATCTACGCCACGCTGCGCAAGGACGAGGACGCGCGCCTCGGCCGGCCGAACGAGTTGTTCCAGATGGCCAGCCAGCTCGTCGTCGACTACTCCTCGGCGGTCTCCTACATGCAGCCCGAGATCCTCTCGCTGGGCGCGGAGAAGGTCCGCGGCTTCGTCGCCCAGGATCCGCGGCTCGAGCCCTACCGCCCCTGGCTCGAGGACATCCTGCGCTACGCGCCGCACACCCTGAGCGCCGCCGAGGAGAAGATCGCCTCGCAGGCCGGGATCATGGCGAACGCGCCCTCGCAGACCTACGACATCTTCAAGGCCGCCGACATGCCCTATCCCGAAGTCACGCTTGCGACCGGCGAGACGGTGCGGATCGACGACGCGGCCTACACGCAGTATCGCGCGCTGCCGGACCGCGCGGACCGCCGCAAGGTCTTCCAGGCGTTCTGGTCGAAGCACCGGGAGTTCGAGCGCACGCTGGGAACCACGCTCGACGCCGAGGTCAAGACCCACCTCTTCGAGAAGGACATCCACCACTACTCGTCCTGCCTCGAGGCCTCGCTGTTCGAATCGAACATCCCGGTGACTGTCTACCGGCAGCTCATCGCCGACGTGCACGCCAACCTGCCCACGCTGCACCGCTACCTGAGACTGCGCCAGCGCATGATGGGCGTGGACACGCTCGGCTACGAGGACCTCTACGCCCCGATCATCAAGGACGTGGACCTCCAGTACACGCCGGAACAGGCTATGGATCTGGTGCTGAAGGCCGTCGCCCCGCTCGGCCCGGACTACGTCACCACGCTGCGGCGCGGCTTCGAGAGCGGCTGGACCGACTGGATGCCCACCACCGGCAAGCAGTCGGGCGCCTACAGCGAAGCGGTCTACGGCGTGCACCCGTACCAACTCCTGAATTTCAACGGGTCGTACGACGACGTCTCGACGCTGGCCCACGAGTCGGGCCACTCGATGCACAGCTACCTGTCTGACAAGGACCAGCCCTACGTCACCCGCGAGTACAAGATCTTCGTGGCGGAGGTCGCCTCGACGCTGAACGAGGACCTCCTGCTCCAGTACCTGCTCGGCCTGACGAAGGAGCGGGACACGCGGCTGTTCCTGCTGGGGAGCCGGCTGGACGGTCTGCGGCAGACGCTCTTCCGCCAGGTGCTGTTCGCCGAGTACGAGCTGAAGATCCACGAACTGGCCGAGCAGGGCGAGCCGCTCACCGGCGAGAAGCTGAGCGAGGTCTATCTCGGCCTGCTCAAGGAGTACTACGGGGACGCGCAGGGCGTCTGCCGGGTGAAGGACCTCTACGGCGTCGAGTGGGCGTACGTCCAGCACTTCTACCTGGACTTCTACGTCTTCCAGTATGCCACCAGCATCATCGGCTCCAGCGCGATCGCCACCGAGATGCGCGCCGAGGCGGCGGCGAAGAAGCCGGTGACGAAGCAGCGCGACGCCTACCTGCGGATGCTCGCGGCCGGCTCGTCGAAGGATCCCATCGAGCAACTGAAGGACGCGGGCGTGGACCTGACGACCCCGGCGCCCTTCGGCGCCGCGATGAAAGAGATGAACGGCATCATGGACGAGATGGAGAAGCTGCTCGCGGAGAAGCCGAAGAGGTAGCCGGGCGCCACGCCGACCACCACAGTGCGTTGTTGGGACGCGACTCACCTGCGCCCAAGCAACTCCTCGGCAGCGAGACCGATGTCTCGCGCAATCCTCCGAAACAGCGTCGGCGAAATATCCCGGCCAGGATGGAACGGGACCGTCGTGCCACGGCCATCGGCATGGCGGTACTGTTTGTGCGATCCGCGCTGGCGGACCTCCGCGAAGCCAAGCCTTCGAGCAGGGCCGCGACTTCACGTGGCTTCAGGACCGGAAGCGACCCCACGCCTAGGCTACCTTGATCGTCTGAACCCCGACGAACTCAGACTCGATCTTCGGATCCCCGTCCTCGAGCAACATCTCGACGACCTCCCGAAGACTCTGCTGGAGCTCATCCAAACTGACTCCCTGGCTGTGGGCACCGGGCCACCCGGGGACATAGCCCACGTACAACCCGGTGTCCCCGTCACGTTCCACAACAAAGCTGAAGGTCTTCATCGGCTAGAGCCCCTCCGGTTCCGATTCGAAGACGGGACCGCGATCACCACCCACTGCTTCCGTGCATCCAGCCACCCCGCGGCCCGCGGGCGGTGTATCGAGCCCATCCGACAACGCTGCGGACGCACGGCCATCGTGGTCAACACGTTTCGCGGCCCTCGTGTCGCCATGCAGCCGATTGGACTGCGAGGCGGAGGAGCATAACGCCGTCCAGCCCAGGGCGGCAACGGAGCTTCCCTGCCGTGTGGCTGCTACATGATTCCGCCCGCCAGGTCGTGCGTCGAGCTGCGAATCAAGAGCAGGGCATTATGGACGAGATGGAGAAGCTGCTGAAGTAGACGCCCCGACGGGATCGCTCACGCCGAATCGCCGAAGAGCGCCGGGCCACAGGGTCCGGCGCTCCTCGTCCGTCGGGTGGCCCGGCCCGCGGCTCAGCGCGAGCGCAGGTCCTTCACGTTGATCTCCCAGACGATGCCGCGCCGTGGATCGTCGGCGCGGATGCAGTGCGGATCCGCGATGTCCTCGTCCTGGAGAATGAGTACGAGCCGCCCGCCGCCGCGGAGGTAGACATAGGCGCGCTCCGACTCGAAGCGGACCTCCACGGCGTCGATGATCCCGTAGTCGTTGTTCAGCACGCTGGCATGGTAGCGCCTGTCGTCCACGCTCCTGCCCTGGAACGTGGCGGCGGCAGAGGCCGCCGCGGCCAGCAGGACCACGATCAGGCCCGCGCTGGCCAGCACGATCGGTCGGATGCGATTCATGAAGTCCCTTCCGCTCTCCCGGAATGACCTCACCCGGGCGAACGGCTCAATCCTACACCCCGCTCCCGTCCCGCATCGTCGCAGGAGTACGAACGCCCCCAAAGCACCTCCGAGCGACGGCCCGCGCCTCTACCAGGACGTCGCCAGCGCCCCCACCTCGGCCTGCACCGCATCCAGCACGTCGCAGCGGTCGACCGCGGCCTGCATGGCGTTGTGGTCCGGGAACAGGGGCCGGTCCACCTCGAGGTGCTCGACCACCTTGCGCACCGCGGCCCGCGCGGCGAGCGTGCCGCGGCCCGGGGTGAACTCGCGGAAGTCGAGGGCCTGCGCCGCAGCGATCAACTCGATCGCCAGCACGCCGTGCGCATTCTGGAGGATCTGCTTCGCCTTGAGCGCGCCGTTCATGCCCATGCTCACGAAGTCCTCCTGGTCGGCGGCCGCCGGGATGGACTGGATGCACGAGGGCGTGCTCAGGATGCGCTGCTCGACGATCAGCGTGTCGGCGGTGTACTGGCTGAGCATCAGGCCCGAGAACATGCCGGCGCCCCTGGTGAGGAACGCGGGCAGCCCCACGCTCAGAGCCGGGTTCAGCAACCGGTTGAGCCGGCGCTCCGAGAGCACCGAGACCATCGTGAGGCCCACCGCCACCATGTCGATCGGCAGGCTGATCGGCGTGCCCTGGAAGTTCGCACCCGTCAGCACGCGGCCTTCGTCGCGCACGAAGATGGGATTGTCGGCGACGCCGTTCAGCTCGATCTCGAACTGCTTGCGCGCGTAGGCCATCAGATCGCGCAGCGAGCCGATCACCTGGGGCGTCGAGCGCATCGAGTAGGCGTCCTGGACCTTGACCTTGAGCTTGCCGGTCACCAGGTCTGAACCGTCCATCACACGGCACAGGTTGGCGGCGCACTTCACCGCCCCCGGGAAGCCGCGCAGTTCGTGGAGTTTCGCCTGGTAGGGCTTCAGGTTGGCGAGCAGAGCCTCGAGCGTCATCGCGGCCGCGATCTCGGCCTGGGCGATCCAGCGCTCGGCATCGTAGAGCAGCAGGCTGCCGATGCCGGTGATGAGGTTCGAGCCATTGATGGCCGCCAGTCCGTCACGCGCCTGGAGCCCCGGCACCGGGATCCCGGCGCGTGCCATGGCATCCTTCGTGGGCATGCGCTCGCCCTGGTAGAAGCTCTCGCCCTCGCCCATCAGGCTCAGCGCGATCTGGCTCATCGGGGCGAGGTCGCCGCAGGCCCCGACGCTGCCCTTCTCGCACACCACCGGGGTCACGCCGCGGTTCAGCATCTCGACGTAGGTGAGGGTGATCTCGGGACGGCAGCCGGAGTAGCCGCGCGAGTGCACGTTGATGCGGCTGGTCATGGCGGCGCGCACGTGCTCGAGCGGACAGGGCTCGCCGATGCCCGCGGCATGGTTGTAGATCAGGTAGCGCTGGAACTGCTGAACCTGCTCGTCGTTGAGCACGACCTCCGAGAACTCGCCGATGCCGGTGTTGACGCCGTACATGATCTCGCGGGCCTGGATCTTCTCCTCGAGCATCCCGCGGCAGGCGCGGATGCGCTCCACCGCCTCGGGGGCCAGCGCGACGGGCTCGCCCTGCCGGGCAACCTTCACCACGTCCTCGATCGTCAGGCTGCTGCCATCCAGTCTCACGGCCATGGAGATCTCCTCGGAGCTCGGGTCATCGTGGGTGGAATATCCGCGGGAGATTACACCAAAGGCGCTGCCTTGTCCGAAACCCCGGGTGCCGGCACTCCAGATCCATTCGCCTATCGTCTACGCTCTTGGTAGCATCGCGCGTCACCCGGCGAGTGGTCTACGATGTCGTCGCGTGTGCCCGGGCCGGTCCCGGGAGACTCCGAGAAGCGTGCGATGCACCGGACACCCGCACCACGGCACGGCCGACCGCCGCAGTCCGGAGTGCGAGGAGACCGCGTCCCCGTCCGGGGATGCGACGGTGCCGCCGAAAGTTGCGCGGACTGGTGCGCTGAAAGGGAACCGATGGCACGTCCGAACGTCGATCCGAGCTGTCCCGTCAAGGTGTCGCTGCGGGGCAACGCCCTGCTCAAGGACCCGCTCTGCAACAAGGGGCTCGCCTTCACTCCCGAGGAGCGCGAGGCGTTCGGGCTCGAGGGCCTGCTGCCCAAGGCCCAGCGGACCATCGAGGATCAGGTGGCCGTCGAACTCGAGCACGTCCGGGCGAAGGCCACCCCGCTTGAGCAGTTCATCGGCCTGGCCGCGCTGCAGGATCGCGATGAGACGTTGTTCTACCGCGTGATTGTCGAGAACCTGCAGGAGTTCCTGCCCATCGTCTACACCCCCACGGTGGGCGCAGCCTGCCAGCACTACAGCCACATCTTCCGCCACCCGCGCGGCCTCTGGATCGCGCCGCCGGACCAGCACCGCATCCCCGAAGTGCTGCGCAGCGCGCCCAACCAGGACGTGCGCCTGATCGTCGCGACCGACAACGAGCGCATCCTCGGTCTGGGCGACCAGGGCGCGGGCGGCATGGGCATCCCGGTCGGCAAGCTGGCCCTCTACACCGCGGCCGCCGGCATCCACCCCTCCAAGTGCCTGCCCGTGAGCCTCGACGTCGGCACCGACAACCAGGCGCTGCTGGACGACCCCTACTACATCGGCTGGCGGCACAAGCGGCTGCGCGGCGCGGAGTACTACGACTTCATCGAGGCGTTCGTGCTGGCCGTGCAGGACGTCTTCCCCCACGCGCTGCTGCAGTGGGAGGACTTTCTCAAGGAGACCGCCTTCACCGTGCTCGACCGCTACCGCAAGCGGCTCACCAGCTTCAACGACGACATCCAGGGCACCTCGGGCATCGCGGTGGCCGGCGTGCTGGCGGCGCTGCGCATCACCAAGGTCCCGCTCGCCGAGCAGCGCATCGTCTACGCCGGCGCCGGCGCTGCTGGCGTGGGCATCGCGCGCCTGGTGCGCACGGCCATCCAGGAGCAGTGCAGCGACGCCGAGAAGGTGCGGCGCGCGCAGGTGCTGGTCGACACGCACGGACTGGTGTGGGCCTCGGGCGCGAAACTGCAGGCTCACAAGCAGGAATTCGCAGTACCACGCGAGGACCTCGGCAGGCTGGGCTTCAAGGGCGAGGGGCCGTTCGAACTGCTCGAGGTCGTGCGCTGCTTCAAGCCCACACTGCTGCTCGGCACCAGCGCCACACCGGGCCTCTTCACCGAGGAGATCGTCCGCGAGATGGCGAAGCACGTCGAGCGGCCCATCATCTTCGCCTACAGCAACCCGACCTCGAAGACCGAGGTCAAGCCCGAGGACGCCATCGCGTGGACCGACGGACGCGCCATCATGGCGACCGGGAGCCCGTTTCCGCCCGTCACCCACAAGGGAAAGACCTACGAGATCGGGCAGGGCAACAACGCCTTCGTGTTCCCGGGCGTGGGGCTCGGCGTGATCCTCTCCGAGGCCCGCGAGGTCACGGACTCGATGTTCCTGGTGGCGGCGAAGGCCGTTGCCGAGTCTGTGTCCGAGCAGCGGCTGAAGACTGGGGCGATCTACCCCGACGCCGCCGAACTGCGTGCGGTCAGTGCGCGGATCGCGGCGGCCGTCATCCGCGACGCGCAGCGCCAGGGACTGGGCCGCATGATCCCCGACGGGGAGATCGAGAAGTTGGTGGCGGACTGCATGTGGTATCCGGAGTACCGTCCCTACGTCCCCGCCTGAGGGCGCGGCGGCGAGCGGCAAGGTCCAGCGTTGAAAGCGGACGGGCGGCTCCTGCACCGGAGCCGCCCGTCCGCATTTGGGCCGCGGGGCGTTTTCGCGCATCATGGGCCGCCTGTCCGCGGGGCGCGCAGGAGCGCCACCGGCAGGCGGAAGGGGCCGCGATGGGATCGAGCAGCGAGCGTCTGCGTGAGGTCGGCACCACCGGGCACCCGGCGCCACGGCCCGTTCTGGCCTGGGGCGCCTGGACCACGTGCAGCCTGATCTGGGGCAGCACGTTCCTCTTCATCAGTCTCGGCAACGATGCGCTGGCGCCAGTCTGGGCCGCCTCGCTCCGGCTCGCCCTCGCTGCCGTGCTGCTCACGCTGATCGCGCGCCTGCTGGGGCACCCGTTCCCACGCGGCCGGGCGCTGCGTGCGGCACTCGCCTACGGCTTTCTGCAGTTCGGCGTCAATTTCCCGCTGCTCTACTGGGGCGAGAAGACTTTCCCTTCGGGCCTCACGGCCGTGCTCTACGCCACCATCCCCCTGAGCACCGCGCTCATGACCGCCGCGCTGCGGATGGAGCGGCTCACCCCGCTCAAGCTCGCCGGCACGGGCGTGGCGCTGGCGGGCGTGGCGCTCCTCTTCTCGGACCAACTCGGCGGCCGCGTGGGGCTGGTGCCGGGCCTGGTCATCTTCGCCGCTGCGACATTCGCGGCCGGCTCGGGCGTGATCCTCAAGCGCGGACCGCGCCAGTCGCCCCTGTGGTCCAACGCGGTGGGCGCGACCGTGGGCCTCGCGGTCTGCCTCATCGTAAGCTTCGCCATCGGCGAGCCGCATCCGTTTCCGGACCGTTTCGCCGCGTGGTTCCCGGTGCTCTACCTCACGCTCGCCGGTTCGGTCGGAGCGTTCGTGCTCTTCGCCTGGCTCATCAACCACTGGCCGGTGACGCGCGTGAGCTTCATCGGCGTGCTGAACCCGGTCGTCGCGCTGCTGCTCGGCTGGCTGGTCCGCGACGAGCACCTCGCGCTGGCGAGCCTCGGGGGCTCCGCGCTCATCCTCGTTGGCGTGATCTTCGGGCTGCGCGGCAGCGCGCCGCAGCGGGTGGAGAACCTGCTGTCGGACCGGAAGGCCTGAGGCCGGCGATGGGACGCTCGCCACGAGACTCCAGGAGATGAGCGCGCCGGGCCTGTGGGCTCGTTATTCGCACTGGCTCCACCTGCAGTGGCCGGCGGGCACGGTCGAACCGTGGCCGCGCGTGCGCGCGGATGGCAGCACGAACGTGCGCGGTCTCTACCTGACGGGCGATCTGCTCGGCAGGCCGCTGCTCAAGGATGCGCTGGACAGCGGCGCGCGCACGGCTGCGCACATCGCCTCGGACCCGGCCCTGCGTTCGGCGCCATCACCCGCAGGGACGCTCGACCTCGTCATCCTGGGCGGTGGCGTTTCGGGATTCGCGGCAGCGCTCGAAGCCCGCCGGCGCGGGCTTGCCTGCAAGATCGTCGAGGCCGACGAGCCCTTCTTCACCCCGGTCAACTATCCGGCGCACCGGCCGATCTTCACCTACCCGTCCGGCATGCAGCCGGCCGGCGAGTTGCAGATCACGGGCGAAGTGAAGGAGACGCTCGTGGCGGGACTGCGCGCGCAGGTGGCGCGCGCGGGAGTCACGCCCATCATCGCCAGAGCCGAACGGATCGAGCGTGCGGCGGACCTGCTGCGCGTGATCCTCGCCGGAGCGCCACCGCTGCTGGCGCGGCGCGTGATCGTGGGCATTGGCCGTTCCGGCTGCTTCCGCCGGCTCGAAGTGCCGGGCGAGGAACTCGAGCACGTCTTCGATCGCCTGCACGACCCGGACGAATACGCCGGCCGGCGCACGTTGGTCGTGGGCGGCGGCGAGCGCGCCGCGGAGGCCGCCATCGCGCTCGCCAGGGCCGGCGCCGAGGTGACGCTGGTCCACCGCGGGGCCATGCTCACCCGCCCCCGCTTCGAAACCCTCTCCCGCCTGAGCGAGCGGCTCGCCGGTGCGCCCACCCAGCCCTGGCGCCGGCGCCTGGACCGGGCGCTCATCCCCCGCCGCGCACCCGGCCCCGGCACGGTCACGCTGCGGCTCGTGGCCCAGGTCGAGGAGATCCGCCCCGGCGAGGCCATCCTGCAAGAGGGAGACGGCCCCGGCGAGACGGTCCCCGCCGACGCCATCTTCGTCATGGTCGGACGCGAGGCCTCGGCCGACTTCCTGCGCCGCTCGGGCGTCGCGCTGCGCGGCGAGCGGAACGCGCTGCATCGCCTGGGGCTCGCGCTCTTCCTTCTGTTGTGCGCGACCTTCTGTGACTGGAGGTCAGGCGGCCCGCTGGCCGCCTGGTGGCATGCGCGCGGCGGGTTCCCCGGTTCGCTACCGGGACTCCTCGCATCCGCGGGCGGCGGCCTCGCGCGCGCCGCGGCCGAGCCACGCACGCTCATTGGCACGCTCGCCATCAGCGCCGCAGGACCATCCTTCTGGTGCGCACTCGCCTTCTCCGCGCTGGTCGTGGTCTTCGGCTTGCGCCGCATTCGCCGCCACCGCACACCCTACGTGACGGCGCAGACGCTCACGCTCATGGCGGTGCAGCTGCTGCTCCTGTTCCTGCTGCCCGAGATCCTGCTGCCCTCGCTCGGCCACAACGGCTGGCTGCCGCGGGAACTCCTCGATGCGCTCTTCCCCGCCACCTCCGGCGCTCATGGCCGCGAGTACTGGCGAGCCTACGGCCTGGTGCTCGCCTGGCCGCTCCAGGCCGGCAACGTCTTCACGCGCGAGCCGCTGGTGGCGTGGCTCGCGATCGCACTCGTGCAGACCTGCGTGATCCTCCCGCTCGCGGTGCGTCGCTTCGGCAAGGGCGCCTATTGCGGGTGGGTCTGCCCGCGCGGCGCGCTGGCCGAGACCCTCGGCGACACCCGGCGCTGGAAGATGCCGCACGGGCCGCGCTGGAACCGTCTCGGCCTCACGGGGCAGTTCGTGCTGGGCGCGACCCTCGCCCTGCTCGCCTTGCGGATCGCGGGCTGGCTCCAGCCCGCGGGCTCCGGGGCGGACGCTCTCTTTGCGCGGCTCTGGGGCCGCTATCGCTGGACCGCGGACGTCCTGCTCGCGGGCGTGCTCGGCTACGGCCTCTTCTTCCGGGCCTCGGGACGTGTCTGGTGCCGCTTCCTCTGTCCGCTCGGCGCACTCCTGAATGTCATGGCGCGCGTTTCACGTTTCCGCATCCACACCGAGAAGCAGCGTTGCATCTCCTGCGGGCTCTGTACGGCGGCGTGCCACATGGGCGTGGATGTCATGAGCTTCGCGCGGCTGGGGCGCGCCGTGGAGGACCCGCAGTGCGTGCGCTGCTCAACCTGCGTGCACGACTGTCCCACCGGCGTGCTGGCCTTCGGCCGGGCGGATGCGCGGGGCGGCCCGCTGGCGCTGGACTCGCTGGCGGCCTCGACCGTGCGGATGCGCGAGGGTCTATGAGATCGAACCGCCGGGCGCCTTGCGGCTGCCCGGCGGTCGGATCTTTCACTCATGCGGGTGGGCGCCGTGACCGGGTGTTCGGCACCCGGTCGCCGGGGAGACGTTCCTTCGGCTACTTCACACTCACGAACTCGACCTCGAACACCAGCGTGGAGTTGGCCGGGATCACGGGCGGGTAGCCCCGCTCCCCGTAGGCGAGGTCCGCAGGGATGGTGAGCTTGCGCTTGCCGCCGACGCGCATGCCCTTCACGCCCTCGTCCCAGCCACGGATGACCATGCCGGCGCCGATCGTGAACGGCAGCGGCGTGCGGCCGGGGTCGAGAGAGCTGTCGAACTTGGTGCCGTCGGTGAGCCAGCCGGTGTAGTTGACCATGACCTGCGTGCCTTCCTCGGCCATGGCGCCGTTGCCCACGACGAGGTCCTGGTACTTGAGACCCGAAGGCGTCGTGACCTCCCTGGCGGCCATTGCCTGAGGCGCCGCCGGCTGCGCGGGCTGCTGAGTCGTGGGCGAGGTGGACGGTGACGGCGTGGACTCGCCCGACTTGCCCTGCTGACAGCCAGCCAGCGCGATGATCGCCAGCGCGGCCAACCAGCACGTCGGTCTGCTCATGGGACGCTCCTTTCCAGGTCGAACGACAAGGGGTTGCTCGAGCGCGGAACGCTGCCATATTTGCTTCACCTCGGCAAGCGTCCCCGAGCGTCGCGACCTATGGGAATCCATCCCTATGCTAGACTCTCTGCGCTCTGTCGTGCGCTCATTCCCATCCCGAGGTCCGATGAGATCGTCCCTGCGACATGTGCGACTCGGCGCGCTGCTGCTCCCGGCTCTGCTGGCGGCCACGCCTGCGCTCGCGGACCCCGGTGCCATGCCGGAACCCACCCAGACGGCTGGGCGCGATCTGCCTCGCGACGCGGCCGGGCTCCTGCTGGGGCTCCGCCTCGAGAACGTCGCGGTCGCGGACTCCGGGACGGGCGCGCGGGTCAGCTACGAGAACCGGCGCTACCGGCACAGTGCTGAGGCGCTGGGCCGGGTCGAGGGGGCGCTGGGCACGCCGATCACCGCATTTGAACGACGGCTCGGCCTTACCGCTGCGGCCCTTCGGCACGAACGCGAGTCCGGGCCGGTCCAGCTTGCGCTGAACCTGCCGCCGGATGCGCCCTCGCTCGCCTTCGGCACCCTGTACGCCATCGAGGCGCCGGATAGGGAGCGCTTCCGGACGATCTACCCTTGCGACCCCGGCTTCCCGCCCACTCCGGGCGGCGT
>Ga0315283_10000059_pt1 | contig 59877 bp, 54 predicted proteins | sample YL17G09_0_MG_FD_204541 | JGI IMG/M metagenome (GOLD analysis project Ga0315283, IMG submission 204541) | Sediment microbial communities from Yellowstone Lake, YNP, Wyoming, USA - YL17G09_0 | ecosystem: Environmental > Aquatic > Freshwater > Lake > Sediment | place: USA: Wyoming | collected...
ATCCAATAACTTACTATACTCACTCCCAAAACACCAGGGGTTTTCTTCTAAATGTTTTTGAATTACCGATTCACTGACATTTGGGGTATTAATAATCTCTACAAGTTTTTCATAAGCCTTTTTATACTGGACAATCCTTGAAGCAACTGCGATGTGGCTAATAATGCTTTTATCACTCTTTTGAAAAACGTCTATGAAATGGCCAATATCGGATACAGAGCTATCCAGTTGTGAAAGTATCGTTTTTACAAGTTCAAGTTTATCTGTAGATGCTATATTAGGCAATGCCTCCAATAATTTCCCTAAATGTACATATTGTCCAGAATCTATAATATGTAATTCACCTGTTTTCGTAGAGATGTTACCTTCTAAAAGAACTTTAAGAAATTTATAAAGCATCTCAATTTCGTTATGTGTTCCCCCATCTAGTCGAATGCTTTTTTCAGGCTCAGCAAACCAACCTGCTTTATTTTTATTGATAAAATCAATCTTGAGGGAGTAGTGATGAAATTGTTTTGTATTATTGTCTATAATTTCTAATAGAGTTGCAATTTTAAATGCTCTTGGACCCTCTTTGAGAACTACTTGGAAAATTTTACCAACGCTAGGATTTGAATATGTATCACGGATTTTAAGTTTTACATCCTCTAAAGTATTTTCCGGTGGTAAAGACATTTTAACTCCTTCAAATACAATACTGTGTTTCAAAATCATTCATAATCATCTCCTTGTTTTTCATATTACGACAAATTATACCCTTAAAATGAGAGGAAACAAAGGGGGAAAAAAACCGCGGTTATTTAATGGATTCCCGCTTTCGCGGGAATGACAACATTTTTCTCAGGGATATAGATCCTTCGCTTCGCTCAGGATGACACTTTTTTCTTAAAAAAGTGTCATTTTCATTGCTTTTTGTTAAAAATATGGTATAATACAGTCATAGTTAGGTGAAAAGTGAATATTTCTCGTAAGTCCTTATTTCTACGCATAATAGGCTAATAATTTTTCCAATTCCCAGCCGATTTCATTTTAAAATTACCAATTTCAGCAGTTTTATATCTTCAATGAATAATAAATACGAAATCCGAATATCGAAATCCGAAACAAACCTGTCCTGAACGAAGCCGAAGGATTCTAAATTCTAATTCTCAAATATCTAAAACGGTTTTGAACATTTAGGTTTCGTATTTTGAATTTGTTTCGGATTTCGGGTTTCGTGCTTCGGATTTAATCAAAAAGGTATTTTATGAAAATCTATTGTCTTCCCATCCCATATCCAACTTTCATTGAAACTATCTTTCTTTATTTTCTTCTGCGATACCGGAAAAAACGCTATGGCTATTCTTTTCGCAGGATTAGATTAGCTAAGGACAGATTTGCTGTCGTTGACCCCGAAGATTTCCGGAAGTTATCTCTGTATGATTGGCATCTTCATGAAAACAAAGGCAAGTGTTATGCTGTAACATTTAACGAAGGAAAAATTCTGTATATGCACAGATTTATTACCAACGCCCCTAAAGGCACAATTATTGACCATCGCAATCACGAAAGTCTCGACAACAGAAAGGTTAATTTGCGTTTTGCTACGCATTCTCAAAATTGCTGCAATAAAAAAATATTAAAAAAAGGAACTTCAAAGTATAGAGGTGTTGGTATCGACAAAAAATCAAAAAAATGGCGGGCTGTTATATACTATAATGGAATACGTAAATATTTAGGTTCGTTCGAAAATGAAGAAGACGCCGCAAGAGCTTATGATAATGCCGCCAAAATCTATCACGGTGAATTCGCTATGCTGAATTTCCCTGATGAATCGCAAAAATTATCTCCAGTACTGATAACCGATAACTGAATTACTGCGGGTAATTTATTTTATCACATTTATCAATGATTTCTTCATCGATTTCTGTCGGTATATTATCTTCATCTATCACCGCAAAAACAAGAACAAACGGTTTACACATTTTGCCCGAAGAGCTGCGAAAGCCCGCCTTTAAATTGTTCGCATCTTTTACGGCATCTCCGCCATTAAAGGCAATCGCATAAACTTTACCCGGCTCCAGCGCAACCGGCAGCGTCCACTGACGCCCTGACGAATCGAAAGACGGCGCACCCGTTACCTGCGGCAATATCCCCGGCAAAAATGAAGAATAAAACCAGCCCGACGTATCCATCGGTTCGCTGAATGTAATTGTTATTTTATTGAATTCAAAATCGACATCATCAGTAAATATTTCCGGCTCTGAGCCGGTAATCGTCGGCATTTCAGGCGGCTTGCTGCTTAACTTGCGTTTCGCTGTCCCGGAATGAATATCCTGAATCATCTTAAGCGACCGCAGTGCAGTAACTCGCTGCGATGGAAAATTCGCCAGTACATATTCAAATTGCTCAATAGCATTATTGCTGTCTCCAATCTCAAAAAGACATATCCCATTCCGGTAATACGCATGGGCAAGATATCTCGGAGCAGTCTTACTATCGGCTATTATTTTTGAATAGATTTCAGAGGCCAACTCATATTCAGACTTAGCTTCTAATGCAAGCCCGCTGCGTAACCGTACATTTATATCATTATAATCCGCTTTGTATTCCGGCGGAGCCTTGGGCTGCTTATCTGTGTTTTCATTTTCATTCGGTTCGGTTTTAGGGTGGCTTTTCTCTGCCGCTGATTCGAGTCTTTCCATAATATGGAGGTATTCTTTTTGCGCATTGGTTTTTTCTTTTTCATAATCGAAAAGGTATTCGTTACTGTCCGCAAAATGTACCTTCAGCGGCTCCCAGCTGTTCAGCCGCAGGGGCAGCAATTCATTATTCAGAAATTCCACACGATTATATTTCCATCTTTCGACCAGTTCGTACTGGCTTTGCTGCCTGATGGATTCAAGTAAATACAGCATCCGTTTTCCATCGATAAGATACTGAACAGTCCGCTGGTCAATTTCGTTAAACCCTTCAAATTTCTCTATGTCTGCGGGCAGATATAGAATTATGCTCACCCGCAGTTTATTAAGAATTTTTTCGGCAGCCTGGCAAAAAAGCTCATATCGCAGAGCCGAATGTCGCCTTTGTGCCTCTGCTGATATATCATTTACCTCAGTTCTGAGCGATTTTAACTCTAAAAGGCACTGCTGTTTTTCATTCCTCTGGTAAAAAGCCTTAAGATTGCCCTTCATATTCCCAAGATAAATACTAACATTATTAATAGATTTGAAATACGCCTGGGCCTTGAAGTAAAATTTCCCATTGCCAAGGACACGCCAATCTATGTCCTTCCACGCGTCAATTCCCTCTGATTTTAGCAGTGTATTTTTTATATCTGCAATAAAATCGTGAAAAGTTTGCGAAACATCTGCCCCCTCTTCGAGGCTGCAGGGGTCGTAGAGTCCTTCAAACGCTATCTTTCCGGAACCATTCGGATTTAGCGACACAACTGCCTGACCATTGATACAGCCGGCAAAGAAAATCAGCGGCAATAACAAAAATAACAAGTATTTTGTTTGTTTCATCTGTCTTTTAATCTCAAAAAACGCCTATAGCTTCACAATTTTTTATTCTCAGTTACAGAGTCTAACGCAGCGACAGTTTTTTCTCAACTTTTTTGAGATATACTTTTATAACTCTTTTTAACTACTTTATCCAGCGTAGGTAATAACACCTATAAAATAAACATTTACTATACCGGATATTTCATATAACAATATTAACTCTCTGCAAACACAGGATTTTCAGACATATTTTCACAATTTTTTTTTAAATCTTGACAAAAACAAGGTCCGATAGTTAAATTAGGAAGAAAAGGTAAATTAGGATACGCCGAATATGGATATTCATGAGAGGGTTTAAGGTATGGATACGACTAAAGAGCTTTTTACAACAGGCGAGGCCGCAGACCTCTGCAGCTTAAGTCAGCAGACAATCATTCGCTGTTTTGATTCGGGAAGGCTGCGTGGATTTCGCATACCCGGCTCCAAGTTTCGCAAAATTCCGCGCGATAGTCTCCTGAAATTTATGAAAGAAAATAATATCCCGATGCTGAACATACAATCGGGCAAGAAGCGTCTGCTTATTGTTGATGACGATGCCGAGATTGTCGAGTTAATGACGGACGTATTTGCGAGAGATGGAAGGTTTGATATTCGAACCGCGTCCACCGGTTATGACGCAGGCATTATGACGCAGAAGTTCAGGCCCGACCTTATTCTGCTCGATTATATGCTGCCTGATGTCAACGGCAATATCGTCTGCAAAACGATAAAGCAGAACCCTGAATTCGCCAACACAAGGATAATCATAATCAGCGGCGTCATAAACCAGACCGAAATCGACGACCTTTTAAAGGCCGGCGCTGAGGCATTTGTCAAAAAACCTTTCAATATAACGGAGCTTATTGACAGGATAGCCGCTGTTCTTGAATTATAATTCATACAGCGATAGGAAGAAGAATAATTAATGACAAGTCTTTTATCAAATGTCTCCGCACGGAGCGCTGCATTTGCTCTGTATCAGCTTGATTTGCCTGCCGTTAATCCCGACAGTATAGCCCGCTGTGTAAAATCTATAATCGGCGACAAGTCCGAACTTTGCAATCTGCTGGAAACAGACCCTGCCGCGGCGGTTATATTTATCGACCTTTGCAGACAAAATAATATCGAGTTTTCGTTCGATACTCTGAATTTCCGGCAGCTCGTAAATAAAATTCCAACCCAAAAACTTCTCAAGGCATTTCTCAATCTTAAAACCTTCGACCTTGAAAATCAGCACGCCCAGCTCCCGATAGCCGAGATGAACAGTTTTTCCGCCGCCAGAGCTTTTGCCGCAAGACTTATCGCAGAAAAAACGGGACAGGTTCCTGAAAATCTTTCGTTTTTTGCCGGTCTTTTCGCCGATATCGGCCTGCTTGCGATTGCGGAACTTTATCCCAAAAGCCTTGTAATGCTGCTCGAAGAGTCGCGAGGAGATAATGCTGTTCTTTTACGGCTTGAGAAGGAAAATCTCGGTATAACCCATAATGTACTTTCCCGTCAGCTTGCCCATAAATGGCTACTGCCTACCGCTATTGCCGATACGGCCTGGCTCCATTGTACCGATGCGGCCGATGTGGCTGACAATATCCCGGGCATCGAAATTATTCAGACCGTTCGACTGGCAGATGCGATGGTTAAAAGTATCACCTCCGGCGGCGAATCACCGGCAATCCCGGCAACGCCGGCAAAAGTTTCTCTAACCGCTCAGGACATAAACGAAATAACAGATAAACTGAAAAGTTTTATTGCCGAAATGAATGGCAAAGCGGCAGAACAGCAAAAATTTGACACAGAAACCGCCAAACAGGTCTGTATGACCCTGCTTGAAAACTCATCGGAGCAGAAATTTTCAGATTTCCTGTCAGCACTGTCAGCTTCATTGAACCCCGCTTCATCGGCAATTGATGCCGCAGGAACAATTTGCCGCCTGATATGCGGAATTTTAAATGCGGAGAAGGCGTGCATATTCCTGCTCCCACAAAACGATAAACAATACGAAACTGCTATAGCGGCAGGCGATACATTGCAATTTTCGATTTATGATAATCCTCCATCGGCTGCTGATATGGGGTTCGACCTGCAAAATACAAAATATGCAAAACTGCAAATCGGCAAATATACTATTGGCGAAATGTTTTTACAAATCAAGAGCGACGGCTCACTGTTAGATGTTTCTCTCATAGCCTTGTTTGTCTCGCAGTTAATCGCTGTAAAGCTTGCCGGCGAGCACGACCAGTCGATAGCTCAGGCGGTTATTGATAATTTTGTTCAAACGCCGAAAGAACAGTCCCCGCAACTGTCTCAACCGGCCGCTGATGTACGTGAAACAATAGCCGAGATTGCCTCCGGCGCCGCGCACGAATTAAATAATCCGCTGGCCGTTATATCAGGCAGAGCGCAATTGCTTATGCAAAATGAAACTGACGAGACGAAAAAACTCATCCTGTGTCAAATCGTCGAAAAGACCGGCGATGCTTATGAAATGGTCGGCCAGCTTATGAGTTATGCCCGCCCTGCCAAACCGCAAATCAGAACGGTTTCGCCTTTTATAATGGTCAATAATTGTCTCGAAAAGGCAAATGCCCGTTATCTCTCCGAGCCGATTGATGTCGCTCTTGAAAACATTGAAAACCTGAGCGATATTGAAGTCGACCCCGAACAGACTGCCGAGGCGATTGCCCAGATAATTTATAACGCGCTTGAATCTTATGAAAGCGGCAACGGCCCCGTTAGAATTATCGGCAATGAGCAGCCGCAGGATGGCACTATCGAAATCATCATAAAAGACCAGGGCTGCGGTATGAACGAGGAAACCCTGCGGAAAGCCGCTGAACCATTTTTCTCCGACAAACCCGCCGGCAGACAGCGAGGAATGGGTCTGGCCCTTGCTTCAAGTCTGCTGAAGAATAACAGCTGCACTATATCAGTCCAAAGTCAGCCTGACAAAGGCACAACGGTAACAATCCTTCTGCCGAAATCGAACAAGTCCGAATAAACCTTTAGCCACTAAGGCACAAAGACACAAAAAGAATTCTTAATTTTTAATTTTGAGTTTTTAATTGAGGAGTTCGCCTAACGGCGAGACCTTGTTTTTATACTTTGAAATCACGGATAGCTATGCCACAAGTTACGCGGATAATAATAGTTTCACGATTTGATAATTACCAAACGGGTGTCAATAATCCGGATTCCCGCTTTCGCGGGAATGACTGACGAGATTCCTCGACTGCGCTCGGAATGACGAACCCCGCACCTATTTTTCAGCTCTAACAATAAGTTTCAATATTCTCCGCAAATATCTAAAGACATAACACAAGAAAATTCTGCAACCACATCGAAATAGGTGCGGGGCAAGCAAGTCCGAAAATTCCTGACCGGCCGAATCCGTTCTTTTTCAGAACCCAAATAAAACATCCCCGCTGCCCGTAAACCTGCTCATTATTGGACGTTTGAATATTCTGCCAAAATAACTCCGGTATCTTAAACCCCCCTTTTTATTATGCCGAAATGCAAATAGAAGACATTATTAATTTCGGAGATATTCTGTTGAAGGAAGAAAAAAATTTAAGATTACGTCGGCTTGTCAGGCAGCTCAATCAAATCAGAAGAGCTCAAAAAAAGCAGATTGATATTCTCTGCAACGATATCCTGACGGCACACGGCGATTTTATAAATCATCTGAAAAATTTCAGGTTTGCCGCAGATTTTTATGAAAGCATTCTCGGCATAAACGACTCCGACCTGCTCGCAAAAGCTGTCGGCGAATTTTTCACAGATAATCTTAATGGCACAAACACAGCGGTCGTATTTATGGTATCCGGCCAGCCGCAGGTTCATATTTACGCTACAGACCCGAATCTCGAGGATATTCCTTCTCAAATCAGCCCATACCTCTCGGCCAGAATGGTACAATTGGTTTGTCAGGGCGGCAAAATCTGTACCGCTGATGACCTTTGTACGATGGAATTTTTCGCGGGTCCTGCGGTTTTGAAAAAGATTTCTCTTGCAGCCATCGGCCTGAATAAGGCCGGCCCCGCTCTCGGAATGTTGATTATTTACCGTTCCGCAGAGCAGCCTCTAAGTAAATCCGAACTGGCACAGGTATCTTCAGTCGTTGGCGGACTTTCCACAGCGTTAAAAAATATGCAAAACAGCGACGCTGCTGTGTCATATCCTAACCAATAAGGAATTTGCCGTTTTTATAGATAATCTCTCCGTCGGCAAGTATTTCGCCATCTTTTATATCCGCCAGTAAATCCCAGTGTACCGCCGATTCGTTTAGTCCGCCTGTTTCAGGGTATGCCGCGCCCAAGGCCATATGAATCGTTCCGCCCATTTTCTCGTCGAAGAGCATATTCTTTGTGAATTTGTTGACTCTTTCGTTGTTTCCGATTGCCGCTTCGCCGAATCTTCTTGCGCCTGGTATTTCAAGAACTTTATCCAAAAGCTCCTGCCCTTTTGCGGCTTTGGCGTTTATGACCTGGCCATCTTTAATTTCAAGCGTTATATCTTCTATCTCCTGGTCCATAAAAATTCCCGGATAAGAAAACCGAACTTTACCGTTTACCGAATCTTCCACCGGCCCGGTAAAGACTTCGCCGCTCGGCATATTGTTTTTGCCGGACGAGTTAATCCACGTCCTGCCGTCCGTTCTGAATTTGACATCGATATTGCTTCCCTTGTAATGTATTTCTTTTTTACTGTTGAGCAAATCGACTATTTTTTGCTGGTCTTTCTCTAACTTGTTCCAGCAGCCGATAGGGTCGTTTTCATATAGAAAGCAGCAGTTATAAACGAAATCAGCGTATTCGCTTTGGCTCATTCCGCATTCCTGGGCCTCGGCGTTTGTCGGGAAGACGCACAGCGTCCATCGCAGTTCTTTCGCAGCCGCTCTTTCCATAAATAATTTATTCAGATGGGCCTTTGCGGCGTTGCATTTCTGTTTTTTCTCGGCCGGGGTGTTCTGCAGTTCCTTGACATTGAACGGCGCAAGAATATGCAGGGCCGCGTCATATTTTTCATAAACGTATTTACTCAGCGGCGAGATATATTCGAGCTGGCTGTCGGATGCGTTGTCGTAGAAGATTTTTTCTGTTCCGTTAAGTGCGATTTTAAACTCCGGATGAGCCCCTGCCGCCAGCGCCTGCGCGTAAACTTCCTTCAGCAGCTCTTCCGCCAGATACGTGGAATAGATGAGCAGTTTATCGCCTTTTTTGAGTTCAAGCGAATATTCGACTAATAGTTTTGCGTACTTCTTAATAATATCGTTCGTTGTCATAAAATTTTATCCTTGTAAAAAAGGTCTTTGGTATAGAGAATATAACGTTTTAAAGGTTTATTTCAATATGATAAGTATTTTTACTAATTCTTTCGGCACTACATTCCAGGCAATCTTTCAGATTTTGCTGATTTCGATTGCCGCCGGTTTTCTCATCAGGAAACACATCCTGACTCAGGAGCAGCTCAAGGCCCTTTCGACGATAGGCGTTAGGGTATTGCTACCCTGCCTGATTTTTTCAAACATTATCAAAAATTTCGACCCGCACCAGCTTAAATTCTGGCCGTTGATTCCGCTTGCCGCGGTTTTAATGGTTGGCTTCGGCCTGTTGGCCTCCGCGATACTATTTTGGCCGAATCTGAAGGACAAAAAATATCTCCTGGCACCTGCAGCTCTGCAAAACGGCGGTTATCTTATCCTGCCGCTGGGCAAAATGCTTTATCCGGACCATTTTGACGAATTCGCGATGTATTGTTTTCTTTACCTGCTCGGCTTAAGTCCTCTTTTATGGTCTTTGGGAAAATATCTGGTAAGTCCTGCCGGAGGCGAAAAATTGACTTGGCGTGAACTTTTCAGCCCGCCTTTCTATGCGAACATTATTTCCATACTGATAGTTCTACTCGGCCTTAAGTTTATCGTTCCTTCTGTAATATTAAATTCCGTTGACCTTCTGGGTACTGCCGCGGTTCCGGTAGCGACATTTGTCCTTGGCGCAGTGCTTGGCAGTATTCCGCTCGATATAAAGGCTTATTGGGTCAATGCTGTTAAGGTTTTATCGGTTCGGCTGGTTCTTGTTCCGCTGGCTACGATTATTGTTTTATGGCTGATGAATATTCATACTGCCTATCCGCTGCTTTGCAGTTTATTGGTTTTGCAGTCGTCTTCGTCGCCGGCAACGGCGCTGATTATGCAGGTCAAGCACTATGGCGGAGAAGAGCAGGAACTTGGCTCGATTTTAATGTTATCTTACACGGCCTGTATAGTAACTATCCCCTTCTGGCTCGCTGTCTGGATGGCGATTACTGCGTGAGACATGGACAAACACCGTTTTTATTGGACACGGATTTACACTGTATCCAATATTATCGTGTCATTTTACTGATCCTGTGATATATGCCCGTAGATATTTATTATTAGGATTATTAAGCAACTCACATGCGGCCCATAAAACCCAATCGACAGATCGTTCGTGGAGGCTCAGTTCTTCGCGCCAAGAAATGACGTTTGCGTTGAATTGCGAGTAGAGGTTATCCATTGACTCTGGGGCTATCGTATTACTTGGGTAAGAAAAAGATATTCGCCCCAAGACTTGCAGACCCTTATGATTCTTTTTAAGCCACACATAATACTTGGTGGGTTCATAGATATAGAGAATGAGACTCGCGACACCGTAGCTCAAACCCTTGAATCCCTTTTTCCGCCACTCGCCAAGCGACTTCATGCTTTGTGTTGACACTATATTGGCGACAAGCTCGTTGAGTTGGTCAATAGGACAGGCTCGAATCAGTGCCCGGTTTGGTACATTCAGCGTAGGGCCAAACCACGGACCTGTTGGGTCATCATCGACCAGGTTAAAGAAGTCATCAAATTGCTCATGTGACATCTTCCCAAGCGAACCCATGATGAGTTCTTTAGCCTTGACTTCGCGGAGAATCTTGCGATCCAAAACAACACGAACAAAGCTATGGTAGGCCAAATTCAATTCATCATTCCTCTCTGCTGTGAGCTGAGGAACGGAGAGTGCGCCGATCGCATGGCCGGGTGTGTTCATTGTAGGTAGCTGATTACTCATCTTCTCGGGCTGAGATGTCGGAATATCCTTTGCTTGCGATTCAGTAGTCGCTGGTTGTTTATCTTTCAAGAAAGCTTCTTCGGGTATCTCCATTTTAGGGTCGCCAAGAGATGTTGTGGCGACTGTGGCTCCGGCGTGCTCGCTCCGTAGCTTCTGAACGATGGCCCCAACACGTTGCCAGTCTCGCTGCTGGGCCTCCAACTTTCGGTGCGTGTTGAGGATGCGGCGCCCACAGTGGTATACGGCCACCGTTTTGGTGCCCCCAAAAAGTTCAAGAGGCACTTTGCGTTCAACAGCATCGCGGAACTGACCACAGGGGAGCCCGTAAGCCCCGAGCACTGCCTCGTAAGCCACCTGTCCAAGGCAGACTATAAGCTTCGGTTTAATAATCTCAATTTGCTGACGCAGAAAGTGCTGGCTGCAATTCTCAATCCACTCCGGACGTAATTTGCCTTGGTCTCCACCGTGCTTAAGACATAGCACCGCATTCGTACAGAACAGTTCGCCTCGCTGCGTTTGGCCGGAAGGCAACTCGGCTTTGAGCCCTGCCAGCATCAGAAGTTCGCACAGCATCTTGATCGTTGCGCTGGCGATATCGACCCCATGTTGAAGTTGAAAATTACGAACCCCTCCCCAGTCCTGCCCCACGATCATGACTAAGGCATCGAGTCCGCCCTGCCAACCGCTCCAAACGCCGATCTCACTCGAATCGTATTTACCGCCAGCGCACCGAGAAGGATTCTCAAGCCCATCGCAGAGATCACATGTTTTACGAGCGGCCACCAACTCAAGATACTTATCTCGTTTATCATTCATATATTGTCTCCTCGTCGCCAAACAATAATTAGATTATTCCGCATAAGATGCGGAACTCCGTTTTACTATCCATATTAAACGCTTGGCTACGCAACCAAGCCTTCCAATTCTGCAATAATATCAAAATCTTCCTCGAATTGCCTTTTATTTTTTCAGTATTTCCTATCTGCCACCTTAAACAGCGTCTTTGTGGTGAAATCTTTTTGTCACCTATCGTTATTTACCTCATTCCATTAAGCAACCTGCTTTAATCTGCCAGCAAATCAAGGGAACAACCTCTACTGAAAATTATACAACAGAAAACCCGTTCAACAAGTAAAAAACCGCCGGTAAAACCGGCGGCTAAATATTTGGATTCCCGCTTTCGCGGGAATGACATGTTTATATATATATATTCGTGTTCATTCGTGGTTTATTATCTTTGTGTCTTAGAGCCTTCGTGGCTAATATTTTTCCGGCCAGACCGGCGTATATTTTGTTCTCGTTCTTTCGCCGAGGATCATTCTTTCCGCTTCGTTTCGCCATTTATTGTAATGGGCGGTCTGCTTATGGTGTACGACGCCGCTTTCGTCCGTGTATGCCTCGACAAGAACGAAATGAGTCGGGTTGTCAGATTGCTGAAGAACGTCGAAACGTTTTATCCCCAGTTCTTTTACGCTGTTTTGCGCATTTTCAGTGCATATCTGTTTAAACTCTTCGATATACTCCGGCCTAACCTGAATATTTATGTGAACTACAAACATAATTTCACTTCCATATAGTAATTGTTGAATTTCTCTTTGTATCACGTGTATAAGGAATATCTTCATCTTCGCCCGGCATTTTAGGCAGTCTCGGCCGGCCGATGCCTTTGACAAGGTCGGCTATTTTTATCATTTGGCCGGTTGCCATAGATTTATTGGCGGCAACGCCGGTAAGTATCGAATAAGCGCCCTGCGAAAAATCAGCGGCTCTCATAAGCGTATCGTTAGTGTCAGGCGTACCGAAAATATCATTGAGCATTACGGCATCGCCCCCGCCGTGTTCGCCTTTGCCCGTTTCGACCTCGATATTATACGCGGTTTTGAAATGCGGAAAAACTTTTATATATGTATTTTCCGAAAGAAGCGCACCCTGCACCGACCCGTCGCCGTTGATATATGACGATTCCTGACAGCCGTGCTCGAGCCTGCCCTTTGTGCCGTTGAAAGCGATTTTATAACCTTCATAAGGCATAAATGAATTAAGGCTGTAACTCATAATTGCCCCTGACTTATACTGAACGACAACATTCATCGTATCTTCAATATCTATATCGTTCCTGAATACGCATCTGTCCCTGAAATATCCATCGTATTTTTCATTATCGGCGTAGAGCGATTTGAGCGTCTTAAAATCCTTCATATTCATATAAAAATTGCATTTTGACGAAACCGGACAATCGCTGCATCTGTCAGAGTGGTTTTCAAGCCCGTATCGCTTTGCCTGTTTTGCGTTATAAAACGCCCTTGTTCCGCGTGCGAACACAAATTCCGGCACAGAGCTTAGCCACCAGTTTACAAGGTCGAAATGGTGCGTAGCCTTGTGAACCATCAGCCCGCCGGAATTGGTTTTATTGCTGTGCCATCTCCTGTAATAGTCCGCGCCGTGATTGGTATCGAGAAGCCACTGAAAATCAACGCTGATAATTTTCCCGATGACCCCGCCTGTCAGCAGTTCTTTAATTTGTGTTCTCGGCGGCGAATAGCGGTAATTGAAAGTAACCCTGACGCTTTTGCCGCTCTGGTTCACCGCGTCGATGATTTTCCGGCACTTGACCTCATCGATAGTCATTGGCTTTTCAGTGATAACGTCACAGCCTGCCCTGAGACTTCGACAGATATATTCGTCGTGCGTGCTGTCTTTTGTGGTAACGATTACGCAGTCGGGTTTTTTCTCAGCGAGCATTTTATCGAAATCTTTTGCTTCGTATCCGACGATATCCGGCAAAAATTCTTTTAGTTTATTTACCGCCAGGTTTAATCTGCCGATATTGCTGTCGCAGACGGCGAGCAGTTTTGCTGTTTTCTTAAAATCCTTAGTCAGGGCGCTGGTGAACATCTCCGACCGGCCGCCCATTCCTATCTCTGCGTATGTCCTGACCATTGTTTATTTTCCGAAACTAATCTTTGATTTGTCCCGGTAAATTTTATAACATAAAATTGGTACAATAAAAAGACCATTTTGATGAATTTTAGGTTGCAATTTTCAGCCAAACAAGTTTAATACATCCTTAAAAATACGTTTAATAATAGGAGTGTAAAATGTCGTATCTTGATAAGAAATATGGACTTAACGGTAAAACAGCTATCATAACCGGCGGCGGCGGAACGCTCTGCAGCGCTATTGCCGAGGGCTTTGCCTGTGCGGGAGCAAATATAATTCTTTGGGATATTAATCCTGCCGGCTTAAAGGCAAAATCAGAAATAATCGCCAAGACCTGCGGCGACAAATCCAAAGTCTCTACTGTCGAAGTCAACCTGATGGACGAAAATTCGATTGCGCAAGCATTGGAAAAATCCGTAAAAATTTACGGCTCAGTTGAGATACTTTTAAACGGCGCCGGCGGCAACCGCGGCAAAGGCCCGCTTGTCGACGTTAATGCGGAGGATTTTGATTTTGTTTTGAAATTGAATCTCCTTGCCGGCTGTATTCTGCCGACCAAGCACATCGCCAAATACTGGATAGACAACAAAATCAAAGGCAATATTATCAATATCGCCTCGATGGCAGGCTTCAATCCTCTTTCCGGAATATGGGCGTATTCGTCAGCCAAAGCCGCGGTGATGAATCAGACAATGGGGCACGCAAAGGAACTGGCGAAATACGGCATAAGGGTCAACGCGATTGCTCCGGGCTTTTTCGTTGCCGACCAGAACAGGAAACTTTTATTGAATGATGACGGCACGCCGACCCAGCGAGGCAAAGATGTTCTCGCGAAAACCCCGATGGGCGGATTCGGTCTGCCGGAATATCTTACGGGTTCTACGATATTTCTCGCTTCTGATGCCGCGCAGTTTGTTACAGGAGTTACGCTGCCGATTGACGGCGGTTATTTGTGTGACAATATCTGATTTCAGGCTTTTGGGAGCATCTGATTTTTCAAAAAGTTTGTCCGATTCTCCGGCAGCAGCAGTTTTTCCAGCCTTTGCGGATTGGTCGCATAGCTTAAAGCGTCGTTTCTTTCGATAAAGCCTTTGAAATACATTTCCGCGATGCTCGTATCCATTTCCTGCATACCGATTTTTCGCGATGTGGCGATAATATTGGGTATTTCGTGAATTCTGTTTTCCCTGATACAGTTTCTCACTGCCGAGTTGCATATGAGAATCTCGACGGCAGGCACCATTCCCGGTTTATCTATTCTTTTGAAAAGCGTTTGAGAAATAACCGCTTGCAGCGTGTTCGAGAGCATAGCACGAATCTGATTTTGCTGAGCGGCCGGGTAAATATCTATTATGCGTTCTACCGTTTGCGCAGCGTTTATGGTATGCAGCGTGCTGAAAACCAGGTGTCCCGTCTCGGCAGCGGTCATTGTTGCGCTTGTCGTTTCGAGGTCCCGCATTTCTCCCACAAGTATCACTTCCGGGTCCTGCCTGAGCGCGTGCTTTAGTCCCGAAGCGAAGTCCGGACAATCCGAGCCTATTTCCCGCTGTTCAATCATCGACATATTATTTTCGAACGCGTATTCAACCGGGTCTTCGAGAGTTATTATTCTTTTCCGGGAGGTATTATTAATCAAGCCTATCATAGCGGCAAGCGTAGTGCTTTTTCCGCTTCCAGTATGGCCTGTAACCAGCACCAGTCCTCTCGGCAGTACGGCCAGTGCCTCGGCGATTTTCGGCAGATTCAGCTGATTCAAATCCGGTATCTGGTTTGGAATAAGTCTGAACGAAAGAGCGATTGTATTATTTTGATAATGTGCGTTTACTCTGAATCTGTTTCCGTCATCGAGAGTTGTGGAAAAATCGCAATCGCGTTTTATCTCGAAAGTTTCAAACCTTTTCGGGCCTATCATACTAAGCAGCATATCCGCAGCCTGTTCGGCGTTGACCGGCCCGATTCCCATCGTAACAAGTTCGGTATTAATTCTCATCACAGGCGGCAAACCGACATTGATATGCAAATCGCTCGCCTGTGCCGCTACAGAGGCAGCGAGTAATTGTTTAATATCCATTTTTTCGATTAGCGCAGTATCCATTATACTATTTTATCGACAGAATTGCAGTGCGACTTATGCTGGCGGATTTATGGGAATTTGTTGTTTGCGGCGGTACTTTCTCGGACTTTAGGATGACTTATTCGGCCTTCAGTTTCCTTGCCATCAGCTCCCCTATCGCAGCCGAGACGCTCTTGCCCTGGAACAGTATTTGATAAACTGCTTCTGTTATAGGCATATCTATTCTGTATTTTCGTGCCATATCCATAACCGATTTGCACGTAGCGGCGCCTTCGACGACGGACTGGGTCGCTTCAATCGACTCTTTAATGGTTGCCCCTTTTCCGATTCTCTGTCCGAAGCTTCTGTTCCGTCCCGTCGGCGATATGCACGTTGTTACAAGGTCTCCAAGTCCACTCAATCCCGCGAACGTTTGTTCTCTGGCGCCCAGCGCAACTCCCAGCCTTGTAATTTCCGCAAGCCCCCTGCAAAGCAGAGCCGCTTTTGCGTTATCTCCTATTTTTATTCCATCGACTATGCCTGCCGCGATTGCTATGACGTTTTTCATCGCGCCGGCAAGCTCAACGCCGATGACATCGCTGTTTCGATAGACCCTCAAATATGGCGTATTAAAAATTTCCTGTACAGTCCCGGCCAGTCTTTCGTCTTTAGATGACGCTGTCGCCGTCGCCGGCAGTTTTTTCGCGATTTCCTCGGCGATAGTCGGTCCCGACAGCACTACAACTTTTATTTTTTCTCCCAGTACGCTTGTAATTATCTGGCTTGGCCGAAGCAGCGTATCGTTTTCGATTCCTTTTGTTACCGAAACAATCGGCACCGCCGTATTTGCGTATTGTTTAAGCCGCTGCCAGACCGGCCTCATATATTGACAGGGAACTGCTGAGATTATCAACTCGGCGTTTTTAAGTATCTCCCCGTCCCGCGGCTCGAAAATCAGACTGTCCGGCAGTTTATAGCCCGGCAGGAATTTGAAATTTTCTCGTTTTTCTTTTATCTGCGAAAGCTGTTTTTCGTCATAGCCCCACATACGGACGGCAAGTCCCTTTTCACAGAGCAGCATCGCACAAACGCTGCCCATCGCCCCATCGCCTATTATGGATATATTTTTCATCCCGCACCTTCTTTCAATTCAATTTTTTCAAAATCTATTTTGATTACATTGTCCACTTGGCTCTCAAAAAGTACGGCATAATATACTGAATACTTACAAGGTGCGGGATTCATCCCGCACCTTCTTTTTATTCTTTTCTATTTAGGCTTACTGCAATCCTATTCTTTAGCTGACCATATGCTTTCCCAAAGTGTTTTAAAGCTTTTTCTCGCCTCTTAGCATCTTCCAGTGAGAAATAACCTTCATAATATACTAACACCCAAGGCATATATTTTCTGGTATATTCAACAAGACCGGCATTATGCTCTTTCAATCTACGTTCTATATCATTGGTATACCCGATGTACAAACTACCATTTTTTTGACTTTTCAAAAGATATACGTAATACATCCCGTCACCTTCTGTTTATTCCAATTCAAGATTCGTAATGTTGAAGTAATTATTCATTTTATTTTTTTTAAAAATCCTTCATCTTCTATGAATTATAGAAGGTGCGGGATACATAATCATATCGAGTTGAATCCTTAGAAGGTGCGGGATTCATTCCTTGTATTTAACCAGAGAAATGCCTGTTTTTCAATCGAATAATTACTCGTCTAACTGTTCGATTTGGATAGGCTTGAATCTTTGTATCTCCGAGAACTGATTTTTGCCAAGCCTTACCTCCATAACGACTGTATTGTCGTCGGTATAGTCCTGTTTCAGCACGGTTGTATTTGATTTGAGATAACTTTGAATCTTTCCATCGCCGGAGCTTGCCGTTATTCTCACAAGCAGCATGCCGCCGGTATAATACTGGATAACTCTTTCTTTCAGGATATCGAGGTTCATCCCCGTCTTTGCGGAGATACTTATCGCGTCGGGATAAATCGTCTGCAAAAGCTCGAACTGCCCCTGGCTCCTGACAACATCGGACTTATTAAGCAGCATCAGCGTTGGTTTGCCGCCGCATTTTATATCTTCCAATACTTTTTTCGCGTTCTCCGCCTGACGTTGGGCGTCCGCACTTGATACATCGACGACATGCAGCAGCAAATCGGCATTGATTGCCTCTTCGAGCGTAGCCTTAAACGACGCGACAAGCTGGTGCGGCAGATTTCTTACGAACCCGACCGTATCGCTAAGCAGCGCCTTTCGTCCGCCGTCGAACATCCACTGTCTTGTTTTCGTATCGAGAGTCGCGAAGAGCCTGTCCTCTACATAAACTCCCGCATCGGTAAGAGCGTTCATCAGGGTGCTTTTGCCCGCGTTGGTGTATCCCACAAGGCAGATTTTGAACTGCCCCCTTCTTGTCTCGATTTCTCTTATTATACGTTTGTCGATATCCGCGATTTCTCTTTTAAGTTCGGTGATTCTTTTGCTGACAAGTCTCCTGTCGATTTCAAGCTGCTGCTCACCTGTTCCGCGTGTTCCGATGCCGCCGACAGCGCCTGCCATCGGCCCGCCTACTGCGCCGGTTACGGTATCCAAGTGCGACCACATTCTTGTGAGTCTCGGATATGTATATTCGAGCTGGGCAAGTTCTACCTGCAGTTTTGCCTGTTTAGTCTGCGCCCTGCTCGCGAAAATATCCAGTATCAATTCTCCCCGGTCAACGACTTTAGCTTCTATAATCTCCTCAAGGTCTCTTATCTGGCCCGGCGAAAGTGCATTATCGAATATGACAACGTCAGCTTTGTTTCTCTTTACCCGCTGCCTTATCATTTCCGCTTTGCCTTTGCCGATGTACGTTGATGGATGTATGTGCGTTATTCTCTGCTGAACCCTGTCAACTACTATCGCCCCTGCGCTTTCAGCCAGTGCCGTCAATTCCGCCAGTTCATCATCGTTTTGTAAATCTTTTTTTAGAATCGCCCCGACGAGTATCACCTTTTCTCGTTTAACAGCTATGTTTTCACGAAATTTTTCCAATTGAGTTAAACTCCTTAAAGTTAATTAGTGGATATTATAATGATTCCCGCCCTGCAATTCAATTAAAGTTTGTTTTCAGGGTTATCCGCCCTTACCGGCGAATTCGCGGTATTGAATTTTCCTAACGAAACCACTGATTCCACGGATTAAACGGATTTTTTACTTTTATTCCTCTCTGTTTCCGGTTATAATTTGCCCAATTCATCAAGGAGATTCTTATGAAAAGATGCGTTACTTTGCTGATATCTTTGTATTTGTTAGCATACTGGATAGCCATACCAACTATCGCAAATGCTGATGATAAACTCGTGGATTTAGTCAAAAAGGTAAAGCCATGCGTTGTTCTTATTTCGACTTTCGACAAGGACAACAAGCCAATCGGTCAGGGAAGCGGATTCTTCATAGATAATAAAGGCAGTCTTATCACGAACCATCACGTTATCGAAGGCGCTTATTCAGCCATTATTAAAACCTCGGCAGGCAAAGAATATCCGGTGCAGGGTATTGTTGCCAAAGACACCGAAGCCGATATTGTCAAACTTGTCGTGAACCTGCCGGATGCCAATATGACATTCTTAAACCTCAGCGTGAATGTGCCTTCTGAAGGTGAGGACATTTTTGTTATAGGCAATCCTCTCGGCCTTGAATCAACCGTATCAAGCGGCATCGTATCGGCAGTTAGAGACATTCCCGCCTTTGGCAAAATACTTCAGATAACCGCTCCTATTTCTCCCGGCTCAAGCGGAAGTCCGGTTATAAACAGCAAAGGTGAGGTAATAGGCATTGCGACTCTTATCGTAACAAAAGGCCAGAATCTAAATTTTGCTATTCCCAGCGACAAAATCATTGCCCTCAAAGAAACCCCAAAAAAACCTATATTTAATGTTATGACCGCTGATTCAAATGATGCTCAAACGCTATTTGACAAAGGCTTAAAAGAATTATGGCAGGGAAACTACTCTGCCGCACTCGCCTTTTTCCAAAAGGCAACAGAAAAGAATCCGAATTATTCTGATGCGTGGTCTCAGATTGGTCATTGTTTCTTCAACCTTGGCCGCAATCAGGAAGCGATAGTAGCCTGTAAACAGGCAATCAAAATCAATCCAGATGATGCTAAGGCATACTTTCTACTTGGCACTGTCGCCTACAAACTTGGCCACTATCAGGAATCGACAGAGGCTTTTAAGCAGGTCATCAGAATAAAGCCGGATTACGCCGATACATACTTTTTCTTGGGCGATGCCTACAGAATACTTGGCAGCTATCAGGAAGCAATAGAAGCCTTTAAGCAGGGCATCAGAATCAAGCCGGATGATGCCAAGGCACATTATAATCTTGGCGTTGTCTACGGCATCCTTGACCGTTCACTGGAGGCAATAGAAGTCTATAAGCAGGCCATCAGAATCAAGCCCGATTATGCCGAGGCACACTGTAATCTTGGCATTGCCTACGGCGAACTTGGGCGCTGGCAGGATGCGATAGAAGCCTTCAAACAGGCTATCAGAATTAAGCCGGATTATGCCGATGCACACAATAATCTTGGCATGGCCTATTTAGTAACTGGCGACAAGGGTTCAGCTCTTGAAGAATATAAAATCTTAAAAACCCTGGACGCTGAGAGGGCAAACAAATTGTTTAACAAGATTTATAAGTAGCGAAATAAGGATAAGTGTATATAAATGAGGCCGTCAGCGGCTAGAGAGTCGCAATTCTCGTTCACAATTTAATGGAAGCGTGATATGTACAAGAAACATATTTGTTGGGCAGTGATACTGATTTGCTTAACCACTACTTACTGTTTTTCATCTGATAATTATGACCCCAATGCGTTGAGATTATCCGCTAATAATTCAACTGTTCCGTCAGGGACGGCGGAAGACGGTATTTGGGCGAAAGTATTATCTTCCAAGTTTGATATATTATTTGGTTTTATACTTGGATTATTTGCTTTTATACTTGGCTTGATCAGCACTTGTTTTATAGATTATCGGCATAGGGTAAGAAAAAAGAAAGAATTTTGGGAAGGAGTCCATGCGGAATTGAAACAGAACCTATCTATTTTAAGCTACCCTATTCTTAACAACGATGCTTCTATTTCAGCCGAAAAAGTTGAATGTTGGCTTGGATTAAATAAAGAATTTGACCTTTTTCAATTAGCCGCCCCTCTTGACGACGATACCCTGTATAACCAGATGATTCAACTTCTTCAAAACAAGCAGAAAGTTCAGGATTTTGTTAAAACCCACGAATCTTCCAAGATCAAACGCCAACAAGGAAGTAGTTACCAATCCATAACAAAGCTGCGGTATGACTTTTTGCAGAACAACATTCACTCAATCCCCCTACTGAAAAAGAAAGAATGCGCTTTATTATTAAATATCTTCCGTCAACTTAATATCATCAATGAGCAAATAGATCGTAACAAGTTTTACTTTGAAAAAAGCTATGATGGCAGTCTTGACGCCGATAACCGCACCCGCCTCAGAACAAATTATTTCGACAGTTGTCAGGCAATTTCAGATTGGTCATTCAAAGTTTCCAAAGAGATAGCTCATTTTTTAGGATATAAAGCCGTGTAATCCGGAATTCTGTGGGTAAATAGTGGCCGTTAGGCCTGTTGAAAAAGTTATCCGTATCAGGCGGAACATTCGTTTACCCCGTGAGACCTGCCTCGTGATTGGACGCGTATTGAAGAAGCAACGGGAACTTCTTATACTGGCAGAAACGACCCGTGTTTCCCGTTTTACAGAGGCTGTATAATCATTGCTATAAGAGAATAATGGATGAAAGGGAAGTTATTATGAAGACTATCATCAAGATCACTGTGACAAAGCAAGGTGGCGGCGGAGAAATCCTGAAGAAAGAATTCGACCTTCCAGTCTTATTGGTGCCAGGAGTAGAACTTGTAGACTCTGCATGGCACGAACCTAAGAAGATTATCGCTGTTTCTGTAGAACCAAACGAACCTTATGCCGATGTTAGCCTGGGAATGGAACATAAGGCAGGTGAAGAGTTTGATCGGCATATCAAAATGCTGAAATCACATGGATGGTCACAAGTATAATAATAGTGGCCGTTGGGGCTGCTGAAGCACAGCGAAAGTCCCGACTTATCGGGATGGCTAGAAAAAATTCCGCCTTCGGCGGCCTGGAATGCTCTATTTTCTCTGTTTTAGGCCTCTAAAATTTTTTTAAAATCTTTCTTGCTAATAAACTGCGTTTTGGTATATTTGCCGCCTTGTATTAATGTTCTAAACTTTTTTTATTATGTCAATTTGGAGACAGTCACGTGAGAGATTTTAATCAAGGGGGTTCCAGAAGAGATTTCGGACCACGCCAGATGTTCAAAGCAGTTTGTGGAGAATGCGGTCAGGAATGCGAAGTTCCATTCCAGCCAAAAGAAGGCAAGCCGGTTTACTGCAAAGCCTGTTACGCAAAAAAGAGAAATACTTAATTCTCTGCGCAGCACACTGTAGTCCTTGATTTTAGTGCGGTTTTTGCGCTGCATCTTCAGGTGTAGACTCTGGATTGATGGTATCCTGCTCCTGCGGGAGGATATGAGGGTGTTTCTATCTTCTCCAGGCGGCCTTACGGACCATTAGAGGCGGTAGTTGGATGGTCTTGTTACTGTTTGGGCTGGATTCGCCTACCGTTCCCCTGCTGCTTGGGTACCATACAAATCCGAGGCCGGTTTTTGCCGGGCCTAAGAGGCGGCTTAAAAATCCCCATTTTCTTGTTTTTTCTACAGTAACCATAATATTTAGCCCTATATGGCGTTCTATTCAGTTAAGGCTCTGCCTGTTTACTTATCGGTTTGATTCCAAACTGGCTTAACAGACAATTCCTCTGAAAATCCCAATACAAGAGTTTATTGGTCGCTATTTTTTCGCTCATTTCCATCAATTCATTGACTAAGTTTGATATTCTGGTATTATTCAAAAACTGTGAAATTTCACGATTAAATATTCGTATTCGCGTAATTGTGAACTTTTTGTGTTTTACTATGGATATTAGTGAAAAAAGCATAATAAAGCGGATAATTGTCCTTCGCAGGGACCTGGCAGGAGTCCGAGGGCGGAAAAAATTTGCCGCCTTGCTTGGCCTGAGTCCTTCCACATACAGTTATTACGAAAAAGACCGTGTTCCCCCTATTTCGATATTGCTCAAGATTTGCGAGTTATGCAATGTTGATATTGGCTGGCTGCTAACAGGCCAAAATATCGATAAATCTGAAAAAAATGGTCAGCTTTCAACTCAAAACAGTCAAATTTTCTCAAAATTCTGCAAAATTATCGAAAATCAGCCTGCTTCTTCGGATGCGATATCAGCGTTTTTGAATCTCCTCGAAGAAAAATCAAATCTTGAGCAAATTCAGAACCAGCCGCAGGTTTCATCACAGGCCGGGGCCGGCTGGATTCCTGTATTAGGCAGAACCGCGGCAGGCGTTCCCGGTTTTTGGGGCAAGGCCATCGGCACAGATTCGAAGATTATCGAAACTCATCTCGAAGAGCTGGTGCAAAGGCATATTAACGCTTCGATTGTCAATTCGATAACTGCTGACATTTCAGTCGATTCGCAGGTTAAATCCGTCATCCAGGCTTTAAACAATGCCCAGGCAAACCTTATACAAACTGCCGGCCAGGATGACGACCAAATCGTTCAATTCGTAGATTGTCCGCAGATACACAATTTGTTCCCCGACTGTTTCGCATTGCAAATCGACGGCGACAGTATGGCACCAAGGATAAACGACGGCGATATTGTTATAGTCAGCCCTTCTACACCGGCCAGCCCAGGGTTACCAGCCGTTGTCCGTATCCTGGATGCGATAGGCGTAACCTGTAAGCTCATAAGGACTGAAGACGAGATGGTTCATCTTGTTCCAATAAATGAAAAATATGACGCGAAAATCATCAAAAGAAAGGACCTTTTATGGGCCCTTGCCGTATTATGCCATATAAGATTGAAAAGCATAGATTCTTAAGAGAAATTTGCCGATATTATAAGTATATTAAATAAATAAGTTTACAATTATACAGTAAATAAAAAATTTATAATTATTTGGAGTAATCTTTATGTTATTAAATTTCATTCGATTCATTTTTATCCTCGTAGTTTTCGCCGCTCTGTTTGTCAGTATCACATCGCAAGTAGCAGATCCGGTACAAGCTGAAAGAATCACACAAAATGAAATATGGGTAGCAGTCGTCGGCGGTCTTACGCTGGCGGTTCTGGTTTTGTTCATAGACTGGATGCTGCCAAAAAAATCACTAAGCGCCCTTGCCGGTGTGTTCTTCGGTCTTATCGTCGGAATATTTTTCACCTGGGCGATGTCTTTAGTGCTGGATATGGTCAATGACGTGTTCAAACTCGGCCTTATCGACAGTAACCTAAAACTCACAAAATGGATTATGGGTATCTGTATCTGCTATTTCGTAATCAGCTTTGTTATGCGCACCAAGGATGATGTGCGTTTTATTATTCCATACGTGGAATTTTCCCGTCAAACAAAAGGAATAAGGCCGCTCGTACTCGATACGTCAGTTATAATCGACGGCCGAATAGCGGATATCTGTCAGAGTAAACTTTTTGACGCTCCGCTTGTAGTGCCAAGGTTCGTTTTAAATGAACTCCAGCTCATAGCGGATTCGGCGGATAAACTAAAACGCGTACGCGGCAGACGCGGCCTCGATATACTTCACAAACTGCAGGAAAATACACTGATAGAAGTACAATTAGACGATACTCCCCCGCCGGGCGTTGACGCAAACGCCCCCGTCGACCAGAAACTGGTCGCGTTTACCAAAAACTGCGACGGCAAACTTGTAACCAACGACTATAACCTGAGCAAAGTCGCGCAGGTTCGGCAGGTTGACGTAATCAATATAAACGACCTTACAAATTCGCTGAAAACAGTCGTACTGCCCGGCGAACCGATGATAGTCCGGATAATCAAGTCGGGCGAAGAAGCCCAACAGGGAATCGGATACCTCGACGACGGTACAATGGTAGTCGTCGAAGACGGCAGAGGCAAAATCGGCGAAAAGGTTCAAATTGTCGTAACAAGCGCACTGCAGACATCGGCAGGACGAATGATATTCGGCAAATACGAAAGACCTGTCCGTGACAATAACAACGCAGAAAATGACGATAACGGCCACAACGACAGGCAAAACAATTTCAGACAAAAGAAACAATATAGTTAGCCGATAACCTGTAATTAAATATTCCAACCCCGACATCCAACAGTCGGGGTTTTTTATTTAGAGCCTCTAACAAAAAGACGTTCAGCCACAGAGTTCACAGTCCTAAGGACTCCTTACGGAGAGAACACAGAGGTAATTACTTTTTAGCCACAAAGACACAAAGACACAAAAATAATACCAAAGGCCTTAAATTTTTGCGCTCTTTGAAATACGGCAATGCCGTTTTGTCATACCCGTGAAGCTTGTCCTCAACCTGATTGGGGAACGGGTATCCAGAAAAATAAAAACTGGATTCCCGCTTGCGCGGGAATGACAGTGTCGCAATTGTATATCGCGCATTTAATTATGACCATTGGTATAATATTTTCGGGGAATTTGAGGAATTTTATTTTTTAGATTTTGTTTTTTTCCCGCATTTTCCTGACTTGCGTTTCAGGCATAACAGGCATCTGTCATCACTGCACATCTGACAAAAAAAACAGTCTTTGCAGTTATGCTTTTTAGGGCCGTCGCCGTCCGGTTCATAAACTTTGCCCACAATGCCGGGAATTCGTATAAAAGCCATAGAAAGTCCTGTCAGTCAATTACCGCCGCTGATACCTGCCCATCAACGAACCTTCGGCGAGAATATGCCCCTTCATAGCATCAAGCAAATTCTGCTTAGTTGTACTATCCGGCAAATCAAGTGTCGTATCCAAAGCATAGATTTTAAAATAGTACCGATGCACTCCTCTGGGCGGACAAGGGCCATGATAGCCGTTAGTTCCGGCACTGGTAACACCCTGCTTCGAGCCTTCTGGAAGCGACGAACCTTCGCCGGCAGGCAAACTATTTACTTCAGCGGGAATATTCCACACTACCCAATGAACCCACGTTCCAACAGGAGCATCGGGGTCATCGCAAATCAAGGCAAAACTTTTGACGCCCTGCGGGACTTGCTCCCATTTCAATGGCGGGGAAACATTCAGGCTGTCGCAGGTGTATTTTGCCGGTATCATTTGTCCTTCTTCAAAAGCTGGAGATGTAATTGTCATTGTCATTTTCTCATCCCCTTTCTGTGCAATACTATTTTGACCAACACCACACAACAAAATCAATAACATAAAAATAATATAATATTTTTTATTCATAATTCACACCTCAAAAAATCAAAACGGTCTTTTCATATTTTTTTTATCGACACCTCGACTGCCAAACGTCGCACCTTACCGGCGCGAGACCCGATGTGGGTTTACGGTACGGTGAATTCTCTGGTTCGATTCTTGTGTTGTCTTAACTCCAGAAATAAGGAGACTCCGGCCGTGTATGCAACGGCGAGGCACAGAGCGAGATAGAAAAGCGTGGTCTTGTGCCACTCGACAGCCGCTCCCATTGATGGCTTGTGCAGTAACACCCATATCGTGGGGAGAATCACCGAAAGAGCACTTACAGTAAAGATGCCAAATGCGGCAGCAAGTGCCCAAATCTTGTGCCGTGAGCAAAAGGGAGCAAGCACAGCCGGGGCAATCCCCCAGAATAGCAGACATCCCAAAGCAGTTGAGACGGGGGTGTCTTCGTGAGTGGGTTGATCGACGAAGCATATCCATCCCAACGTAAGCGTCCATATTGGGAGTACTTGGAGAATTGTGAGTAAGTTCGTGATGTGCCGCTGACCGACAGTGGGTCTTCCGGATGCGTTCGCCTCTTTCACAGGCCGTTGCGAAAGCCCGATGACGACAATGGCATGAGATGCGAATCGCCCTCCAACAATCAAGAAAACGCCACAGGAAACAGACACGATGGCCAAAACGAGAAATGCTGCAGAAATGGGTCTTTCCTTCGGGGAGAAGAAACTCCCGTCCAGAAGATAAGCCCAAAGGAAAGCCAACGCAGAGACGGCCAGTACCACAAATGCCATTCCTGCCCTGTTTCTGAAGGAAGCGCCGTTGTAAGTTGCCATATTGTCTTCTCCGTTTCTTGTCGAACTTGGACCTCAAGCACTGGGCAAGGGTGGCGGTCCTTCCTGACTCGTGTGACGTGAAATGCAGGATGGCGCATCTTGTTCTACGGGTTGTTCTTTGATACGTGCCTGCAAGTAACTGCGGTATTGTTCGAGGACACTCATTGCATCAGCATTTGTGCACAAGTCAGTTTTGCGAGACCAATGGATGACGAGAGTCTTTCCTCTCCGGAATTGTAGCCGTAGTGCGTCTGCGGCGGGAACGATGTCAACCAACTCGTCTAGACCTATGGCTTCCTGCACCCAGAGATCCCTAACAGCCAAGATAGCCTTCTTCATCTGCTGGCCCCGAGCGGCTGCTTTGAGTTCGTGCAGCGCGCCAAGCCAAAAGAGAATCTTGGGCAAGGTGACGAAAACAAAACCAACAATGGGCATGATTGAGCGGGTATAACCGCGTACTAGGATTATCCGCCTGTTTGTCATGATCAGCACGTAAGCCTGCTCAACAGAGAGCGACAAGGCTGCTATGAGTGGGAAAGGGTGGAGTATTCTGGTGCCTATCTCGCAAACGCCATGCAGTTTTTCCTTGCTCCATACTTTTCGAGCGTGTTGGTGACATTTTGCACAGGTGCAGAGCGTCCTTGCATAGGTGAACCGGCTCTGTTCATCACAGCGTATGCATCCCCCTGATGGTTCAATACATATCGGGGCATGAATAGGACCTGACTGCATTGATCATCACCTCTTTCCCGCTTCAAGTCGAACAATTATTAGATTGATCCGCATAAGATGCGGAACTTTGATTTCCTGTCTATAATAACACGTTGCTTCTTTGCCTGAAAACATCACTTTTCACCTAACTGCCCCATTCGACTACGCTCAGGGCAAGCTTTAAAAAATCAAATCCGCCGTAAAACGGCGGGCTAAGTATAATGGATTCCCGCTTGCGCGGGAATGACAAAATACATCGCCGTGTTGGCGACGGCTAAACTACTCCCTGCGCTGTCGCTTGGGCTCTGAACCAATTTTTTCAATTTCCCTTTTTAAAACGTTTAAAAGCTGCGATTGTTTAACTGTCGCGATTTTTCTGCCTTTTTTATAGATAAAGCCTCTATCGGCCGCAGCGCAGACGGCTATGTCGGCATCGGCGGCTTCGCCGGGGCCGTTAACAACACAGCCCATTACGGCAACTCTTAACGGTTTCTTAATATCCTTAAGAAGTTTTTTAACCTGCCGGGCAAATCCAATCAAATCCCATTGACATCTGCCGCAGGTCGGGCAGACAACCAATTCAGGTTCGCTGCTTTTATAAAGGCCGAGCGATGTGAGAATTTTTTTCGCGATTTCGACTTCGCCGACAGGGTCGCCTGCGATGCTGATGCGAAGAGTATCGCCAATGCCCTGCCATAAAAGCGAGCCAATAGCAACTGAAGCGGGAATAATTGCATCTTCGGCAAGGCCGGCGTGAGTCAGGCCGAGATGTATCGGGTAGTTAAATTTTTCAGCGATAGCGCAGTTGGATTCTATGGTTCTGGCGACATCGGAACTCTTAACACTTAAAACAATATTGTCAAATCCCCTCTTTTCAAACAGCCGAATATAGCCGGCCATTTCCTTTATCATAAGGCCTGTTCGTTTGGCAGGCTGTGTGTCGTGGAGAAGATTCCTGATGCTTGCCTCATTTATGCCGATGCGGATTGCGATTTTGTGAGCCTTTGCGCAGTCGATTATCCGGTAAATATCGTCTTTGCTTTTTATATTGCCGGGATTGAGACGGATTTTTGCGGCGCCTGCCTCGATAGCCTCAATCGCTCTTTCAGGTGAGAAGTGAATATCGGCTATAAGCGGGATTTTTACCTTTTGCACAATTTTCGCGAATGCGATACTGTCCGGCCTTGCCGGAATGGCAATTCTAACGAGCTGCGCACCTGCGGCGGCCAGGGCGGTTATCTGTTTTACGCAGCCTGCGATGTCAGTCGTGGCCAATTTTATCATAGACTGAATTACAATGGGGCTGCCGGAGCCGATTTTGACTTTTCCCGCTAAAACTAAACGTGTTTTTCTTCTTTTTATCATAACACTAAATTCTATCTTGTTTTATTGCTTTGGGCAAATTAAAATGGCAGTCTCTTGAAGATTAGTTATTTATATTTACGGTGTAAGAAACCATTAAAAATGCTGGTATCCCTTATTTTATTATTGCCGATTGCCTATATAGGGCTGGGAGCGATGCTGTACTTTATGCAGCCATCGTTTACATTTCAGCCGACAAAGGAATTACTCTACAATCCCGGCGATATCGGGCTGGAATACGAGAAGGTACAGCTGAAAACGACTGACGGCCTGATACTGTCGGCATGGTTTATACCGGCAGAAAAAGCGGAGTTTACCGTTCTTTTATGTGACGGCAACGGCGGCAATATGTCGCATCGGCTCGACCTGATAAATATCTTTAACGAGCTGGGGCTTAACTGTCTTATCTTCGATTATCGCGGCTACGGCGCCAGCGGCGGCAAGCCGACAGAGCAAGGCGTATATATCGATGCACAGACCGCCTACGACTGGCTGATAAATGAAAAGATGATTGAGCCGGAAGAGATAATTATGTTCGGACAGTCGCTGGGCGGCAGTATCGCGGCGCATCTGGCAAGTAATGTAAAGGTGCAGGGATTGATTATCGAAAGCGGCTTTACATCCTATATCGATATCGGCCGGAAATTTTATCCGTATATGCCGGTAAGACTGTTCGCAAGGTATGGCTTCAGAACCAGCGACTATCTGAAAAAGGTCAACTGCCCCGTACTTATTATTCACAGCCGAAATGACGAAATTATACCGTTCGAGTTCGGTCGGCGGCTTTACGAAGAGGCGGCAAAGGAACCAAAAGAATTTCTTGAGATTTCCGGCGGCCATAACGATGGTTTCCTGCAGTCCAGACAGATTTACTGCGAAGGATTGAGCAACTGGATACAGTTTATTAAAAATCACCGGCAGCAAACCGCTGTTAAGATAAAGATAGTTTCCTGATATGACGAAAGAAACAGTAAAAATATTTATTCTCCTTTCGGCAATTATATTAGCCGGTTGTTTAATATTCATTACCTTAAAAGAACATCGTCCGGCTGTCGTTGTTAAGGTTTTTCCGCCAAAGCCCTGCAATAGAATCGTTTCTCTGGCGCCAAGCACAACGGAAATACTTTTCGCGCTGGGACTGGGCGATAAGGTCATCGGGGTTTCGGAATTTTCCGATTATCCGCCCGAGGCGAAAAAAATACAAAGAGTCGGCGCTCTTCTTAATCCGAATTACGAAGCAATTGTGGCTGTAAAACCCGACCTTGTGATTGTGTTTGACGATATGGGCGGAATGGAAAATAAATTTGCATCGCTGGGGATAGAAACGCTTACGGTAAAACACGACAGCCTCAATGAAATACTCGACTCGATTCAAATAATAGGCATCCGCTGCGGCAAAACAGAGGAAGCCGAACAGATAATCTATAAAATCCAAGACAAAATTCAGAAAATCCAAAACCAGGTACAAGACACAAACAGGCCGAAGGTGCTTATAAGCCTCGGACACGATTACTCGCAGGACCCGGCGGCAAGGCCGCAGAATATTTATATCGCCGGTGATGACGGATTTTACAGCGAGATGATTAAATTCGCCGGCGGACAAAACGCATACGATGGTAAAATTCAGTTCCCAAATATCGGCGCCGAATCAGTAATTTCGATGAATCCGCAAATAATTATAGATATAGCACCTGTGGAAATAAAGCCGACAGACAGCCAGGTAACGATAAAACAATGGAAAAACTTCAGTCAGGTCGATGCTGCCGGAAATGACAGAATATATGTTTTTACGGAAAACTATACGGCTATACCGGGGCCGAGATTTATACTTACACTCGAAAAAATAGCCCGTATAATAAATCCACAGCTTAATCGGCAGGAAAATGAACCAAACAGTAATTGAAATTGAAGATTTAAGTTTTGCGGCATCCGGCAAACAGATACTGGAGCAGATTCGCTTTGGCGTATCTGCCGGTCAGAGACTTTTTATCGTCGGGCCAAACGGCGCAGGCAAAACAACGCTGCTTCGCTGCATAAGCCGAATAATTACCAACTGGCACGGCACAATACACATAAAAGGGGCAAACATAAAAGACTATCCGCAAAAAAAACTTGCGAAAATATTAACTTATGTGCCGCAGGTTCTGCCGGCCGATATACCTTTTACTGCTCATCAGTTTATTTTAATGGCGAGGTATCCGCATCTAAGCCCATTTTCGGTTATAGGCCCGGAAGATGAGAAAATCGCAGGCCAGGCGATGGAAATGACTCAAACCGCCTGCTTTGCGGAGCGGGTTATGGCGACATTGAGCGGCGGAGAAAGACAGCAGGTAAGCATCGCGGCGGCAGTGGCACAGCAGGCTGAAATTTTCCTGCTCGATGAGCCTGCCACGTATCTGGATTACAAACATCAGCGGGACATACATTCGCTGCTGGCGAAAATAAATAAAACGTACGGCACAACAATAGTCTGCGTAACACACGATTTAAACTCCGCCGTGCTGAGCGCGGATACAATCATCGCACTTAAAGAAGGGAAAATTGTCTTCGAAGGAACATCCAAAGAAATTATGAATGAAAATACGCTCGAAGAAATATATTCCAAAAAATTCGATTTCGTACAACATCCGGTAACAGGCCAGAAAATTATTGTTCCCGACGTGATAGAATGAAAAGAAAAATCGCTTTTATACTGATAATCATATTCGCCCTGCTGGTTGTGTTTTTCACTCCATTCATAGGCTCGACAAAAATACCATTTTCTGTGCTGAAGAGTTTCGACCTTGCGACAACTACCGCACAGATTTTTTATTCTTTACGCCTGCCGAGGGTCTTTACCGCGTTTTTAGCGGGAGCTGCCCTTGCGTGCTGCGGAGTGGCTCTGCAGGCGATGTTCAGAAACCCGCTGGCTACCCCTTTTACGCTGGGCATATCTGGCGGCGCGGCTTTCGGAGCGGCAGTATATGTCATATTCGCGGCTTCTATACCAATTCTCTATGGCGGAATAGTGTTCTCGTTTGCAGGGGCACTCGGCGCGGTACTTCTGGTCTATGGACTGACGAGAATTAAAAAAGGGTTTTCCGTCGGCACAATGCTGCTTGCCGGTATCGCGGTAAATTTCTTCTTCTCAAGCCTGATACTGTTTCTTCAGTATATAAGCGACTTTACCCAGTCGTTCCGAATCATTCACTGGCTTATGGGAAGCGTCAACGTTACAGGCTTTCAGACGCCGATTGTTTTATTTATTTTCACTGCGGCAGGAGTTGTAATCATAACTGCTCAGGGTTTGAACCTTAACCTGATGAGCATCAGCGATGAAATAGCAATCTCAAGAGGCGTCAATATACTAAACACAAGGAAAATCGTGTTCATCGCGACATCGATAATGGTCGCCGGCGTTGTGGCCTTTTGCGGGCCGATAGGTTTTGTAGGCCTGATGGCGCCTCATATCTGCAGACTGCTGGTCGGACATGACCATAAGATTCTAACGCCTGCTTCAGTACTGTTCGGCGGAGCGTTTCTGGCTCTGTGCGATACGATAGCGAGAACAATTATAGCCCCCGCGGAAATGCCGGTCGGCGTAATAACCGCCCTTTTAGGCGGACCATTCTTCGTCTGGCTGCTGCTAAAAGACAAAAGCGTATCAAACCTTTAAACAAATCCTTTGCAATAAACGGGGTAAATTGTTAAAATAGGAGCCAAAATCTGGAAAAGATATGGAACTTACAGATAATCTAAATATTGTAAAATTCAAGCCGTTGATTACGCCTGAGCAGCTAAAGGAAAAATATCCCGAAACTGAACAGATAGCCTATCTTGTGGCCAGGACCCGTATGACTATTCAGTCAATCCTGACAAATAAAGATAAAAAACGAATCGTCATTACAGGCCCCTGCTCACTGCACGACAAAAAAGCCACGCTCGATTACGCCAATAGATTAAAAAAACTTCAGGGCAAATTCGCGGATAAACTTCTGCTTGTGATGCGGGCTTATTTTGAAAAGCCGCGAACGACTCTGGGCTGGAAGGGAATGCTATACGACCCGTATCTTGACGGCTCAGACGATATCCAGGAAGGGTTCAACAGAGCCCGTGAAATTCTGCTTGAAATCGGCAAAATCGGCCTGCCCTGCGCGACGGAAATTCTCGACCCGATTGTGCCGCAGTATATCGCCGATTTAATTTCGTGGGCGGCAATCGGGGCAAGAACGGCCGAATCGCAAATTCACCGACAAATGGCAAGCGGACTATCAATGCCGATAGGTTTTAAAAATTCAACCGACGGCAATCTCGCACCCGCAATCGACGCTGTAAAGGCCGCGGCAAGTCCGCATTCTTTTCTCGGAATCAGCCGAAACGGGCAGGTTATCATCGCCGAGACTCGCGGCAATAAATTCGGACATATTGTTATGCGGGGAGGCTCAAATGAGCCGAACTATTCGGCAGAATACGTGGCATTCGCGGCTATGCTGCTTAAAAAGGCCGGCATTGCCAACGGCGTTATTATCGATTGCAGCCACGCGAATTCAAACAAAGACTACAAACTTCAGCGTAACGCATTGCTTGACGTTGCCGAACAAGTGAAAGACGGAACAAGTCTGATTTCCGGCGTAATGCTCGAAAGTTTTATTACCGCAGGCAACCAGAAACCAGCCAAACCGGAAACTATCGCATACGGTCAATCTCTTACAGATGGATGTATCGGCTGGGAAGAAACAGAAGAACTTATCGGCATTTTCGCCAGCGCTGTAAGATTATAAAAGTGCGGTACTGAAATACCTTTCAGCCCTGTCGGGCAGGACGGTCGTTATATTACCCTTATATTTTTTAGCAAGCTGACGGGCCGCCCAAACATTCGCGCCTGAGGAGATACCTACAAGCAAGCCGAAATTTGTGCTTAATTGTTTCGTTGTGTCAATCGCATCCTCATCGGTAACTTCGAGTACCTCATCAACAAGCGAAACATCCAGCACAGCCGGAATAAAGCCGTCGCCGATGCCCTGAATCTGATGCAGGCCCGGTTCGTGGCCGAGTAAAGCGCTGACATTCTTCGGCTCGACGGCAACGATTTTGGTATCTTTTTTATGTTCCTTGAGGAATTTACCGACGCCTTGCAATGTTCCGCCGCTGCCGACGCCTGCGACAAAACAGGCAATATCGCCGCTCATCTGCCGCCATAGTTCAACCGCGGTCTGCTCGTAATGGACGCGGGGATTATCAGGATTTTCGAACTGCTGCGGGACAAATATTTTTTTGTTCTCGGCCGCCATCTGGTTTACCTTTTCGACAGCGCCGGCAATACCGCCTTCGGCACTAGTCAAAATCAACTCGGCGCCGAGTGCCTTGATGAGTTTTTTCCGCTCTTCACTCATATTTTCCGGCATTACAATTTTAACCTTGTAGCCTTTGAGCCTGCCGACAAGTGCAACGCCGATACCCGTGTTTCCGCTGGTAGGTTCAACGATTATAGAATCGGGTTTTAGCCTGCCGTCGCGTTCAGCTCCTTCGAGCATTGCAAGAGCGACCCTGTCTTTTATGCTGCCGCCGGGGTTTAGGAATTCGGCCTTGGCGTAAACGTTTTCGCCCCTGAGCCTTATAAGAGGCGTGTTGCCTATCAAATCGAGGATGTTGTCTGTAAGCATATTGTTACTGCCTAAATTTTAAGGCAGTAGAATATCTAATTAAAACGGCAGCGTCAAATACTTTTATTCCCGATAAAAGATAGAGTGTATCTATAAACACTGCTATACAATTAAATTGAAAGACTTGGTTGACATTTGCAGACACTAATTGTAATATGTCCACAAATGTCCATAGAACAGGAACTTTTTTAATGCAATTGACAGTACGGGATGTTGCAGAGTTATTTGCGGTCAGCGAAAAGACTGTGTATCGCTGGCTCGACCATCAATCTCTGCCCGGCTATCGTGTTAACAGTCAGTACCGCTTCAACCGCACAGAATTGCTCGAATGGGCAATGGCCAACCGGATTAATGTTTCGACGGAACTTTTCAGAGAGCCTGAGTCTGTAAATGCCCGGCTCGGAGGTCTCGGCGAGGCGCTCAAAATGGGCGGCATCCACTATCGCGTCAGCGGCGAGGACAAAACTTCCGCCCTGCGGTCGGTAGTTGATATGATGCAGCTTCCGCCGGAGGTTGACAGGGAATTTCTGTTCAATGTGCTTCTTGCCCGTGAGGAAATCGCCTCGACCGGCATAGGCGACGGCATCGCGATTCCGCACGTTCGAAATCCAATCGTATTACACATACCCCAGCCGATGATATCGCTGTGTTTTCTGGAAAAACCAATCGATTTCAAAGCCATAGACGGCAAGCCCGTGTATTGCCTGTTTACCATTATAAGCCCGACAGTTCGGGCGCATCTCCATTTATTGTCGCAGCTGAGTTTCGTTCTGCAGGATACAATGTTGAAAAACGCGATTAAAAATCAGGATTCACGGGAAAATATTTTCAGCCATATATCGCGCATCGAAAGCGAATTGGACAAAATAAAATCAACCTCGGCTGGTCCTCAGGAGAATCTATAATGCCAGTAGTATTGGCCGGTGTTTGTCTTATCGCATTAACCGGTTTTCTCTCTCTGTTTATAAAAAACGGAAAGAGCAGCACACGATTCGGCGCTGCCGGGGTCATACTCGGTTCAATCACAGGCATTATTCCCGCCGTAAAAGTATTATGCAGCGGCAATGCCATTTCATTAAAAATCCCCTGGGAGGTGCCGTACGGTTCATTTTATGTCGAGCTTGACAGTCTTTCGGCACTGTTTCTAATCCCTGTTTTCCTGATATGCTCGATTGCCGCAGTTTACGGCTGCGGATATATGCTTGAGTATAAAGACCGCCGGCTGGGCATACCGACATTTTTCTTCAATATGCTCGCCGCGAGTATGGCGATGGTTGTGATGGCGCGCAACAGCATACTATTTCTCGTAGCGTGGGAAGTTATGTCTTTGGCATCGTATTTTCTCGTAACTTTCGACGACGAACATGAATCAGTTCGACAGGCAGGCTGGATTTATCTTGTCGCTACTCATATCGGCACAGCGTTTCTTCTGGCATTTTTCATCGTACTGGGCAAATACAGCGGCTCGCTGGATTTCGACAGTTCGAGTATGCTCAAAACCGCCGCCCCGGCAACAGCATCGGTATTGTTCCTGCTGGCGCTGGTTGGATTTGGAACAAAGGCCGGCATTATGCCTCTGCATGTCTGGCTGCCAGAAGCGCATCCGGCTGCGCCGAGTCATGTTTCGGCGGTGATGTCGGGCGTGATGATAAAGATGGGTATTTACGGCATTATTCGCACGATTTTTATTTTGCCGCACGGAGAATTCTGGTGGGGATATCTGCTAATCGGAATCGGGGTGGTTTCGGGAATTCTCGGCGTTCTGATGGCCATTGCACAACACGATATCAAGCGTTTGCTGGCATACCACAGCGTCGAAAACATAGGTATCATAGTAATGGGACTTGGCATAGGAGTACTGGGTACGGCGATGAATTCGACCGCAGTAGCTGTTGCGGGTTTTGCCGGAGCGCTGCTGCACGTTGTCAACCATGCGATTTTTAAAAGCCTGCTGTTTCTCGGAGCAGGCTCGGTTGTTCATGCCGCCGGGACACGCGAAATAGATAAGCTTGGCGGAATCGGTAAGTCTATGCCGTTTACAGCCGGAGCGTTTCTTATAGGTGCGATAGCAATATGCGGCCTGCCGCCGCTTAACGGGTTTGTCAGCGAATTCCTTATATATATAGGTTCCTTTGAAGCGTGCATGCTTGACGGTGTTGGATCGCTGGTGCCGGCTACAGTGATAATCGGCGCTCTGGCGATTATCGGCGCGCTTGCGACAGCGTGTTTTACCAAAGTATTTGGAATCGTATTTCTTGGCGAGCCTCGTTCTGAACGCGCAAAGGGGCTGCATGAATCGCCTGCGTCGATGTGCATAACAATGGCAATACTGGCAATATGCTGTTTTGTAATCGGCCTTGGCGCCCCTGCGGCTGTTATGGCTACTAAAAATGCGGTTATTCAGCTAAACGGATTTGAAGCGAACGCGGTTACGGCTCAGCTTGGCGCAGTTGCGGTGATTCTGTCAAAGATTGTAATAACTATTGCGTGTCTGTTTGCATTTATCGCAATTATAGTATTTTTGAGAAAGATGCTTCTTGCCGGCAAGACTGTTGAAAAGAGCCCGACGTGGGACTGCGGTTACGCCGCACCGAGCGTCCGGATGCAGTACACAGGCTCATCCTTTGCCCAGCCGATAGTGGATATGTTCAAGAGCGTATTGTACAGCCGCAGCAAAGCTGTGAAAATAACGGAACTGTTTCCGGAACAGGCACAGTTCGAATCGCATACGCCTGACGTAAGCAGCGAATACCTCTATCGCCCGATATTCGAGCGGGTCGATTGGGTAATAAGCAAAATGCGGTGGGTGCAGTACGGCGTCGTACAAATGTATGTACTCTATATCGCTATTACACTGATAATTCTCTTGGTATGGAAACTCTAATGACAGACCTGGCAATAATGATAATTCAACCTGTTATCGCGATGCTGCTTGCGCCAATGCTGCTGGGTGTAATCAATCGGGTCAAGGCGTTCTTCGCAGGCAGACGCGGTCAGCCTTTGTTTCAGCCGTACTACGACCTTTGGCGATTGCTTCACAAAGGCGCCGTTTACAGCACGACAACATCGTGGATTTTTAAGGCGGCGCCGGTTATCTGTCTTGCAGCGATTCTATCAGTAACATTTATTGTGCCCCTCGGCTGTAACCGCAGCCTGTTCAGCTTTAAGGGCGATTTGATTTTCGCGGCTTATTTACTGGGACTGATGAGGTTTTTCATTGTCATCGGCGCATTGGACACCGGCTCAAGTTTCGAGGGAATGGGCGCAAGCCGTGAAGTGCAGTTTTCCGTGTTGGCGGAACCGGCGTTATTTATCGCATTGGCGGCTATGGCAAGGCAGACTTCAAGTATTTCGTTTTCGGGGATTTTTGCCGCTGTTACGCCGCAAATGTGGACAAGCAATTGCGCAACGCTTCTGTTGGTTTCGGCATCGTTGATTATCGTTCTTCTGGCGGAAAATGCACGCATTCCTATAGACGACCCCAATACACATCTTGAACTAACAATGATACACGAGGTGATGGTACTTGATAACAGCGGACCGGATTTTGCGTTCATTTTGTATGGCGCTGCGCTGAAGCTGTGGATATTTTCCGCGATATTAGTTGGGATTTTTTTACCGACGAGTCAAATGCCGCAGTGGCTTTCGATACCGGCTGTCGTCGCGGCTGTGTTTGTCGTGTCGGTTCTTATAGGTATTATCGAATCGTGTATAGCAAGGCTGCGGCTGATAAATGTGCCGAATCTGCTCTTTACCGCTGTTTCCCTTGCGATATTATCGCTTGTTTTTGCGTTAAGGAATTAAGCTGTGTGGACAGACATTATAATGGTGCTGCTGATACTGACGAACATGGTTGTTCTGGGAAGCAGCAGACTTCGCGCCTGCATTCGTGTTGTGGCAGCTCAGGGTGTGGCTCTTGGCATACTGCCGTTGCTCATACACAGTTTTGAGCCGCAACTGCTCCTATTTGCCGTGCTGAGCGTAATCCTGAAAGGCATCGTATTTCCATATATGCTCTGGCGGACGCTGCGGCAGCTAAATGTCTGGCGAGAAGACGACCCATACATCGGATATGGTCTGTCGCTTCTGACAGGACCAATTGCACTTGCGTTTTCGTATTGGATAAGCACACGCCTGCCTATGCCGTTCAGTGTTCATTCACCAATGCTTATTCCTGTAGCGATGTTTACGCTGATTGTAGGATTGTTTATAATCGTCAGCCGCAAAAAGGCGCTAACGCAGGTATTGGGATACCTGGTGCTTGAAAACGGTATTTACGCCTTTGGTATGGCTATCGCCAGTCAGCAGCCGATGCTAATCGAACTGGGAATTCTGCTCGATGTATTTGTAGGCGTATTTGTAATGGGCATCGCGATTTTCCATATCAGCAGACAATTCGACCATATAAATACCGACCAATTGAGTACGCTTAGGAACTGATAATGATTTGGGCATTATTATTGATACCATTTACCGCCGCTATGCTGAGCCTGCTCATCCGCAGCGATAGTCTGCGGCGGGCTATTCTTATTATCGCTGCCCTTTGCCACACCGCGATTATGGCGGCAAGCTGGATTCATACTCCCGCTCCGATATTGAACGGCTGGTTTGAAATAGACCCTATCGCGCAATTATTTATGAGTATTACCGATGTTTTATTCCTTATGGCTTCGCTGTACGCCATAGGCTATCTCAAAGCCGAACGGCGCAGCCAAAACCAAAAGAAGGATTTTGAGGAAGGCGAATTCTTTGCCAATGCACCTGAAACAATTTTTACCGGCTGCCTCCTTATGTTCCTGACGACAATGACAGTGGTTATTACCAGTCAGAATTTTGGAATGCTCTGGGTCGCTATGGAAGCAACGACACTGGTAACCGCACCGCTGATTTATTTTCACCGACATCACCGTTCGCTTGAGGCAACGTGGAAATATCTTCTGATTTGCTCGGTGGGCATCGCGGTATCTCTGCTGGGCAATTTCTTTCTCGCTATCGCCGCATCGGCGCATAACGGCGTATCAATACCTCTGATGCGCAGCGACCTTATCGCGAATGCTTCGCAATTATGGGCGCCCTGGGTCAAGGCTGCCTTTATATTTTTCCTGGTAGGCTACGGCACAAAAATGGGTCTTGCTCCTCTTCATACATGGCTGCCCGATGCACATTCTGAAGCGCCTTCGCTTGTATCGGCGCTTCTTTCAGGTGCGCTGCTCAACTGTGCGTTTGTCGGCATTTTGAGGGCGTTTGAAGTAACCGCCGCCGCAGGACATATACTCTTTGCACAGGACCTTCTGGTATTTTTCGGGCTTGTCTCAATGACATTCGCGGCCGTGTTCATTATTGGTCAGGCGGATTATAAACGTATGCTTGCTTATTCGAGCGTCGAGCATATCGGCATCCTCGCGCTGGGTGTCGGACTGGGCGGCGCAGCGGTATTCGGTTCAATGCTGCATGCGGTCAATCATTCGCTTACCAAGGCGGCCCTGTTTTTGGCTGCCGGGAATATCCTTGCCGCATATAAAACCAAAATCGCAGGCGATGTACGGGGCGTACTTTCGGCAATACCGGCAACGGGACTTTTGTGGACAGCGGGAATACTGGCGATTACAGGCTTTCCGCCCTTTGGAATATTCTTGAGTGAATTTTTGATTCTTAAAGCGAGTATCGACCAGGGACGCTATGCTGTCGCCGTAACGTATCTGGTGCTTCTGGCGATTATTTTCATCGGCATCTCCGCTATTGCATTGCGAATGACGCAGGGCAGAAGCGCGAAACCTGTCAGCGTAGAGAACGAGCGGACTCTTTCGATCGTACCGCCTGCAATATTGATATTGGGAACGCTTATACTCGGAGTTTATGTGCCATCGCATCTAAGCAGCCTCCTGCATAATATCGCTAATCTGCTGGGAGGTTTTTAATGAGCCGCCCAATGCTTAGCCTTTATAATTGCAAGACAGCCGATATAGGCGAATTGCCGGTTTTAACAGTCGGGGATTTTAGAGATACCGTTATAAATGAGGTCAATAACGGTGGACGTATTGCCGCATTTTTCGGCGTTGGGCAGGATAACGACATAGTAAAATTGATTATTGTTCTCGCCGACGACCATCAGGGCATACTGCGACTGGCAACGACGAGCGTAAAGGAAAGCTATCCGGCATTGACGCCGGATTGTCCGCAGGCACATTGGTTCGAGCGCGAGATTGCCGAGCAGTTCGGGATTCGTCCAGACGGACATCCCTGGCTCAAGCCGATACGTTTTCATCAATCCTATACGCAGCATAATTTGTGGAATCATTCTGGGCCGGGCATAACGGATTTTTTCCGTGTCGAGGGCAGCGAAATACACGAAGTTGCCGTCGGCCCTGTTCACGCAGGCATTATCGAGCCGGGACACTTTCGTTTTCAATGCAACGGCGAAAATGTCCTGCATTTGGAAATATCGTTAGGCTATCAGCATCGCGGCATAGAACAGCGAATGACAGGGTCGCCGCATAATCGGTCGATTCACTATATTGAAACCGCTGCCGGCGATACCACGATAGGCCATACACTGGCACACTGTCATATTCTTGAGGCATTGAGTTCCTGCTCGGCGCCGATTAGGGCACATTCGCTTCGCGGCATCGCCCTTGAACTTGAACGGCTTGCCAATCATACCGGCGACCTCGGAGCGCTGGCCGGCGATATCGGGTATCTGCCCACCGCGTCGTTTTGCGGGCGTATTCGCGGCGATTTTCTAAATATGACGGCGATACTTTGCGGCAATCGTTTCGGCCGCAATTTTATCCGGCCGGGAGGAACGGCTTTCGATATTGAAAAACAACACATCGATGAACTTCGCCGGCGTTTGGCAGCGGCCCTCAAAGATGTTACCAATGCGGCCAACTGCCTATGGACGACTCCCTCGGTACTCAGCCGATTTGAAGACACCGGCACATTGTCAAGGCAGACAAGCATAGACCTGGGACTTGTCGGTCCGGCAGCCCGCGCCTGCGGCCTCGACCGCGACTGCCGTTATAATTTTGCCGGCGGAATTTTTCAGTTCAATCAGATTCCAGTTGCAACGTGGAATACCGGAGACGTTTTCGCCCGTGCTTATGTCCGATGGCTTGAAATTCAACATTCTGCCGCATTCATTGACAGCCTGCTCGATACAATACCTGCCGGTAAGGTACAGGTCGATACGGCTTCCGCTGCGCCAAATAAAATCGCCGTATCGCTCGTCGAAGGCTGGCGGGGCGAAATATGCCATATCGCCATAACCGATGCGGCAGGAAAATTTGCCCGCTATAAAATTATCGACCCTTCGTTCCATAACTGGATGGGTTTGGCTGTCGCGATGAGAAATCAGCAGATATCCGATTTCCCGCTGTGCAATAAAAGTTTCAATCTCTCTTACTGTGGACACGACCTGTGAGATTATTATGATAAAAGCGCTAATATCACGAATAAAACAGGGCTATCGCACATATCCGTTTCCGGCAAAGCCGCCTGTTATGCCCCAGCGATTCCAAGGCAGACCAATTCTGCACTGCGACAAATGCAATCAATGCAAAGCCTGCGAAAAAATCTGCCCGACAAGTGCGATAGTTTTGAAAGAAAATAAAGTCTGTATCGATATGGGCAAATGTATTTTCTGCGGAAGCTGCGCTGAAATATGCTCAGCCGGTGTGATTGAGTTTTCCGGCAATTACCGCCTTGCCGCAACTCGGCGCGATGACCTGCTGGTTTCAGACAAGGAAGTGAAACTGGCGCAAATGCTCGATAAGCAAAGCCGCAGAATATTCGGCCGGTCTCTCAAACTGCGTCAGGTCAGCGCAGGCGGCTGCAACGCCTGTGAAGCCGATACCAATGTGCTGACGACGCTTACTTATGACCTTGCCAGATTCGGAATTCAATTTGTCGCTTCGCCGCGGCATTGTGATGGGATACTTGTAACCGGCCCTGTAACAGGGAATATGCGATTAGCGTTGAAAAAAACTTATGACGCAATCCCTTCGCCGAAATTTGTAATAGCTGTTGGCGCTTGCGCAATTTCCGGAGGTGTATACTGCGGCCACTCGGAGACTAACAACGGTATTGGCGATATTGTGCCTGTAGATTTGTATATTCCCGGCTGCCCGCCTCATCCTTATACTATTCTCGACGGACTTATAACCTTTCTCGGCCGTCATTGATATTTTCCAAACAATTCTTGCGGCGAGGTGGGGTTAAGGTTATATTTACGACCTTGTTTATAAAGGATTTTTAAATGGCAGATAAGTCAACCGCAAAGCCTACAACGGCAGAATCAATAGCTAACACCTTCGAATGGCTGATAACGGCGTTTATACTTGCCTTCGTATTCAGGGCATTTGTACTCGAAGCCTTTCGCATCCCGACAGGCAGTATGGCTGATACGCTGATGGGCGACCATTTCTGCGTCCGCTGCACCGAGTGCGGCTACAGCTACGAATATAATTTCAATCCTTACATCCAGAAAAACTATCAAACATCTGTCGGCGGCGGACTTTATAAACTCGTACCTTCGCCAAGATGCCCGAGCTGCGGTTATTATGAAAAAGCAAATACAGTCGTTCCAAAAGCAAACGGCGACAGGATACTCGTATTCAAATGTCTCTACCAGTTTGTCGAGCCGAAAAGATGGGACGTAATAGTTTTTAAAAATCCGACCGGACCGAAGGAAAACTATATAAAAAGATTAATTGGAAAGCCCGGTGAGACGGTTGAAATAATCGACGGCGATATATATATCGATGGGAAATTAGTAAGAAAGCCGCCGAAAGTACAGGAAGAAATGTGGCTGCCGGTCTATAATAACAATTATCAGCCGATACAGCCGATGGAAAGCAGATTTAACGAGCATGCCTGGCATCAGCCTTTTACCAACGATATGAATTCCGAATGGAAATTCAATCCTTCAAGACCCACAGAGTTTGCCCTCGAAAGCGAGCCGGAAAAGATTAATACGATGTTTTACGATACGCTGAAAGGAAATAATTTCCAGGCCTGCTACGCTTACGGCGACCCCAGATTCTACAGATATCAGCCCTACTGCAGCGATTTGATGATGAAATTTTACGCTAAAAGAGGCAATAAAGACGGCGTTATCGGAATTGGTTTTACAAAATACCAGACGTTATACAAGGCTCGATACGATTCGGCCGGCCTGATGATTATAGAAAAGATTGACTCAGCCGGCAAGAGTATCGAACTTGCCAAAAAGCAAATCGCCCCTGTCCGGCAGGACAAAGATTTTTTTGTACGGTTCTCAGACGCCGACCATCTGCTTGTTTTTGAGATTGACGGCCAGAAACTCACCTATGACCTCGGCATAGGTAAGGACGATATGGGACAGCGGCTCAGCGATATTGAGCCAAAGGCCGTAATATTCGGTTCCGGTAAATTGACCGTCGGAAATGTAGAGCTTTACAGGGATATTCATTATTTGAGCACAAGACCCGATTCGAAGGATGAGGTACTGCGGGCAGGTGAAGGAAATCCATTTACACTTGGGGCGAATGAATACTTCGCTATGGGCGACAACAGCCCCGACAGCGCCGATTCGCGTCTGTGGTCGGTTGAGGGAATCGGCAACAACGGCACCAGCTACAGAATGGGTATCGTGCCGCGAGATTACCTGGTGGGGAAAGCGTTTTTCGTCTATTGGCCGAGCGGTTTCAGAGCGGGTAATTCCAGGATTGCTCTTATTCCAAATGCGGGTAAGCTGAGATTTATTTATGGCGGGAAATAAACTGTATTCTATACGCTAACCGAAGCGGCAGGAGTCAGATATTTGCTGATTACGTTTATAAAATGATTCCGGTCGATTGGTTTGGGGGTATAATCATCGCAACCGATTTCAAGGCACTTTCCTTTCTCTTCAGGCGTAACATCTGCCGTTATAGCAATTATCGGAGTTTTGACTCCCAGATTGCGTAACCTTTTGGTGGCATCATAGCCGTTCATATTCGGCATTTGCATATCCATAAAAATCAGGTCAAATGCATTTCCATTGACAGCTTCAACAGCCTCGAATCCATCTTTGGCAATCGTGACAACAAAACCAAGTTTTTCAAGCAGAAGTTTTATAAGCATTTGATTGGTCTGGTTATCGTCTACAACAAGCACCCTGCCTGAAAACTGGTTGTCCAATTCCACATTTTCCTGATTGTAACCATTCTTAATCACTTGCGTATTGGCAAGATTCCGGCCTTCCTGATGTCCATTAGGTACACCATTGACAGGTATAATAAACGTAAATGTCGAGCCTTTGCCTTCCTCGCTTACAAAACTTATATCACCGCCCATAAGCACAATAATCTGTTTAGTTATGGCCAGTCCCAATCCTGTTCCGCCGTATTTTCGAGTTGTGCTGCCGTCAACCTGCGTAAATGACTGGAAAATCGCATTCTGCCTGTCAGAAGGTATTCCAATGCCTGTATCGGCAATCTGGAACTCTATAAATTGTTTCTGTTCTTTCGTGACAAGTCCTATGGCCAGTTTTACATTTCCCTGTTCGGTAAACTTTATCGCATTACTGATAAGGTTAGTAAGACACTGACGCAGCCTTACAGGGTCAGTTATTATCGTCTGAGGAATGTCTGGTGCACAGGTAGCCGTAAATTCGAGATTTTTCTGTTTGGCAACCGGCCTCATCACTGATTCCACATTTGCAAGCATTTCAGGAACACTGCATTCTATATTTTCAGTTTTTGTCCGGCCGGATTCAATTTTTGAGAAATCGAGGATGTCATTGACCAAACCAAGCAAATGCCTGCCGCTGTCGAGAATAAGTCTGACATATTCCTTCTGTTCCTTTGCCAGCGGTTCTTCAAACAAAACTTCGCTAAAACCGATAATAGCATTCATCGGCGTTCTGATTTCATGACTCATATTCGCCAAAAACTGACTTTTGGCGGTGTTTGCCTTATCAGCCTCTTCAGCCATTTTGTTGGCTGTAGCGGTTGCCTTTACCAGTCTTGCGTTTATCTGTTCGAGCTCAAGTTTGGCTTCAAGAAGGCTGGATTCGGTCTTCTTTCTCTCAATGGCGTACCTTATAGTTCTGACAAGCGTATATTCAAGCCCGCTGCCCTTTACAAGATAATCTTCTGCACCACAGCGTATCGCCTCAAGACCTACTTCTTCGTCATCGAGCCCGGTAAGCACAATAATCGGGGCATTTGGTACAAGGCCGGATACTTTCTGAACATTTTCTATTCCTCTGCTGTCGGGCAGATTCAGGTCGAGAAGGACGATATCAAAACTCGAAGTCTTAAGCTTCTCCATCGCCTCGCTAAGTAACGGCGCAGAATCAATATTGAACCGTACCGTACCTGAAGCCTGGATTAAAACCAGCTTGACAAGTCTGCGATCAAGTTCGTCGTCATCAACTAATAAAACATTTAGTGTGTTGTCTGTTTGGCTCATGAGATATCCGCTTACATATAGTAAACCAGTAGTCGCTTAACGTCTGCATAACAGCCTGAAAATCGGGAAGTGTTACAGGCTTTTTGATATAACCGGCCGCCTGAAGCTTGAAACTTTCGAGTATATCCTTGTCAGAATCACTGGTTGTAAGAATCACGACCGGTATAATCTCAAAGTCAGGGTTCGACTTTATCTGCCTTAAGAACTCTCTGCCGCCCATGCCGGGCATATTTAAGTCAAGCAGAATCAAGTCAGGCATTGTAACACCTTCGTCCGTTTTGCATTTATGCAGATATTCAAACGCCTCTTCACCACTGCCCGCAACAATCGGCGAATTTGTTATACGCTGATCTTCAAGCGACATCTTTATAAGTTTCTGATCGCCAGGGTCGTCTTCGACCAACATTATTGTTACCGCTTTATATACTTTCATCTTGAACTCCCGATAATTTTAGCGATAGTATTTAAACTTCTAAATTAACTGCTTAGCATAGCTGTGTTTGCGAACCAGTAACGGGCCAGCTTTTGAAGAACCTCGCTGAATTCCCGCGGAACAGCAGACTTCTGAATATAACCGGCAGCATGCATCGCGTAACACTCTTCTATGTCAACTTCCGAATCGGATGTCGTAACAACAACAACCGGAATTGAACATAAATCATCATCAGCCTTAATTACTTTCATAAATCCCTTGCCGCCCATTCCAGGCATATTCAGATCAAGCAGTATCAAACCGGGCCTTGGATAGTGCCACGAATCCTTCATGCCTGACCGCAAATAATCAAGTGCAGCCTCGCCACTGGAAACAATTTCAATATTAACTCTGTCATTCTGGCTTAAAATAGCTGTCTTAATCAGCTTCTGGTCTCCCGAGTCATTTTCTACCAGAAGAATATTAACTTGTCTTACCACATTTTCCATGTCGACCCCTTTCTACTCAGCTTATTTATATTCAGCTGCGAATCCAGTCCTCCGTTGCCGGCCCTATTCAACCGGCACCGTAGCTATTTTGGATACTTATTTTTTAAAAATCGACAGGTGTTTTTAATCTATTAGTTATTTCGTAAAAATCTTACTCCTCCTTAACTTTTATTTCGGCAGTTACTGTTTTCTCTGCGACCGGCATTGTAAACCAGAACGTCGAACCCTTATTCTCTTCGGACTCAATTCCTATCTGGCCGCCATGACGTTCAACTATCTTCCTGCAAACCGAAAGGCCAATGCCAGTGCCTTCATACTCATTATCGTCGTGCAGTCGCCTGAACATCACAAATATCGACTGCTGATACTCAGGCTTAATGCCTATGCCGTTATCCGTTATTTCTATTCTTACCATACCATCAACGGCAGGTTTGCTGGTTATTGTTATGCGAGGAATATTACCCTTCTTCTGATACTTTATGCCGTTGGCAATGAGATTCTGCATAAGCTGACTTATCTGAACGGGGTCAACTTTAACATTAGGCAGAGGCTGCGGTATATCGATAACAACCTTCCTTTCCTGAAGTAATACGGAAAGTTCAATCTGCCGCAACTGTTTAATAATTTCATTAAGGTCAACGGTTTGAAGCATCTGCGCTTTTGTACTCACCTTTGAATAAGCAAGCAACCCTTCAATCATACTATTCATCCGCTGAGCGCCTTCTATCATAAAATGGAGATTTTCAGCGTTATCAGGGTCAAGTTTTCCTTCGAGAGACTTCTGCAGCATTGAGCCGAAAGAAGAAATTTTTCGTAAAGGCTCCCGCAAATCATGTGATGCTACAAAGACAAAGTTCTTCATCTCCTCGTTTGCATCTTCAAGACTATCATTGAGCTGTTTCAGTTTCTTTTCAGATTCTTTGCGCCCTGTAATATCGACAAAGGCTTCGAGCAGAACCTCTTCGTCGCCAAGCCTGAGTTGTATAACGTTTTTGATAATTGGAATTACTTTTTTGTCTTTTGTAATCAACTTTCTTTCGGAATAGTCAACTTTCTGATTTTTATCAATAATAGGACAATTGTCATGTTCAGCGGGGCACAAGGTTTTATGGCACAAATGCCCTACAAGCTCATTCTCGCTAAAGCCTGTAAGTTGCTGAGCGATGGGATTAGCCTGTCTGATTTTCTTGTCTTTCCCAATAACTACGATCCCAAACGGCATCGCATTTATCATATCCTGAAGAACCTTTTTGGACTTTTGGATTTCCTCTTCGGCTTCCTTGCGTTCTGTAATATTTATATCTGAACCTCTATAACCAATGAGATTGCCGTTATCATCAAGTATAGGAACCCCACTGGTCATCAGCCAGACAACTCGGCCGTTCTTGTGTACATTCGGATTAAGAAACTCTTTAAAAGGCTGTTTTTGTGCGAAACCTTCAAGCGACAGCTTTTTTAATTCATCTCTGTCTCTGTCCAAAAACAGGTCATAAAAGTATTTTTTCCCGACTATTTCTTCGGGTTTATATCCGAGCAATTCTTCAATAATCGGACTTGAATAGGTATATAAACCATTCGCATCAACTTCCCATATCCATTCAGCGGCATTACTGACGATTTGCTGAAACCGTGTTTCGCTGCATCGCAGTTCATCTTCCACTTTTTTACGCTCGTTGATTTCACGATTAAGACTGTCTATCGAGGTAGTGGTATGCTGCAGGTCAGCGGTCATCGTATTAAAAGCGTCCGCAATCTGACCGATTTCATCGTATGTATTAATATTAACTCTTTTGTGAAGGTCCCGTGTTTTAGTGATATCCTTCATAGTATTTAATATGACAGCCAGAGGCCTGGTCAGCATAGTTGTCAAAATAACTAACAGCAATAAAGCACCCAGGATAAAAGTGGAAAACAGCACAATGTTGCATTTGTTGATTAATTTTAAAATATTGTTATTAATGATGTTGGCCGGCGAACAAATTACAACAGCATATTCAGAATGGTCCGGATTGTCTCCAAAAGGAAGTACGGCAAAATAAATGTTCTCACCGTTCTCGGCGATGGAATAAACTTCTGTTTTGCCTGTCTGGATAGATGAAAGTATTTTCTGATGAAGAAGCTTTTTGCCCTGCCGGGAAGGATCGCTATGAAAAATTATTGTCCCATCCCTGTCAATTATCATTGCCCGTGTGATGTGTTCATTTTTCCTTACAAGATCAAGACACTGCTGGCCGAACCCCTCAATATCCCTGGTTGGTATCCCCAATGAAGTAATTCGTTTCAACTGTGTCTGAAGATTATCTCCCAATATTAGTAATTCTGAATGCAGAGCAGTGCTATAGTTTTTTTTCAGAATTTGACTGATAAAAAACAGATTCAGCGCGCTTGTGATAACCAGCGTAGCTGCAAAAGCCACCAAAATTTTTGTTCTTATACTCAGTTTCATCAACATCAACTCATTTCAACGTGATATCCTGTATGACTTTAGCGGTCAACAGTATATCGGCTCCTGGTTTAATATTCAGTCTTTTAGCGGTTGCCAGATTAATAAGCGGAATCCCCTTATCCGTAGAAATCATCGGAAATGCGGAAGGGCTTTTCCCATCAACCAGTATACCTCGGGCATACAACCCTGCCTGATATCCCTGCTCATACGCAGATACGGAAACACTGCATAATGTTCCTTTCGATATCCTGTCTTCCCAAAATGAAAAATCCGGAAGGCTGCTGTTTGCCCCAAGCCATCTGCAAACATCTTCTATCGACACGTTCTTTCCGGTTTCATCCTTAAATTCGAAAACACCTAAAAATCCCACAGCGTCAACCTGATTCTGGTAAGCCAGAACCTTTTGTTTGAATTCAGCAAATGTCGGTATAATGTCGAAACTAACAATCTCTATGTCCGGGAACTGATCCTGCTGCTGTTTCATTTCTGCAATCAGGGCCGGCCACATCGTTCCGGTATCGGTAATCATCACAACTTTTCGAACATTCGGAACCAGTTTTTTGAGCAGACGCAGAGTCGCCGCATAGTGCATCTTTTCCAGCACGCCGGTTACATTTTTAGAGCCGGTAAAGCCGTATTTTGCCGGGTCTTCATTAACCGCACTGAAAACAATCGGAATTGATGAATTAACATAATATTTTGTGACATATAACTGGGCGTTATCATCACTGGCAAAAATAAGGTCCGGTTTGGAAGTATCGATAGCGCCGCGTATCTCTTTTGCGATTTCCAGTTTCCAGGCTTCATCGCTTTTCCGCTTTGTATCCATCTGCATAACGTGGTACTGAACATTCAGTCCCTGCATAGCAGCCTGGAATCCGCTAAGCTGATTATCCGTCCATTCCCAGGGCGAATTATAACTCATAACGTGAAAGATTTTATACTGTTTGTCAGGAACTGTTTTTACTATCTGCTGCTGCGGCTGCAAATCGTTACCGGTATTGTCATACGCCGACACTTTGAATGGGTCGAGTTTCAGAAGCACAGATGTACCAATGACAATAACTATTGCCGCTGCGGCAATGACGCCTATTCGCTTCCAGAACATATTACTTTTGGAATTTAACATAATTGCTATCTCGACCTGTTTTTGTTATGAGACCTTTTCTGCTGCAACTTCTACTCCGGCAGTTACTGTTGTCTCAGCAACAGGCATCGTAAACCAGAATGTTGAACCCTTGTCCTCCTGGGATTCAATTCCTATTTGGCCGCCATGACGCTCAACTATCTTCCTGCAAACGGCAAGACCAATACCGGTGCCTTCATACTCGGTTCTCGTATGCAGACGCTTGAACATCACAAACATACCCCCCTGATACTCAGGTTTAATACCTATGCCGTTATCAGTTACCTCTACCCTTACCATACCATTGGCGGCAGGTTTACTGGTTATAGTTATGTGAGGAATATTATCCTTCTTCTGATACTTTATTCCGTTGGCGACAAGATTCTGCATAAGCTGACGCATCTGGGCGGGGTCAACTTTAACAGTAGGCAGCAGTTGCGGTATTTCCAGAACAACTCCCTTTTCCTGCAGCAGCACCGAAAGTTCAACCTGTTGCAGCTGTTTGACTATCTCATTAAGGTCAACAACCTGCGATACCGGTGATTTCGAGCTTACTCTCGAATAGACAAGCAGTCCTTCTATCATCTTATTCATTCGCTGGGCGCCATCTACCATATAACGAAGGTTCTCAGCGTCGTCAGTGACGAGTTTGTCTTTGAGTGATTTTTCGAGCATAGACCCGAAAGCAGTAATTTTTCTCAAAGGTTCTCTCAGGTCATGCGATGCTATATAGACGAAGTTTTTCATTTCCTGATTGGCTTCTTCGAGCTTACTTACGGCATCGGCAAGGTCGTCGTTTAGTTTTCGAAGTTGTTCGTCAGCTCTCTTTCTATCGGTAATGTCCTCATAAGTTCCAATGATTCCGACTACATTGCCGTTTCCATCATGCAGCGGCACTTTATTCGTGTCAAGCCATGCTTGTTTTCCATTAGATTGCTGCTGTTGTTCAGTAATATGATATTGAGGCATATTGGAATCCACAACCTTGCGGTCGTACTCACGGAGTAAGTCTGCTTCTTCCTTTTTCCACGCCAGGTCATAATCTGTTTTCCCTATGATATTTTCAGGTTTATCAAGACCTGCATCTATCGCGAAATTGGTGTTGCAGCCAAGGTAAACCAAATTTTTATCCTTCCAGAATATGGATTGAGGTATATTGTCCATAACAACCTGCAGCATTTGTTTGGCCTTGCTAAGCTCTGCGGTACGCTCCTGTACATTCACTTCCAGGCCCTCTTTGGCATCGAGCAATTCCGAGTCGCGTTTTTGGATTTGTTCAAGCATTCCGTTGAATGCGTCAATAAGCGAACCCACTTCATCATTACTCTCTTTTAAAGCCCTGGAAGAATAATCCTTCTTCTCTGAAACAGCCTTTGCGAGCTGGGCCAAACTTAAAATCGGGTTGGAAATAACCGCCTGAAGCCGTGTTGACACTAAAAACACTCCAAGCAAAGAAATAAATATAACAACTATAATTATCTGAATGCTGCGTGTCAGTGTCGTATACAAAAGTTTCAAATCCGACTGCAGACAAACCGTGCCAATTACTTCGTTATCAAGAATAACCGGACTGGCTACTGTTAGAAAGCCGCCACCAAAAATAAAACCCGTTTTCTTGAACTCGCGAGGAATAGTTTTAATCTTATTATCAGCGCGATAATACGCCGCAAAAAGTTCATTTTTATCGTTATAAACACAACCAAAAGTGATGGAAGTATCCACATGCAGAGACTGTAGTGTTTTCTCTGCATCTTTGTTGTCCTGAAAAGCCAGAGCCGCTTTACAGTTATCCGCTATCATTTCCGACCGGGTTGACAAATTTTGCACTATTGTATTGCGAAACATATTTTGCTCCCAGCCTATAAATGCCACTCCGGCCATGATTAATCCTGTCAGACATGCCAGCATGACAATCGCCATAAGCTTATACTTTATCGTTATGTTTCGCAAAATAGACTTCATTATTCTTTTGCCTTCTGTGATGCTTCGCCGATTACATTTTTCGCCAGCCTCAAAAGCTGAGACCTGATTTGAAGTTTGGCTTGTACAGCGGCAGTAACATTGATTTCAAATCGAATCTTTCCCTCTTCCATTAGGAAATTGATAATTCCGCCGCCGGATTCAAGGAATTCCGGCATATCTCCAACCGTCAGGACACCGCAACCTTTAACCAAATCTGTGATTTCCTTTGCGGCCCCCTTCTCTGAACTACTGATGAACAATAAATGACATTTTTTGATAGCCTCTATTGTCTGGTCAATCTCGGCCTTATCAGCTTTTTTTAGCTCTTCAAGTCCCTTGAACCGTTTCACAATGACTTTTCTGTCCTTGGCCTGTTTGTCCTTAATGGGTTCAAAGGCACCTTCAAACGGGTCTTTACCAATGATACCTATAATTATTGGCTGGTTATTGTCGCCTATTTTTTCCGCCGGCCAATCCACAAACATAATAAAGTTATACAGGAATGCCGCCTTAACCTGGTATTCACGGCTGGATGCGGATTCGGCGCGGGTCTGAACTCCAAAGAGCAAGACTAAAAACAAAACTGCAAAAATATAAGTTTTAATTTTCATTTTTCGCTAATACTAATAGCTTATAAACCTTGCTGTGAAATAATAATCGGCACAAATAAGACAACTGTTAACGAAATATTAGTTTTTTACACATAAAAATGGGCGAAATATACACTAACCAAAGAATTATAGGACGTTTAGGAATACATACTCTTCTGGTCCGAAAAACATCTACTTGGACAAAACTGCCTGGGCTGAAGAGCCGCTTGTTGTGGGATTCAAATACAAAATACGGGTCTAATCTCTCTCCTAATCGTATAAAAAAACAGCCGATAAAATATGTCGGCTGTTTTTTTGAGTTAAAATCAACAGTTGTAAAATTTTCTGTCCAAGCCCCTTGCTAAATTAAATTCTCTGTCTATATTCAATTTATGCTTGTCATATCAAAACCAGACACATTCGAAAAACTTCAGCTTCTTAGCCGTGATTCGCAATACGACCTTGCCTGTGCATGCGGAAGCAATAAATTAGACCGCAGAACACGCGGCAGCAACGGCAAATGGATATACCCTGTAACGCTGCCCAACGGCGGCACCGCCATGCTTTTCAAAACCCTTATCTCGAACGTCTGTTCCAGCGACTGTAAATACTGCCCTCTTCAAAAAAATGCGGATATCTCGCGTTGTACGCTTAGCAGCGACGAGCTTATTAAGACATTTCTGGATTATTACAATAACGGCGAGGTCATGGGCCTTTTTCTCTCCAGCGGCATAATAGGCACTGCAGAGGCAACAATGGATAAACTCATCACCTGCGCTGAAATACTTCGCAAAAAACACCAATTTAAAGGCTATATCCACCTGAAAATCCTGCCCGGTTCAAGCCCTGCCGCTATAGAGAAGGCTATCTCTGTTTCAAATGCCGTTTCATTGAATATTGAAACGCCGGGTAAAGAATTTCTCGAAAAATTATCAAATAAAAAAGATTTCCTGCGGGATATTGTCGAACCGATGAAACTCATCAGTCGACTTACCAGCCAGAGCCGCCGAAGAGTAAAACAAACTACCCAGTTTATCGTTGGTGCCGCCGGCGAAAGCGACCAGCATATCGTAAATTATACAGCAGCACTGTATGAAAGAATCGGGATTAACCGGGTTTATTTTTCAGCTTATCAGCAAAACAATGCCGAAAACGGGAAAAACACTAACCCACAGGAAGGTTTTACACGGGAACATCGCCTTTATCAGGTTGATTTTCTTTTCCGAAAATATGGATTTACTCAATCCGATATAATATACGACAATTCAGGTCTCTTATCGGCCGAGACCGACCCTAAAGAGGTCTGGGCAAAAAAACATCCTGAGTTTTTTCCTATAAAGGTAAACACAGCAACACGATACAATCTTTTGCGAGTACCCGGCCTTGGTCCTATGGCCGTTGAGAGGATTTTAGAAAGACGAAAAGTGGCAAAAATCAGCTCGATTGACGATATTGATAATATAAACAAAAGGCTCTTAAAAGCGGCGAAATACCTCGATTTTGGTAGTCTGCCGCAAAATAAGGCATTTTTGTTTAATTTTTGACTTGAAAAAGACCTGAAAAGCACTATTATGCTCTTCTTCTATCGTAAAATAGATTTGTGATTTTTCTCAAGATAAGGATTCCATTTATATGATTAAGGTTAAATCTCGCCTCGGCGAGTCAGTAGAACAGATGGTTAAACGCTTCAAGAAGATGTGCGAAAAAGAAGGCATCATTCGCGATATTAAGCGGATGAGCTATTATGAAAAACCTTCTGAGAAAAACCGCAGAAGAAGACGCAAAGCAGCGAGGTCGGCAAAATTTTCAAGCAGATACTAAATTTACTATTAGTTTTTTCAAAAAAGACAAAGCCGGGCATATTTTCGCCCGGTTTTTTTATGCCTGTTGTTGACCCGGCACCTTCTAAAATACTTAAAAATTAGAATATAAAAAAGGTGCGGGGTTGACAAATATCCCAAGCGTACATATTATAAGCGGGCAGTGGTTTTTCGGATAACTGCCAAATATTCAGGAATCGCTGCCGGAGAAACGTGAAGATTATAGCTGTTATACCCGCTCGTTACGAGTCAACAAGATTTCCAGGGAAGGTTCTCGCCAAAGAAACCGGCAAATTCCTTATTCAGCATACATGGGAACAAGTCCGTAAAGTAAAGCTTATCCAACAGGTTATCATCGCAACAGACAGTGAAAAGGTTCTTTCCGCCTGTAAATCATTCGGCGCCGATTGTGTTATGACTTCGGCCGGCCATCAGAGCGGCACAGACCGGATTGCTGAAGCAGTCGCAAAAATCGATACCGATGTTGTGATAAATGTTCAGGCAGACGAGCCTGAAATTGAGCCTGCAAATATCGAACTTCTGGCTCAATTGATGATTGACAATCCGCAGACTAAAATGGCGACGCTTGTGGCAGGATTTGAAAGTAAAGAGCAGATTGCAAACCCGAATATTGTAAAAGTCATCATTGGCAAAGATAGAGTTGCAAGGTATTTTTCACGGTCTGTAATCCCCTGCCGCAGAGAAAACGGTCCTGTCGGGGACATAAACGATTATTACAGACATTTAGGCATTTATGCCTATACAAAAGACTTTCTTTTGCATATAACAAAACTTCCGGCTGGAAAACTGGAAAAAATCGAGCAGCTGGAACAACTTCGCGTCCTTGAGTACGGCTTCCAGATACTAACCGGTTTTGTAAAACATATTGCGCCGGGCATCGATACGCCGGAGCAATACCTTGAATTTATAAAAAGGATAAAAAAACAAAAGGCATAATATGATTGATAAAAATGAACTGCTCGCAAGCGTAAGTGACTCATCGGCTGAAAGTGAATATTTTTCGCCGATACCAGAGGGTTACGAAAAAGGCAAGACCAAGTACGTTGTCGTTATGGGCACGGTAATGAGCGGCCTTGGAAAGGGAATATTCTCCTCCTGTCTTGCGAAACTGATGCAGGATAAGGGCGTTAAAGTGGCCCCTATCAAGCTTGAAGGCTATCTGAACATCGACTCGGGCACATTGAATCCGTTCCGGCACGGCGAGGTTTTTGTACTCGATGACGGTATGGAATGCGATATGGACCTGGGAACTTATGAGAGAATGCTTGAAAAGAACTTAAGCAAAGCTAATTTCTGCACAAGCGGCCAGATTTACCGGGAGGTGCTGGATAAGGAACGGCACGGCGATTATCTCGGAAGAGACGTCCAGATGATTCCGCACGTTACAGGAGAGGTAAAACTAAGACTGCGGACTTTAGCGCAGAAAACAGGAGCGGATATTATCTTTGTCGAGATTGGCGGCACAGTGGGCGACCTCGAAAACGCATTTTACATTGAGGCAATGCGTGAGCTTGCTTATGAAGAAGGCCCGCACAGCTGCTGCTTTGTAGCTTTGACATATATACTTGAGCCGAAGATTCTGGGCGAACAGAAATCCAAGGCGGCCCAGCTCGGCATAAAACAGCTTATGCAAAGCGGTATTCAGCCGGATATTATCGCCTGCCGGGCAGCAAATGTGGTTAACGAAAAAGCCCGTCAGAAAATCAGCGTTTACAGCAACGTTCCTATCGGCAGAGTCGTAAGTCTGGCTGATTCTACAAGTATATATCATATACCGGCGATGCTGCGGGAATGCGGAATGGATTTTGAGGTCTTAAGGCTTCTGCACATAGAGGACAGAATCGACCTGCGAAAAGAACGCCACGAATGGGCAAAATGGTGTGACTTCACTGACAAAATAGGTAAAGAGAAATATGAAATCACCATTGGTATCACCGGTAAATATACCTCTGTTAGAGACAGTTACGCATCAATTATAAACGCGCTGGAACATTCAGGAATAGCTCTTGGCTGCAAGGTTAAAATCAAATGGATTGATACGAGCGCCATAACCGACAAAAACGCAGCCGAACATCTAAAAGACGTTGACGGCATAATAGTTCCCGGCGGCTTTGGTGTACGCGGCACGGAAGGTAAAATCTCCTGCATCAAATATGTTCGGATGAACAATATTCCATTTCTCGGTATATGCCTGGGCTTCCAGATGGCGGTAATAGAATTCGCAAGAAATGTCTGCGGTTTGAAAAAAGCCAACAGTACTGAAATCGAGCCGAATTGCAATGAGCCGGTAATCGACATTCTGCCGGAGCAGAAGAAAATAGAAGGCCTCGGCGGCAATATGAGGCTCGGCGGACAGGATATAAAACTCAAAACTGACACAATAGCCTTTAAGCTTTTCGGGAACAACCCGGCTGTACGAATGAGATTCAGACACCGTTATGAGGTCGATCCCCGTTATATCGAAACACTCGAAAAGGCCGGTATGGTATTTTCAGGTAATGCGCCGAATCATCCGATTATGCAAATACTTGAACTTGCCGAGCATCCGTATTTTATAGCGACTCAGGCTCATCCCTGTCTTACTTCAAGACCCCTGCATTCCCAACCAATGTTTACAGGTCTGGTCGCCGCGGCAATGTCAGCTCATTACTCCGGCGAGAAAACTCCCCAATTTCTGCAGGCTGTCGAAAAAGTCTGCAACTGATATTTGCTTTACTGTTTCCCTGATTCGTTGGCGTCTTTGGAAGCTTTTTTAAGGTCTTCTATTTCCTGCGTAAGAATTGTATTTTCATTTGTAAGTCGTTCAACTTCCTTGAGTAAATCCTGGGGCAGTTTATCCATAAGCCATTTGGTGGTATCTTCGGATTCCTGAGTTATCTTTTCCTTTTTCTGCCGGCATTCTTCTAACAATTTCCTTTGTTTTTCCACTTTGTCATGGCATAACGCAGAAATATCTTTCAAATCCAGCATCCGCCGGTATTGCTCAAGTGATTGTTTTTGTTTTTCTATTTCACTCCGGCATTGTGCAAGCTCATTTTTCAAAATCAGATTTTGATTGGTTATGCCGTTGGCTTCCTGAAGTGTCTTTTCCTTTTCCTGCCGGTATTGCTCAAGCAACTTCTTCTGTTTTTCTATTTCACTCCGGCATTGCGCAAGCTCATTTTTCAAAATCATATTTTGATTAGTTATGCCGTTGGCATCCTGAAGTACCTTCTCCTTTTCCTGCCGGTATTGCTCAAGCAATTTCTTCTGTTTTTCTATTTCACTCCGACATCGCGCAACTTCTTTTTTCGAATCCAGATACTCAATGGCCATGAGCCTGTCTTTCCTGCTGATGCCGACAGCGTTCTTTTGCTGAGCCTGCTGACAACCAAGAAAAATAACCAATGAGAAAATGATCGGAAAGCTGTAAAATCTTTTCATAACCTGCCCTTTAATAAGAACTTCTAAGCTGTTTTGATTATAACAGTAATCCTGCGAAGGTCAATACTGTGTGCAGGGCAATAATCCCATAAAAAACGGAAGATTCTGCCGTGGCGTCAGAATCTTCCGTTGCCTTGTGAGCTGAAATCAAAATTTTGAGTTACGGCCCACAGTTCTGAAAGCCGCCGGTTAACCTTGGTGTCACACAACGAATCTCCGACGACTAAAATATCAGAACTATTTCTTTTTCTTTTTTGCTACTTTCTTCTTTGCAACTTTCTTTTTTGCTTTTTTCTTTGCCATTCTCAGTCACCTCCTTTCGGTAGAAAAAGGTCTGAATGACAATATTCTTTTACATCATAAGACGTACCTGTCAATCTCTTTTTGTCATAAGTACGTCTATTTAACAAGTTTATCGTCAAATAAGGGTAAAATTCTTCACAATTTTTTGATATTCAAACACTTCGATAGTCGCTGTAACAATTTTAATCTTAAAAAATATCAAAACAAAAAATCATCCTTCACACAAATCTCATACTGTGATAAACTTTATTTGAAGACAAAAAAACGTTGATACTGCGCAAAAATTAAGGTTTTCCCATGCTGAATATAGATTTGAAAGAACTATTATCCGATCGTCTGATTATCATAAGACAGCGATACATTGTAAACAAAAGTAAATACAAGATTTTTTTCTAAATTTTTTCAAAAAAATCGTGTAAAATCATTCTAACGTATTTTTTTTCAGTTGGAATTGATATTTTTTTGCGGAATTAGCAACAGTTTGTTTGTTAGATTTACTTAGAATAACGGATTTATAATCTTTATGACAGAAAAAATCATACTATTCGGCGGCACATTCGACCCTGTGCATACAGGTCATATCGAAGTTGCGCGGGCGGCAGCAGAAAAAATCGGCGCAAAAAAAGTTATTCTTGTTCCTGCAAGACGTTCGCCGCACAAAAATCAAAAACCTCTGGCAGAAGATACTGACCGAGTGTCAATGCTTAAACTTGCCATCGCCGGTAAAGACATCTTTCAGATAAGCCCAATCGAACTTAACAGGGCTGAACCAAGCTACACTATTGACACAATTCGTCAGATACAACAAAGTTTCGGCAATAATTACGAACTTTACTGGCTAATTGGCGCCGACATGCTCAGTTCCCTGTCTAAATGGTATAAAATCGATGAATTGCTGAACAAATGCAATATATGTGTAATGAACCGCGGAGGATTCGATAAGCCGGATTTCGACAGTTTGGCCGCTAAATTCAGCAAAGAAAATATCGAAAAACTGCGGAAAAATTCGATTGAGACACCCGCGATAGAGATAAGCAGCACAGAAATACGTCAGAAATTATTCAATGATGAAGATGCCAGCCGATATCTCCATCCTGAAGTACTGAATTATATCAGAACCCGCAGACTCTACACAGCCACCGATTAGTCTGGAAATATCATAGCTGAGGCAAATTCATTCTGAAAATCACTGTCAACAGATAATTCTATATGCCCGGACTGCCTGGCAAGGTTTTCAGCCTTTTGTCTTGCCTCAATTGACAGCAATGCGAATTTTGCACCTGCAAGTGAAGAATTGCCTATAAAAGATATTTTTTCGTGTTCAATGCCGGCCGGCAAAAGA